>Ga0179591_1519311_pt1 | contig 13018 bp, 11 predicted proteins | sample CZOMad2_1_08_16f_FD_182891 | JGI IMG/M metagenome (GOLD analysis project Ga0179591, IMG submission 182891) | Vadose zone soil fungal communities from Angelo Coast Range Reserve, California, USA - CZOMad2_1_08_16fungal (PacBio error correction) | ecosystem: Environmental > Terrestrial > Soil >...
ACTTGGCCACGAACCTACCGATGCCCTTCCAAAAAGGCCCCGGCGGGTGCCGAAAAAGCGCGGGTTCCCGTCCCGGGTCCCCGGCTGGGTGGGGGGTTGGGGGGGGGGGGGCCCGCGCCCCCCCCGCGCGAAAAGCGTGGGCCACGAAGCGCCGGGAATTTAGCCCCCCACGAAAAACGTTTTGTGTAAAGGCCGAATTTCAGGCCCCCCCCGGAACGGCCCTGGGGCCGAGGAAAACCAAACGGACCCCCCCCAAAAAAACGGCCGTCCCCCCCAGCCAATACTTCCCCGGGCCGTGGGGGCCCCGGCAAAAGGGCGGGATAATTTTTTTTTGGAGGAGAACAAAAAGCGGGAAAAAAAAAGTTGGGGCTTTTTTTTTTTTGCGCCCCCCCCTAAAAATGGCCCAAAACCCTTCCCCCCAAACAATGGTTTTTTTTTTTTTTTTTCTTGCTGGCCGGCGGGAGCGAGAGAAGAGGAAAAAGGAAGGGGGGTTTTTGCTTGCTCCCCGCCGGGGCCGGGCGCGGGGGCCCTCCCCCCAAAAAACGGGCGTTTGGCCCGGGAAACCAAATGGGCGGGGGGCCCCCCGCCCCCACCGGCAAAACCCCCCGGGGGTTGGCGTGGGACGGCGGAAATTTTCGGGTTTTTGTCCCGGTGGGGGGGCCCCCCCCCGCGCCCCCTCCCCCCGTACAACGGCCAAGGGAGCCCCCCCCCCTATTGGGAACACGCCTGATTCCAGGCGGGGGTGCGGGCCCCTACGAAAAACCCCGGCCAAAAAAAAAAAAAAGGCCGGGGGTCGGGGGCCTGCCCGGGGCTCGAAAAAACTCCGAGCCCCTTTTTCCCCAACATCGGGGGAACCCCCAAACCCAAATTAAAAAAACCCCAAAAAACGTAAAAAAAAAAAAACCCCCCGGTCCCCCCTTTTTTTTTAACCCAGTTCCCAAAGTCCCCCGCGGCACGGGCGCCAAACAAGCGGGGCGGGGTGTTTGACGATTCCCCCCGGCGGCCGTTTTTTGTTTTTTTTTTTGTTTTTCCCCCCGCCCCCTTTTTTTCACCCAACGTGGTTTTTTTTTTTTTCCCGCGGGGGGGGGCACCCAGCCCGGCATGATGATTTTTTTCCCGGCCAAGCCCACGGTTGAAACGGGTGTTCCCCCCCCCCCCGGATACCCCCCGTGGCCCCCCCCCGCGGGCGCCCCCCACCGGGGGAAGCGTCGGGGGGGAAAGGCGGGGGGATGCCCCCCCCAGATCGTGGGAAAATTTCCCCCTTCACCTCGTGGCTGAAAAAACCCCGGGACCGAAGGTTTTGGGGCCGCGTGGGATTGCTGACCGGCTGGGTCCCCGCCGAGCGGGCCTTTTCCCCAAAGCTCCCGAGAAAACGGCTTAAAAACCCCCACTTAAAACGAAAAACACGGCCCGGCCCTGGAAGCGGGGGTTTTGGGGGGCCGCCCCCGCTTTTTTTCCTGACACCGCCCCCCCTTTCCCGCCACAAAATTTTTTCCGGCCCCTCGGGCGGGCCCGGGCCGGCCGGAAAGTTGGCCCCCCCCTACCCTGGCCGGGCCTCCGTGGGGCGGGGGGTTCCCCCCTGCCACAGGGAAAAGATCCGCGCGCCCGGGGCCCCAAAAAAAAAAAGAAATCCGAACCACGGGGCGGGGGGCCCTTGGCCCGGGGGGTTTTTCCCCCGGCCCCCTACGACCCCCCTCCTCGGGCCCCGAAATCTTCGCCCGGTTCCACGGTCTAAAATTCCCCGCCAACCCCAAAAGGTCCCCCGGACCGGCCCGGGGGCCGGGGCCGGGGTCCCCCCCCCCCTTTTCCGGGGCGCTTGGCCCCCCGAGGGGGGCCAAACGGGGCGGTTTTGTTTGGGCAAAAAAGCCTCGAAAAACCCCGAGGCCCCCCCCTTGGTCCCCCACCCCCACCCCCCCCCCCGTTCCCCCCCCCCCCCGGCCCCGCCAAAAAATCCCCCCCCGGGCCCTCCCCCCCCTGGGGCTTGCCCCCGTGTGGGCCCCTGGCCCCCGCCCCCACCCGCCCTTGTTTTTTTTTGGCCACCCCCCGCGCCCCGCCTTTCCCAAATCCGGGGCCGTTTACGGCAAAATGGTACACCCGGGGAATTTTTTTCGACGGCCCTCCCGGCCCCCGTTTCCCCCCCAAAGGGTTGAAAAAAATTCTTTTCCGGAAAGTACGTGGGGCCACCGGCCCCAAACCTTGGGGGGCCAACAAAGGTGAAAAACCCCGCCGCCCCGCAACCGTCCCAAAAGCCCCCGAAAAATCCCCCCCCCCGATCCAAGCCGCCGTTCCCCCCCCCCCCCGGTGGGGGCCCTTTTCCAAGGTTGGAACGGGCCCCCCCGAAAATCTTTTTGCCAAAGAAAAATCCACGAGTTTGCCCGCCCCCGGCCGCTGGAGGGCCCAAGGGGGGGGGAAAAGTGCAGCTTTTGTGGCCGCCGGCGCCCCCCGTTGGCCGCAGCGGGGCCCCCCGTTTTTTCTTCCCCACGCCCGGCTTTGGGGGGGGTTTTTTTCGAGGCCCCCCCTTGGTGGGAAAACGGGCGGGGTTTTTTTTTTTTTTTTTGTTTTTTTTTTTTTTTTTTGCCGGCGTGGGCAAAAAAAGCCTTTCGAAAGCCCCCCCTGAAAAATTGGGGGCCGGCCCCCTTTTTTTTTTCAAAAAAGGCCCCAAAGAAAAAAAAGAAAACGGCGAACGGGCGGGAAAATCTTGGGGGGGCGGGCCCCCGTTTGCTTTTGGGCCCCCCCTCTTGCCACCACCGGCCCCCCCCTGCTTACGGCCCCCCGTTGCGGGCGCGCGTGGGGGGGCTTCCCACCAACTGGGCAATCCGCCCCCACAAAAGAAGCTTTTTTTGTCCACGGCCCTGCCCCGGCCCCCGGCCCGCCGGCCGCCCCGCGGCGCCCGGGGCCCGGCCTCTAAGTGGGGCCCGGGTGTGGCTTCCGGCGGGGGCCCCCAAACCACGGCCTTTTGGCCCCCCGGTGGTTGCCCCTCGGCAAAAAATGGGGGTTTCCCACCGGCCCGGGCCCAACGCCCCCCCCCCGAAGGTTGGAACCGAAGCTTCATTTCCCCCGGCCGGCGGCCCCCGCCCGGCGGGCAAAAAAAAATTGGTGGGACGATCCGTTGGGCCAAAAAAAAAAAAAAAAACAAAAAAAAAAAGCCTTTTCCCGACATCCCGAGCGCTTCCCCCCGCCGTTCCCCCCGGGTCCCCCCCCGGCCTTTTCGAGGGCGGGCCCTTGGGGGGGGCGGGGAGTTTAAAAAAAAAAACGGGGGGAAGGGGCGGGGCCCCCCTGCCCCCCCCGCAACCAATCGGCGGCGGGGGAAAAAGCTGCGGCCCGGCCCGCGGCCCGGGCGGGGTTTTTTTCAGGAAGCAGGGCCCGAAGCCCTTTGGCCCGGGGTTTTCGAAGATTCGGGCCCGACGGGAAAAAAGGCGGAAAAAACCGGAAAAAAATCGAGGGAGTTTTTGGCCCCTGTGGGGGGGGGGGGGCCCCCCGAGGGCCCCTTTGTTTTTCCACCGCGAAAACTACCGAAGGGGTCCGGCTTTTTGGAAAGACGGCACAAAACGCAAAAAACAACCCCCGCCCCCAATCCGAGTCCCCGCCCGGGGTTTGGGGGAAAAAACCCACCGGGCCTTGTTTCCCTTTTTAACACGCGAGTGGGCGCCTGGCTTTTGGGCCCGGCGGAAAACCCGCGGGCCCCCTCCCCCCCTGGCGGGGCACTGGCCCCCCCCGTCCCCCCCCCCCCCTGAGGGCCCCTCGACCGGGCGGGGGCCCCCCGGGAAAAATTTCCGCGGTTTTTTTTTTGTCCCACCTTTTTCCACACCCACAAACCGGAAATCGAGGAGAAGCTCTGCCGCCCCTTAACCAATCCTTGTCAAGGGGCCGGGGGGGCTTTTTTACGACCCCCTTCCCCCCCCCCCCCCCGGGTTTTTTTTTTTTGCGGCCCTTTTTCGCTGTCCCCCCCCCCGGGGCCAGAAAACGGCCCTTTTGGGTTTTTTTGTTTTGGATCCCCGCCCGAAAAATGGGGCCCTCGGCGTTTGGGGGCGTTTTTTTTTTCTTCGGCCCCGCGGGCCCCTGGAGGTAAACCCAATAACGCAAATTTCCTCGGGCGCCCCGACGAGCGGGCCCCTTTCAAGGGGCGCGTGACCTGGAATACCTTCGGGGGCGTACACGTTCCCGGGCCCAAAAACCCGCCCCCCTCCCGTGACAGGAGACAAGGGTGGGGTTTTCACAAACTCCCGCCCTCGCCCCGCGCCGGGGCTGTCGGTGTAGAAGAGGGAAAAATGGTTATCCCCACACGGCCTACCGGTCGGCCCCCCGCCTCCCCGCAAAGCGCCCCGCGATGCCGTGAAAATTTTGCGTGCGCTTGAAACCCTCCCCCCCCCCTCGAACATTTTCCGGCGGTTTTTTTTTCTAAAAAACCCCGCGCGCTTGCCGCCCCCCCCGGCGGAAAAACCTCCCCAAAAAAACGGCCCCGCCCGGCCGAGCCGCGGGGGCCTGCCCCCCCCCCTAAACACCCCCGGCGGGCCCCGGCGGGCCCCGGAAACTGGGGTGGCTCCCCCCGCTTGGGTTTTTTTTTTTTCTTTTTTTTTTTTTTTTTTCCCCCCTCCGCGGGCCGGCCCCCCCGGCCACGCGGATTTTTTTTTTTCCTGGCCCCAAGCCCGGCCCTTGGGGGGCCCCCCCGCCCTCCCGGGAATCGGGGGCCGGCGGACCCGCCGTTGCCCCCTTCGCCCCGCCCAAAAAGAGGCCCCTGGGCAAACCACCGCGCGGAAAAAAAAAATTTCGAAGCCCCCCTTTGCAAAAACAACCCCGTGGCCCCGGCCCCCCCCCGCGGAGCTTGTCCACCCCCGTTTTCCTTACGCACAGGGGCGGTGGGAACCCCCCCTTGCAAACCCCCTAAAACGCCCCCGGCCCCCCCCCGGAAAGGCAAAAGAAAAGAAGAAAAAAATCGACTCGCTGAAAACACGGGAAAATTTCCCCTTTTCGCCAAAAAACGCGCCCGGCCGCTTTTTTTTTTGGTTTTTTTTTTTTTTTGTTTTCCCCCCCTTCAAACGGCACTTTACCCCGTTCCGCCTTTTTCACAGGCACCGGGCGCCCCGCGCTTGGCCGCCCGCTGGGGGGGCCGACGGAGCCGCGCGGGGGGCCTCCCCCCTGCCTTTTTGAAATCCGAGGGAACCCGGGGCCCCGCGGCAAACGCTGGGGGTCCCCCTTCCGGCCCCCGCCGCCGACGGGCCCTGCGCGCCCCCGGTGGGGCCTCCAAAAAAAAAAAATACGGGGACCCCGGGCGGATTGTTTTGGGTTGGGGGTGTCCCCTGGGGGTTTTTTTTTGTTTTGCCAAGAAAGCCTTTCCCCCCCCCCGCGCTGCCGGAAACGGGGCCCGCCAACACAGGCCCCGGGGCTGCCGCAATGGGGGGGGGGGGAGCCCCCCAAAACAAGGGTGTTCCCGCCGCCCCCCGAAGCCGGGAATCGGGCGCCCCCGCCCCCTTTCCCATAAAAAAGGCCCCCCCGGGGGGGCTGAAGGCCCTTTGGGCGCCGCGGGGGCCCCCACCCGTTGAAACTGGGCGGAAAAGATGCCCCCCGGGCAACGCGGGCAAAAAACGGGAATGGCCCCCAACGCTTTTTTGGGCCGGGGGCCGGCCGGAAGCCCCAAGAAAAACCGCCAAAAACCCTTTTTCCCTACCCCTGGAAAAAAAAACGGCCGAAGAATAATATAATCCCCCCAGCCCCCTCGGGAGGCCCCCCCCCCCGGCCCCCGCCCCCCCCCCCGCCCCGTCGGGCCGGCCAAACAGAAAAAAAGGTTTTTTTCCCTGCCTTTCAAGGGCGGGCGGTGGGTTGGAAACGAGCAAAAAAACGCCTCCCCGCGCGGGGCCCCCCGCCCCCCGGGCCCAATCTTTAAAACGGGCCCCCGTAACTTTGGGGGCCCCTGTTTTTCCGCCCGCGCTTGGCGACAAAGGCGCCCGAGCCCCCGTTTTTTTTTTCGGCCGAAGCTATTTCCGACGGCCGGGCTGCGGCCCGCTTGGGGGCTCCCGCACTCGCTGGCTCGGGACACCCGCGCTGGCTTTCTGAACGGGCACTTCGGGCGAGCGGCGGAAATCTGAGGGGGGGGCCCCCCCGTGGGGGGGGACTTTTTAGTTCGTGGTTCCCCGGCGTCCCCCCGCCCAAAAAAAAACCCCGTTTTCGAACCCCCGCGTGGTACGACCCAAGCCCACACTGCGCCGCACATCAACCTTCCACCAAAACAACAAAAAAAGCAAACTAACGTGACTCGCGCCCGCTTTTTTGCCAACAAAAACGGACCAAAAAAAAACAAAAGCTGCGCCCAAAAAACCCCCCCGTCGATTTTTTCGCCCCCCCCCGGCCTTTTCAAAGCCGACCCCCTTGTTTTTCCCGACACGACGGAAGCCCAGCCCCAAGCGCCCGGTCGGGAAATGCTTTTTTTCCGGCCACGGCTTCCGGGGCGCCCCCCCTGGTTCCCCCCGGCCAAGCGCGGTGCGAGCAAAGTAACGGGCGGTAAATTTTTGGGGGGCCCCCGGGCGGCCGCACGGCCGGGCTGCTCGTCCACAAAACGGCCCGAAAGGGGAAGACAAGGGGGGGAAGGACAGGTGGCCACACCGGGGGGCCGGCTCGCCCGACTGGATCCTCGGGGGGCTAGCTGGCGCAGTCGCCGAAGTGTGGGGCCCCGGGGAACCTTTTTTGCCTGCCTCACGGCCCGCCCCCGCCCCAACCTCCATGCCCAAAAACCCGTGGGGAAAAAACCCAGCCCCCGTTTTTGGGGGGGCGCGGTTGTGCCCGATCCAAGCCCCCGTTTGGCAACGGGGGCCCCCGGCGGCCAAAGCCTCCCAGCCGGGCGGGGCGCGAAGGGGGGGCGGCCCCCGCCCCTCCCCCCGCTGCCCCCCCCCCCCGCCCCCCCCCCCCCCCCCCTCCCCCACCCCCCCCGTCCCCCCCGAATAAAAAAAAATCCCCCGCTTTCGGTTCTTTCGCTGGGGGGGCGGCGACCCCCTCGTTCCATGCCCCAGCTCCCCGCGCCGTTCCCCCGGGCAGCCGGGCGAAAAAGCTCCCCCTTTGAAAACGCAAACCCCCCAACCCAACAAATTCCCGGCCCGCGGTTCACCCCCCCGTTATGGAAAGCCGCCCCCCACGGGGCGGGTCCCGCAAAAAAAGCCCCGGTCCCCCCGGCCCCCGCCGCCCCGAGAAAACAGGCCCCCGGTTGTGGCGCGGCAAGAAAGGAAGGTGGGGTCCCCCCCCCCCCCCCTTTCGATTTCAGCAAAAGGAATGCCCCCCCCCCCGGGCCCGGCCCTCGTCCCCCCCCTGCCACCCAGCGGGGTGGCCCCCCGCCCCAAGGCGGCCGCCCGCCCCCCCCGTCCCCCTTGGGGGGGGGGGGGGAAAGCGAGGTTTAAAGGTTTTTGCCGGTGAGGGACCACGGTCCGGGCGGCCGGGGGTGTTGGGGCGACAGGATTTCCGGAAAATTTTCATCGGAGTCGGAAGTGCTTTTCGCCCCCCGGCCGGTCCCGGGTTTTTTTTTTTTTTTTTTTTTTTTTTTTTTTTTTTTTTTTTGCAACAAAAAGGTCCCCACCGCCCCTGTTTTCCCCGTACAAAAAATAACCCTGAACCAGCCTTCCGCCGCCGGCAACGGGTGGGGGGCAGTGGGGGGGCCCCCCTCGATCTCCCCCCCGGCGCCCCCGTGTGGGGGGGTTGCCAAAGGGCCGGGCCCCCGTGCGAAAGCAAAAACGGGGCCCGGGTTTGTCCCCCCACCCCCCCCCGCCCCCCCCCCCGGCCCCCCCCCCCCCGAATTCCCTCCACCCCCCGAAGCGCCCCCCAGCCGCCTCCCGGGCCCAGAAAATTCGGCGTTGGCGGTCCCCCCCCCCCCCCCCGCGGGGGGGCCTGAGAACATTCGAGCCCCAAAAGTTTCGCCCCCCCCCCCCCCCGCGCCCCCACCCCGGAGGGGGTAAAAAATAAAAAAAGGGGCAAAAAAAAAAAAAAAAGCCGGGGGCTGCCCCCCCCCCCCCCTCGGCCCCGGGCGGCCGCAAAAAGGTTTACGCGGGCGCCGGGCGGCCAAAAAAACCATGCGGCCCCGTGGTAAAAAAAGAAACGCCCGATCGAGGAGGGGGAGGGGAAGGTTTTTTTTTTTTTTTTTTTTTTTTTCCCAAATCGGCCCCCCCGGCCCAAAATCAAAAAAAAGCTCCCCGCGGGCCGCGGCCCCCCCCCCCCCCTTTTTTTTGGGCTAACAAGCGGGCCCCCCCCGCCCCGTTTTAAGGCCCCCCCGTAGGGCGGAAAACCCAAAAAGCCCCCCCAAACGAAGCCCCCCCGCCCCCCCGGCCCCCGAAAGTCCGGGAGGGGAACCGCCCCTTGCAAAAAACGGTGGAAGGGCGGTGGTCCCCCCGCGGAACCGGTCCCGGGGCAAGGTTCCCCCCCCCCCCCCCCCCCCCCCCCCCCCATCGAGCCCCTTTTGAAAAGCGCTTTTTTCCGTTTCCCCGGACCCCCGCCCCCCCCCCCGAAAGGAAATTTTCCCCCCCGGTAAAAAAAAAAAAAAAAAAACCATTTGGGTTTCCCCCCTCCAAGCCCCCCCGCCGGGCCGAACCGCCCCCAAGGCCCGAAGGCCAAAATTTTTTTTTTCCCGCCCGAATTCCAAAAACAGCGTTTGCCAAAAGACGACCCCCCCGGCCCCGGAAAAAACCCAGCGAGCCCGGCAAAAAACGAACGGGTCGTAAAAAAACAAAAAGCCCCCCCCCGCCCTTGAAAAGCTTGGTTTAAAAGGCCCCCCCGAACGCCCCGGGCCTTTTTTTTTTTCCCTCCCTTCGAATCCCCGGTGAAAAGTTTGGAACGCGAAAAAAAAAATGCGCCCCCCCCCCGCCCCGTTCCCCCCCGAGCCTCAAGAAGTGCCCCAGCCCCGCGGAGGGGCCCGCCCTGTCCCCCCGGCCCCCCCCCCCGCCCCCAAGCGGGCGTGGCCCCAAAACTCCGCGTGGGGGGTGTAAAAAAAAGAAAAAAAGCCCCCACGCGGTGGGGGTGGGGGGTTCCCCCCCCCCCCCCCCAAAACCCCCGCCGGGGGAAAAAAAAACCTCGAAAATGGCCCGGTTTGGGGCCGTTTTTGTTCCCCCCGTCCTTTTCCCAAAAAAAGCCCCCCCCCCCCGAAAAACCCCCCCTCCGGTATCCCGCCCGAAGGCCCCCCCCTCGGGCCAAGCAAACTTCCCCCCTCGATCCCCCGTTTTTTTTTTTTCCGGGCCCCCTCCCCCCGTTCGGCCGAAAAATCTTCCCCCGAAAAACCGCCCATACAAAAGCCCTCCGCCCCCTTGGCCCTTTGGTTCCCCCCCCCCGCGAAAAAAACCCGCCCGCCGGGGCGCCGGCCCCGGCCCCGCAAGCCTTCCCGGCCGCCCCCCGCTTTGGTGGGGGCCGGGGGGCAAAGGGCCCCCCCGGCCCTTCCGGGTAACTCCCCCGCCCCCCCCAAGCCCCCCCCCCGGCCCTACCCGAAACGCGGGAACCGAAACGGCGGAGGGCGGGGCTTTCCGAAAAAAAAAAAAAAAAATCGAAAGGCCCCGCAAAAAGAACGGAAAAATCCCGTTTTCCCCCCACAAAATGCCCCCCGTCCCGGCCCGGCCCCCCCCGCCCCCCGCCCCCCGACCCTTTTGAGCTCCCCGGGGGTCCAAACACCTTCGGGCCGTTGGGGGTTCCCCCGGCGGTGGACCAAAATGGCCCGAAAGGCCCCAAACAAAACCAAAAACCGGCAGCCCCCCCGTTGTTGGGCAGCCCCCCGAGCAACCCCCCCCCGGCCCCACTAAAAAAGCCGCCGCGGCGGGCCGGCCGGTGGGGCGGGTCGTGTCGGCCGCCCCCCGCCCCCCCGGGCAGGCGCAAGCGCTTTTCCCTGGCGGTAAAATTGCCCAGTTTTGGTGGGGGTGGACGCCGCCGGGCCCCCTGCACGGGCCCCCCTGTCAAGCGGGCCGGGGGTTGGGCAGAGGGCCAAAAAAAAGCCACGGGGGCCCGTGCCCCAGAAAAAAAAAAAATCGGCCGGTTCCCCCCGCCCGGGGCCCCTTGAAAGGCCGCCCCCCCCCCAAAAATCCAAAGCCCCCCCCCTCGAAGCCCTGTTTTTTTGGGCCAAAAACCCCAACCGGCCCGAAAAACGCCGGGGGGGTTCCCCCCCCAACCCCAAGGGGGGGCCCTTTCGAAAAACCCAGCGGCCGGGTGGGGGGGAGAACCCGGGGGCCCCGCCCTGGGCGCAACGGCGGTGGGGCCCCCGCCGGCCCCCCCCAAGCTTTTTTCCCTCCCACCCCGGCCCCGCCCAAAGCGGCCCGCGAAAACCCTCGTTGGAAAATGTCAACGCCTTCCGGGGCCCTGTTTTTTCCCCCAACAGGAGAACAAACCTTTGAAGCAACCCTGGGGAAAAACGCCGCCTTTTGATCGGGGAATTCCGGGGCCTGAACCTGTTGGGCCCCGGCGCCCCGGGGTACCCCCCCAAACCTTTTTTTTTTTGTGGGGTTTTTTTTTGCCCCCCCCTCAAAGTGCGGCGGGTGGGGCCCACTTTTCAAAAACCTTTCGGGGGGGGGGGGGGGGGAAGAAAAAAAAAAATTTCAAAAAAAAAAACCCTTTTTTTGGGGGAAAAAGACGGCCCCCCCGCCCCCCCCGGAAGGGCGGGTTTCCGAAATCCAACGGTAAAAAAAAAACAATGCCCGTAAAAAAAAAAAAATCGGCCTGGGAAAAAGCCGCCGGGGGCCGGGCCAAAAAAAAAGCGGTTGGGCGGGGCCAAACAAAACACCGCCCCCCCCAAACGGCAAAAGCCCCCAGGAAGGCCGGGGTGGAATTGGCCAGGGGCAAGCGGAAAAAACGGCCCCCCCCCCCACCTTCCGGGTTCCGAAAAGCTGGGCAAAACCCGCGTTGCCCCCCTTTTCGGGGGCCCAAAGCGGGCCCGTAAGGACCCCCCGGGGGCCCCCCCGCCCGGCCCCCCGGCCCCCCGGACTTTTTGGGTTTTTTTTTTTTGCCCGGGGTAAAAAAAGACCCCCCCCCCCGTGGGGGACGCGAAGCCCTTTTCCCCCCGGCGAGTTTTGCCCCCCGTTTTAATGCCCCCGGAAAACGGCCCCCAAGCCCCCCGCGGGTGGGTGGGTCGATTTCCCCGCCCCCCCCCGCCGCCCCCCCGGCCGAAAAAAAAAAAAAATTCCTTCCCCCGGCAGGGAACGGGCAAAAAACGAGGCCCCCCCGGCCCCCCAGTACAGGGCAAACAAAACCCGGGCCGGCCCGGCCCCCGGGGGGCGAGCCCCCGAAAAATGGCCCGGGAAAAGCCCCCCCCCCCCCCCCCCGGTGGGGTGGGTTTTCCGAAAAAAAGCGGGGCGGGCCAAACCCCCCCCCCCGGCTTTCCGCCGCCCCCGTTGTTCCGTAAAAAAGTTGGTTAAGCCCCCCCCCCGTGTTCCTTCCCCGGGCGCTGTAAGCCGCCCCCCCCCCCCTCCGCGGGAAAAAACCCCCGGCGTCCCCCCAAGCATTCCCAAAAACGCCGCCCCCCCCAAACTTTCCCCGTGGGTCGTCCCCCCCCTCCCCCCCCCCCGGGCCCGCCCGTGGCCCCAAGGGTTTTGTTTTTTTTTTTTTTTCGGGAAAAGGAAAAAAAAAAAATTTTTCAACGAAAAAAAAAATTTTTCTGGGGCAAAAAATCGCTCCCCGCCCCCGGCCGCTTTCCCGGGGTGGGGCCGCCCCCGCCCCCCCCCGGGGGGCAAAACGGGGGTTAAATCCCCCCGACCCCCCCCAAACCCCCGGGTCCCCACCGGGTTGGGGCAAAGAAGAAAAAAAAACAAGTTTTGGCCCCGGAACAAATCCCCCTTTTCCCAAAACAAAATCCGCCCCTGGGCCCCCCCGCGGAAACCAACCCCGGGCACGTCCCCCCCCCCCCGGAAAGAACACGGGGCCGCGGGGGAACAAAAAAACAATCGGTCAACGCCCCCCGCCTGGTTTTTTTTTTTTGCGGCCCGTGCCCGCGACTGAACCTTCGGTAGACGGGGTTTAAAAAACTTTGGGGGTACTGGGGTGGGGTTTCCCCCGAATTGTGAAGCTTTCGGAAGTTTTCCCGGAAGGCCCCCCCCCCCCCGCCAAGCCCCCGGCGGAAACCCCCCGCTTGGCCCCCCGGGTCCCCCCCCGGGTAATGCCCCCGCCCCCCCGCCCCTGGGGGAAATTTTTTTTCCCGGCCGTGGGTTTTCCCCCCCCCCCATGGGGGCCCACCCCCCTTTCCCTGGGGCCCCGGTTTTTGTAAACGGGCCCGGGGGGGCCGGGGGGCCCAAAACCAACGAAAAACGAAATCCCCCCCGCCCGGGGGTCCCCCCCCCCGCCCAACCAAAACAACAAAAAAACCCGGCCCCGTGGTTGGGGCCCCCCCCCCCCCGGTTGGGGGGCCGGGCCCCCGGCCATTTGTGTTTTCCCCCCCCCGCCACCGCCCCCGTGTGAGGCCCCCTCTGCCCAGCCCCCCCCCCGCCGAAGCAGTCAAAACACAAAAAAAAAAAAAAAAAAAAAAAACCCGCCTTTTTTTTTTTTCCCCCCGCCGCCCAGCAAAATAAAACGAACATGGTGGAGTGGCCCCATTTGCAGGGCGGCAAAAAAGCCAAAAAAAAACAAAACTTTTTCCCCCCCCCCCCGCTCCCCTCCCCCTCCCAAATATCCCGCCCCCTGCGGGGCCCCCCCCAAAAAACGCGTGACAACCCCCCGTTTAAACAAAAAAAACCAAATCCTTTGGGGGACCCGCCCCGTGGGTCCCGTTGTGGTTTTCCCCCCCCCTCGGGCCGGGCCCCGTCCGCCCCCCCCCTGAATCGCCCTAACACCGTTTTTTTTTTTTTTCCGGTGTTGGCCCTAATCCCCGGCGCCCTCTTCCCCCGTTTGGGCCACGGGGGGTGGCTCCCCCGGCGCTGGCTTTTTTTTTTTTGTGGCCCCAAACGCCAAACAAACCCAGCCCGGACGCCCGGAACCCCCCGCCGGCCTTCCCCCCCGCACCGCGGGCCCCCCCCTGAGCCCTGGGTCGTGTCCCCCCGTTCCGTGGGGGGGGGGCAAATCCCCCTTTTTTCCTCCTTTCTTT
>Ga0179591_1220206_pt1 | contig 13017 bp, 20 predicted proteins | sample CZOMad2_1_08_16f_FD_182891 | JGI IMG/M metagenome (GOLD analysis project Ga0179591, IMG submission 182891) | Vadose zone soil fungal communities from Angelo Coast Range Reserve, California, USA - CZOMad2_1_08_16fungal (PacBio error correction) | ecosystem: Environmental > Terrestrial > Soil >...
CTGCGCCGCAAGGGACGGTACAAGAAGAGATGTGGTAGGGCAGGGAGGTTCATTCTACGCAATCCGAACATCCGGTAGAAAGGTTGGAAGAGTGCCGGCGAAAGAGAGGGTGCTGAAGTAAAGGTACCGTCGTCGTCCAAAGGGGGAGGAAGACCGTGCCAGGAGTACTCCCCATCGACAACGCTTCACATATCAGGAAGCCAATTTACTCTGCAACGTTCTCCCTTTCGGAGAAAATGGAGCGATCAGGACTGACTACAAAGAAAGGATAACATCACGAGTCTCAGAGGAAGGGTCACCCTTATGACAGGCATTCCTGTTACCTCCCTAAGTAAACTTGTTTTCTGAAGCTGACTTCTCGGGAAAAAATAAAGGAAAGGGGTGGAGAGGTCAATGGTAATCCCAATTCTAAAGGAGAAGGTAAATCTGGCTCAGTTAATCTTAGCATCTAATCGTGGAAATCCATCTGAGGGGGAGTGGAACCTGAAATTCGCGAGGCAGTCCAAACTCGGGTTTCACGTAATTCAAAGACATGGCAAACTATCACTCTTCTTGGAGGAAGAGAAAACCAACAAGGGGACTAGGTGAACTATTTGAGGTAAAGGTCAGAATTTCTGGCATGGCATAATGACACGTCTGGTCTACATTCCCCTATCCAGAAAAAGGCAAAACACTTCTCGGAGAGGGACGGAGGACCTGAAATAACGAATTGGGAACGTCTTACCGAGACAAGAGGAGGGGACCAGCCACCTTCGTGCTGGGTGATGATCCTCGCGGTAGTCGGAAATCATAACGAAAGCGAGTCTCTCTCTTTCATCAAGAAATGATCCGAAAGGAACCTGAAAACGGACGAGAATAGACTATAAAAAAGCGGAACAGGAACCACTGCGCAGAAAAAGGGGGGGTCGGAACGATGCAGACGTGTAGTTTCAATCCAGCAGGGCGTGAACCTCGACGTCGGCGAAGGCGCGCTCTACCGGGGAAAGAGAGACTCGCGGTGGTCTGAAGGTCCTGGTCCAGGACGAGAAGTGGATACATGATAGAGAGGGGAAAAAGTGCTAAGATTCTGTGTTCTGAAAGAAGAGATCAGCTCCACGCTAAGTTGATGGCGCTAGGCCAGCCAGCTCGAGACCGAGAGGGTTCGGATCGTGGGCTAGAAAACGCGACAATTGCCCCAGGTCGCATGGATAAAAACGATGCCAGGACGAGTAGGAAAAAATAAGGAAAACCGCACAGCTTAGGTACGATACGCGCGGAAAGGAGAAGTCCACAAGGGCGGAAACAGTGGGTACCCAAGGGGGGAGCTTGTCCATGGTCGGGAAGGGAAAAGAACGACTAACGAATTTCACGGGCTTATACACGCAAAAAATATTGGAAACGGTCGAGTCAGATGACGGTGAGAGAGACTTCAGTCCATATCAGCTCTTAGGAGGGGGGAGAGAAATACCTAAGGACCACCTGGGGGGGGAGAAAAAAAAAGAATTGCCTACGGGGTCCTATCACCACGGGAGGAAATAAGGAGACATTACCCATCAGGGTCCCTGCACTACTGAAGGAAAGGACAGCAGGGGGGCCCGATTTGACGAGTCAGACAGATCCGAGGATTAAATGGCCAGGTTTGGAATTAATTGGGGAGAGAAGAGTTTCGATCAAAAAAAAAAAATCCTTATTCCTTTTCCATATGTCCATAGGGGACAAAGTTTCCATTCCGGCCGCTGAAGGGAGAGAGGGTGATCACCCTCGAATGACTTAACCAGCTAAAGGTTCAGGGACAGGGGTGGGAACGACGGGGACGCACATAAAGGAAGAGAGAAAGGTGTCGACAGAACGGAAAGAAGCCCCACGCGATACATCAAATCTGTCAAATTTGTCGCGACGGCCGAGAACTACGGTTCATGAATCCAAATTTTGAGTTTTGGGTCCTACCGGGAGGGGGGGGGACTTTCGGTTCACTGGTTCCAAGAGGGATGAGAAAATAAAGGGAGAAAGGGGAACTAATTTCTATCACTAGATTCCAAGGGATTATTAATGAAACGATTCGCAAGAAGTTGGACCCGACGCTCTTGGGGGGAGATGAATCGATCAAGGATGCCGATTACGAGAAACCTAGGAAATCGCACAACCCGAAAAAGGCTTTCCAAGAGAAAGAAGCCGACTCCCCAAGGCTGGGAACCCTGTTCAGAAGAGTTTCGACAACTGAGTCGATCGGAAGGAGGAGGGAAAGGGAATCTGTGAAACGAGGGGAGGCCATAAGCCGTCATAGGCAACGAAGGGGGACGAGTGAGGAACATAAAAAATAAATTTGCAAGCCTAGACTTATTACCGAGAAGAGGGCCACACTCCTATAGGAACATCCCCGCCGGACGTTCAGATAAAGTCGAGCAAAGCTACGTTACTAAAGGGGGGTAAACCGACAACACCAGGGTACATCATAGAGGGGGAAGGAATTCACGATGGCCTCGTCGGCCAGAAGGGACATCAGACTTCGCCAAGCGAGGAAAAAGATATCCATCTGCCTCATGTTCAGTGGCGACGGCAGGAATGTAAGTGGGGCGCATCTCGAAAAAAAGCGCGCCGGTATCGTTGGATCGATGACCAAAGCTGACCATAGAAACCGAGCGCGTCCGCAGAACGATCGGAGAAAAGGATGGGGGAGGAGGGGGGGGTCTCAGCCACAAAGAACCCAGGAAGCGCAGGCCTCGGGTAGTAAGAAGAAAAGAGGGAGAAGAAAGAAGAAGAAAAACGAACACGGCCCATCTCTAACGTAATGAAAGAGAGATGTTCCCGTGTTCGGAAGGTAGGAGAGGGTCAACATGACCAAGTGAGGTGAGCAAGGGACAACCGAAAAAGGGACTTAGAGGGGCGGAGGAGATAGGTTCTAGAAAAACAGCTAAAAAAAATGCGCCGCCTTAGGTCCAAAAGAATTTTTGCCGCTTTCAGGAAGCGGAATAGGAAGAAAGATACTGGCGCAGATAATCTCTTCTGGAAGAGCAAAAGAAAGGACAAGAAGAAGGGTAACAGAAGAGAAAAGAAAAGGGAGACGCATGGCTCGAATTTTGGAAAAAACGAAAACTAAAACTGAAAATTACATCGTGTGAGCCTAAAGAACGAGGAAACTTCGTTAAGAGGCGAGATGCTGAACTTTTTTTTTCGGGAATTCCACTACTCCCGATGCCTATAAAGGGGAACTGGAAAAGGACGCTGGTCACGAATTAGATCGGAGGGGCCACTTCTCAAGGAGAGCACGGACAGGGCTTCACTTGAGGGCTGGGATGGTAACAAACTACGCACAAAAGTGGTAAGCCCGGAATATCGGTAGGAGGGAAAGCTTACGGGGAGCAACTAATTCAATGCGACCAAATCGGAAGAAGTAAAAACTTCCTATGAGGGAAGTTGAGGAAGGTTGGCCGTACCTGGAAAAGGGGTGGGCCCATTCGATTGAGTGCGTGGGACGCGTAAGAGACGGGTGGGACCGGCTGACTCTTTTAATCGAGAAAAGGAAAACCATAAGGAGGGGACCACCGAAGAGGAGGGCACGTCAACCGGAAACTCTCTATAGGGTGATATGAGAGGTCCAGCAGGAAGGGGAAATCGGGGTGAAGAAAAGAACACAAAGAGGACCTCGAAAAAACCTGATGCAGAGTTTATCGGAACTCTTTTGCTCCTGCGCACAGGGGGTTGGGGAGAAGCGTTGAATATGGAGACCTGTGGGGGGGAGGTCAAAAAGACGAAAACCGCTTCGGAGGTCTCTGACCACTTCGTCACCCCGACCGGGGTAAGAAAAGACAGACTCTCCTGAGTCGTCCTGAAGAGGAGTTTCTCTAACCGCCAGGATAGGGAATCCGGGAAACGGGGACTAAAATGACCACAATCCCATGGCCAATTCCTAAGGAGGGGGGTTTCTCTTCACAGAGACACGAAAGACTAAACCTGGCCCAAGGCGCCGGGAGTTTCCGGCCGCAAGCAGATACCTACGTAGGCATAGGTGCCAAGGGGCTTTCAACTGGGAGTTAGCCGATAATAAACAGGGGTTGGGCATAGGTACTTTCATTAAGTAGGAGGGTGCACGGGGTGCTGGTAGAAAAAAGATAGGGTGGTTGGTCCTTCTATAGTATGAGGGTACTAAGGAGAGTCCTGGGAACTAGAAACCGACGAGAAACGTAAGAACTGTGGAAAAGAGATTCGGGCTTCGGAGGAACAATGAAAGCGATCAAACTAGCCTAAAAAAGAAAAGCCAGCAAAAAGGGAACAGAAAAACAATTTGGGGAACCAACTTTGCCACGCTTGGGTGGGTTAAAGAAACACTTTCGAGCTCGAACTAAAGCACTCTTTTGGTGAATTTTCAGAGCACTCCTCGATGGGCCAGTGTGGAGAAGGGATGTTTTCCTTGGGGGGGGGGGAATGCCTGCAGAAGCAAGAAAAAACGGACACCAAAGGGTCGCGAGCTTTTTTTGGCGTCGAGCGAACGACCCGTTCGCCTGTAAAAAGAACAGAAGAAAAAAAAAAACCACATTCAGCGTCCGTAAAAGGCCCGCCACAGAGAAAAAGGCTCACTCAAAGGGCAAAGCTTCGAATAAAACGAGGAAATTAGAAGAAGGTGGTAGAGGACAAATCGATCCAGGAATGGAGGAGTGGGAAAGCTGGCTGACCATCATCGGGAAGAGAACCATCTTCACATACCAAGAATGTCTCCATGGTTTTAGAAACATTTGAGAAGGCGGGAGAAACATTTTGGGGTTTAATCATTCTATGGATCGCTAGGATTAAGTATTCAGTGAGAAGAAGCGATCAAGGGGATTCATTATCTTATCGGCAACCTGATGCAGGAAGTCGCATTTGCAGGGGACCGGGTCTCGTAGGGAATTGGGAATCAAGAGGGTGTGGAACAGGGATAATTGCACCAGCGACAGAGAGCGAATGAGATCAGAAGGAGAGAGGGGGAGCCAACCAGATAGTGAAAGGAAACCCGACAAGGGGAGGGAGTCCCGGTGAAAAAAAAGGGGAAATAAAAGGGGGGGGGATTGGAGATAAAAATCATCAGAATGGGAGTAGCAAATTGTCCAGATAAAGAACACGAGGGGTCAAGAAGTGCGCGAAAGGACCAATCCGGGCAGCTATGTGGTATTAAAAGATGCGATAGGCAGCTGAGAAAGACTTCATTGGAAGAATCGGAGAAAAAAAGGGCTGACGGAATCGAAAAAAATTTATACGAACGCGACGATGTCCGGCGAAACTAACGAAGGGGCGCGGGCGTTCCGGGCATAACAAGGACGACGCAGGCCGCTTTGAAGAGGAGAAACGAGTCGACGGAAATAAGGGAAATAAAAAAGTGGATCAAAGGCCCGAGCCATAGGGAGCAAAACTCTGGGCAGAACACTTGGTTAAAAAACAAAAAAGACGCCTTCGAACACTGACGGGTCGCTCCTAGAAGTTAAAAAAAGAACCATCAAACGGCGCCTACCGGTAACAATGGGATGAAGGGAACTGATCTCACATTCCCACATCAACCAACGGAAGGCTTTTGCCGGGATGGTGGGAGAGATCGTAATTCCGCAAAGGCCGCCCATCTCAGCTCAGGCGCGTGTGAAAAAAAGCCGTCTAGATGGAAGAAAGGAAAAACGGAGGAAAAGGAGGAAAATATCTTAGCATGACGGAGGTTTCACCCCAAAAGTTACAATGCCTGCGAAGGGGTCGATTGTGCACCTTGTTTGGCCAACGCAGCAGAAACAGCCTGGTCCGAGGTTTTTCGACTACAGGTAACTCTTAGAAAAGGGATGTCGTCGCCCGGGGACTGCAGACCCTAAGAGCAAGAAGAGCGGCAATCTCGTCAGAGACCAAGAAAAAAAACAATTTCCAAAAAAAAAGAAGAACGGTGTCAGCTCGGTCGTGAAGATCAATCTCGACGCTTCGCGAACAAAAAAAAGAGCGGCACCCTCGTCGATTCAGGAAGAAAGACGACAAGCCCGTCAGGAGTTCGACAAGGAAGGGAGGGCGCTCATTAAGGGGGGGAGAGGGAACGAATGGTCTCGCCAGATTGGAGGAAAGGGAAGAGGCGACGAGTGGCGCAGAGGGGGAAGCCAGAGATCGTTTCGTTACTTAGGACGGACTTCAACCCTTGGTCTGGGAGGAGGGGGGGTGTCGAAGATTCAAAGAAGAGGTCTAAGGAAAGACACATTTGCAGATTTAGCTATTGGGCCGCAGTTTCGGCGAAGAAGAGGAGCTTCATGACGCCATAGAACAACCAAAAGGCCAGACCAGGCCGGCATGACGGGTGAGGCAGGAAAAGAAAGAACTCCTGTTCAATGTCGGGGGAAAGAGAATACCTCCCGTCAAGTGAGAGGAGGAAGATTCCCTAGGAAAACGGCCATATCATAAAAAAACCTTTATCTCGCAAGAGCCTTTAAACGACGTCAGAGGAAAAACTCGAACATGCGGAAGAGGAGATATCTTAAAAAAGGATCAATACCCATATAATCCATGAAATAACCACGGCATTGCTTGTCCTTCTAGAAAAAGGGAAAGGTCTAGCGTGTCAGCCATCATGGGTGGGAAAAAAAATAGACGTCGGCTAAAGAGCCTGAACTAATCGAAAAAACCGCATCTCTCTCGAGTATGGTTCAAAAGGGAATTGCAGAACCCGAAAGGTGACTGGGGGGGGGGATACTATAAAAAGGCAAGGTGGGGTAAAGGAAGGGATGGGGGAACGCGTGATCAGAGGAAAACACTCTGCAGTGGGGGGGAATCGCGCCAAAACTGCTAACCCGAGTGTGGGGTCAGGTCGCTAGCCCGCTCCGATGAAAAGAAAAAGTCCATTTAAAAAAACGAGTCAACACATAGATGATGGGAAAGAACCCAAGAGGGTTTCGAGATGCAAAGAGAAATTCGGAACAAGTCGGGGACGGGCCATGGAAAGTTCCACCTGAAAGGGTATCGGTGGAGGGAAATAGCGGCGACTAGCTGACGGAAGACCACGCAAGGCGTGACCTTATGTTTGGTTTGGGGGTGTTTTGGTGGCATCGTCGAGATAGGAAAGTCCAGAGATTCGTTTACATAGCGCTCTCGCGAGAAAGCCGATATATTACCAAACCAGCACACCAGGAAAGGTAGCCTCAAAACAGTCTATCCGGGAAATCAGAAAAGGGTACATGGAACTAAGGAACCTGCAATAAGAGGCAGGAACTCTATGAAACGGGAGCAATCCACTAACACCTCCGGGAGTAAAGGGGTGCCAGTTGTCGAGGAGGAGAAAAGAGGTGAGACTACCTGTAGGAAGGGAAAGATGGCCATAGGTCTTTTGAACATGCTTCCTTCCAGAATATGATTGCTATCACCCCGCGAAGGGAGGAGCTCCGACTAGTGGAAGGACGGTGGCTTCAGGAATGAACCATCAGGGCCTTCTCAGATTTTTCTAAAACTATGCGAAAAAACAAAAAAACTGTATACATCTGAAAAAGTCGAAAAAAGGAGCGAAATTCGGCACCGTCATGAAGCACCAGAGTTGAGAAGGGGCGAGTTCTCCTGAGGGGGTTCCTTTGACGGTTGGAAAAAAAAGATGATCCCGAGCACGAGACAGGACTCGATTGCACGTGATGGGTGCACTGAAACCGCGGGCACCGGGGACTGGGAAAAAAAAAAATGGAGCTAGCATCTATCGCTGAGAAGAAGAAGTCACCTCGATGGACGGCTGCCAAAGACAAAACACGAACACTCGTCATGGGAGAAGAAGCATAAAAAAAGTGGGTAGCCGTGGAACGAACAGGGGTGTGTAGTCAAATGAAAAGAGGGGTGTCATCGAAGGCTTGGAGAAAAACGAATCTTTATCTCGATAGCAGCCACGGTTGGGGAAGAGTGGGGGGGAGTAGGAAGTGGAGGTAGGTGGGGGTGAGGGGGAGGGTGGGGAGTATTGGGGGGGGGGAAAGGGGGGGGGGGGGGGGGGGGGGGAAGGGGGGGGGAGGGGGAGAGAGGGTTAGGGAGGAAGGGGGTGGGGAGGGGGAAGGGGGTGGGAGAGGTGGGGAGTGGAGGGTGGAGGGTGGGGAGGGGGGGAAAAAGATATGAGGGAGGTAGGGTGGGGGGTGAGGGGGGGTGGGGATGGGGGGAGGGGGGAGGAGAGGGGGGAGGGGGGGGAGATAGGGTAGGAGGAGGGGGAGGGGGGAAAGGCAGGGGACGGGGTGGGGGGGGGTGTGTGGGAGAGGGAAAGGGAGTGAGAGGGGGGGGGGGGGCGTGAGGAGGAGGAGGGGGAGAGGGAAGATGGAGGAGGGAGGTAAGTTGGGGGTGGTTTTGAGGTGGGGAGGGATGGGGGAGGGGATGGGGGGGGTGGGGGGGGGGGAGGGAGGAGGAGTATGTTGTGGGGGGGGGGGGGGGAGGGGGGAGGGGTGGGGGGGGGGAGCGGTGGTGGTGGGGGAGAAAAGTTGGGGGGGGGGGAGGGGGGGGAAGGGGTGGGGGGTGTGTGGGCTTGGAGGGGTGGGGGGGTTAGGGGGGGGGAGGGGTAGGGGGGGTGAGGGGGGGGGTGGTGGGGTGGTGGGGTTGAGGGGGGGGGGGGGGGCAGGAGGGGTAAGGAGGGGAGAGTAATGAGGGGTAACGGGGAGGGGGAAGAACGATGGTAGGGGGGGGGGGAAGGGTAGGGGGGGGGAGTTCGTTGGGGTGGGAGTTCGGGGGGGGGGGGGGGTGGGGGGGTGGGGGGAGAGTGAAGGGAGGGGGTGGAGTGTAGAGCGGGGAGTCTGTGATGGGTGGGGCTTGGGAGGGTGGGGGAGGGGGGGGGGGGGGGGCGGGTGGGGGGGTGGGCGAGGGGGCTGGGGGGTGTGGGGTGAGGAGTGGGCTGGTGGAAAGGGGAGTGTGGGGAGGGGGGTAGGGGAGAGGAGGCGGGGGGGAACGGGGGAAGAGGGGGAGGGGTATTGGGGCGGAGTTCAGGAGGGGGGTGGGAATGGGGGGGGGAATGGTGGGGTGGGATGGTAGATGAGTGGGGGGGGGGGTGGGTGGGGGGGGGGTAGAGGTTAGGTGGGCAGGGTAGGGAGAGGGGGGGAGCGAGTAGGGGGGGAGCGAAGGAGCGGTGGGGGGTGTTTAGGGTGTGGGTGGGGAGGGGGGGGCAGTGACGGGGGAGAGGGGGGGGCGGGGGGGGGGGGGGGTGGGCGGAGGGGTGTTTGGGGGGCAGGGGGAGAGGGGGGGGGGGAGGAGGGGTGAGGGGAGGTAGAGCAGGGGAGCGGGTAGGTGAGGGGGTGAATAAAGGGAGAGAGGGTGGAGGGGGGGTGGGAGGATCGGGTGTTGGGGGAGGTGAGGAGTTGGGTGAGGGTGGTGGCATGTTAGAAGTATAGGCCGGGTTAGTGGTGAACAGGAATTGTGTGGGTGAGGGGGAGATTGAATGGGAGGGGGGGGAAGGGGGGAGGTGGGATGGTGAGGGTGAATTTTGCGGGGGGGGGGGTGGGGGGGTTAGGGGGGTAGAGGGAGGGGGTGGAGGTGGGGGCGTGTGTAGCAGGGAGGCGGGGGGGGGGGGGGGAGGGGGGTGGAGAGGAAGGGTAGGGAGGGGGTGGGGGGGGATTTGGAGGTGGGGGGGGTGGGGTGGGTGGGGATGGTTTGGAGAGCGGGGGTGAAAAGAGGAGGAGGGAGAAAATGGGAGAACTGTGAGGTGGAGAGAGAAGTGGAAGGGGAGCGGGCAGGAGGGGATGCGCGAGTTGAGAGTCTCTGTTGTGCATGGTAGGAAAATACCCCAAAAGATTGCAGATCGGGCAAGAGAAGTAGACCTAAATCTGAAAAAAAATCCCAATTAAACCATCTCTTCCTTACTTGGGAGGGTCGAAGGGAACGTAGCTAAAGAAATCCTTACTTGAGAAAATTAACTCCGAAAACCAGCAACGAGTCCATAATTAAAGGCCGACTGGAATTCAATATGTAATAAAAAAAGGGAGAACCCAGCTCGAAAAAGCCAACTTAAGAGCAGGGAGCAGTGGATTGGTTCTTCTAGGAAACCCTTCGAACAGTCCTGCAGAGAGAGCACAAAAAACAAAGAGAAAAGAGAAGGTCTGGGTTCTCTATACCTGAGAAGGGAAAAAAAAGAGAAGGTCCTGCAGGCACGAGAGAAACGAGTTGTCCTATGTTCCGACGTAGCCACCACCAGAACAGGCCTTCCCTTAGGTTTGAAAATGAGAGGGACAGCCAGTGGGGAGGGAAAAAGGCTGCTCGACTCTAACACGCATCGGTCAAAAAAAAAAGGGTAAGAGAGAGATTGTGCCGTGTTAAAAAGGGGGGAGAAAGGCGGCTATTTCTCAACTACAAGGGCGAACTGCAACGGAACAAGTTCGCGGTTCAGGGGAATCTATCTTTTGGTGAATGCACACAAATCAGAAAAAAAACCGCAGCGTGCTGGCAGGACGCAAGAAAAAGGGGGGGGTCTAGAGTGTTAAGCAAGGGGAGGGGTAGACAGCTAGAGAGTCGCTTCACAACAGATGCGGAAGGTCACTCTTTGTAACCCCTGCGGAGATGGGGATACATAGGATCTAGGTTCTAGAGGTCAGGAAATCGGTTAGCCGAGGACCGCTTAGAAGGAGAAAGAGGAACTAGAAATCTTACCGTTGGGGGAGTTCTGTCAAGTCGTAAAAAGATATAACTATCACAGGTCTATAAAAGTCGGCCTTTAGGGAGAAAAGAGGGAGGGGGGGGAAAAACGCGTTCAAGCCGGTCTCTAACAAGGGGGACGGAGCTGAGATCCGGCCTAAACTAAAGCAAAAAAGTGGAGACATGCAGCGCGGTAAATAATCACTTCAGCAGGCTTGCAAAAAACCCCACAACCTGAAGGAAGGGAAAAACAGCAGTTGAACGAAGAACTCTCCTGAAGTGCCGGAAAATCTTTTGGCTTAGGGATGAGGAGTACAGGGCCAAAGAGGGTAAGTGGTATTTCGAGAAAGAGGAGTTGCCTTAATGAGGAGGCCTATCCCCCTCCAGCAAGAGAGGGCACCTTCTGCGACGACAAAGTCCTCATCGAAAGCGCCGGGCTAGAATTGAAGGATCATTAAAAGGGTAGACGTTTTAGGGAAAAGTCAAATAAAACGGAAGGACTCAGCCGGAGTACCTCAAAGAGGATCAAATAGCGGACGTGCTAGAAATGAGAGGACACCGTTTGTCGAAGGCGTTTTAATAGGTAAAGGTTGGGGTTATCGTAGATGGGGCTTCGCACCAATACGGATAGTCCGTGAAGGGGGGAACTACCCACGAGTCCCCACAAAAAAACCGGCCGGAAAGATTCGCTGCCTATCTTCGAATTGTGATCGAACTTCACTTGTCGTCAGTCAGAACCTATTTCCATCACCGGAGAGGGGCAATGCCAATGAAAATAAAGGCTTGAGGTCCGCAGTTAGAAAGCATAGGAAAAAAAACATGCCCCCAAAAAACGGTAAGAATCTAGGGGGACGGAGAGCCGGGGAGAGGGGGAAGCTTCCAGTGAGTGTAAATGTCATATGGATTGCATGACCATTCTGGTAAGGGTGCCTGAAAATCGTCCTAGGGGGTTATAGGTTGGTCTATTCATAGGAGGAACCGCAAACTGGGGTGGATGTTCCTGTGGTCCGCTAAGCTAGGAGACCTCAGGAGATCTCTAGAACCTGAAGTCCTCACTACTCTGGAAGAAGAGGGAAGGCGAACTGGTCCAATCATCTGCAAGAGAGGAGGATTCCGTTCCTCGGGTCACGATAGTTCATCTAAGAACAGATAAGAAAAAGTGGGGACAACCTAATGGGGAACAACTGGGAAAGAAGGGTTGGGCAATAAGAAATTTCCGAGGGCGTACGAGGGAAACATCACGTGTTTTCTTGCTTAACACTCCCGGAAGGAGAAGGTGTTAGAATGGACTTGGGTTAAGGTCGCTCGTCGCTCGCAAGGAAAAGAGGTGCTTTATCTTTGGGTTTTCGTCGCTTGGAAGGAAACTCGGTGCGAAGGTTGGGAGGAGGAACGCAGCAGTCCAACATGCAAAGAGGTAAAGAATGCCCACACGCAAGATTCACCGGAAGAGAGAGCCTGGCAAGGACCATGAGAAAAAAAATCCACCTAAAGAGGAGGAAGTTGTTCGATGAGGAAGGATGTTAAGACGAGAGTTGGGAAGACAGAATGGCTGACCCCTCGTGATCGGCAAAAGAGAGCCGACAAAAACGAGAATTTTGGGAAAAGGATAATGTAATGGGGTGTAGTAGAGATAGGAATCAGGTTTTGGGGAATCGGATGGGCGGAAATAGCTGAGCGAGGCAGGTGAGGGCTGAGAGGGAGGATAAAGGTCGGGGCCTGCAAAAGTACGGGGGGGGGTAGAGCTGTGTCTCGAAAACGGGGAAACTATTGGGGATACGTTAAAGACCCGATCTGCTGGAAGGGAAAGATCGGGAAACTATTTTTCAGGCGACAATGATTTTCCGGAGTCCGAAGAAATGCGGTGGAAATTCCCGTACAAATATGACTCGCAAAAGGTGGTTGTCTGTCGAAGAAGAGAAATCAGGAGTATCTCGATTCCCGGAATAAAACAGAGGTGGAAAAAGACTTCCCTAAAAAAACGATCAGTCAGTGAGGACAAAGGAGCCTCTACCGTGGTAGAAGAAAATTAAGGGAAACTGCTGATCTGTCAAAAAGAAAAAAAACGAAGCGCCAACAAACTATCACTCACTAAAGAGGAGGGCATCACCAAAGCAGAATTTCTTCTGACCGACGACAGAAGGTTTACCAGTATTTTCAGCCCAGATGGTGAATAGACTGAGAGGGGGGATCTAGCAAAAGAAGGGGAGGGGGGAGACTCGGGCCGGGAAAATTGGTCTTAACATCCGCGTTCCTATTGGTCCGCTCCTCAGAGGCAAGTGGAAAACACCCTTTAAAGAACCCAACAAAAAGAAAAAAAAAAAGGGACGGGAGAATCACACTTAGTAAGAAAGGCCCTAGCGATACAAGGAGAATCTTCTTGGAAGAGGTTCTTCCGCAATGGGGGAACCATCCCTTCCAAAAACAAAAGCTGACGAGGTGGGTCAAGGTAAAGCAACCACTCTGTAAGAAGGG
>Ga0179591_1302985_pt1 | contig 13017 bp, 3 predicted proteins | sample CZOMad2_1_08_16f_FD_182891 | JGI IMG/M metagenome (GOLD analysis project Ga0179591, IMG submission 182891) | Vadose zone soil fungal communities from Angelo Coast Range Reserve, California, USA - CZOMad2_1_08_16fungal (PacBio error correction) | ecosystem: Environmental > Terrestrial > Soil >...
AAGAATGAGCGGGATCATGTATAAAGAAGCTAATCATGACTAAAAGGGTCGGGATAAAAGGGACCCACGGAATAAGCCTTCGATGTCGCGAGAAACACACCGGGTTGAAAAGAAAAGGTCATAGGGGGAGACACTCGGTGGAACCAACCGGCGAAGATCCGTGAAGGTCGCCTACTGAGAGCTGGGCAAGAAGTGAACGGTCTTGAAATATGAAAAATCAGCGATCGGAAAGAAAAGGACCGGGAAAGGAAGAGGTGGGTTCGAGAAAGGGATATGAAACTTGAAACGGAAGTGAAAGCTTAACGAGGAGGCCTGGAATATATGAAGAGTGTGCTTTGGGATGTCCACCTAAAACGAACCGCAGCGTAGACTAACAAGGGGGACTTCAAAAGGAATATGGATGCAAATGGGCCAGCGAACGTTGCCGACAGGGGCTAAATTTCCGAGGGATCCTGTCACGGGGGAAGGGGGGCAAGGATGAAAAGCTTCAAAAGTGCCCCCGAACCGGGCCCGCCACAGAGGGCCGAGGAGACATATAAAGAGAAATTGGATCTGGATTTTGAAAGACGATCGGAGTGAATCAGGCCAAACTAAAAAAAAAAGCCCGTGGTCGAGAACTTAATATGGACCCTAAAATTGAGGCCCAAAAAATCTCCTCCCAGTACGGCTGGGTCTACGAGAAATACCTGCTCTTAAATATCACGATCAAGGGGGAAAAAAGGGGGGAAACTCTCGGCACCTGCCAGAAACCAACGCCCAAATCAACCCTCGAAGGCAGATAGCTTTAGAGGAAACTTTTAGGCAAAAATAAAAGTGACCAGCAATGCGGCCAGCAGAGAGCCAATCAGGGCTAAAGGCCAAATAGGCCGCCGGGGGGGGGCGGGGCTTGGGGGGGGGGGCGAAGGAAACACCGAAAAAAAACAATCTAGGACTTTTCCCAAGAACGAATAAATACCTCAAAAAGGGGAAAGCTTAAAACGTTGGGATTGGGGGACCAGGGGAGTTCTCAGCTAATTAAGCACGTCCAGCGGTGAATACATCCTGGGGCGGACGTAAAAAGAGGAAGGAACGGAACACGCTAAATCGCTACTCCAGCGAGGACACCCCTTACTCTTCCGGGGTCAGTTATGTCAACCGAAGAACCTCATGAAAAAGAAGGGTCCACAGAACTGGAAGTCAAAAAAACGGAGAGCAATACCGGAAAGGTCCAATCGCATTTCTGGTGGTCAGAAACCATTTATCCTGAGCACCAAAGTCCGGTCAAGAAGAAAAAAACGGGTTATATCATAATGACAGGGGAGCTCTGAAAATCGGGACCCCAGGATGGAGAATACCATCGGATCGGACGTGATCTTCCTCTCAAGAGGATTGGGCAGGGGCTTAAGAGTATAAACACGGGGTGAGGGGGGGACTCAGTGTACTTCCACTCCTAGTGGGAGGGAAAATCTCAGAAAAAGGAAAAAACGGGGGTTTAACTGGGAAAACCAATGATAAAGGGTCTTCCCCATAAGGTTTGGGGTCAAACGTCCGTAGAACGAAAACTGCAGACGGGGACAAAGTGGGCTTGGTGCAAGAACAACCCGAGATTGGGGGCACGAGCCAGGACTCGTAAAATTACAAAATCCGGGAAGCCTGTGGACGCAAAAGGGGTCCCTACCGGTTGAGGGTTGCAACACCAACTGAGAAGGAAACCACTAAAACATTCGGTAGGAGTATATCGGGGACTGGGCCAAACTTCAAAACTTTGGGTTTTCCTTGGGGAATAGAGAGCACGAAAACATCGCAAAAAAATGGTCTCAAGTGAGGCCAAAAAGATGATGTTTGACCCTCAGAAGATGTCAGCGGGAAAGTCACGTAAGCTCGGTCTTCGGCGCCTGGGTCAAAAGTACGTAGCCGACGAGCATGGTAACTCCTCGAAAATACAACCGCAAAAGTCAATTCGCGTTAAGCGACCAGGGGGGGTTGGAAATGACTAAAACAGGCTCGCCGCCAAGGCTGGGGGGAAAAAAAGACTGTAGGTCGATACCCGCCAAAAATGGGAAGGCTGGTCCTCCCGAGGAAATTTCCTTAAAACACCAACCTAAAAAGGGGGGGTGCGGAGGAGATAGTTATCTGCCATAGAACCCAAAATATTTCCAATCCTAAACAACTCAGTATTGGGAAAGTGGCGGAAATGTCTCGAGACACGGAATCAAAATAAGAAACGTCACCTCGTAAAGCTAAGAGTGAGTGACAGGCCGTCGGAGAGGGAGAGAAGCGGTATTGACAAAAAAGTACGGGATAAGCGCGGGCAGGGGGAGGGAAAAAGAAAGGCGGGGATCACCGGTTGGGGGAGGAACATACTTGTGTTGAAAAAAAAATACAGATAAGGGGGGTAGTTCCGGCTTCAAATCGTGTAGCAAAAAGGTTTCAAAGGCGCTTATCGGAGACTTTAAAAGCCAGTCTACAAAATCCATGCTTGTAAGGTCAGGGGAAACAAGGCTATACATATTGGCAAGGAAGAAGGGTTTGCACTTCTCTTCCCAGGTGTGAAAAAACCCTTTTCGAGGTTAAAAGAGGTCCGGGTACTACCGACGCGGAGGGGCTGAGGAAGGGAAAAGAGAGAAACCCCGTAAACGGCTCGTTACGCGGGATATTGAATATTACCTTGTCGCGCTTTAGTTGAACTCTTGCAAGGTCGGCGCGGGGAGGTCCTACCATAATTCTTCCTGGAAGGCCGATGATGCTTTACGGCAAAACAAAATGTTTGACGTCAGCGACGAGGAAGAACTAATAACTATTTAAAGAACTCATCGAGAAAAACGTCCAAATATTGAAAGCATAACAAAAAAATAACGACGACGGGGTTTGAGAACACAAAAGAAGGCGCCAATCTGCCTGTGGTGGAAGATCAAGGCAAAGAAACGGTGAAGAGGGGCCTAAAGTGCCAACCGATCCAATTCACAACACCGGGTCCTCCTCACTTTGGGGGGGGTGCGGGATAACGGGAAGGTGGCTCTTAGACTTCTGAACCGCTATTGGTCAGGTTTTCGCTCATGTTTGGGAGGAGGCAACACTCTGCGGCAGAGATATAAAACCGAACAATAAAAAGGACGAGGAGATAGCCCTTGAAAAAAAAGGTTGGGGCATAAGAACCCAGCGAGTGTCTATTGGGCTTGTTGGGGCTACTTCGGCATAGCACCCTTTTCTGGATTTTGGCAATCGAAATCGGCGAAAAGTGATGAAAATTGACAAAAAGAAAAAGGGGTGGAGAAAATTAAAACCATACAATAGAAAAATCAATGGTTGATGCTGCCCTTTTTAGGCGATTTCCGGGGTTCCCAAGTATCGTTAACTAGGAGGGGGCAAAGTGGGGGTCAGCAACACGAGACCGAGAAACATAGAGCAAAAGGGGTTCGCCGGAAATATCAACATTCACCTTTCCACACAAAACAGTGCTCCGCGGCTTTCGGGTTGGAAATGTATCTGTACTTGGACCTGCGACCGCAGGGAAGGGTGGAAATGGAACTCACCCACCAAAAGAAAGAGGGCAGTTGGTCTATGGATTCCTCAAAACCTTATGAAGGGGGGGGAGACGGTGTGATCTGGTCAAAGAGTTTGTGTGAGGCACAAATGTCTGAGGCAGAACTGTAAATAAGGGCTTCGGACGGTTAGACGATAAATCAAATGACAGGGGTTCGTGGTTGAAAACATCGATCTTCCAATGAGCATGCGAATGGTCCGTTCCTCAAAGGTCTACGGAGAAAATTTACTAGCCGACTCTAAAACGGTTCAACTCTCTCCTAAAGGGACAGGGGGGGGTAAAGTAAGAGGGGGGGGACCAAACGTCCGGAAGTGAAACATGAGAAGCGATCGGGTTAGTCCAATTCTAGAGTTGCCAAGCAACTTTGTCGACCAATTGCTCCTCTGAAATCTGGGGTCTGGGTGTTTCCACGGCTGGGATCAGCAGAATACGATTGGAGCACTGGGACGAAGATAACTTTTCAGTTAAAATACTCCAGACGATGCTTTAAGGCTTTTGCGCGCTACATGAGGACTACGGAGACTCAGGGAAGGTTGGCTATTGGTAAAAAATTATTGAAGACTCATTAAACCGGGAATACGAATACAAAAGGTGTTAGGGGGTGCACAGCTGGGGAAATAAACTTCAATTGGGCGCGGGTGGGAAAACAATCATGAACGTCGAAGATAAGAAGAGGGAAGAAAGTAAATGGGATCACGAAGCGTACTAGCAGTAAGGAATATCAAAAAATACGTCGTTAGGGGGGGGGGAGGGGCTTGGAAAAAAGGTGTTGGGTTAGGGAGTCAAGTAGAGAACGGAACAACATGGAATATTGCTTTGAGCTCGAAAAATTCTATAATTTTTGGGGGGGCAAGGGGCCGATTCTTTGAACAGTAGTTTGGGAAAACAGCGGTCAGTGCTAGCAATTGGGGGATTTAGCAGCGGCGGACACAGAACAAAAGGGCAGAAATGTGGGTACGGTAAGGGACACTGCGGACAAAGAACGTGGACAATAAACAGGTGCCAGAAAGAAAACAGACCCAACCCGCAAAAGACTATCCAGAAATATCACCGGAGATCATGGGGGGACCTCAGAAGAGGGAAACCCAGGAATAGGCGATGTTGCGGCTCTTGACAGAAACATCCGCTTTCACGGGGGACCTAAGGGGAAGGAGGGGAAACTAGACCTTTAGTGCGGTGGGGGAAAGGGGGGAGGGGGTAAAAATCAACATAAAAACTGGAAATGGGGAAGAGAATATGATCAAAAAAAAGGAAGGAAACGGGAGTAATGGACTTTTCGGGGTATTTCCCAAATCAGCTGGGGGGGGACCGCAAGAAGAAACCAGGAAATTGTGGCAGTGGTGAAACGTTATCTGGTACGACGGGGGAAGGGGCGGATAAAATGGGAAGACTAGTTTCAAATTAACCCCGAGCCTATTATGAAAAAAACAAAACGAACTCTCCCACCTGTACGCGGCTACACCGGTAGCGGAACCGGCAAAATAAGAGGGAAACGAGCAGGAACGCACCGTTGTCCAGAGGGTTAAGAGGAAGCGGGTGCAGAGCTGGCTCGAGTGAAAAAAAAAAAGAAACCGTGGAACTGTAGTGAGGACCGGTTAGGTAGATCTTCAGTCAGAAAGCGAGGAAGGTCAGGGGAGGAGACGGGGGGGGCCAGAGGTGAAGGGGGAAGTGAGGGAGAGGAGGTATGGCGTTCACCAATGCGTGGGGATAAGTGTTCTTAGCTGCGGGGGCCGGTTAAAGTGTGACTTTTTACGGAGAGGGGAGGCTTCAAGAGTCGAAGCAAAGAGGGTGCCAATCCGGAGACGGGATCGAAATGAAAGAGGGAACTTCAAAACGCGCGTCACACGCAATCCCACTCAACCGCAAGTTTCGGTTGCAGAATGTAGAATCACCGGTGGGGCGCTGATATGGGTGTCTGGGGGGAGAATTAGAACCCAAAAGCAAAAAACCCCAACGTGCTCGGTCCAGATTTTCGGTCTTTAAAGTTTGTTGGATCAGGGCGCTCTGCGGACTGCGGGCAAATGGGGGGTCGCAACCCGCCGGGTAAATGCCTCAGGGGGGGGTTGAGACGGTGGTGCGGGACAAATGTGGGGGACTGCCCTTCCCGTCAACACTTCTCACAATCTGGTCTCTTTTCCGGGTGCGGGGAAAAAATTAGGGTACGGGGGGGTAATCGTAAAAACAGGCCGGGAACTGGCTGCTCGTTTGGCTACCTCCGTCCAGGGCCGGTATATATCCGTGGATTGAGTGAAAACTGAGGGAGCTTGTGGAAAGTTGAACAATAAAAACAAGGGAAACCCGCGGAAATTGGGTGAGTCAGGTTAGGTCATATTCTCCGTGGCGGGACAAGTTAAATCTTTGTTTGTAATCGTTAAGCACAAAAAAGGCACACAATCCAAGGAACATTCGTAAACGGATGAGCATAGCAGGACAGATTCAAGCATCCAGATTAACATGTGTTGATGCCAGGTTCGGGTCAATGAGACGGTTCATGGGAACAGAGAAAGATGGGAGAAAGCCGAAATCGGGAGGGGGGGGAAAGGCGGTCCTCCCAGGGGTCCCCGATTCTCTGCATATCAGAACTCTAAGACTAAGGAATCAATGGAGGGGGGATAGCGGGAGGTGAGAATCAAGAAAGACAAATAGGCCTCCCAATCACTCTTCGGCCCCCGAAAAGGGGTTCCAATCTGTCCGGACTATCTGTAAGCAAAGGAAGTTTAGTTTAACGGGGAAAAACAGTTAGCTGGGTTCGGGTACCCATTCGAACATCGAAGGGGGAGAGGTGGTAAGCCGGGGAAACCAATATCCGAAAACTCTCGGAGAGAGTCGGGGGATCTGGGTATAAAGCAAAAAGCGGGGTATAGAAAAGAGAAGGGACGTGTGCCTACGCGATCATGGGAGAAGAAAAATAGAGATCAAAAAAACGTTAGTGAAGGAAAGTAGAGTCTGACAATTATCAGCACGCAAAAACGGGTAATTCGGGTCGCTGGGATGGGGGGGGGGAGGTAGAAAAATAAGAAGAAAAAAAAATATCTAGCGATAATCTTCGGAGACTTAGGGTTTGAACTTTGGGGACGAGACTAATGTGCGAAATCCTTGGTGTACGCGAAAGAAATTTGGACAAAACCAGGGGAAAAAACGAAAACAAAATTGCTCATTAAGGCCGCTCGAAGGGACCCCAACCCGGGGGACGATCCGGTAGGGGGGTAAGCTTGCGCCGAAGGCGAAGTTCGGCCCTGGGTGGAATCTGGGATAAGCTCTATAGTCACTCCCATTATAAAAAAGAGGTATTAGAGGGGGGGGAAGGTAAATAGGGGACCGATGAAATCGCGGGTTGACCGACTTCTGTTCAAGCCTTGCGTGTGGAGAAAACATTAATAGGGGGAGGTAGTCAAATTAAAAAAAAGAAAAAAAAAAACGTAACGGAGAGTAAAGCACCGAAATCGCACCAGTCTGTTAGATGGAAGAAAAAGAGGGGGGGGTCCCGCAAAACGTTTGAGCCAACCGGGACTGAGCCTCGCCAAAAATTGTTGTGGGGAATAAGGAAAACGGGCAACATCCAGGGAAAGAAACAAGTATAAGAGGGACCTCTAAAGTGCAATCACCAAGCTAGGGGGGGGAAGAAAGGGATGGTATACAAAATACTAGAACTGCGGTCACAACGCATATTTCGATAAGCCTCTTGTCCGAAATGAAAGGGAACCAACCTCCGCGGGAACTGGAAATTAAAAAAAAACTGGCAAGGGGGGGGGGGATATCAAGACCTGGAGAAAACGGTTGAATCGTGTTAAACTATTAAGGTTCCAAAAAGACGGCTAACCACCCAAGGCCAACAAACACCATGAACGAGGCAACGAGACTTTTAGGGGAAAAACGCGTCTCCACGGAAGTAAAGGCCCAGGAAAACGCCTCAGTCAGTGAGAAAGAAACCAACCGGCGAAGCGGGGCGTGACCGCAAATTTCCTAAAAAAAAATCCGGGGTTTTGGGATTTGGGGGGTGGCGAAAGCAAAGACGAACCATACGCGTATAAACATCCCCCTTTGAAAAGGAAAAGCTTTACAACGCCGATCCGGGGGGGAAAAGGGCGTGTGAAAAAAAAAAGACAAGTTCGCATCGATTGAGGGAAAAAAAACAGTGCAAGAAGGGACTAAAATTCTTAAGAAAGCCGGGAAAATGTAAAGCTAATCAAAAAAACCGCCTCGATGCGACCTGCTCGGGTGTCCCATTGGAGGCAGACCGACGTCTCCGCACCGAATACAGGGTGAGGTCCACCACAGAGAAACACGATCCGGGAAAGAAAGAACCGTTAAAAAAAGAAATTCGTTTCGCAACTCCCTTTTGACACTAAAATAAATGTCAACACTAAGACTGGTCTACCGGGGAAGAAAGGGCAATAAAATCGCTAACCAGCCTGCAAGGAAAAGGTACAGATACCTCGGGATCATCCGTAATCTTCGGACTTTCCAGCAACATCGTAATTGCCGGGGAGAAAATAAGAAAAAACGTGAAAACCAATGGACAGGGACTGTCTTCTATTCGAAATAAAAATCATAGACGTTTTTGTAAACTGTGGGGGAAGAGCGAAGATTGGAAAAGGAAAAACCGGGCACCGTTGTCAAAAAGTTTCAAATACCAAGAGTCCGAACCTGCATAAAGGTGAAATAACTCTTTGTAGGGGCTCTAGTAAAAAGCTTTGGGGGGGGGAAACCGAGTAATAGGCCGTTAAGGGGAAATGAGACGGAGTTTCTACAGCATGGGGTGGGTGGGAGGTGCCAAGAACAAGAAAACGCGCCAAGTCCAGGGACTTAGGAAATACTGCCAACATGGAAGGTGGAGAAAGAAAAGAGAAAAAATAAAGCAGTATCAGAAGGGGGGGAAATCGTTGGACATCCTCAGAGCCGCTCTTCAATTTGGTGTCGGCGGGAGAAACCGGGGGGCCCGGCGTTGCACGTGGAGGTTAAACTAGGCAATCGGGTACCATTGCTGCCTAAAGGGATCGGGTGGTAAAAAAAGCGTTGGTTCCTCTCAAAACGAAACATAGACGGCGCTACGGCATACAACGGCGGTGCATGTCAAGGGAAGCGGGGGAGAACAGTCCAAACATGAAATTCGGTCAAGCGCTCGAGGGCTGCTAGAACACGACCACCTTCTTGACCTGGCAGGGAAGAAAAACGACTAAAAACTTTGCCAAGCCCCGACATCTTAGGTTGGGGCGGGCTTCTTCAACGTAATGTAAGAACCGCGTAAAGGATTGATCTCCGAAATGGGGGGGGGCTCGTCCCACGAAATTCTGTTTAATCATAAGTCAGAGTTCGGGGGGGGGCCCACTTCCGGGGGCGACCGAGCAGCGGGGTCAGCGGGGTCGAAGGGGGTGCTAAAAAAGCGTGAACAACAATATGCACAAGGCTTGTGTTGGGGGTGAGGCCACTAAGGCCACAAGATAAGATAGGGCTCCTCTTGCCCTCAATGTAGCGCGCAAAAAAAGGATTGCAAAAATGGCATAAGGCTGATGTGCTACGGGAAAAAAAAGTGCAAAAGGAAAGAAGCCGTCCCAGTGCTAAAGCGGTATGGGTGCATGAGGGACAGTAAAACAAGGCTATCCTCCACTAGCATATTAGGGTGCCCGTCTATCCGGTCAGTTGAGGGAAAGATGAAGGGGTTGATTAACGATCAGCGAAATGGTGAAACTTCCGTTTGGTAAGTCTACGAACCTTTCCTTATTCCTGAGGAGTGGAGGACTCATTGCTGGAAACGGTCAGAACGCTAGGAACTCTTCTCAGGGTGAGCATGAGTCACCAACATGAAGGGTAGCCTGTCATTTTAATGCTCTTTTCAACCGGCACGAAAAAAATTTGGGGAAAGCGATACCGGAAAATAATCTCGCGATTTAAACATGGGTGTAGGCCGGATCAGCCAAATGTAGGCAAAACTGATTTAGAACCTTTGGCGAATACTATCGGCTGGGAAGGGCCAGGGAAATCGACAAAGCAGGGACCGAGTTGGATTTGGGTGGGGGACTTCCAGGAAAACTATATCCGGTTAGTCTACGTGGGAAAAAAGAAAGAACATGGGCCAAACACAGAGAACCGCAGGGACCTTGTTTGGGGTTGTTTCACAACGTGCGTCTGATAAGAGGGGGGGCGAACCTCAGAGGGGGCTAATAAGGGGTTGGTCGAAGAAAAGGTGGTGCTTCTGAAAAAGAGTGTAATGGAGCAAAGAAGTGAAAAAAGAATTGAACGCGGACTTCCTTACAACAGGGGGAAAAATCACATTTGATTGGACTCATTGTCGATGGGTCCTATAGGAGACGAAAAAAGGGGTCGAGGAGGTTGCCAAGAACCCTCTCTCGTCAACCAAAAAAAGAGGGGAAAAGGGGGGGGAAAAGAGGCGGAAAAGTTACAAATCCTCTCCACCTTTGGGTAAAAAAAAAAATGAGCATGAAAGAAACATGGGGAGCGGCCCCTGGTTGTAGCGAGCGCCAAGAGGGGGGGGGGGGGGGGGTTGTGCCTCAATGAGTGCGTGGAGAATTTAGTGCCGAGCGTAGAAAGAAAAAAACTCAGACCCCTGAAAACAAATAGGATGCGACCGATGCCGACACCTTTCCACCTGAGGAACTCAACAAACCTTCCGTCTGCGGGGGTCTCAGGGGGACATGTAGGTGTTAAACTTCAGGGGTACACTTGCACTAAAAAAGGTAATGTGTGGGATCACACCAAGGCCAGGGGGGACTGGTGTAAACAGAGGAGCGGGGCCGAAAAAGCCGTAGCGGTTTCGAGGAGGTTTTAAGGGAAAGGGGGTGAATCAGGGGGGCTGAGACTGGGAGGGGGATCTTCTTCATCGGAGCTGATAGTCAAATCAATGGTCGGCCGGCACGCTCTAGGGCAATGTAAAGAATGTTCCCTCAGCGAAAGAAAGAAATGTAAAAAGGCCGACGAACAACCAGCTCTAGTTTCAAAAAGCTGTCGAATCGTAAGCAAGTTCCGGGGTCGCCTTTCAAGGCCACCAAACGGGCCCGTCGCGAAATCGTTGGAAGTAGAATCTGTTTCACCAGGCGTACAACACTTTAGATATATGAAAAAAAGGGCTCAAGGGAAAAGCGTTATGGAACAGTGTTTTTCCCGGCTGGAGCAAGGCATTTACAAGGCGGAGCACTGGGGGGGCACATGAGCACGGGGAGTGGAAAAATCGGAAAAAGATGCAGGATCCGGGTTGCGCGCTACATTTTGACGAGCCTACCTTGAAGGATCGAGTGATGGGCCATCATTAGAAAACTAAGTCAGAAAAAGGGTACGATAAGAGGGGTGGTAGCAAATTGGCATAAAATGGACTTACTATACTAGTAGAGAAGTTGTCCCCAAATGCAACTCTAACCCACATCCTGCCTGCCTTGACTCAGAAAGGGACTTATATCAACCTCAAAGAAGGCCGATCTTTAAGGGGAGCGAGAACCTAAAAAACAGAAAGCGGTTCGTGGCGCATGGGTCACCGGGATGGAGGTAGAAACGAAGAACAAAAAAAAAAAAGGCTCGTTTAATCCACGCAGCCAGGCGAACGGAAAGGATTCAGTTGTTTTGACGCGGGGGGGGGGCGATTTGATTTTGGGGGAACGGGGATGGCGGAGGAGAAGAACTGGGGAAAGGGAAAAAGCGGCGGTAAAAACCGTAAACAGCGAAGGGGGCAGAAAAATGGGGGAGTGGTTTCAAGGCGTTATGCGCGCCGAGCCTCAGGGCACTACCGGACCCGTGTTGGTCCTAAGGGCGCCGACTCGAACGGGAGGACTGAAGTGAGGGAAAAAAAGCGATTGGAACCGCCAAGGAGAGATGGGCAAAAGTGTTTGCGAGTCCTGGATAAACAGAAGTAGTTGAGTTTGACAATTTAACACCTGGAGGGGTAGACCGTAGAAGGGAACAGGCACATCCTACCATCGGCCAGCGACAGGCTCCCTGAGACCGTGAAGGAATTGTCGACTAAGTCGGGGCATTGAAAAAGGCGCTGGGGCGAGAACCTGGGATGCGGGTTCTGAGAGAGGTACCGCAGGGGGTAAAAGGACTCCGGTTTTGGAAGATGCGAAGGGAGTAACAACCAGATTTTGTGAGCGGCGAACCTAGCCGCGAAAAGAGGTACCGAAAAAAAAAAGGATTATCCGAAGCGGAAAATAGAAGAGGGCGGCCGTTAAGTACAAAGGCCGGGATCCCGGTCATCCGGACGAAAGGGGGAGGGTGTCAAAAAAAAGCGACAGGGAAAAACCGTTGCGGGATGAGGACAGTTGCTGCGAGAAGAACCGAATGGAAGGGGAAAGGGAGGGGTCGGTTGGGGGGATCTGAGGCAGCGTTTTAACGGGAAGAGAGGTAGGCTGCGGGTCCAGTTGGAATTTTCGCAGGGGAGCCGAAATTGGGGGGGGATCTACATGTGGGAACCGATAGACTAGGCGGAAAAGATCCCTGTGTTCCACGAGGTATTACGAATTATGCGTAACGGGGGACACTTAAGAAAAACGGCTCATATCGGTGGCCTGTACAATCTGGATTGGAGAGCACGGGGGCCCTGCGAGAGTAGTGGGTCGGATAGAACTCTCCCCAACAATGAACGAAAAATTAACTGGGAAGTTTGCACTAAAAGTCGGAGAAAAACGGGTATTCTGCGCTCGGGCGGGAGGGCGGTAAATCGAGTGGAACCAGAAAAGGCGTGCACATCCTCGGGGGAAACCAGGTTTTGATTTGGCTCAGTTTTCTCAGAATTTGGGAGGGGCATAGGTCAAAGGTACCCGGCGCAATCTGCTCGGGAGCTCGGTGCAGAGAAGTGATTAACGGGGGGGGGACAAGCATACAGGCCTAATGACTCTCTGGTGGATGGCCTTGTCAAAGTTCTATAAGGGGGATTGTTAGTGAATGACTAGGATTTGCAACATTAAAAGAGGAACAATCCAATTGCTTGTTATATTGTGGAAGCCTGGAGGGACCGGGGGAGGAGGGGGAACAGGGTGGGAATCTTTCATCAACATTCCTCAAAGGAAGAAGAACAGTACAATAAAACGGCAGGGGACTTGTCATCCAGTTCCACACGCATGGGAGAGGGCCCGGTTCAGGTCAAAAAAAGTGGCGTTGGAGTGTCGGAAATCCCCGATGGAATTCATCGATAGTACACAAAAACGGACGGGTTTCAAATAGACCTTGGAAAAAAGGTCAACATCGGCGATATCGCACTGAACGCGAAACGAGTTCTCAGTGTTAAATGACGAGACGCGATTATCAAACGCGATTCAACCGCCCAAGCAACTTCTTCTACCTTTGACGAAAGGAGACCGTCGACGGAAAAAATGTCACCGACAACGGTTTTAGGTTGAAACCGGGGGAACCAGGTTTATCATTGTTGGTTCATAGGCGACTCTAAGGAAACGGGGGTAGCCGTTCCGACACCTCTAGGGGAAGACAATATTCGTGACGAACCTGGGAAAGCTAGTAAAGAAAAAGTTTTGCCTACGCTGATCAATGCA
>Ga0179591_1303953_pt1 | contig 13017 bp, 17 predicted proteins | sample CZOMad2_1_08_16f_FD_182891 | JGI IMG/M metagenome (GOLD analysis project Ga0179591, IMG submission 182891) | Vadose zone soil fungal communities from Angelo Coast Range Reserve, California, USA - CZOMad2_1_08_16fungal (PacBio error correction) | ecosystem: Environmental > Terrestrial > Soil >...
CATTAAGAACAAGGAAAAAGCCGAAGAAAGAGGGACTCAAACGTTTTCCCCCGGTACGTTATGACCAAGAAGTAAAACCGGGCCAGCAGGTACCGAGACACAAGCGGGGAGGGGGAATGAGCATTAGAACAAAAAAGAGAAGCAATCCATGCAGGGAAAGGTGAATCAAGGAAAAAGACCCTTAGGGGAAGAGGGTCCCACTGTGGACTGAGGTCAGGAAAACCCTGAGGCGTGACAAGGGGAGGACAAAAAAACAAGAGAAACAGGATCTAGTCCGCGGAGTAAGGGGGAAGGGGGGAGAATAGGAATAATTCGGGAAAGAATTGGAAAACAAAAAAATTAGGAAACATCCAGCCATGCTTGAGAGGGTGACGCCCATTGGGGTAAGATCCAAAGCCCCGAGGCGATCCCCAAAGCCAAAGAACAATGAAAAAAAAAAAGAGGAAAAGGGGGTAACAGTCCTTTACAAAGACGCAAGGAGAAAAAAAAACTGGGAAAAAAGGAATTCACTGGTATCCTACTCAAGAGACGGTCATGATAAGTGGCGAAGAGCCCTTCACCAGGAAAGTACTCCTTACAAGGAAGCGAGGAAAGTTCAACATGCCACGAAGAAAAAGGGAGAAGGGGACGAATCATAGTGAAACCAGGTTTGAATGAAGGATATAGGCGGGAGGGACTATCACTTACCTACCTGCCTTGAAAAGATTGGTTGGGAGACAGACAGGTTAGAAAAGAAAGAACCTCTTGAAAGGGATCAGTTTCATTCCAGACAAGGGGGAAGCCAGTGAATGTGACCCAACGATCTTAGTGTAGAGAAGCACGAAAGAGGGGGATCAGGAAAGGGAGGGAACGAAATCATCCAGGAAAGAGAAGTCGGAAAAAGAGGAGTAGATTGCAGGGGAGAATTTCAAAATTCGGGTGACCAGAAGGTCCATTGACGAGAGAAGTGCAGAAGATGGCGAGGGCCAAAGGAAAAAAGAAATGAAGGAAACTGTGCTGAGGAGGGGGGGCAAAAAAAAATAGAAAGAGACGAGCCAAAAAAGGGATTGTTCAGCCCGAACAGAGAAATGATGGCTGTGTTCTAGCAGGGGGAAGAGAAAAATGATCGGGAGGGACGGGCAGTTAATTGTGGGAAAGGACTCAGGGGGGGAATAACACCTTTTTTACTTTGATTGAGGGGAAAATACCAGGCATAAGCGAGCAAAAACAAGCTAAAGGCTATTCAGGAGTGGGGAAATTAAAAAAGGGATGTTATGAGAAAAAGAGGGTTGGGGGGGGAGGAGGGGTCTATTAAAAGCGTCGTGTCAGATACGTTCAGTTCGTCTTGTCCCTAGCAAAGTCTTCGCGGAAAGTGGGGAGATTGGGGATGATCGGGGAAAAAAGTCCTCAAGGAAAAGGGAAGATGAAAAGTGTTTGGAACCCGTGCCAATAGGTTTTCAGAAGAAGCTGAGGGTCCCGCAGTTGATAAGTCGGTGTTCGAAAAAGGAAAGCGAGAGGGGTGAAGCGTCGGGGGACGCGAAAGAGGGGGCCCAACGAGAGAGAAGAGAAAAAAGAAGAAAAGACTGTTTAATGGTCAATCCCACCTTGAGCGGGAGAAGGCAAAAAAAAAATCCTGCTGCACCTGGTCCAATTAAAGGGGAACCAGAGAGAAGACAGGGAGGGGGCGAAAGAAAAAGATTTTGAAGGATTTGTCATGGTCCATTATACCAAGCAAGACGCGGAGAGGGGGCAGGACCGTCAGTGTCAGCCACCAATGTGGACGGGGTATGCGAAGGGAAGGAAAGTTTTTGAAGAGGGGAAAGGGACGTCATATACTTTCTAAGGTACGAAACCGAAAAAATGGGAAGCGGAAATAGCCGATACCAGCAGAGGGTAAGAAGTGACCTAGAGCGGGACGTGTTGGAGACCAAAAGGGGGGCATCTCGTTGAAGTCCTCGTTCAAGTAAAAGCCCTTTATTCTCAGCCAAATATTGGGGGTAGGAAAAAACGCAGTCCGGCGCGAAGAATGGACAAATAAAGAAAAGGGGGACAACACTTTGTCCTAAATTGAGAAAAGAGGAGGGAAGGGGAAAGAAAAATACAGAAATTCTGTCTTAATGCCGTCGGCAAAGAGGTGTTTGAAATAAATAATCGAAGGGGGGAAAGTCAAACATCGACTCAAAAACAACGGAGAGGAAGAGTGGGGGAGGGGGGGAATAACTTCGAGGGATCTTAATTGAAACCAAAGGGGGGGCCGGGGGGAGGAAGGGCGGCATTACGAACTACTTGCTTCGGAGTGGAGAAACGCTCGGAAAAAAGTGGCCGGAGCCACTCGGGGTAGGGGGGGGGAAGTTGTGGCCTTCACAGCAGGAAGGAACTCGAAACCAAGAAGGGGTAAAAGACAGGGTTTGGTCTTTAAATGGCGACCCGAGAGCTTTTTCGCAAAAAGGAATCAGGGGACTCTTCCCTAAGGGGGAGGAAGAGGGACAACACGAACAGTGGGGAATCTTCGGAAAGTGAAATTGGAAAAGAACTTCGCTCTCTCAAATTCATTCCCAAGGTTCAATTGAAGTACACTGCAAAGTGGTGGATTAAACGGAGGTTCCGAAAGCGGAGGAAAGCTTCAGCTCGTTAAAAAAAGAAAAAGGACAAAGGGGGGGGGGAAAATTCCGACTTGCCTCGGTAGTTTAGGGAACCACCGGTTGCCAAGGAGGCAGGAGGTGGATTGTCCGGATACAAAAAGGAGGGGGGATGACCTTAAAACGGAGGGGGTCTGTCTGAACGAGAGGATTTGCCACCTCTTTCGCGATACCCAATGTACTGGGGAAAAATTGCCAAGAAACTTCTGGGACCTGCAGCTAAAAAACTTTGTCCCATGAATGGGAAACCCTCAGCATCTCAGGGGAGGAAAAAAGGGGGGTAGAGGGGAAAAAATGGGCAATATTCATATAAGACTAATAGAAAAAAAGGAGACCAAGAACGCCCTCGGGGGACAAAAAGTAATTACTACATAAGAGGGGGGGGAAAAGCTAAAAGGTAAACAAATCTTTGGAAATCGGTTCAGACCTAGGAATGGTAGAGCCGGGGGAGGGGGTTTTGCCTCCAGGCGTGAAAAGGGGTAAGATCACTCCAAGAAATCAGAAAAGGAGAACAAAAAGGGGGAGGGAAAAGAGAATGAAAACTTGGAAGGGGCAAGATCTTGTTTGTAAGAACCCAAATATGTTGATGAGCGAAAGCCAGGCTTTACCAATACAACTGCCGAATTTGGTTTTCGGGACACAAAAGCAGCGTCCTGGCTGTTTTAAATTTGGGGCCACCCCCGGAGAGGGGGCCCGCGGGGAGGCAGGAAAGTTACTGAGGCGGGAATTAACCTTGCCTCGCCGGGGGGGGATTGCTCAAGCAAAAGTCGCTAGGGGGTCGCCTAAGGAGGAATTTCTGAGAAGACAGTGACTTCGGAAAGAGCAAGATTATTGGCATGGAGCTATCGCTTAATGAGTCGGTTTTTCTTCACCTCTACACCGAGCGGAGCGGCATTAAATTTCAAACAAAAAGGGAGGGCAGAGGCGGGAGTCTTCTAACGATGGGAAAGCACCAAATTAGGGGAAAGGGAAGGTACTGGACTCCTCTCCAGGTAAAGAAAGTAAACGGGAGGGGCACAAGAGAGAGGGCCGTCACCGTTAAACCTCCGGGCCTTGAAATGGAAAAGTTCCTACTTCCGTTACAACTGGTCGGAACCAGGGGACGCCAGCTGGGGAAGAAAGGGAAGGAGACAGGCAGGGAGAGAGGGTTCCGTGGAGGAAGGATTTGGGGGAAAAGGTGTTTTGTGTTCTTTAAGTGCAGGACTTTTTAACTGAAGACCATGTTTGTTTCGCTTTGGGGATCGGGAGGGGAGAGGGGAGAAAACCTTATTAAACCAAGGGCTAAGGGGGGATGGGGGGGCCATGTTTGTCTGGGGTTTTAAAATCCTCTTTCCTCCAGCGGCCAAGCAGCCTATATAGCCAATTGAACTCCTGGGGACAGCACCGGTTCCATATGGGGGGGTAGAGGGGTGTTTTTCCTCCTGACTCGTTAAAGACCCTCATGGGGGGGGGGGGGGAAAAAAAGGAAGCAGGGGGCCAAGTAAGTGGGACAGAGCACAGACGATGGGTTTGTTGGAACACGGGTGTCAGCCCCTGGATTGAGATGTAGGAAGGTCTGGGAGATGGGTTTTCTGAGGATACCTTCTTGCAGAGGGGAACTGCAGGGGGGGGAAAGGTTTATTGGAGGTGAAGAACCGTCCCTGGGGAAAAAGAAAAATTGGGGTAACTAGTGGGAGGGGGAAGGGGGTAGCGAGATCTCGCAAACAGGGGTAGAGGAAAATGAGATTGGGAAAAAAACTAGGCCCTTTCCCGAGCGGAAGAGGATCAAAAGGGGAAAAAGGGTACAAGACCAGAACCCATCCCAAACTTCAATAAACAACATCTAACGAGGAATGAGCAGAAAAACCTTCCGACATCGATCAAACGGGCAAAAATGTTGAACAAAAAGAAAGAAAAAAGCTTGCCTGAATGGGAAACTTCCTTTGGGGAGAAAAGAAGAAGGGGAGGTTAAGAAAACGGAATTTTCTTACGACTCAGGGAAAGAGAAAAACCACGATCTGGAAAAGGTCCCATCTGACTGGGAAATAGTGAATGGGGGTCTATAGAGATGTAATACAGGACAGGGGGGAAGAAGAAAACCCCATCAAAAGGGAGGACCAGAAAAAGCAAGGAAAGCGGGTGGTTTTTAGACTTTTGGGGGTATCAAGCCCCGATGGGGATCCCCCCAAAAGCAGGAAAAAAAATAATGCTTGGAAGGAGAGAAGAGGAACAAATTGAAAAGGAAAAAAACTTCCAACAGACACTTAATCCTTGAGAAAGATGTAGAGGTAATTATTCAATATCCTGTCCCATGATTTGGCTAGTTTGGGAAGGACCAGGTCAAACAGTGGGGAAACTTGTAAAGGACTTGAAAAAAAGGAGGGTCCGGGAACTGTCCTCTATAGAAGTTTAAAGGAAAGTGGGAATGGAAGATAGGGCCGCAGAGAGAGACCTGAAATTCCAGAATGGTAAAGGAAAAATGATCTTTTGAGAAGACGACCTAGAAGATTCAAGGACCGCGGTCATGATGTGCAAGGTCACTGCAAAGGAAGACCGGCGGTACTCTATTGGGGAGCCCAAAAGATCGAGCGATATGATAAACAACGAATCTTGTCGAGGAAAGAAGGACCGTCAAGTAAATATACGTCATAATTCAGAAGCCGGAAGAGGGCCATGAGAAGTGCCAAAAAAAGCGTAGGCCCTGAGATAAAATTGACGCGGTCCTTGACCGAGAAGGAACCGAACGAGCTCTTCCCAAAGAAAATCCAGTAAAAAAAGGGGGGGGAGGGGAAAGTCGGTGTGGTCCAAGAAAAAAACAATCGGGATCGAGCCGGGGGGGTAAAGGGATCGAAAGAATGCTGTTTCTGGAAGAAATATGACTTGGAAGGAAGGGGGGAACTAGGGGGGGGGTTGGGTCGTGGTAGGACAATTGTTTTGAGGGATGGAAGTACAAAAGTATAAGCGGAAACCCTACGAGGCGAGCGAATGATTAAAAAGGGGTTTCCCAACCAGAGGGAAAGATTAGAGTCGTGTAAAAGCCGCGTAGTCGGAAGATACTTCGGGGAGGGGGAGAGTCAGAGATCTGAGCTGGGCTCTGCGCGTAAAAGGGAAAGAAACCTCTCAATTAAAGGGAGGAAGAAGGGGAAAGGGAAAAAAAACGTTAGGGGGGGCAAAATAAAGTTTCGTGAGACGGTCAGGGGGGGCGGGACGTCCAGGGTTAAAAACGAACGGGAGGAAATGGGGGGAAAATGGTCGCGACCCTCTGGGGGGGGGGGGAAAAAGGAGGAGAAAAGAGGTGTAAAATCATCCCAGGGGGCAATCGCCAACGTTATCTGAGGCTTTATAAAGGCAAATAAAAACGAAAACTGTCCTTTTCAACAAAGAAAGGAAAAGGGAAAAGAAAATATTTCTCCCGGAACCAGTGGACATAGGGGGAGGGAGGGACAGAAGGAGGCAGGGGGAGAAGGTCTCTGGGGGGAACACTGTGGTCATACCAACCAATTGTTCCGTGGTAGGAGATTGACAAAATCCTTAAATTGAATGAGGGGATAAGGATTCGCAGTCCAAGAGAAAGGTAAAGTTTACGCGGGGGAAAGAGAAAAGACGTTAGGCTCTTAAATATACGTAAGGAAGTCGGTGTCGTTTTGGAAGACAATGGAGAGGGTTCCGCAACGTTCAATGGAAAATCAAGTAGCCGAGGACTATGAAGGGTTGGGGAGAAGCTCAAACGCAAGGGGCGCGGACAAAGAAAACCGGCAGTAGTGGGATCGTTTTTTCCGAAGGGGGAATTTCCACTCGAGGGTGCCCCCCTCAGAAAGGGAGGAGGAAGAAGAGCAAGGGGGCGGAAAAAAGAATCAGTAGGAAGAAGGCCCGAAGTTTGGGCCCGCTCCATCTCTCTCAAAAACTATGGAGGAAGATGTCGGGCATCAAAAGGATAGGGAAACAAAATTTGAAGAAAAGGGAGAAGGAGAAAGGAAAGTGGCTTAGGGGGGGGGAATTTCAACTGCTAATCAACTAGCGTTACACGTGGCCATAAACGAACTTCGGGACTTTGGGGTTGGGGGGGAAGGGTCTTCGAAGCCGGAAATCAGTGGGGGGAGGAAAAAAAACAACGAAAGAGGTGTATACTAACTAGAGTTCTGTTAAAGAGGAGGAACCGAGATCATACTTGTATCGCAAACCGCCAGGGGAACGGGACACTAACCTCGATTGGGAATAGGTTCTATTGCCAGAGAAGAAAAATTTTGAGAGGGTCAAAGGGAAAAACGTCTAGGGAAAAGGTAGAGAATCTGCTGAATCACATTTCAGGCGGGCGACTCTAAAGGAACGGTTACGATTTCTGAAACCAAGAAGGGTAACGCGGGAAAGGAAGGGACCTTACCGGAAAAGAAAAGAGGTCAAAGGAGAGGACCTAAGGAGGGAGGGGATTTGCTCTTGGGACCTTACGTAATTGGTTTTATTGCCATCAAGATAAAGGTGATTACGGTGGGGTACAATAAAACAGTTACTGAGGAGTTCACGATCAAGAGCCGTTCGTTTTTCCACCTTAGGGTTCGGGAGAAAAACTCACGAGAAAGGGCGGACAGGGCTGGGAAAAATAAGATCCAACAATTAAGAGGAAGAAAAAAGTGATTGGCCCGCAACGGGGTTTCACCCGCTTTCATCAGCAAGCGATTGAACGTGGGAGGAGATCAGGGGTAAAATGCAGAGAAAAGCCGAAGAAGACGATCAAAAAAAAGAAGAGGAAAAATAAGGAGAACCTCGCGGTCGGGGCAGGTATGTTATAAACATGAGGGAAAGGGAAACTAGTGGGGGGAAAGAGAACGATAGACAGTAAAAAGGGTGTCCTCAGAGGAGTGAGAAGGGAAGCTAAAAGGGCAATAAAAAATGGGAAACAAAACCGGTAGAGGATTCCAAGAGCTTTTTCGACTTAGAAAAAATTTAGAGGGCAAGCCCCGGGAAAAATCCTTGAGGCGGAGTCAGGATTTGGGAGGAAAAAAATGGAAAGAAGAGGGCCTTGGAAAGGGTCATGGTAATCCCTGGGATCGGAAAAATGGAAATTCGTTCCAAGTCTACTTTTGGAAATGATGCCCTCTCCTATGGGGGGGAAACTCGGGATTAGACTCTTTACGGGACAAGTACTTGGTCTGGAAGAGCAACGGTTCTTTTGATGGAAGAAGGAAGGAAAAATAGAGTTTGTTCTTAGGAACTCCAAAAAACGTCGGAATGACCTTAAACAGACATGACCGATTGCTTGCAAGCGGCGGATGAGCAATAAATTGGGGGGGTACCGCACCAAAGTCTGGTTGGACGCGGGCTAAAGGAAGGACTCCTAACTCAAGAAGTACAGGAGGTGACTTATATCGACACGTCACCGTGGGTAAAAAGCCTTTAAAGGGGAAAAATCATTGAAACTTTCCCGCAAGAGTTCCCGGGGGGGGGGGGAAGGGAAAAAGAAGGCACATCAAGTGGCATGCTCTTCCTTCTAAACCGTGATGGATCTGCGTTTCCGCTTCAGTGCCTTCGGGTATTTTTGGTTCTGGGGGGGTGGAGATCATATTCCTTCAGCATCTGGGAGGGGGGGGCAGTTTGGGGAGGGGGACCGCGGGCTTAGATTGGGCGTCCACCCCGCAAAAAAACACCAGCGACTGCTTTGGGGGGTGCCTGTTTGCGGGGGTTGGGGGCCTGGAAAGGGAAAGAGCCCGGTGGAATCTGTCCTGCTTAGAAGGCATATGAAAATAAAAAAGAGGAGAAGACCTTCGGAAAGGTTCCAGATCGTGTGTGGGTCACTCAAGTGTTTTGGGGACTCCTGAGAACAAGACCCTCAGGGTTTTAGGGGTCCAGCCCTGCTTCACTTGGGGAAAAGGAGTTAAATCGGCCAGAACCGGGAGGTATTTTGAAAAAAAATGTAGCCCTGTGAGGTGGAGGAGGGTTTAGATGCTCCTCCTCGGGTTTTTGTTACGGAAGCTGCGCAACTGTGTTGAAAGGCGAATTTTTATTTTTTGGGCGGGAATAACGTCCCTTTGGAAAAAAGGGTGGAAAGAGGGACAGGGTGGGGACTTGGGAGGAAAAGGGATCGAGAAAAAAAAAAGTTATGGAGGGAAGGTAAAAAAAGAAGGGAAAGGTTGAAAGACCCACGGGACTGGGGAACAGGGCGTTCTCCTCCCTTTTTCCCCATAAGGAGAATACAATAAATAAAAGGGAATGAGCTGGAAAAGCGGGAGACCGGAAAAAAAAGAGTCTGGGAGAGACCTTCCTAACAGCGAGCCAAAATGTTCGTACCAAAATACACTTCCCCAAACTTTCCTGGGCCGATGGTCAACTGAGGCGGCGAAGCAGTGGGCTAAAAAAAAGGGGACCGTCCAACGTATATTCTTCCAACAAAAAAAAGGAAAGGAGGGGAAGACCAGGGGGACTGAAATATTTTAATGAGTCTCTAATAAGCAGAGGTGGATGAAGTCATAAACCCAGCAAGTAGTACAACCAATCCCTGTCGAGGTGGGGGGGGAAAAAGGGGGGAAAGGGAACATTGTATATATAAAAAACCGAGAGAAGAAAAAATCAAAAAAAACCTTATCTGAATAGAACAGTAGATATGAAAGACCAATAACCAAAAAGGACCAAACAAGAAGGAACTTAAGCGGACCCAGCAAGGGGTACCTGTCATTAAGTCTGAAGAAAGGAAGATTTGGGGGGGGAAGGAGGGGCCGGAAAGGAAGGTACTCGGATGAAAGTGTCCAGAAAAGGAGGGGACACGGTTACTGCCTCTACCCGGGTTGGAACGTTAATGGGGAGGAGATAGGCGCAGCTGAAGGAACGGCAGAGGACCAAAAAGGGGGGGGTGACTTACAAGATGGAAATTTTGGGACCAAATGTAAAGAAGAGGTAGGGGGGGGGACACTTTCATGCCCCGCCCGAGTGTGGAAGCGGGGGAGGACAAAATATCGGAGATGCTGAAGCAATAAGAGGGTTTATCGTAAAGGGAAAAAAGGGGGAACTGGACTGCATCCCGTCCATCAGAACCTACGAAGAAGCAATGATTAAGTTTCCAAAAGGCGTAAGCTGAGAATTCCGGGTTAGGAGGATTGACGCCGGGGAAGAAAATGGGAAAAACAGCCAGGGATTGCTTTGCGGACTGGGTCAAGAAAAAATCCCAAGAAGAGCCAAAGGGATTGGTCAAGAGGGCGGACAAGAAAAGAGTTGCTGACTTCTGGAGAGATGGGCCGGCCTCGTGAATCTATGGTGGATCCAAGGGGGGGGCGTGGGGGATCGAGATGTGATGCCTAGGTAAATACATGCCGGTAGTGCAACAAATCGGAAAGTCTCAGGAATTAGTTTCCTCGGACCGGAGGGGAATCTAAAAACGGGGAAGGAGGAGGTTTAAGCCGCGTAAGGCGGTAAAAAAAGATACTTCATGGGAGGCTTGGTCTCATCTAGATTCTGTTCTGAGGGGGGGGGAAAAAAAAGGGGGTTACCCATCCTCAAAGACTCAAGTCAGAAAGCGGGAAAACAAAACGTTGATTGGACACATCAAGTTTTTCGGGGGAAAGGAGAGGCAGTACAGAGGTTGGATAGGGGAAATGGTGTGAAACAAAAATGAGAGAGGGTGCGCCAGTGGTGGATCTCAAGAAAACCATAATAGGGTATTGAAATAATGAACTTTTTTTTCAGGGTAGAAGGGGGAATACTTTTTCAGGAGGAAGAAAGAAAAAAACTCCTGAAGGGAGTGGTGAAGGGGGGGGGTCAAAGGAATCAAATCTCGAGGGATGTCGCCCCGAGGACATCTTTGGGGGAAGGGCCTGGCAGGGTCCAGGCGGGCATAGTTCAAGGGCCGCGTATGGGCTTAAAATTTCGGGAAAAAAACAATGGGGGCAGGGTAGTAAGATTACCGGACAAGACTGATGAAAAGGTGTGAAGACCGTATCGCGTCATATATTCTCATTGAAGTAAACGCCGAAAAAAAACTTTTCTGGAGAAAGGAAAAGGCTAAAAGGGGGAACGAGGTTCCATTTTTCGGGACAGGAGGGGTCAGAAATGTTTACTTCCAAAGCAGGAGCAGTAAAGTATCCACTATGATCGGGGGGAAGGTCTCACACAGGGTCCCCCCTTCTAGAAGGACCTAAAAAAAGGAAGGATGACAGTCCCCGGTTCCTAAGGTCACCTTTAAAATAGATGTGATGGCCATCACATCATCAAGGTCACTGGAATGAAGAGCGTCTCAGGGTGTTTGGGAAAAAAGGTATTGGTGGGCTTCCCCAAAGAAGACACAACCAAGGAAAATAAAGTGGAGCAAAAAAAGGAGGGGGGGGTCTGGGAGGGAACAAACTATGTAAAACAAGTGGGACGGTGGATGGACATTTAGGGAGAGTGGAAATGCAAACTACTGGAAAAGTTTGCCGTCTAAAGAAGGGTCTTGGTCGGGGGGGAATTGTGCTTAGGGAGGGAATGAAGGTAGGAGAAAAAAAAGATCATCGTGTAGAGAACTAAGGACGCGAGGGCGGAAAAAAGAAAGAAGCAGCTGTCTCCAACACGCCGCGCATGAAACGAGCCCCTCGCGGTAGCGGCGGTGAAATCTCACAGGGTTTCTCAGGGGTTGAATCTTGTCGGATCAGATAAGGAGATACTCGGCTCAAAAAACCTCAGTAGAGGAGTTCAAGGGCATAAGAGAAAAAAGGGTTAAGGAACCTGACGGGGGGAATTCCCGATTAGGTCAGCGCTGGACCTGAAGACACCAAGATGAAACTGGTGAGACACTCAAGGAAAGGGGGGGATCTGTTGGGGTTGTACCTGAAGGAAATTGGAGAGGGGGGTATAAGGACTCACATAGATGAAAAAATTTGGGGAAATTGCTTGGGGGAACTAGAGAGTAGAAGTGGGTGCCACCTCTTGCGCGACGCTTACGACGCTCATCGGAAGATGGCGAGAGGGGAAAAGGGGGGATATCCAAACTGGAAGGACTAGAAAGGAGGTGGGGAAGGGCAACTGGTGTCACGCTGCTCTCCAGGGAATTATGTGGGAGGGGTTGAAAGAGTAAATGAAGAGTGCAAGAAATAGAAAATACTATTAAGAATCCATAAAAATAAGGGAGGTTACATCTGACTAAGTTCAAAATCTGTCTATTTTCAGGAAAATACAGTGGAATTGCTCGGCACGCTAAAAGGGGGGTTGGCGAAGCTTATGACTGGTAAATGAGAAGAGCCGATCAAATCAATAAACAAAGAAAAAAACATATAATCTAAAATTCAGAAACCGGTCAACGGCAAAATTCTGGGGACTTGCAGAAACTCCTCTGGCGAGAAACGGAAACATTATTTACAAATACCGGGAGGGAGGAGCAGAGGAGTTTTTTGAGGGGAAAAAATACGGACTAAAGACTGTTTCATGAGGGCACTCTGACTCTGAGGTCCTTGAATGGGAATGCGGGAAGGAATTGGGGGTGTTGAACTGTCTCATTTCCAGAGGACTCTAGGGGGGAAAAAAGAGGAGGTTAGGAAGAATCGTTACTGAGGTTCCTTCCACGATGGGAGGGGGGGAGCCGGTAAGATCGTTTTGGGCGTACTCGCAAGCCTTACCCACGCGGTCTAAGAAGGAAAGAATGGGTTCTTAAGCTTCGGAGTTTATGGGGAGAACAAGATTGGTGCTAAGAGTGTAAAAAGTCAAAACCACAGAGGGGCGCTTTCGGAAAAACTGAAGGCGACTATACTCAAAGAAAAAATAAGGGGGAACCTGGGAAAGGAAGATCTAGAAGAAAAAAATACTTGTAAGGGGGCTTGGGAAACTTACTACGCAAGGACCCGGCAGGAAAAAACCGTGAGGGATCTTCCGAAATGAGAAGGATCTACCAAGAGAGGGGGAAGCTTGGGCGGACTGGGTGGAATTTGTTTGGGGGGTCTGAGAGGGGGGATCCTCCTGTTTTCTCCTAATCATGTTGGGGCGCAGTGCTTTGGGAACCGCATATGGCGTACAAACCTGGCTTCCAAACAAAGGAAGGGGAGGGGGGAGTGAAGAAGGTGAGGTTGGTTTTTGGCGACTTTCCTCACGTTGAGGAGAAGGATCCATAGATAAGGAAATTCAACTCAGAATTAAGCTTCACGTGCCCGAGCAGGGGTTTTCACTTTGTTTTGGGGGGGGCCAGAGAGAGACAAAGAACCGACAGGTTTGAGGGGAAAGAAATCAGGAAGGAAGGGGGGATGGAGAGGCAGGAAAAGGGCGGAAGGTTGTGATTGGTAGGGTGGGCGAAGGGGAGGGAATCGGAGGGCCGGTCTCGGGGCTAATACCCGATGGGTTTGGTTCGAGAGGGAGAGGAGAGGGGACAGTTTGGATGGTGTAGGGGAGGGGACCTCCCGGAAGAAAAGGAAAAGGGTCAAAAACACCCACCCCCACACCCAAGACTGTGACCCGAGGTCAGGGGGTAGGACGC
>Ga0179591_1317535_pt1 | contig 13014 bp, 11 predicted proteins | sample CZOMad2_1_08_16f_FD_182891 | JGI IMG/M metagenome (GOLD analysis project Ga0179591, IMG submission 182891) | Vadose zone soil fungal communities from Angelo Coast Range Reserve, California, USA - CZOMad2_1_08_16fungal (PacBio error correction) | ecosystem: Environmental > Terrestrial > Soil >...
AAGAAAAGGACAAGGTAGACAGGTGTCGGGCCCACAGGAAATAGGGTCTCGGAGTGAGCACTCGTCGGACGCAGAAATGTGGACAAAAGGCCTCGGCCGGTCGCTCTCCGTACAAAACGCGAAGCGCCGGGGGGGCCCTCGCCGCTGGAGAGCGAAACCGGGCAAATGAAAGGCAACCAATGAGCGGCAATCAGAACCGGAGCTGTGTTAGCGGGGTTCGACCCACCACCGCGGAGAACTTATACCGGTTCATCAGCTTCTACAAAAGCCCAAAACCGGCCGGACGGCGCCGGTCAAACAAAAACACGACAAAGAGTCATCTCAGAAGACTCAAAACGAAAAGTCATATCGATCGTGTCCGTGTACCGAAGGGCCCGTAAGGGGGCGCAGAGATGCGCGACCTGCTCGGATCAAAAATGTCTCCCCTCCGGTGGACCGTCGCTAGTTGCTCAGCTCATCCCGATCACTGGATAACTGGAAAAGGACGGCAGGGAGAGTCCGTCCGCGCCCGAAAAAATAAGCTTTTCTGCTCTTCTCGACGCGCACCGCGCAAATCGCGCACCAGGGTTCAGCGGGAAAATCGTGGGACGACATCCCGCTTCGGACAAAAAGTAGTCGACAGCAGACCAAAAAACTGGGGGGGGGAAACCACTAAAATCTCTCGGTCAGCAGCATCGCGATGGGAGTTTCGAGAGCTGGAGAAACCCAACAGCGCCGGGGTCCGGGGGACGAAAATAAAAACCGCCTGGGAACCTATGGGAGGGGGGGTGCGATGCCTCAGCTCTGACGATAACCGGGATCTCTAATTGCCTGCTGGTGAAAAAGAAGGAACCAGAGCCGCGGCGGCGAAGGCAGCGCCGGCCGACTAGCTAGAGGAGATAGCCGTCGGTCGGGGGGTAGCCGCCAAGCTTTCAAGGGGGGAGAAATATTTTGGCACGTACGTTAAAAACACTAGAATTCGCTAGGCCGAGCCAAAAAAAAACGAAACACCAAACGGGGGCGAAAAGGGGTTCTAGGCCGCGGCGGGCTGGGGAGACGGCGATAGGAGTTCTCGATCAAGTCCGTCTGGCGTCTGACCAAAAGATCGAAACTCACTGGAAATCGTCGGGAGAAGTGAACTTGAAGAGGTTACTCAGGTCTCTCTCTCTATAAAAGTAGGACAGCAAAGACCTACAGACGTCTTAAAGAGCGACGGCAAAAGTCGCGCCGGGTGGGAAATCCTGCTCCCCACTAGAAAAGGCTTTCGGAAGGAATGGGGAAAGGTCGCAGGGTCTGTTAGGCCGAAAGAAAAAGCATCGAGGCTAAACACGGCCTTCTAGAAGTGAAGAAGCTTTAGACAAATTACAGGAGTGCTCCGAAAATCGCGATATCTCAAAGGATCTCTCTGGATAGACATTCAGGCCAAAGTTGTTCTGCTCCTATCTGACGCTTGTCATCCATGATCTTGTCATAACTCTGCGTTCCTCGTTTCCGCGATCTCTCTCCCGGAAAATTGCGAGAAAGGGTATCGTTCTACCCCTCTCTCGGTGTCAACTAGGCAGGCTAAGGATCACCAGTCGAGGACACGCTCATGTAGATCGGGAATAGGAAGGTTCGCGAGAGAACCTGGAAACGCTAAAACGCGTACCGAATAAAACTTTCCTGAGAACTTTATACCGGGTGATTCAAGGACTGGACTGGAAGGAGAAGCTTACCGAATAGAACGCCAGGAGCCTGTCGCTAGCTTTTTTCCGTAGGTGGAGGAAGCGATCTCTGAAAAATCGGTAACCGGCCGCCGAAAGGATTCTTCTCGAAACAGAAATCGCCATTTCAAATCCCAAAGGGCTACCCGTGGGGCAGCACTTGACGTTAGGACTTGCCTCTGGTGTCTTTTCCTATTTCGAGTCTCCCGCTACCTGCCAAAAAGAGGGGCTTCCGACAGAACGTGGAACTCCCTCGCGGAAAGGCCTGCAATCCACATACTGGGTCGGGCGAGGGGTAATAGCCGCTTTCCGGCACGAAGTAGAATAGTTTCTCAAAGTCCCTCGGTCCAGAGGTGTCGGAAGCGACCTTTCTCGGTCAAATCCAACGGGCAAGGACTCAGGGAGGAAAGGGTTTTGTCAAGAGAGGGCCCGGATCTCTAAACGAGCGTGTGGAAACAAGATCGAGAAGGGCGTCGAGCAATCCTCTCTCTGTGCTGAAAAGGAACTTGGCCGCCGCGCCCCCTTTCTCCGTGCCGCCTATGATGACTCTCGGGAGAACGTCCTCTACTTCGGCACCAAAGGTTTTTCAAAGTCTCTACTCTCCTTGGGGGACATCACTAACGGGAGAACGCGAGAGTACTGCAAACCAGAAAGGCAGTCGACTCGCTGCGGTGTCTTGCCGGGGGGGGACGGAGTTCTCGGAGACTGAGGGATACGAAAGAAAGCGGGAGGGCGAAAATCTATTCTCTGCTGGGTTCTCAGCTACGGGTGGAAACAAGAGGGGGGATCGAAAACATCTTCAGAGGGGACGTCGTCAGAATGCTCTTCTAACCTCTTTGCGCCGGCAGCCCTTCTGACGAGGCGAGAATAGGCTTTAACTTCTAATCTCAAGAAAGACGGCGATCAGAGGAGGACGACAACTTCGCCAGATAGTAAAAGATCAAAAGCGGGGGGGTCCGCACGCTTATCAGGGAAACGAGGGACTAATCTATCACTAATACAACGCTCACCGAGAAGGGGTTAACACTCTTCCGGTCTCTACAGAGAAAATACTCGCATGAAAAGGGTACTGCTTTGCGTATTCAGTGAAGTTCCTTGTGTAGAGGTGCAAGGGGCTGACTCAAGAACCCCGATTGCATCTAAAAAGTCTGAACGGAGAAACTGAGGAAGTCAAAACCAAAGGAGGGAAAGTTTTCACAAGTGGGAAAAAAAAAACCGCTTAGAAAAAGACGGGAGGGTAATCATTCGCGGTAGGCCAATAGAGGGTACGTACAGGTCCAGACAACTACAATGTCCGACAATAACGGGGAAAAAGAGGTGCATGGACCATGTCCAGGGGGCGAGTTGACGGCCTGTTGGGGCTCACTAAACCGTCGCTTTCTACGACCAGACAGTAGACCATTGAAGGGGGCAGAGAGGGCGGGAACGGGGCTGAAAAACTCAGCTTTACAATCCTAGGGATGGTCTGAGGGAGAAGGGAAGGGGTCGAGTTCATGGTCGAAACAAGATAAGGGGGGGCGTCTGGGAAAAGGGGGCGACATGAAAGGGCGGATTTCCTTCCCCAGGGGCGGTCAGACGTTGATCGAAATGGCATCAGATGGTTGGTTGGATTGATGATCGGCAGACATAATGAGCCTCTGATGGGCGGGGGTATCTCAGAGGGTCCTTTCTGCAGAAAGGAAGAGTCTCTTTAGGGGGGATAGGGTTTTGTTCTCTAGTGGTTACCTCGGGGTTGTCCTCAGGCCGGGGAAACATGAGTATTCCTATTCAGTCCCCTTTTCAGGAAGGGGGAGCCCATGATGGGGGAGTGTGCCCGACGACGTTAGAGAGTGAGGTGGGGGTTCAATTATCCGGATTGGACCTACGAAAGGCGAAAACATTCACACTTGCCTGGTCGAGGGTGGCCGGCGACGAGATGATCCCTGCTTTTGGGAAAATCCCGCCGGGTTATTTCTAATATTCCTGCCATGAAAACAATTCAACCAACACAAACGGGAGGGGGGACGGAAAAAAAGAGAAATAAAAATAAATTCGGTCGCTCTGGCAAACCGTCATGGACGGCACGAATGGTGACTAATCGCGGCGCCAGGGTTCAAAATCTAACCTCGGGCCCTCTGTGCAATTGGACACCCAGCGGTCTCTTCCAAGCCTAAAGAGCACGAACACTACGACGATAACACGTAAGGGTGGCACTACCAACTTGAACGTGCGCAAGGGAGGGCAAAACCAAACAAAGGGGTTTTGTCACGGCAGAACAATAGTCAGTTGTACTTGACGGGGTCATCCACTTGTGGAAACGTCTTCCACAAAACGTCCGAAAATCCTCGTCTTCATGAAGTACCGGAAGGATAAGCCCTCTAATCCCTCGCTGTCACCGATCCTCGTCAAACACCCCCCTGCTCAGGGAACAATCATCAAATGGGGGGCTGGAAATAAACTTCCGGAAGATCTAGTAAAGGGATCTGCGAAGTGGTCCCTCCTTCATCAAAAGGAGAGGTAGGGGCGATTCTTACCGATTCTGGGCTTATCAAAATAAAACGGGAAGGAAAAAAGGCAAAGAAATCGTTTAAGCTAAAACGGCAAGCATGACAGCAGGCATCAGGGAGGGGTCGTAAAAAAGAACAGTTTGTCGGCTAAAAGACAGATTCGACGGGGAAAAAAGTAGAAGGGAGAGTGAAACCACTCAAAAAAAACTTGTGGAACTTCTACCTGGGAACGTAGTGCACTGTTCACAACTGGGGGAAATGTGAAAAACTACTGTCGGAAAGAGGGACGAAGCGAAAACCTACTCAATTCTTCACAGGGAGACTCTGGCAATTAACGCACTCCTGTGGGGGAGGGGGGGCGAAATTGTCTTTAAAAAAAAGATCTGTGCGAGGTGCAAGCGGGGTGTTAAAGTGACGGGGGGACTCCCATTTGCAAAGAGCCAGAAGACAGCCTACTCGCAAAGGGAAAGTGGGACGAGGAGAGGATATTCTCTACTCAAAAGGGTTCACCCACCGGAATCAGATCAGGGTGAGAGGATCTTGAGAAGTCTCCGCCGCTTTAGACTAGTTCATAATCCTTATAGCTAGGAAGGCAGAATCGGCGTCGCAGAGTCCTCAAAACTGGAAGAAAAGATCGCCGAAAAGCAGGAGGGCTAAGGGCTATCTCAATGTTGTATAAGGGTATCTGGGCGCTTAAAATCTGGCTAAAAAAAAAAAAAGAAAAAGCCTTCTGGAATACCCTTCTAGGAGTAAAAAAGACGAACAGGGGAGAGAGGGGCACGAAGGGAGGGAGTAGTGGGGCAGCCTGAAAAAAAAAGAAGACGTGACTAGAACCTAGACTCAATAGTAGGAAAAAATCCGGAAGGGAGTAAGTAGACCTAAGGTTGCTTCCTTCTGCGTTTATTTCAAAGGAATATAGACTCCCTGGGGAGAAAGTTCGACGGCAAATTTCGATTCTGTAAGTGACGGAGAGTGATCTTTTCTCCAATTTCTTACACATCGAGGTCTAGGGGAAAAAAAAAAAAACTAAACTCATCTTAGGGTAAACGTCGAGAGGGGGGGGGGGACTTGCGAGGGAGTGGCAAAAAAGGGCCACGAAGACTCAGGACGGGGGGAACTGTGGGAGAGAAAGGGCGAAGCGCCAAGAGGAAGGCTCGGGAAGCACGGGAACTGAGCAATTATTGAAGGCCAAGAATCTGGAAAGAACGGAATAGTCCGTACGTACGAGTGGGGGGCAGGGCATTCTCATAACTCCGATGTTATCAATCCGCGGAGTGGAATAAAAATGGGCGCTAGTGTCTCTCTAAACTCAACTCCACCGGGAGGGAAAATCCTCCATTGTTTAAGTACTGTCGGCATAAGGGTACTGGGGGGAATTTAAAAGGATTGGGTCTTTTTCTATAAACGGGAGATTCAAAGGGGGGAAAAGGATCTATAGAGCCATGAAAACGAGGGGGGACTCCTAAATCAGGCAAAGGCGGCAAGGAGAAACGTTGGTCGGCTGAAAGGCAGGGGGATTCTTGGAAACAGCGGCGACTTCGTCCATGCCTTCCTTGACACAGGTCAATGGTCCCTCTCGGCTCGACTCGGAGATGGGCGAGGGGAACTATCATCTATTTCTTATAATTGAGCTCTGAGAGGAGGATGACTCCCTGCCTCTTCAAAAATAATATAGAATCCGTAGAAGCCACTCATACTAGTTCCGAAAAATAGCAGATACGTAACGGAGAGGCAGTCTAGGGCAAAAAAGTTGGAAAGGTCTTCATATGAATTAACCAGCTAAGCATGATGGTAGATGATACCAGAGATGTCTTGAATCGTTACTTAAAAAGACTAAACCTTGAGTTACCCAGGAAGCTCTATAGGGAAAGAAAATGGAGGCGGGAGGGAGGAAATCAGTAAAAGCTGTTTCTTGGCATCTTCCTCCAACTTTTTTTATAGGTGACAGACTCTTTGGGATAACCTTAATCACGGAGAAAAACAGGGCAAAAAAAGGAAAAAAAATCCCGCAGCTGGGCACTAGAAACTAGGGGTCATGTTTGTAGAAGATGAAAAACACCAAATCTAGCAAAGTTGGCAGGCAATCAAGAAAGGGCAGTCCGGTGTTTGTTAGTTGATGATGTCGGGTAATCTCTTTCGTATCTTCAATTAAATCGTCCTCATAAGCCGACTAGAAGGATGGGACGAGTTGTACGAACGTGGCCTGATCAGCAACTAGGTCTGAGCAGAAAGAGAAAACGGCGGGCAGCTTCCGGGTCAAAACTTTCCTTAGCTTTCAAAAATGAAGGGTGTGATAGAGAAGACGATGGAAGAGGGGGGGTGGTTTGATGTCAACATATTCTCGTCTTGTTGCTTCAAGGGGAAGCTCTATCTCTCTTAGAATAGGAGGCAGAGAGAAATGTAGCATGCTGCTGACTATTTATCCGGGTCAAAAGCGGAAGTACCCAGATCTCGGGATACAAAAGATAGGCTGAAAAAGGCATCTAAAACTCGAGGGAGCAGGATAGGGCGCGATCAGGAGGCCGAAGAGGAAACTCTGTGGGTATCCTCTTCAAAATAGCTAACGTAGCAAGGAGGGGGAAAACTCGATGCGTCGACACCACGAGATGGTAGTGGAGGGGGACTTAAGAAACTCGGGAAGTGAGATTCTGAAAAAACTTTCAGGCGGGAAAAGGAGGGCAGACAGGCCGACCCTCTGCAGAAGGAATCGAAGTCATGGTATCTAGTCTCGGAAGGGACTCCTGTTTTGAGCGCCCAGGACCCGGAAAAGGGATGTCGCAAAGAGGGGATACGGTACCTCTTGATGCAGACCGAGTAAAATCGCAAAAAAGGAAAAGGTGAGGTTGTCCGAGTTTCTCTAAGCATGGGGTACGCCGAAGAAAGAACCGGACTAAATTTGGCAGCGGAAACGAGACTGGGTAACGGAGGGAAAATCGACTTAGAAGAGCTCAAGGGGAGATGGTGGGGCCGGAAGCAGGCTGGGGCCGGGCAAAAAAGCAATCATAAAAGACCAGACGGGGGGGGAGGACCTGTGGTTGTCACAACACCGACACAGAAGGTAGATGGAAATCTCGCCGTTTTACCCCAAAAAGTCTTAAATGCTAGATCATGGCTGCAGGAGGCCGACGGAGGAAAAGGGGATAACGGGGCGCTCTTTCTCAGTTAAAAAAAAAAAACTTTCAGTGAACCTGGTTATCCATGGCGAAAAACGAGAGAAAAAAGATACTTGGTTCCTAAAAGGGTTCTCTGGGCAGAATCTAAACAAATTAGGTAGTGGGAAAAGAATAGATTAAAACATTGTGAGGAACAGGGGGGACAGGTAACATATCGTTTCTGTTCGGTTCTCTCAAATCTAAACCTGGTAAAAAAGGAAATTCTTGTGTCCGTGCGCTCAGTAACACCGTAGAACAAGAGAAAGAGCCGAGCGCAAGCTTCTCTAGTCATCCTCAACACAGTCAGTCGCGGACCTCGTAGTCGGTGGTGCAAGATGGGTCAGAACACCCAACCGGGAGGGGGTCAGGGTAAAGAGGGTATAGAACGTGCTGAAAAATTCACAGCTTTAGCCCTGACTACCACCACTATAAAGGGGTCCCCCCTGGAAAAGTAAAAGGGGTCGAACTAGCCTTCCGAGCTATCTGTGTCACAACCAGTTCGCGCTCGAGCTGCTGGGAGAAAACCTCACTCGAGAAAACTAAGGTCAAGCAAAGGACTTTCTCTATGTGTTCGACTCCTAGCAAGTAGAAAAGAGAAGGATAAAAGAGAGGGACTCGGTGGGAGTTCTCTAAAAATGGGACCTGAGAATCAGTTTAAAAAAGTATTAGGTCGAGAGATCTCGATAGAGGGAGACGTAAATGTCTTGCACTTTCTAATCATTCTCTAAAATCGCGAAAAAAAATGGCTTGGGCTAAAAAAAGGAGGGGAAAGCCTCATCGCGAAAGAGGGGCCTTTAGTCGGGCGCTAGCAGAGTAAAAAAGGGGGACTATAAAGTAGGGACGGGAGAAAGGGGAAAAAAACAACATTAAAAAAACTCGTACCGGGGTATTCCGCAATGGGACTGATAAAAAACCGATACGGAGTCTCATTGCGCGAGAAACTGTACCTAGTTCCTCAAAATCGTCTAACTCCGAAAAAAAGGGGGACCTATCTCTCGATGTACGAGCGGGTACGGCCGGAAACGAGTCGGCATCAGAAAGTTGTGAAGTAATTCCAAAACCACTATTCATTCATATCCTGAAACATCAAAGATATATGGAATAGGAAATAGTCGAAATTTATATCGAGCCACGAGGGACGGAAAGGCCACTCGCGCTCCAAATAGTTAAAAAACGCCGGGATCTTCGGAGCGGCCGGCCGCAGATGGAAAGCCCAGGCCACAGGGCCGGGGGGCCATCGAAGACACTCAAGCATCACCCGACACCGACGGGGAAAATCAAAAGCAACAAAGGCGGAGGGACCGTGGGGTGCCCAGAACCAAAAAGGAAAAGCGTCGGCCACGAGCGCGTGCCAAGCGCGTAAAAAGGGGGGCACCCGCCCCGTAGTCATCGCGTAAACCGGGGTGGACCGCTCGCCGAAAAAAGGGGAGGGACGGAAAAATCCGAGGGTCCTAAATCTGCTTCTCGATCGGTCGAAGCGTCCCTGTTCGCCGAAAGGGAACCCGAACAGAGGGAGACATCATAATTGGATCAGTGTTCGCAATAGCGAAACCAGTCCTTCTTCGAAACTGGGGGAAATAAAGTCGTTCGAATGCTAGGACTGAAAGAGGGGAGAAAAGGGAAGAAAAGGCCAAAAAAAAATTCTTTAAGGTGCAAGTAACAGGGAGGCTTTTGAAATAAAACGAGATCGCGAAGACTAAGGGCGAGACGTGAAGAAGAAAGGGAGGGTAAAAGGGGGAATGCCTTTTCGAGGACCGTCGCCGATAGCAAGCCTCCTACAACTTGGGGAGAGCGAAAGGGTGGGAGGATTGGGTCTGAGGCTCTATCTCTAACTTCTCTTCCCAACTAAAAACAGTTCATTATCGACAATCAAAGAAGGGGGGAAACTTGCCGAACACTTGGTAGCCGAGGCATCAAAGTGCCATGTAGGAGGAGAGGTGGGGAGTTCCGAATGTCAATCTCCCTCGAAAAAAAAAATCCTATTTCTGCCTGGAGCAGTGGGAGGCTCGCCGAAGGATATATGAAGACAAAAAAAAACGACTCGTGCTGCATGTGTCAAAGACATCTTTTCTCTAACGTCATTTAGAAAGGACTGGGTGTGGAGAGGGCGGGAGACACATCTTTTCTGAGAAGACCGGTCAAAAAAAAAAAAAAAAAACACGCATTGGCCTCAAAGTTCAGGAAGAAACAGAGAAAGGGTGGCACGAGAGAAGCAGTCTCGTGCTGGGATTACAAGATCTATCATGGAGTCTAAAAATACTTAAGAACACTTTTACCGAATGAACACGGACGGTGCCAGGAACAGATAGCCTAGTAACGATCATTATCTCCTCCTTCGAATAAGTTGTACGAAAGACCGGAGACATTCTCGGGAAAGGACTTCACCTTCACTTCGGTTAAAGACGCGGTCCTCGTGTGGCCGTCGGGGGGGAACGATCTGTGAAAAGGGAAAAGGCAGAAATAAGACTCAGAGATCTCGTAGCCTCGGTCTGGGTGACTCTCCTTGGAACGGAAGGGGATCGGAATCTCTCAGGGAAATGGTACGTCTAGCAAATCGGGGAGGCCCCCCCTTTCTATCCGTCCTTCGCAGAAGAGAGGGGCGGCGAAAAGGGGGAACGGTCTATCGACCAAAAAACTCTTCCTAGCATGTAAAAAAAGCCATCGATTGTCCGGGAAGTTTGCCTTACCGTAAGGTAAATCCCGGTTCTCCTAGCAATCACCTCAAAAGCTCTAATTCCGGGGCTTGCGCCACTTTCTGAGGTCGCGACTCGACAGCGAAGTCAGTCGGGTGACCTTCGCCGTTGGTAACTGCAAATTGTACGGACTGTTAGTACTAAAAACGAAGGAAAAAACCCTGCGTTGCCAACTAAACGATATGACTAAGAGACTTTTCCAACGCAAAGGATGAATTCAATGTCAAAAGCTTCAAGCGACGAATAAAAAAGGGGCTCGCAAAGGAGAGGAAGGAAACAAATCACAAGGGTGGAAGAAAGGCCATCAATTATTCGCGGAAAAGACCACCGGGTGGTTGGGGAGAGGGGAGAGACCGGTGAAAAAGAAGTGGCCGAGAGCCGTTTTATTCTCAAAAAAAATCTGCTAGAGAAGAGGGACAGAAATCCCTTGATAGGTGACAGGCCGGCAGGAAATAGCGGGGAAAACGCCTTTCTGTTTACAAGCGGCTGCCGGGAGGGAGACGCAGGGTCATATCAGGAAAAGGGAAACGGGGGGGGGTTTACTGATTAACCTAAAAGGAAGTAAACTAGAATGGCATGGCCGTCAGCCAACGAAAGGGAGCAAAAAAAAGGTGCCGAGGGCCGTTGGGCAGTTATAAAGAAAGGGCACGAGTAGGTCGCCGCAGGTAAGGGTGGCAGGCAGAAGCGAGAAACCCGGCACCACACGTTCGTTGTGAAGTGGGGGAAAAAGGTCCCATCGGCGGAAAACAGGGGAGTGACCAGCAATTGGGGCGACCGAGAAAACAGAGTTGGTGTCGCCTAAAAGGTTCGTAGGGTGTCGAAAATAGGGGACTAGGAGTGTTGGGGGTAGGACACCAAATGACCTCGGAAACTTCTTTCAGACTGGGAAAACGGCTCAAAGTGAGCACCGCTTTCCACTCAGGGAAAGGTATGAAGAAGAGAAACCTTAGGGCTCACAAAAAAAAGGGGATAGGTAAATCGGGGAATTAGCCTATCACGAACCATGGACGCGGGGGCAAAGGTAAGGTATAAAAATCTCGGGCAAACGTCCTAAGAACTCTAACACTCAATGAATGAAGACCTCAGATTAAGCGAGCAAACAAATCATAGAGGACAGGCAGGAAAATGAGGACAAAAATGGCCCTTAAGACGGGTGAGCAAAAAAGGGCGGCAAGGAAACCTACTGCATCTTTTGAACGGCTGATTACCACTTGGAAAAAAAACGTGACACAAAGTCAGTCAGGAATCGACCAAAAAAAAAAAACCCCCACCGAAACTCTTTCCTCAAAAGACCTTCTCGCACCAAAGAGCCGCTCTTTCGGGCCAAACAGAAAGCAAACCAGGAGAAGGTCCAAGGGTCTCTCACTTGCAAGGTCCTTCTATGGGGCACCCAATCCGAAGCGGGAGGTCGAAAAATCACAGGGGGAAAGCACTCCCAACTGCGCAACTTTGAAATAGCTTAAAAAGCGAGGGATCAGCTGGCAAAGAACCCTCTACTATTTCAGACTATGTCCTCTCGAAGGGCCGAAGGGAAAGGCAACTCAAGGGCGAAAACTGGCCGTTTACTTCCGGCGCTAGCGGGTTCGTTTAGGCAAAACTGGCGATCTCCAACGCGGACGAGGAGAACCACGCCACCACAGAGGGGGTGAGCCGTTCTCCCTTGGCAAAGTTAGGGATTTTCCTAAAAAACGAGATGGGTTTGATCGCGAAGCGGAATTCTAGACCTCTCAGGGGGCTTCTCTATGAGCTTTGCATAACAAAAGAACGGGCGGGTAGAAAGGAGGTCGCCAGAGCTAGAGACTAGGAATTTTTTCTTTCTGTTAGTCAAGAAAAAGTCAGGCTATCCCAAGAAAATCTCGGGTCAAAGGGACTAAAGAAGCGGATAGTAGAGGAACCTGACGAAAGGGGGTACCCTCTAGACGGAAAAAGATTCTTTGGCCTATTAGGTGTGGCTATGCTGCTCACCGAGGAGGGGAACCAAGAGTTCATGAAAAAACAATCCGGGAATTACACTCTGGAGTCTAGGTAGAAATCTAGGAGCTATATATTCCGGAGACTAGGTCACTCAAAGGAACGGGGAGACCGTACTTCAAAAAGGAGGAGAGGAAAGGGGGTGCCTCTCGCTTCGAAAAGGAAAATAGGAGAAGGCTCTAGAAAAAAACCTTTCTGTTAAAGACAGTTCTATTTAAAAAAACGGGACACAAAATGGAAGAAAGGCTCACGAACTTGGATTAATGGGGCTAACTTAAACGGGCAACGAATCTTCGTACCAGCCGGTCTTATCAGAAACGGAGAACCTACGGATGGTGAGTAAGTTCGCAAGAGGTCTTCCTTCTGGGTCTTGCTTTCCCCTTAATATCTCCTTGACCCGATAGGCTGAGAGAGGCAATCGCCTGATCAGTTTTCTTTAACAAAAGGTGACAAAGACTTGTAGGGACGAACCTGCTCGAAGACGGGAAAAAAAAGAATCTCTAGTCGCGCCGATTGCAAAAAACGGGAAAGTCAAAACGCCTTCGGGCCAAAGTTGGCGGGCCAAAGAGAAGTGGGTCGAGCCGACAATATTTCAAGATAGAGGACGCAAATCGGAAGTCAAGCCTTTCCAAAACTGTTCAGGATCAATCTTGCTGCCACCTGAAGGAAAAGAAGTGGGGGAGGAATGATCGAAGCCGGGGATCACGACGTCTCTGCCTACGCTAACAAAACTTCTTATTAAAAGTGGCGAAAAAAAAGTAGTCCCAATGACACCTCTGGCCAGACAGAAAGGTTGGGAACGCGGAAGAAAAGTGTTTCAGTAACTTTGGCCGATGATGTTGCGAAGGAAAAAATCAGACTTTAGTCGGCAGTAAAGAGCTCGACGCGAGGCATCCTCACAACCTCGGACTCCCCATGGCTATATCGAACGGTACTGAGGGAGGTCTCCTGCTCATATGCGGGACGTGAAAAAAGGACTTCATTGAAGAAAAAAAGTATATCACTGAATCTCATGAAGTAGGAAAGATTG
>Ga0179591_1378567_pt1 | contig 13014 bp, 10 predicted proteins | sample CZOMad2_1_08_16f_FD_182891 | JGI IMG/M metagenome (GOLD analysis project Ga0179591, IMG submission 182891) | Vadose zone soil fungal communities from Angelo Coast Range Reserve, California, USA - CZOMad2_1_08_16fungal (PacBio error correction) | ecosystem: Environmental > Terrestrial > Soil >...
CATCTTTTCACGACTTAAAAAGAATATTTCTGCTCGTCAATTTCATTACGTTTGGGGGGTAACACGGATTGTTAACAGCCACCGAGATTGTAACTTGACAGAATGAAAACCAGGGGAGCCAATTCCGGCGGCAAAGGAAAGGTTTTCACCATGTGGGTCTGTCGCCCGATCGGCCATGAGGGGTTCCCAGTCCTCCCTTGGAAGAAACGACCTCCCGGCACCCTCTACCTCGCGAAGGGGGCTAGATAGGAAAGCGTCCTGGGAAGGGGATCCTCTTTTTCTGTCCCCGGGAAGCCTCGTCCGGGCGTGGTGGTTGTAGGTCAGTGGGGGGGGGGACCGTGAAGTGGTTCAGGGGGGTGGGAAGTAGGAGACGGTCACTAGCCTTCGGAAAACGATGAAGTCAGGCCCATTGTCAGAGTCCGACCGTTGAGAAAGAGCGAGTAAGCCAGTAGCAAGGTCCGAGGGGGGGGGTGATGTGGGGATACGTGGATGTCAACTGTTTGGGTGGGGGGGGAGGGTGGCTACGTCTCTTTGGTTTGTTCGAGGAACCTTATGACAACACCCGGGGAGGCTTCGAAAGAGTTCGTGCAACGCAGAGGTCGGACACGGCTTCAGGGTAAGCTTCGAGAACTCTTTCGTATCCGTCCCCCTGAGTGCAAAACGGATCGCTAACCTTTCCAGCAACCGGTTGTCCTTACGTAGATGGCTTCCGTCTCACTCTTTCGATGCATCTTTGGCTACGAGGACACCAGGACTACACGTCGAAATCTGGTTCTCTAAAACCAGAAAGAGCGGAGCTTGGACTCTCTCTATCTTGAAACGCGCTTTTCAGGCCGCGGCTGGTTTGAGCCGTTGTAGCTCCCTTTGCCGTGAGGTTTTGTCAAACAGGTTCTGTATCGTCGCGATTCCCGCACTATATGTGTGTATCATATCCCCTTTCCTCCTTCCTTTCGCGGTGGGGACCGCGCTTCCTTTCGCAGCCGGGGGTTGTCAGCAAAGACGATCGGTAAAATTCTAGGGCTTCGGAGCCTCATCAGGTTGGCCGCACCTGCAGAGGCATTCCCCGTTGGGACGAGCGTGCCAAACTCTTTTGCTTCGAACTTAATATATCCTTCTTACTAACTTTATCTTTTCTCGAAGGGGTCCTACTTTTCTGGTCTTGTCTGGGGGAATTTCTTCTTATAGAGACTGCTGGGGTTCACCATGTAATAACCACCTGGATTAACAGTAAACGGGCGGGGGCAGATCTGATGGGATCGCGGATCAAAAGTCGGTTCGGAAAACATGGGCTCGTCGTACGCGTTCATGACGTCAGAAAGGGCGACTTGATGGGACGAGTTGAAAAAGGCCCATCCCGACGTACGTCGAGTAGGAGGTCGGTGGCGTGGTGGTGCAGCGGACCCACACGACCCGAGTTTTAAACGGGGGAGTCAGAGGGCGTAAAGAGGGGATGACCGGGGCACTCTCACTGATCTAAAAAAAAAAAAACGGATGCAGGATTGCAGTGGAAGTGCCCGAAAAAGAGTTGCAGAACGCCGACGCTGCTAAGAGTCTGAGGAATCTCCCTCTCCTTTCCACGAGTCGCCTGTAAACGTGGGCTTCAGCCTAATCAGCGTTGTCTAGGAAAAATCCAAGTGGTGTCGGGACATAACTGGTGTCCGCGCCGAATACGTCGGAGCTTGGGGCAGCGAAAAAAACCATAACCCCCCCCACCCACAACAACGGCCAAACCGCTTTTTTTGTCTTGTGTTTCTGTAGGCGGCTGGGGGGAGGTTCCTTTCAGACGGGTTGCACAGCCGTTGTACACTAGGGCGTGGTCAGTGTCTCTTTGTGGGTGGGGGGTGCGTCGCCCACCAACCCAAGCCGGGAGCCTGACGTTCTTCCTAAGGGGGCGTGTATAAGTCAAGTCCAACAGAGGGGAGAGGAAAGGACTTCATCAGGGGAATTAAGAAAAGGGGAGGGTTACTTTATCAAAATAAGACACTGGCTCTGCAAAAGTGTCGGTGCCAACAACGCGAGGGCGAATTCGTGGGGGGGGGAAAATGACCCAGGGAACCGCCAAGCGCTGTGTTGGCGGGGGGTTTCACGCGACTCGACTGAAGTGTTTCGCACAGGTAGCTGCAGACGCCCACAAACACCCCCCACCCCAAACCCCCCCCAGAAAAACCAAACGCCCGCCCCGCCCCCCCCCCCCCAACCCGGCCCCAGCCCCCCTCCCACAGTTCTTCCTTTAGGGATTCCCCTCCAGCTGTCCTCGGTTAGATTTGACAGAAAACGATCGGATAGGAGCCCCCCGAGGAACATCTATACCACCGCGGCGAGTCAGGGAAAGGATCGGGCGCAACGATGAACGATAAGTTATTCCCTCATCGGGCGCCCCCGAAGCCCCGTGGTTACAAGGGAGCGCAAAGATGGTAACGTAATTTGTTATTGCTAAGGAGGATGTACGGAGATGTGCACATGAAACCTGAGGGTGCCCCGGAATTGTTCAAGTACGGGGGAGCAAAAGGTAGGGGGGGGAACCAATGGGGGGGGGGGGTGAAGGGATCAGATCACGAGAGAAGCGAAAGTCCTAAAAGATCGTCCACCCCCAACAACTTGTTAAGGAAGGAAAAGATATGCGACGTGAGGGCCTGGGGCTGCTGGGATCCTTGGAAAAGTAAAAGGCGTTTGGTCAAAGGGAAGTCGCATTTACTCCAGCCAGGACAAGCAGGGTCACACTCCCAGGGTGAGGTGAACATCGGATAAAATCACGGATTTTGGGCTAAACCGGAAACTCCCGTCGGGCTCCGTTGTTGAGCACAGAAGGAACTTCTTACGAACAAGGGAAAAAAGGGCGACCCCGCGAACCACTGATTGTAGCCCGTGGGACCAATCTTCGCCGAACATCTTTCCCGCGCTGGCTTACAGATGCCTGGGGGGGCTACTGGGGCTTCAGGAGAGAATAGGGGGTGGGGTCGGCACCAGAGAAACACTGTAGGCAAAACTCGTGCAGAAACGAGGAATCGAGAGCAGGCATACAGACAAAGGCGGGGGAGCTACTGCAAGACTCACCGCGAGAGAGGCGTGTGGATTACAATTAGAATGGACCAATTCACCACTGCTAAGACATGAGGGGCAAGAAAAGAAATCCGCTCTCTACAGTTATGTAGTTGTCATCACCCCTGACGGAGAGGCATTGTCAAAATCAATACGCCTCTTATCAAGTCTTCAGTAAACGTAATGTACTGGAGGGGGGCCACCAAAAAGGGCGACAAGTCCTTAAACTCAACGCTTCATATTCGTGCGCGGATCTATAGCCAACTCCCGATAACTAAAAAAAACGACCCCCTCGCGTGTAAAAGCAGCGGGATGGTCAAAGAAGCCATTGTAACTACGTCAAAAAAGGAGGACTACTGACCGTCCAGACATCCACCCCCAGTTTCTAGAGGAGGGGGGGGTACTCCTCCGGCTACGTTTGGGCAGTTCTCGTTGTTCCCAGTTCGTATTGGCTTGATTTTCAGGGACCCCCCCGCGGAATGCGTCGCAGGGGGGAGGCCCGGCACTTCTGGAGGCTCTCCTAAATTTAGTCGACTCCCCAAGTGCTTTTTCAAGGGACGTCTCAAAGGGCAATGGCTCTTGGGCCTGGGCTTCGAAACGCCGACTCGTGCAGGGGTAGAGGAGGGGAGACTGGGAATAGATTCCCTTAGAACAGCGGCACTCATATCCTCTAACCGATATATCCAGGGGTGCTTTTCCAAAGACCAGGGCGAGTCCGTTCCTTCCTGTCGAAACTAACGAAACTCTGGGTTCTTGTGGGGGAACCTATTCAACACCAAAAGAAGGACCCTTCTGGTAATTCGATCTGACAATAGGCGCTGGCTCCCCTCTGCCTCCCTTTCTTCTCAACTAAGCGTGAAGTAACGGTCGACCGAGGTAAAAAAAAAGAAAAACAACTAGAAAAACTGTCGACCAGCAGAGGAATCATCCTACCTCGACGAAAGGCCTGACCACCTAAGGGTTAACACAACAAGTGGGAGGGACAGCCAACGAAGGGCATTCACTGGCCGAGATCCAGAAATAAAGAGGGCAGTAGGCATACCTCTTCTTGGCGCTGAAAACCTGACCACCCAGAATCCGTGTCTACCTAGTCAGAAGGCACTGAGGCTGTGACCGAATAGGCCCCAGACTCGTCAGGGGGGACCTCCCGTCCTTCATTATCGGTTTGGGGGACAAAAAAGGCCTGCAATACAGCGCAATCTGAAGGGGGAAAAAAGAGGATCCATTGATTGTTTTATCAAATCGGGCGAAAAATTGCCAGGAGGTAGTGCTCTAACTACCACGGGACAGGGGAAGGGAACAGAGATTCCCTAAGTGACATGTGCGTAGGAAACCTTTTACAACTAGGCACTGATACCGTACTGAAAGAGGGGTAACACTTATATCTCGCCGGCAAACCTGCTCGCGCTTTGAGGGGTCTGCTCTCTGAAGTCCCAAAAGGCATATCATCGATGTGGGCTAGCTATCCTAAGGGATCTTCTCGACCCTATGTTTAATCCTGGATAAATGCTGGGCTCTCCCTCGAATCCAGACTTATGTTTCCGGGCTTAAGATAAGTCGGCATAGAGACTTGACCAAGGCTAAAGCCATCCGCTTTTACTTGGTGGGCTGTCTAATTAGAGAACAAGGATCATACCAGCACCTGAAGGGTGGAGATCTGCTGGAGGCACAAAAACGGGGGGTTGGGGCCCAAACTCGGCAAAACTCCACACTAGTGGGGGGACTGGGCTCCATACAACGATAACAAGCATTCAAAAAACCCCCCGCCCAAACCCGATCAGCACGCACGATCAGCGCCAGGCGAAGCTCGCCGACTCGGAGCTCAAAGGCAACTCGAAGGCAAATGGTCCTCAAAGCTTGAAAGCGATAGGGACAAAAAAGGTTCAAAACCGACGTGCAGAGGACGGGTTCAACCCTCGCGAAGGCCCCATTCCAAATAGATGACTTCCCCCGTGGAAACGGAAACCAACCAAGCAAGACGAGGAAAAAGCGCCGGGGAAACCACATATCGGCCAGCAAGAACAGGGAGGGGCCTAAGCCCGGGCGCGAGGGTCGCGGCCGGGGGAGGTATCTGGGGCATATGGTTAAGGAGGTACTAACCACCGGGGACCCCTAACCGCGCTTAACTAATCTTCTGGCTTAGAACGGGTTTTAATCCAACAAACTTTCAATTGGGAGAGGGGGAAACGGGGCTTTGTTTCTCTAGGGGGGATGGGAAAGCAAAAAGAGGGCGTGAGACACCTCCTTTTTGAGAGGGTCCCCATACTGCCTGAAAACGGTGAACTTGAGAACGGCCTTAAGTAGGAGCACATAAGGTAGGAGGGCATATCCACAAACAACACCTGAGGGGGGAAGTAACTAGATCCACTCGGGACAAGGAACGAAAAAAAGCTCGACTATTTATGGTGGACAGGCCACGGTTCCTCTGCTCGGGGGTCGTGAAAGCCGATCGTGGGTCGGAAAAAAAAAACACTCGATTCCCCAGCCAGGAAGCGCCTATGGAAAAAGGTGGGGGGCCAAAAAAATCACAGAGGACCTGCAGGGGTAGGGGTCTAAAAAGGGGGGATGAACACTAAAAGAGTCAAAATTGAAGGCTCTAAACGCCTGCTCATGGGTGATTAGCCAAGAATGTCTCATTAGTCCTGGAGGGGTGGTCGTGGGAACCAGAAGGACCGGTCCTCCCTTGTTGTTCTTTTTTGGGTGGGAAAAAACCTTTAAAAAAGACCTTATTTGGGGTAAGTGGGGGGCGTAAAGGAAACTGTGGTCTTACCGAGTCAAGCGGCAAATGTTGACAAGGCAGGACTAAGCGAGACACTTCGCGGGAAAACAGGGGGTCTCTCGGCCGTGGAGTAAAAAAAGAGTCGGCCATCGAGAAGGAACACTCAAAGACCGGTTTTTGGACGGGCAAAAAAAAGCGGCTTTGTTGGGTTTGGTGTGGCGGCCGGGTTGCGGCTTCTTGGCTGTGGGGAGGTCAAAGACGGAACTCCTGGATGGGCGAAACGGGGGGTGGTCAAAAAAAGCGGCGTTCACGCAAGTGCTCCCGCGGTCGGTACGCCTTGGGCTCGGGGGAACGGAGAGAGTCACTCTGTACAGTCAAAAGAGGGGCCTGGGAGCCGGGGGCTCCACGTAGGACGACGTAATGTGCAAAAACATAGTGGGAAGGGTTTTAGAGGAAGCGAAAGAACTTCTAAGACTAAGAGTCGGGGATCATCAGACGGAGCGCTGGAGCTAAAGGCGCTCTTGACACGTATGCACATCCGAACGGTTGCTCGGTAAAAAAAAAAAGGGATAAGGGGCGCCGCGTAGGGATAAGGACCCGGGGTGGCAGGGATTTGGCTGAAAATGAGACGAGGCGGGAACCTTGGACGGAAAAGAAAAACCGAAAAATAGACTAGCGGCTTCCAGGGGCCTTTTTTGTCAGAATAAAACTCCCCAAAACGGGAAACTATAGTGTGGTGTGTGCATAATATAGAAGAATCGTGAGTTCGGGAACCCTTTTTGTCGTCAACACATGAGTATCAGCAATGTGGCTGAAGAGGACCTACATGAATGCTCCTTTGGATAACGGGAAAAGAGCCCTTTATAACTATTGATGGATCGATTATTGGTCCTGGATTCAAAATTTGTATTCGATAAAAGGTTCTCCTTCAAACCTTATGTCAGGCACTTGCGGAACATGCGTAAGGCCTGAGCGTGGGGATGATTAGCCTCTTTGAACGAGTGGACTAAGCTGCAGGCCTGGGGTGACTCTTCCATCCGGGGCTCGAGTGGATTAGAGCTCCCACACCGGGAGGTGCTAATCTCAAGAGACTTTGACTTGGTGGGTGGGTTTGACGTCGGTTTACCACCTACTTTCAACCGGGGCCGGAGGATAAAGCGGAATGCATCAAAGGGCTGGCTGTCAGATCATTTCCAAAAAAATTTATAGGTAGTGAAACTTGTGTGCCCCGGGTCTGGGTGAACGAAAAGTGGGGAATTCCCTAAAGGGGCGGAGCGAGGGCCTGAACGCAACCCCGCCGTTCACAAAAGAGGGGGGGTGGGGGGGGGGGGGGGGGGTGGAGGAACTTGTAACTCTTTGGGTGGCATGAGATACTCCATGGGTGTCGGGGTTATCTTCTCCTTGGGTGTTGTCTGCGGGAAAGGGGTGATCATCTCAGAAGTACAGGGTCGTGAGGAGGAAAACGTATGCAAGGGGTTTTACTGATGGTCATTAGAGTGAAGGTGCAGGATGGGGAGGGCTGGAGGTTGGTCGGATCCCAAAGAAACGGAGTGGAAAAAGTCTTGGGTCCATTTATTCGGGAGGGGGTGGGGTCGATCAGAAGAGTCACGAAAAGGGACTTACAGTGAGGTCCGGCGGGTTCGACTTGTAGTCCCGACTAACCAAGAGGAGAAGAATAGAACAGAAAGCAATAATTTTTAAGTCACATCACATGGACGGACCAAAAACGTTTCAGTCGACTTGTAGCTCGCCGAAGGCGAGATGGGTCGGAGGGAGGAAGAAAAAGTATTGGCTCGATTAACACTAGCAGGCGTGAAAGGAAGGTTTCTTGAACGACTGCTCGCGCGTGACGAAGAAAGCGGACCAGAGTGGGATCACCGCATGTGGATGGGGTCCCGACAAAGATCTAAACCAACACGGCAATAAGTAAGACACAACGGGAGGGGGAGAGGGGGGCAGATATAGAGGTTCTTCAAGTAGAAAATCGGTGTCACGGGGGACACTGCAAAGCCTTCAGCGTGGAAGTGGCTCCTAGACGCCCATTTTTAAACGCAAAGGAAAAAAGGGAGGAGCACGTCAAGTTCTTGTGAGTAGAAAAGAGAGCATAACATTGCAACCGTCACTGGGTGAGTCGAGAAGAAGGAAACCCGTGTGTGGGAACCCGCGGGGGGACGTAAAGGGGACCACTAGAAAAAAGGAAGTAAAGACCAGCTCGCTCACAACGGGAGGGTAGGGTGGTTGGACCTGCGAATGCTTCAGGTACGTAGGTCAGGAAGGGACTACCTTAAAAGGCTTCAGGAACTCCACAACCCAGCGGGGTCAAAACGAGGGAAGGTGGGAAAAGGACTTGGATCCTCCGATGCCCGCCAAACAAGCATTGCATTAAAGCTCTCTGATCAAATGTGTAGAACAGGGGCGGTCGTCTCTCCACCTACAAACGACGTGAAAAAGGGGGAGGGAACTAGAGGCACCTCCGTGCAGGGCCGGGCAACGATCCGGTACATCCTAAAAAGCAAGTCAACGGCAAAAAGGGATTTCCAGAATTCCGGGCACTGGGATCTAGGAGAAAAGGGGAAGGCAAAAGATCCTACACCTCGTGGATCAACGCTTAGACGGACACGAACTAGGACTCGCGAATCATGCTGCAGCCAGCGAAAAACGCGGAAAACTCTAAGGAGCAGGGAGTTCACCGATCAATAACACTAGAAGGGGAAGGGACAATTTAAAATTCCTCACCGAGATCACGAAAGGACGCGGTTTTTTGTCGGCTCCTCACACAGACATACGCCGAAATTAAGAAAAAAAAGGGATAAAGGGACCGCTTGCAAATGGATACGTCCACCGGAGGGCCAAAAAAAAGGAAATGGATCTACTCCTCGAACTAGTGGAAGGCAGGGAAAAAAGGATACACGGCGACCATTCAAGAAATCTTTATCTTGCTATCCCACCACACAGAATAAAAACTATGCCTCCAGGCCAACCCCGCCATAAAGAAGGGTTACTCAAGTCTTTGGGACTGAAGAACCGCGCTCCCCGGAATGCCAACGCGAGTCTCCGCGATCTTACGCCAACCCCACCAACTGGGGCTCTGAAAATTGAATCATCCCAAATGTTACTTCGTATGATTCAACGTTAGGTCCTAGTGCCACAAACGTCGCAAAAAAAGAAGCCAACTCTATCGACCATAATAGTTACCTCCATGGGGACTTCAGGTTTTCAATTGTGCTTGAAGCGGGTGAGTAAACCCTCGTAGACTTTGGACCGATTCGGGCGGGGGGCAACGATGTGAGTACGGAAACAAGGTCAATCCTCTAATGAAGATATCCGGGGGGGAGGGTCAAAAAAGCCAAAGCAAAGGGAAGGGCAATGAACCGGGACGCGGTCAATGTAAAACGGTAAAAGTCGGGTGGGTCACTGCCGGAGACAAAACAAACCACAGGGACACAACGTAGAGAAGTAACGCCCCTCCTTCTTTAATATGTCAAATCGAGCCTACTTTGGCGGCCCCTCATGTGAATGCAAAAGGTTCGGAAAGGAACATTTCATAAAATTGTAGTCTAAAGTGTCGAACAGAGGATCCGTCAAATACGGATCCTCGGGACCCCGAAATGTGACACCAAAGGGAAGGACAAACCCGAGTACGGGAACAGAAAGGCCGCCCAATCTTAAAAGAGCAGCCTACAAGAAAAGTAAGCGATGGGTAACCCGAAAGAGGGTGTGACGAAAGCGTCCAAAAGGGGGGCCGACATCGGGACTCTAAACGACCCCGAAAGAAAAATCGGGCACTGGGGGCAAAAAGCAACGTCGCGAAGGTTGCTCAACAACGGAGAAGACTGCCCTTCAAAAAGAAAATTGCACCCAGAAGCCGAGAAGTTGGTGATTTGCACGGACCCCCGGCGAGACTTCAGGGTAAAACGGGATAAACGGAACAAAAAGGGGCGGCCGGAATTCGACCGCTCTTGGAGTTATCCGGTCGCTCAAAAGTGCCACCACTACTGGAACACTGGCCTCAAGATGTCGGGAAAAAGCCCTGAGAACAAAAAATCGGGAAGGAGAAGAAAATGCGGAGCAGCCCATCATAGATAGTCGAATGGTCTAAAAAAAAAAATCTAACCATCTTGGCTCGGTCTTGGAACTGCCGAGTCCCCTCATCGATGTGGGGGGGAATTCTTAATCAGGAGAGAAGGCCATAAATTGGATGCACTCTCCGACCGGTTTGTAAGGCGGGGTCGGTTTAATCGATATAAAAGCAGTTCGCAAGACTCGTCAAAGGGTCTAAGGAATGCTGGTAAGGCACGAAAACTACACTTCCGATTTTTTAAAAAAGCGCCACTCACCAACGGAGGACACAGGCCCCACCAAAAAACTACCACTAACAAAAACTCCCCTGCCCTACCCCGCCAACAACCGGACCCCGATAACCTAAACGGTCCAATCTAGCTCCGTATGCGAAGTCGCTCTAAAGCTGCGGCCGAAGTCTCATCTCCAGAAGGCGTCCATGAAGACGAACTTTAGGAAATTCCTAGAAATTCTCGGGACGGGGGCCTTTCCCCCGTCTCAAGGGACTCCCCCTCTCCTAAAACCCTTCAAACCGACCCGGCATACCAAGGGGGAAAAGTCCCCGACCACACTACCCCCATTCCTGGACATTGGGACCGACAACATGCGGCAGCAATTGACTCGGGGGAGTGCTACTGGGCCCAACTTTCCTTTTAGAGGTGGGTATGTTATTGTAGATCTGGAGAAGGAGTCTAACAAAAATGAGAACAGTAAAACTAACTACCCGAAAAGCCCACCGCCTTTAACGATGGTGTAAATGACGACCATTTTTGGACCCTCCAAGCCCCGGTTCAAGTGGGGGGGGGGATGTGGGTGGGGTCCTCCTCCCGTTGCTGTTCCCTTTGATAGCATCTGTACCCTTCCCAAGGATAGGATTCAAGACCGCCCCCGTTGAGAAATGCAAGGACAAAGAATTTGCCAAGGAGATCCATCGATCGAGATGTCACTAGTAAGGGAAAGCAAAAGAGGGATAGGCACAAAAACACGGGATAGGAAAAGGAGAGGACACTCTTGATCCGAACGGGACCGGGATAAATCGAGGGGGACGATGCAAATTTAAGGCCCATGACGTGGAGAACAATCATTCTTCTTTCGTGCCAAAAGTGTACGGGCCACAGAGCGAGCCCTGAAGGACCAGCTACTCCTTTACTTTGGTTAAAGACACAGGTCGACATCCCTACTGATCGGGGTCCATAAATGCGGGGGGGACCGTCTCCTTTTTTGACTAGAAAAGGGTGAGCACCTTCCCCCCGCTAAATCCCAAAAGGGTTCTCATCCATTGCAAAAAAGGAATTGGCAGAATAGGGGTTCGTGCCAGGCCGTGGGGGGTCCAGGACTGTTTGGGGAAAAAAAGGGGGGGGGGGCGTGAGTTGGCCTTTGGGGGTGCCCCGGGTTAAGAAAAAGGTTTGTAATCCATGGCGTAACACCCTGGTCCAGCAGGCCGGGAAAAAGCGCAGAGCAGCCCTCTTGAACGGTCGGTTCCCATGTTTCCGAGGGCCAAAAGACGGTTAGACGCTGGACGAGGCTTATAACGCCCAGCTCCTCGAGGACTGGGGGGGCCGGGGGGCTTTTCGTTGCTGTGGGGTGGGGGAGGGCTCGTGTTTCTTTTGAGTTGTAGTGGAGGTGACGGATCTACAAGAGGGAGTTACGGATTGGGAAAAAATCACAGCAAAACGCCGGGTAGTGCCGGGGGGCAAAGAGGAAACAGCGTCGTGAATTTCGAGACGCGTAAACCTGGGGGGAAACCGCCCGAATCAACGATTTATTGGACAGGAAATTGGGGACGACAAGGAAATCAGGCACGGATTATGCTTGCACCCATGAGGAGCGGGAAGCTCACAGCCAACGAATCGACATCTGTCAGAAAAGCGAGAGATTCCGGAGGCTGGGGATCTGCCGGGCAGCCTCGATAAGAGGAATCGGCTCGAGGGTGGGGGGGGAATGATCGGCTCAAAAGTAGAGGAAGTGACCATAGTTTGGAAAAAAGGGTGTCTTGCGCTCACGGTAACAGGAGGGCTGGCACTTGCAAAGGGAAAAGGGGCCTCTATCAAAAGATGGCAAGGGGTAGAGACCGGGGGAGAAGCTCCACGATAGATAGGGGGTCAGATCTAGGTATGCAAGAGGAAGTCTCAGCAGTTGTTAAAGGCACCTGAGTCCTCCTTCAACACTGGAAGTATTTAATCAATTAATGGCGATCCTATCGCAGGAGTCTGGAGAAAGGGCTCAAAAGGGGCTGTTTGCCGCTAGTTGCTCAGAGTAGTGGCATGACGGGGCAAAGGCGGCTTCTGGTGTCCTTCCACTTGCAAATGGGGGAGGGTGGGGAAAAGGACAGATCGTATTGGCGGATGTGATTTCTATTATAGGTTAGAGGGGAAAACGTATAGCGGCCGGAGCTTAACCGAGGGGGGGGAGTGAGGCTCGAGGAGACCAACTCCCAAGAAAAAAGGGAATCACTGGCAGAGGGAAGTGTTGGGTTGGGGGGGTGTACTCGAGCAACATGGCCACCGGGGACCGTGTTTCGCTTGCAACCGGGAGAGTTCTATTGTCTGGACCGAACTGGGGCAGGTGAAGAGGGAAAAGTCGGAGAAAAAACCTTAGTGCCGCGGAATACAGTGTGGTTATCCTCACAAAAGCGAATCAAAAAAGGAAAAAACAGGAGACTAACCGTTGACCAGCACGCAGGGGACTAGTTTCGGCGGGCTGAGGGCAACTTTTGCGTATGCTGCGACGGTTGGGGGGGGCCAAGAATGCGGGGGGGCTCGCCTAATTACACTACGGAGCTTCAGCGCACCCGGGGGATGCGGGCAGGTAGCGAAGCTAGCGCCGAGTGGGAATTGATGGGCGGGCCAAAGGGCACTAAGGCTTGGGTAAAACATTATGCTCCGGGAGGTTGGGGGGGGGGGGTTGGGGGTGCGCTAAACGCTGATCGAGGTTGTGACGAGGGTGGTCGTGTAAGAGTCGACGTACAAATCGGATTAGAAATCCTAACGCGGAAGGGGAAAACTGCAGCGGAAGGAGTCCCAGCCAAAGGGGGGAGAAGTCGGTTGGGGTCGGCGCGAAAAACCACTCTTCTGGGGCTTTAGCGGGGGGGGGTACTTGACAGAAAGGCGAATGTGCCTGTGGCTCCTATTTGAACCGTGTCGCGGAGGGGGATGGATTCGCATGAGGTACTAACGCTACGGAAAAAAAATAAGGGG
>Ga0179591_1285861_pt1 | contig 13012 bp, 11 predicted proteins | sample CZOMad2_1_08_16f_FD_182891 | JGI IMG/M metagenome (GOLD analysis project Ga0179591, IMG submission 182891) | Vadose zone soil fungal communities from Angelo Coast Range Reserve, California, USA - CZOMad2_1_08_16fungal (PacBio error correction) | ecosystem: Environmental > Terrestrial > Soil >...
AGGGCACGCGTAAAAGAAGGGCAAATGGCACGACCACGGAAGGAAGGGAAGTTGACGAAAACCGTGGGCCTGAGGGCAAGTAAAGCTTGGGTGACATTGGGGTGTGGGCAACCCCAAATGACGGATGGAAAAAAGGATAAACAAAGGCTCAACTTAGGGGTTACGAAGCCGCCAACGAATTTGCAGGGGGAACGAAGTGTGTGAATGGGCTCCAATGCGTTCAGAACACACTCATTCAATCGACTTGATGGTATATGAGGGACAAAGAAACGGCACAAAAAACGCCTGCCCAAGAAGCTGATCGCCACTTTGTGGGAAAACACGAACATGAGGGGGAGCGTTCGTGGTGCTGGAAAAAGGGCCATACCAAAAAAGGGTATTCGAAAAAAAAGTTGTGGGGGGGGGGCTAAAATGTAAATACTCATTCAAGGTGAGAAAAAAGGGAGGGGGGGACGACCCTCAAAGACGGGGAATTCAAAAAAAACAGTGAGGATCGAAGGAGACCTGCAACAGGGGAGCCGTAAAGAACCAGTCTCAACTAGGTTTAAAAGTCGGAAAAGGAAAAACTGCCGCGAAAGGATGCTGGGGAGACCGATATGAAGTTCGAAGCAAAAAAGGGAATCAGCAGGGGCCGGATTGCTTGGGTACCAAATATTAATGGGACGCCGAACCCTGCTCCGAAAGTTAAATCAAGGGTTTGAAAAGTGCCAAGTCACTCGTTGGCTTGATTAAACATAACGCCCCGGCTGGAAAAACCCGTCGATCGAGCAAAATTAAAACAGGATGTGACCGAAAGGGGGGAAGTCCTGCCCCCTCAGATTCTGAAAAAAGATTTTTTTAGAGGCCCATCAAAGCAAAATCACCATCGAAAAGAAGGGAGACCGCGGGAACGATCAACATCAGAAACCTGAGCCTCCTCCGACCCTCATAACCCTCAGGTTGGTGGATCTACTTAGGGACGGCCCGCGCTGTCGGAAAAAGGAGAACCATCTACGAGAAAAAGAAAAAAAGGGGGAACATCATCAATAACCAATATATAGCTAGAGAAGGCTAAAAGAGAAATATCCTAACGTGAGCAGCATTACCGTACAACGCAAAAAAGACCGGGAAAAAACCAGTTCGTGCCAGTCTAGGGGGATGAAGACCGCCCCCCGTCAAAAAGGCATCAGCAGTTTAAAACCACGAACAAACAGTGGACAGGGTGTTTATTAGGAAATCGCTGGAAGGAAAGATGCAAAAGATGCTCCCGAACTTAAAACGAGCTTTCAAAGGAATACGAATCAGGGAGCTGGGGGGGGTGAAGGAGAGGGGTTCTTGAAAGTGACTCAGGTGCCCTTGCCTTGCGGCCGGGTCAGTTGAGGGATAAGGGACCTTGCCCTCGAAAAACAATGTCGGCTATAGCAGTTAAGAGGAAGGGACCAAGCAAGCCGGCCCGAAGCAACCGATTTCAGCTGACTAGGGAATAAAAAAACGTCGGGGACCGGGGCCAGCTCAATCATATACTTTACATGACGCGCTAAAAAAAACGGGGATGTTGATATATCATAAAAAAGAGGAAGGAAGAAAGAGGGGGGAAAAAAAAAACAACCGGGGGGAAAAGAAGAGTGGCAGGTCCTGAGGTAGGAAGAAAAAGCAGATTGCAACTCTAAACACCGCTCGAAAAAATAGGAAGGATAACGGATGGCGTCCCAGTCCTGGGGAAGGAGAAAAAAAAAAAATGCGGGGAAGCGCAGGGAAAAAAAAAAAAAATCGAGTATGGGGAGACGCATGCGATGCAGCAGAAAGAAAGGGAGGTTCCAAGCAGGAAAAAAGATCGGGACCGCCTGGGAAAAATCCTGATGAGAGGGAAGAGAAGACGGAGATCAAAAAACAAAGAGGGAGGAGGAAAGAGAGAGGGAAAGAATCGGCTCTGTGTTTAGAATAAAATCTTGAAGAGAAGGGAACGCGAGGCGATCGCGCGTAAATGCACCCTTCGTTTTAACAATAAAGGGGGGAGGGGAGGAATCTAGAGTCTCTGAGAAGAGAGAAAAAAAAGAGCACTCGCGCTTTCAAAGAATTACAGATTTCCGATATCCTAACAGGGGGGGAAAGGCTGGTGGAGTTCATCGCGTCCGGAAAAATCTGGAGAAACAATGCCGAAAATTTAAAAGGGGTTGGTAGGAGAAAACGCAAAAAGGACTACATCAAGCGTTTCCTCCGGGGAAAGATCTTCAAAAGGGGCCCTAAAGGGGTAAGGAGCGCATGTTCAAACGAGGAGAGAGAATGACGGCGCGTGAAAGGGAAAAAGGGGGAGATGTCGTCAAAAAAAGCGCATCAGTCTTTCGGGATGAAGTAAAGGGGGAGAGAACGAAAAAAAAAAAAAAAAAAAAAAAAAAAAAAGGGGGACGAGAGGACGAATACAAGGGGGAGGGGAAAGGAGGCAGAAAAAATTCGAACAACCTCGAGGACTTTCCAATTCCCGGAAAGAGGTCAAGCGGGCTTAAAGAAGAATCCAAGAACGCAGTTTAAGTGAAGAGGAGCAGGCCTTGTGGGAAGAAAGGGGACCTTGAATTGGGGAGGAGCGGGCAGGGCATTACTGTCTATACAATATCCGTGGAGTGGATAAAAAACGTCTGAGAGGTGGCATTAGGATAAACGGGGTGGGGAGGATTCTATTGCTAAGGAAGAGAGGCAAAACAGTAGATGGAAAAGTGCGAAAAAAGTGGGGGTTTATCTTTTGTGCAGGTCGGGTTGAGGGTGTAAGACTACCTTTTTTTGGACACAAGAGGAGGGCCGACACATGGGAGACCTGCGTATGCAGTTACGGGTTCGGAGGAGCGATGGGGATTGCTTATTGGGGACGAAGGAAGCAGGGGTTAGAAAATGATAGCGGGCGGGGAGGAAAAAGCGGGTCAAGCTGTTTGAAGGGAAGAGACAATAGCAAATACTTTACAGGAATGGGGGTCCAAAGTACCGCTGTCGGTGAAGGGGCAGAAAAATCGCAGGGGGTTCAGGTGAAATTTGTCAGAGAAAAAAAGCAGGTGGGTCTTTAAACTCATAGCCCCAAGGGACGGGGAGATTCCTGAAGTGAAGGCTCAAAAAGGAAAGGGAGGGGGGGGTTACAGCAAAAAAATGTGCTGGCATGGTTCTCAAAGAAAATCTTTCGGACAAAAATTCAAAATACCTCTCAGTTGGAACGAACGAAATGGTACAAGGGGGAAGCTTAAAAAGGGACCTAAAGATGCAACATCGGAACTTTCCTTGTGTCCAATTGCTAGGACAAATGGGGGGAGAGGTTCTAGGACAAAAGGTAGAAGGGAAGGAACCCATTTGAGACTGGGAGAGGGAATACATGTCAGAGGAAGAAACAAGGGGTTGCGCTCAGCAAAACATTGGGCACGGGCTGAAAAAGCCGGCGGGGGGAAGCCAGAGGGAAAAAACGGCGGAAGGATAGTGGGAGAATTTCGGTCAAATCATTGCCAGTCCCTTCTCGGGCGGGGGGAAGCCAAAGAGGCCACCAAGAGAGGAAAGAAAACGGGGAAACGAGGACCAAAGGAAGAAAAAGAAAGTGCGGTCGGGCGAATTTGGGAAAGGTCCGGCGGGAAAAAAAAAGGGGAAGCGGGGGGGAGGAACAAGATAAAAAAAGGGGAGGAAAAGCTGCCACGAAAGAGCGGCCAAAGCGTGGGGGGGGCGACTGGATCGAAGTGAAAGGCCAAAAAGATGTTTGACTAGAAGGAAGTATCGCAGGAAAAGAGCAGCGCGCTAAAAAGTTCAGAGATACTGATTAAAGTCCGGCAGGAAGTGCAAAAAAAAAAAAAAACTCCCTGACCAGGAGAGGATACTCAAGGGGGATCGTGAGTTTGTGGGTTGCCGCAAACTAAACTCGGAATGCCCGAAAAAAGTGGTCCAAACCACCTCTTAGGGGCCGGGAAGGGGAATAGGGGCCGCGGGTCTTGAAAAAAGGGGGGGGTCGAAAAGGGGTGTAACAAACTAATTCCCTAACTTTTAATGGAATTACGGCCGCAATTTTAGAAAAAGAGCCGCGCAAAATCTAAATTGGAAAAAAAAAAACAGAAAACGGGGCATTTTTAATGGGACAAAATCCACCCAAGGGATTCCCAGCACAGAGAAAAAAAAAAGTCGGGGAACATTGAAAAGCAATTCCGACTGGGGAGAAAAGGGGCCTACCCAACGCTCAATGAAAAAACGAGAAGAAAAAGCCGGTCAAGGAACAGTTGCCATACATTCAAGACGTCCCGAGTTGGAAAAAATAGCTTACAATGAAAGAAAAAACATGCTTATAGGGGAATGGGGGCAGACAGCGGTGAACCGAGACGCCAAAATGCAAAGGGGCATGTGTCATTGGTAGACTACTCACAATCGGAGGGGTAAAACTTCGCAGGGGGGGGGACGGGTCCTGCTGGAGGGGGGGGAAAGATCCTAAGGGGGGGAGTTAGAAAATGAGCAAAAGCTTCTCCACCGGATATTCTCAACAAGGCACCAGGGGAAAAGAATGGTGTTTGTTTCCGGAAGGCAAAAAAGGGGAGACATCATGGGGGAATGAAACGATCGGGGGAAGCCCAACTTCAACACCAACGGGGGGAACTAGAATTGCCTCTAAAAGAAGAAGACATTACGGCCCCGACCACAAGGAGATGACGTTGGGGGAAAGACGTCGAAAAAAGGGGGGACTGGCCCAGTTTATTTAACACCCGGTCGGTAGGCAACAAAGAAAAGAAGCCCGGTAGCACTGCGAAAAGTGGGATGGGGCAGAAAACTGCAGCACAGGATCGAAGATCCCTAAAAATCCGGACACCGAGGAAAAGGGGAAGGGAATAAAGACAAGGCTCTTAGAGTGGGAAAAAGGACGACCTTTATCCAAGTCCAGGGGGAGAAGGAGAGATGAAACAAGCCAAGTAACGCGAGAGCACTTGGAAAACCAATAACTACTGAAGGGGAGAGCTTTTGAGAGAAAAGGAGCAGTGCTCCAGGGGGAGGAAGGGTCAGCGGAAAAGGCGGGGAAATGCCCTAGAAAAAAAAAAGTAGAGACGTGCCCTAAGAAAAAATTAGCAAATCTACTGAAAGCCTTGGAAAAAGGCCGCAAAAAGCTTAGAAGGGCGACGAAATAAACCAAGTGTGCGGGGAAGATCTCGAAGAGGAGCAACTGCTAACTCCTTCGCTGGTGGGGTTGGCAGAGATGAGAAGGAACATCTTGATGTCACAGAGGGTGGGGGGGAAGGGGGAGGAAACAAAAAAAGGGGACAACGGGGATGAAAGATGCCTAGGGGAGGGAAGAAGAGGGGGGGTGACGCAAAACAATCTTCACCCAAAACCTTGCTGAGAACTAATGGAGTAAACACCGAAAAGTAAAAGAAAAAGAGGGACTGAGACGGAGAAGCATGTAAAGGTACGAAAGAGGGGAGGAACGCAAGAAACGAAGGATGCCAAAGTCAATGAACACAAGCGCGAGCGCCCAGTAAAGGAGAGAACTGTCGGAACATGCTTAGACTAAAAAAATAATGAGAGACGCACTAGGAAAGAAGAAAAAAGGAGGGATCTAGAAATGGAAGCATCCTGATTACTGTGGAGGCGGGGGAAGGAAGAGGAAGGGGGGTCCGTCCTTCAGAAAGCGGAAAGCGATTGAGTGAATCGTAAGAATGACCTCCGCGCTGGCGCACCAGATTCGTTTCTTTGAGTCAAACTTCCCGAACGTACAGAGGAGGAGAAAAAAAAGGGGGGCGGAGTTGGCGTATTATCGGTTGAAGCCCAAAACGCTAAAGAAAACAAAATCTGGTTTGAGGCGATGAAAAATCGCTGACAGAAGAATGGTGCAACGGGCTCTTCAAGGAACATCATCTGATGCATGATAGCGAAGGGTGAACTAGTAGCGATGACTGCGGTTTGGGAGGGGAGAAAGTCGAAAAACTATTTGTGAAACAAAACGAAGGGGCAGAAGGAGGAGGAAGGGGGACGATGTAACAATTAAATAACTAGAAAAGGTGCTGCCGAGGGCAAGGGAAAGAAATACCAAACTTAAGAACCGGAAAGGAGAGGAATCGGGCAAAAACACTCCACTGAAATGGGGAGGGGAAAGTAAGCATTCGCCGGGAAAAAATTCGCGGTTTCATCCATATAATGCGACAATTGACAGTGGAGAAGGGAGGAATTGCCAACGAGGACCAACGAAAACTTGGAGGGGGAAACCGCATTTTTCAACGGGGAAACACAAGCGGGGGACACGATGCTGAAAGGGAGGGCATTAAAGGAATCAAAACCAAAAGAGGGAAGGGGATATTAAAAAGGTTTGTACGGTTTAGATGTCTTTGGGAGTGGGCTGAGGCAGAAAAAGGCAGAAGAGGGAGGGGAAAAAAAGGGGGACCTTCGGGGTCACAAAAGGAGGGGGTGTAAATAGGGGAGAGGATCGTGCCAGGAAGAGGGAAAGTTAAGTAGAACTTAAAAGATACAGGAAAAACAACAAGAGGGGGAAGGGCTAGGAAAGATTTCCTTCGTCAGGGTGGGCAAATCACACTCAGGGGAGGGGGAAGGGGGGAGCGAATCGCGGGACTCAGGGGCAGGGAAAGGGCAGAACGCAAAGGTGCGGGAAAATAGGGACAAAGGACGGGGGAGGAAAGGAGGACTAAGTTACTGCTTCAGAACACCGACTATGGTGGGTCGAGAAGAAAGGGGAAAATCTGAGGGAAAGGGGGGGCGGAATGGGGGAATAGTATGAAAAGAATTAAGAAGCGGAAGCATATCATTTTTACTCGGAAAGTGTAACTCTCGGAGGAGGGGAAGGGGGTCTAGGACCGCCTTACGGGACAGAAAGGGGGGCTCGACTGTGGTGTTCGCACCGATGGAAAAAAAAAAAGGGGGGGAGAAAGTAGGAGAAGACTGAAAAAAGACGTGGAAAACTCTTTTTTTCCGCTGCAGGGGGAGAAGGGGGGGGATCTCACGACATTGGAAAAGCGGGGAAAAAGGATCAACTGATGTTGACACAAGGGGAGGAAGTCATACGGCAATAGTCTGGGGGTGAGGAAAAGGCCAAAACCGAACAGTATCGGCATGAGGGGGGGGAGCCACTAGGTCATATAACACCTCTCTTTGAAGAATCAAAAAAGTTCAAGATGTCCATTGGCATAGTGCGGAGGGGGGATCAGGGTTTTGCAAATAATTCTTCTTAGAAGAGGGAAAGAGGAACAAAAAATGGGAAAGGAATCAAACGATCTGAAACAGCAATAAAAATTTCGTTGCTAACTTGCAGAAAACCGGACAGTGGAGGCGGAAAAGAAGGGGATTAGTACAAGTCTCGAAAAAAACAACAAAAAGAAGATCTCATGGCGCAGGACGGAAAAGAAGTCAATCGTGGGAAACTTCAAAGTCTTCCTAAAGGGAAAAAATAACGGTGTGGACCGCGATTGGAAAGATCAGGCTCTGCCATTGGTGGTCCTCACAGAACTCTGAACTGGAAAAAAAAGGCAATTTCCAAAAACATGGAAAACACTGTATGGCCTTATTGAAGAGGGGGGCACCGCAGGTTTGTCTTTTACAACACGATCCGTGGGGGGGGGGAAAGGCTACCAATGTGAGGGGAAGGAGCGAGGAGGGGTAGGGTTACCCAACACTCGACCGGTGGAGTGCAAAAAACCGCAAGGGTGAGAACAACCAAATAGAAAAGAAAACTCAAAATTATGCCCTCCCTTGGGGTAAAAAAACTTCGGACAGAAAATTTGGACTGGAAATGTTTGATGAGCAAAAAAACAAATGGCCAGCAAACGCAACCATAGAGAGGGGACAAAGGAAAGAGAAAATGGTCTCCCACATCTTTGTTCCTCCAACCGCTGGAAAATTAACAAAACGAAAAATGAGTATCCGACATGGATGCGAACGACAAAAGCAAGAAAGAAATCAATGTAATGCTAAGGAGAAAAGCCTCACGGAAGGATGACGTTCTTTGCAGACCGGAGTTGATCGAAGCCCCCATGAAAAGCAAGGGCCAGAGAAAGACGAAAAAAAACTGGAATCGGATGGGAAGGGAAGAAAACGAGAAAAAGGTCGCCAACAAGGTTTGTAAAATCGGCGTTTGCAGATGACACACGGTGAGGTTTATCAACTGGAAACGGATGCAAACCGGCGAAGAGGAGCAACAACAAGTTTCCTCAGGGACGACCGGAACACGAAGAGGGGAGAGACCCTAACAAGGGGGTAAAACGGATTAAAAACTATCGTAACCGACGCTAAGAAAAAGAAAAGTTTCTATAAAATTGTCGTCAAAGAATCACGCAGGAGAACGCAACCGACGATGAAAGATTTGTGAATCCAGAAGGGCGCAAGGAAAGGGTGAAGCCGCTGTTTAAGGGACAACCAAGAATTCAAAGAAGTCCCATACAAAAGAGAAAGGGGGAAGGGAGAAAGACTAATTTGATACCTGCTACAGGAGTGGGGGTGTCCAACTGCCGCCATGAGCAGAGCAAATAATAAGAAAATGTTAAATCCTTCAACTACACAGCGTAGCCGACCGGATCCAGCTCTTCTGAGACGGGAAAGGAATGACCGAAACCGAGGGGACACTTCAATGGTAAATAGATGGGAGGCAACTAGGAGAAAAAGAAGATGAATGAGTCACTGAAACTCAATCTGAACTGCAAAAAACAATTATAGCTTATTTGAAATCGGGGGGAGGGAAGACCCTCATTCCGAAAGAGGGAGGCGAATCGGGAGGACCTTACAGCCAGCGTCAGGAGAAGGGGGGGAGGAAAGAGTCGGCCAGAGCTCTTCACAACTTACCCTACAGAGAAGAGAGATCAGGACATTCCTAACAAAACGTGGGGAGGAAAAAGACATCATGAGAAGGAAAATGACTACTGAAATAGAGGGAGGCGAGGCCGCTAGGTCAGATGCCAAAAAGGGGGGGCAACTCTTTTTAGCCCGAAAAGGGGGGGGAAATAATCGTTGATTTAAAGAAAAGGAAAAAGGGCGGAAAAAGTAAAAAAACGAACCCCTCGTGCCTGGCGCTAGAAAAGACAGAACGTGAAAAAAAAGGAAGAAAACGCTAAATTGGAAAGCGAATCAAAAGAATAGCAGGATAATGACGCAATCAGAAAAAAAGGAAAGAAGGAAAGGACAATCGTACAGGAAAATCGAATCAAAGTCGAGACGCTGATATTACACAAAAACTTACATTGGAAACACAACAAAGGAGTAGGATGAAGGGAGAGAGGGAAACTCGAGGGTCCCTCGTGGGCGAATTAGAACGATCTTCTGCTATCTCGGTGTCCGTTCAGAAGGAGGGGAATCCTAAAGGGGCTGCTGGTCTATGACCAATCTTAGAGCTCACGCCCATTCACGCAGCCGACATAGCTTTTAGAGAGGGGAGGAAAACGTGACAATCCGATATAAAAAAAGCACAGAGGAAGAGTTGGCGTCCATCGCGTTTGAGACAAAAAGGACGCTCTGAAAAAGACGAACCGCAGAGGAGGTCCTTTTTTTATGGCTGCAAAAAGAGAAAGAAGATGTTTGGGACAACTTGACCAGAGCCGATATGGCAGGCATGTTGCAAGACTAGAGAAAAAAAAGGGGAGGAACTCCAAAGTGGTCGTAGTCCTCTGATAAAGGGGCTACCAAATTCTCATCTGCGTGATCTGGGGAGGAGGGAATTTTAAAACTAACGGGGGAGATGGGAGAGGAAAGCTCGAAAGGGCGGGGGAAAATACAACCTGATACGAACTCCGCGGAAAGGAAGACAGGAAGTGAACGCAACCCAGGATTGCTTACCTCCTATCAAAAACCTGAGGCAAGGAAGGGAGTATTTCAAGGGAAAAGACTGCCTTGGGGCGCGAGCTTGAAAAAAAAAACCAGACTGAAGCAGGGGGGAGGGACAAAAAGGAAAGAATCCTCCGACGCTTGATGGAGTAAAACCGGTCGGGGTCGAGAGGGGAACAGGCCATAATGCGAACCGTTGTTAGGGATAAAGGGGAAGCCTGTAGGTCAAGGCACCATTATATTTGGAGAAGAGGAAAAGGAGAAAAAGGGGGGTAGGAGTCAAAGGTCGTTTCATTTGCTGAGTCAAGGCCAACGGGGGGGGGAAAGAAATCGGCGACCTGTGCCAGGTCGAAACGTCGGGGGACACAAAAGGCGTTGTCGTGAAAACGGAGAGCGACGGGGGAGGGGAGACCATCTTGAGAAAGGTCAAAACAACCGGTCGAGGGGGGGAAGGGCGGGCTTAACTATCTTGGTAAGGAAAAAAAAAAGCGGGGGGGTGGCGGGCTCTCAATGGGTGGGGAAGGCGGACTGAGACCGAGGAGATTGCTGGCCTTTGGGAGCGAAGGGGGGGAAGGGTTGGCGCCAGAGATGACAGCAACGCCAAGGCGTGAGGGGGAAACGAAAGGAAAAAAGTTCGGTCGTAACAGGGGAGGCCAATGTACCGCGTCGCCAGAAGAGGGGAGGGGTAGAACATCCATGGATGAAATGGGAGAACTCGCGGTAGGTACTACCTTGAATCTCCGCTCAGGGGAAGGGAAGAAATGGGGGGGAACCTTTGCAAGAGTACGGAAGAGCGGTACTCGTCTGGAAAGAGAAGGGAAGGGGATCGAGGGCATTGTTCTCTCAAGTGGGGGGGAATGTGAGGATGGAAAGGGATTCTAGGCACCCAAGCTTTGGGGGGGGGGGAAAGGGAATGAGAAAGAGTGAGCATGGTCTCTCCTTGTGAGCATTCAAAAAATATGTGGTTTGGAGGAAGAAGAAAAAGGGGGAAAAAGAGCCTCTGTCTACAGGAGGTGGGAAAGGGCGGACAACTCCTCTGGGGGAAGGGGAGAGAAGGGGGGGGGGGAAAAAAACGTTTCTGGGGGAAAAAGAATTAAGACCTGCACGGCAGAGGAAAGGGGGTGACGGTTGCTATACCAACAAGCGAGGGAACTCAACTGCAGCAAAGAGTCAAAGGGGGGAAAGTAAAACTAAAGTTGGGTGGAGTCTCACTTTTTCAAAACCGGCTGAAAGAAAGAGTAAAGGGGTCGTAAACAATGGAAGATAAAGTTACTAAAGTCCAAGCGGCAAAAGGTAGGGGGAGAACTTTCCAAAACGTGGAATCGTTCCACCATCCTAAGGAAGGAGGGGGGGAAGCAAAGGCCATAAAGAAAAAGAAAAAACAACGGAGGGGAAAGAGAGAGGTTTTAGCACGCGCGTCAAACGAAGGGGTCAAAGAGGAATGGGTTAAGCGAAGGGGGGAACATGAAACGAAAGTTAAACGACCTGTGACCGCTAGTTGCATAAAATGGGAGAGTTAAAGGTGTTCCGCAACCGAACAGAGGACCAGAAAAGGAAAGGAACACACGCCGAACTGCACTTGGCGTTCAATTACAGGGGAAAAGAAGGGTGAGGTTGAAAACCAACTAAAGCTGGGGCCGAGAAAAAAATGTTGGTCACCAACAAGATGCCCGAAAGACTGATAATGCTTTCCCCAAGGAGCAACACCCGCTACCAGCAGCAAAAATCAGGAGAGTAAAGCCGAAAAAGGGAACCGACGGAGGACTAAAAAGTCATCGTCAATGGGTGGAGGGGGAAAGCCAAGGGATGCCCAGCATCGAAAGCTACATGGGAGGCAGGAAGCATTATTTTTCTCATTGGACTAAAAAAACCTACTGGTAGCAAAAAAAAGGAAACCACAAGTCACAACACGGGATTAAAAAATCAGGGAATCAGCTCACCTGGAATCCGCCGAAGCGTTCCACCATGGTCAAGATGAAAATGATCAGGCGGACACAATCGAGGATAATTAAGGGGGAAAAAAAGCTCGCGAACGCCCATGAAAAAGGGAACGGGGGCGTCGAAACAATTCAATTTTGACTCCAAAAGAGGAAGGAAGTGGGCGAAACCCGCCAGGAACGCTGATCACGAAGGGAGGGGAAAGTCCGAAACGACAAGAGATGACCAACGGAGAACATCTAAACGGCACCGACAGAGAGGGGAGGACACAAATGGACCGCGGCCAAAAAGAGAACCGTGAAAAGAAATGGTTTCGAGGCCCGAAAAAAGACGACTGAGGGAAGGAGAAAAGTTGAGATAACGAGGGGGTCCAACAACACCCTTCGCCGACTCAGAAAAGAAGAGAAGAAAAAGCAACTTTGTGAAGACGACAAGATGGGCACGCGATGGGGACGGAAACCGGTCGGTCGAACCCAGCACGCACGAAACAGAGAAAAAGACAAAAAGGGGATAATAATAACTTCGACAAATATTTGGGGAAAATTTCCTGAAAAGACTGCGACCATGCGTCAAAAAAAAAGAGAAGAAAACGGTGGCCATGCGACTAGAGGGCCGCCATAAAATCAAAAAGCTAGCGTCGTGACGTACAAAGAAGAGACTGGGATCAAAGTCATGGTTCAGCTTATTTGAATGCCAAAAACGCAAGCACTTCTTGCTTAAATTGGAAATCAAAGAAACGGGAACAGGGATAGTCATTTTATAGAGGAAAGAGGAAGGCGGAAAGGAACGTGGGCCGTTTCAGAGCGTAAAGTGACGGATCGGTATTTGGAACCAAACCCAGAAGCACGGGTCGAGAGGGGGAAGGAGACCCTCGTATGTAACTCTGCCCCTGGACGAACGTCAGCAAAAGAGGGAAGGGGGAAGCCTGCGAGAGAAAAGGGCAGGAAAGGCACCTCCGCATAAGAGAGGGGGAAAAGAAGAACTGAAAAAAGATCTCAAGTGAATGCAAGGCGCCGGCAAAATGAGGACTATTGTTGAGCGCCCCCGGGCAAAGAAAGCGTTTCAGGGAGTGGGGGAAGCAGCGACCCGTGCGGAAAGGGGAGAAAAAAAAAAAAAAGCAGGAAGACCACACCCAGCGTGCCAAAAAAGGAAGCGAAAGGAACGGGGAAGGAAAAAAGCCTAAGCTAGTTCGGCTGCGTACGGGAGAGGAGATAAAAGAAAAAAAAAGGAAGAATCGAGCCATCAAAAGGAGGAGTAAAATTAGAAACACGACACCCTCGATGACGAGCGGGAAAAGAAAGAACGTCTCTCTTCCAAATTCGTACGAGACTCAATA
>Ga0179591_1316482_pt1 | contig 13012 bp, 12 predicted proteins | sample CZOMad2_1_08_16f_FD_182891 | JGI IMG/M metagenome (GOLD analysis project Ga0179591, IMG submission 182891) | Vadose zone soil fungal communities from Angelo Coast Range Reserve, California, USA - CZOMad2_1_08_16fungal (PacBio error correction) | ecosystem: Environmental > Terrestrial > Soil >...
GGAGACCAGAGGTCGGTGAGAAGAAAGAGCCCCGTAGGGCCTATCTGTAAACGGTCCTTTTTCAGCAAACGACCCGCAAGACCAAGGGAGGGGGGAAGGAAAAGGAGTTCGAGACCTATAGACTTGGATGCTCCTTTGAGAAGGCGATGTTGCGCCAATAAGAAAGATATCAGAAAGATCGAGGAGGAAAATCGGGTAACAAGGTAAAAGAAATGTTTGCGCACACCCCATTGAATGAACGCGGCGAATGAATTGGAAAAAGAAAACATTTTCGGAACTCATCGCGAGAGAGGGGGGCGTCTGATGGGGGGGGGACTTTCTTCGGCTCGCTGATAATCCTCTATAACAATTTCTAGAGCCGCAGTCAGGGGAATTAAAAGGGCTGAAAAAATTACGGGGGAAAATTTAGAATACCTTGGCGCCGCTCGGAAGTCGTCCTACGGGTGTTTCAAGGCAGAGAAGAGCTCTGTGGAGGAGTACCTTATACCCGTGAGGCTTTCTTCCAGAGGAGAGGGATATACGCACACTCTACCGGAACTAATCCTCTTAAATTCAGATATCGGAGAGGGAAGGAAATAAGGGGGAAGACCTAAGGGAGATTGGATCTTTGGATGTGCTTTGGGAAAGGCTGCTACTATTTCTACCAATTAAGAGACAATAGACTGGAAAGGGGGGAAAGGGGTTCAATAAGGAGATTTCACCGAAGGTTTTAAACAGAAAAACACCGAGGAGGGGGGAGACTCAAAGTTCAATAGGTCGTAATCTATCCTTAGAACGACGAAGTGCGGGGGGGAGGAGTTTTGGGTACTCGGCGGGCCACTGAGTAGCAGATTTCTCAACAGGCGGGCAGTGGAGGATACTCCTTTATCAACCTAAGACGCAGTCGTCTAATTTCAATGCGGACAGGAGGCCATCAGACTTAAATGAGATAGGATCGCTGGCCTCCCGATAAGCTTGTGCGGGGGGAAGGACCCACAACCAATACCTAATTTGTAAAGGTCAGGAGTTTGTACGAATGTCGTCCACATAGGGTTTGAAAGAGGCTAAAGGGAGGAAGTAGTTTGGTCAAAGCTGGCACAGGGGAAGACTAACTCGATTGAAGGGAGGGAGGAAGAGAATTTCCTCGAGCTTAGTGGAATTTACTGTACTAGGGGGGGGGAGTTCTGAAGAGGTTCCCTTTAAGAGTCGGCATGGGCCGAGGTGGAAGGAGGGTAATTCGGGGGGATGAATTAAGGGGTCTTAGTGTGCTGGGGGGGTAAACGGGGGAGGAGAAGAAATGACGGGCAAACGGTGTTCCTTTTTCGTGTGCGGGCGTTGTGGGGAGTCGCCAAACTCTACGGGGGGAAGAGACAACAGAAAATATAAGAGTCTATCGAACTCAGGGGGGAAAGACCATCTCCAAATCGCGCCACCTTAGGAAAGTCACCAATCCTACCTATTGGACGGTACCGCGGAAACTCCCACAAGCACAGACATTCAGAAGCACTACAGAAGGCCCCCTCGAACGGTTTCTCTAATATCAGAAAAAGGTAAGCCTCGGCTGTCCCAAGTCGTTCTCCAGAAGGTTAAGGGGGGAACTGGGGTTCGTCGGGAATCGTTTGTGACTAACGAAGGGAAAAGAGGAAGCTTGCCGAAAAAGGACCTCTTACCGCGCACGAGGTTGGGGGGATGAAGGGGGGGGGGGGGGAAGAATCTTCAAAAAAAAGAAGACACTGATCGGGGGAAAGAGAGACATCTCGGTATTGCTTTTTGGGATGGAGGCTAACGCAGTGAAGATGGGGGGAAAAAGGAACTCTGAAAGAGAAGGGGGAGTCAGGAGGGGAGGGGCTTCCAGATGGCATCTTGGAGACACTTTCAACTTCGTGCTTTTGAGTTCAGTAACGCACGTAGAAGAAGGGGGCTGCAGGGGGGGGGGAGGTTCAACTCACCAAGAAAGGGCCTCACCTCCTGGGGGAAAAGTGACTAGTCACTTGCGGAGGTAAAAATGTTATATCGGGATACCCTTGAATGACCTTTGGGGGTGGGTCGAAAAGGAATAACATGGAACATGTAGCAAGGAAAAAAAGTCCTTGAGAAAAAAGGGACATCGCGAGTTGGTCGAGGGTCGTCATATTATACGATAGAAAAAACACAAAACGGGATGGAATCAAACTGGAGCCAAGAAGGAGGAGGAACCACCTTGAATGCCGGGGAAAAAGTTTAATTTGATCGGTCAGGGGTGTTTAAAACAGCGTTTGGGAAAACAGGAAAGCTGGCGCCGGGCAGGTCACTGAACACCGGAAAGGTGGTCTCGGGAAAAAAGGGGAGGCAACATGAAAAAGGGGTGATATCTACGAGGCATGAAGAGGAGCAATTCTGGAGTTGATTGAAGGGGAATGTGTCGAATGGAGGGGCTTGAATCTGGGGAGGCTCTAAGGCCTTTAGTTAGCCTGATTGTTGAGTTATCGGGACATCAGCAGACGGGGGGGCGCTGCCGAGAAGGGGGGATCGGCGCAAAGGACAAGGAGCGTTCTTATTGGGGAAAACAATCGGAGGGACGCGCTTAAGGAAAAGGTCTGGGGGAGGTGGAGACGAAGAAGTCGTAGGAAGGAAACAAAAAGCGTCGGGAAAAGGCTCTTCTCAATCACGGAGACTTGTAGGAAGAAAAAGGCGGTCAAAGGAGAGAAGGATATCTGGAGGCCTGCTGTGGGGGTTCTTCATAAAATTCTTAGCTTAATATCAGTTCCTTCAGTACTGGGATCAGATAAGGAGAGAATCTGGAAGGGAATTTCAAGATGGCTTTGATACGGAAAGCCGCCTATAACATAAAGAGGATGGTCACCGCATTTGAGGGCTTTTCGAGCTGGACGGGAGACAATGAGCCGTTCCGGGGGAAGGGAAAACTAGAAGGGGGGTTCGCCTAGGAGGAGAGCTCATCCTCGATCGCAGGGGGGGGGGTAGGGGGGGGAAATCGCTAACGGACTATTTAAAGAATGATAATCTCTTTCAGAGGCGTAGGTAGATGTCCATCTGTACGGGGGAAGAATTTGAAAAGGGGGACGACAAGGGGAACCTTTTTCAGTAGGGGCATCCGAGGAGGAAGGAGACGCAACGTAAGTTCCTAAAGAAAGCTCTTGTAATGGTGGAAGAAGGAAAGAAGCTTCACGGAAAGAAAATTCTACAGAGGGAATTCTGGTGAAAAAAAGGGCTTTCCCAAAGAGAAGGTATGGATTTTCATTGTGAGCGCTCATTTTCTTGAAAAAGCACCTGGGTCCGGGGATCGGAAAGAAAAGGGGTACTACTCATAAGGGGGGTCATAGAAGGTGAAAAGGGTACGCGGGGGAGGGGGGAAAGTCTTAGGTATGATTGAAGATGTCGTTTTAGATTTTGAGCATCTCCACGGAGGGGAAGTGAACTTTAGGGGGAAAGGTGTCGGAGGGGGAGGGGAAAAGGGAAAATCCGTCTGCATCTTTCCCATCGCAAATAACCCTTTTTGAAGGCTCGGGTAGGCCGCAATCAAGAAAAGAGGGGGCGCGAATGGAAGTTGCGAAAGAAGGAACAGCGTGAAAGATCAGAGCAAAGGGGGAAGGGTCCCAAACTCATTGTACCTCAAAGAACTTTACGGACTGGAGGGAGGAGCAGGAAGGCCCGCAGGGGGGCTAGTAAGAGGGGATCGGCTAACCGAAAACAACACGTAGTAAAAGGGGGGGGGGAGATTTTGTTATCCGCGCAGGGAAAAGCCGATTTTCATCGGCGACGCGAAAAGGGAGGGAGAAGAAGGAGACATGGGAGGGGGCTCAGAGGGTTTAGGGCAAAAAGGGGGAGCTTATCACTGGTGAACTCTGTCGTTAATGGGCAGGCATGTACAAGGAGTTTTTAAAGGGGGGGGGGCGGGGAAGAGAATTCTCAGAAATTTTCGAAGGGGGGAGACGCACGGATGTGAGGGAGTCGTTTACTCTTCTAACTCCGGACAAACATCATAAAGGGGGAAAAAAAACGCAAGGGAAAAGCATAAGAGAAGAAAGAACGGACCGCTCTAGGAAAGGAGGACCACTACATTGTATGTAAAAAAGTTTAAACCCATAAAAGTGGAATGGGAACTATCTCGGGGACTATAAAAACTTAGCGAGAACAGGAAAGGGGATAATTTGGTAACAGGGAGGGGGGAGGGAACATACATTCTTCGCCGAGGAGGGGAGGGCTATTTTGAGGTTCCAAGAGGGAAGCGCACCCTGCCAAATAGTTCTTAAAGGGGGATATCCGAGGGTCCGAACAGCGATCGATGACGTGTAAGGGACAATGACCATTGTGAAAAGCATACGGAGGGACAACCATTAAAAGTACCGGGGGGGATCGCAATGGACATCACAAAAAAAAAAGATCGAGAGTGGCTTATCTTTACTCTAGGCTGAGCCCTGATGGATGTAAGAAAAAAAATGCCAGAAAGCCTGAACGAAGATCAAGAAGCACCTGGAGGGGGAGTGCTGCGTATCGGCTCCGTGGAGGACCGATCAACGCCATCTACCATGAAGAGTGGGGGTCCAGGGAAAGAGATCCTGTTCAATGAAGGGGTCCTCTAGATCCAAGTTCCGAAGGACAAACACATTCATTTGGTCGAGTACCGATAGAAAGAAATTTGAAAGGAGGAGCCAATAGAAAAAAGGGTTATGACGAGCCTCTAGAGGGGGGGGGGAGGCTCGTGAACGACTTAGGAAAACAGTGTACTAAAGGGGTCACAGAAATTTGAAAAAGGGTCGAGGAAGAAGAGCGCTTTGGGGAGTGGAATAACGACATTTTTTCTTCATGTGGAAAAGAGCGGAAGGGGTAAAAGGATGTAGCGGAGTGAGGGGGTCAGAAAAGAGGGTCCAGAGGGGAAAAAAAAAGGCTCATCGAAGAAATAACAGACCTTCTTCGGCACAAGTGCTGCTTAAAAAATACTGGGGCTGAAACAAGAAAGGGACTCCTAATTCTTGCCGGGGTCCTCTCGGGTTAGACAACCTTGGGAAAAAGGGCGTAAAAGGGAAAAGGGAGAAAGGCGTCAAGAAGTCGGGAGTCGACCACCTGCCTGTGCATACCTAGGAAAACGGGAAACGTCAGTTCACCGGAAGGATTCAGCGAGGGGGGGGGGGAGAATCCCTCTGCGGCTGTTCAATTTGCCTGCGAGAAGAACATGGAAAAAGGATTTAGTGGGAGGGGAGGTCAAGGACGTGGGAGGGGGAGAACATGTAGGCCAGACGGGGGCTGCTGAGTAACAAAGAGTCAAAGGCATAGTGGAGGAGAGGTGACGCATCCTAAAGGCGCAAAGGGATGGTGATCGGCGGGGGGGGCGATTAAATTAGGGAAACGCTTCGGAGTGGAACCCCGAACCTCTATTCTTCCTCAGAGAATAGAACTGAAAAAAAAAGGAGTCGAAGGAAGTTGCAGGGCTTTGCAAGAGGAGGGACATACCTAATCCAGATCTGCAGCAGTAGATACGGGAATAATGGGAAAAGATAACAGTCACAGGGGTTATCCTAAAGAAAAAAAAACAACATACATACCGAGATGAGGTTTTGTCTTCTATCGGTTTTTCAGCTGGGAGAAGAAAATCAAAGCCTCATCGTGAGAATGCCTTAGAGGGGTTCTTCCCTCTGCAGCATTTTCTGACTGCCTAGCGTCGGAAAGGATACTCAAGAAAGTCTGGAAAGTAAAGAGGGGGGGAAAAGGGAAAGAAAGGGAATTGAAGATATTCGAGAACATGCGGGGTGTTAGCGATCTTAGTTTAGTTCTGGGAGGGGGTCGAGGAAAAGAAACCGGGAGGAAAAAAGGGGGAGTTGTGTCAGCAATTGACCACGCTTGTGCCTTTGCGTGCGTGAGGGGGTGGGGGGGGAGAAGGACCCAGGAGAGAATGTGGGGGAGGAAAAAAAGCTCAACAAAAAAGGATGGAGGAAAAGATAGAACCATTCGTCCAGGAGACCGGAATTAGCCACAAAAAAAAAGGAAATCTGGAAAAAATTCCAGGAAAGGGGCCCTTGAACTCCCAGGAAAGCGGGAGGGAAAGGGGAAAGGTCCGAAAAAACCGGGACAGACAGATCGTTCAAAAGAAAATTCTCGAAATATTGAAAGGGAACCTCTGCGAAACACGACTGAGAAGAGGGTTACTACGGAAACGGAATCGATCGGAAGACGACGTCCATAGGTTAAAGGGGGGTCTCATGCGGGAGAGAAGCAGACATGAATTCAGGGGTGACCCTGAAAAAGGGGGAGTGGAAGTTGATGGAAAAAGTATCTGGAAAAGGAAGCGAAACCATCTCGACCAGAGAGGGGGGGTGGGGGTCATTTCGTCTACAGGAGTTAATGTTCTCTTGGGCTAAGGGATCAAAGGCTTGCAGGGGGGACGAGGGGGGAGGTTGCAAAAGGTTCAGAAAAGGAACTTCGCGACTGCGGGAATTTCGAGTGTTGCTCACGAATACGCAGCTAGGAGGGGTCTAAGAAAAGGGCTGAGAAAGAATACGAGCGCAACTCCAGAATCACCAGGGTCGAGCACTTTCGTGTCTGAATTCAAAGCTTGCCTGGGATTATGGGTATCCGGCCGGGGACATCGACCGGCTGTGCACATTGATCACAGTCCGAGGGGGACATCCGGGAGGTTGGGGGCTTTTCGGCAGGGGTAGCCGCAGAAGAAGACCGAGCACGAGGAGGTCGACTCGCTGGCATCCAGTTTGGTCCCTTGAGGGGAGGGGACTTAATGAGCGGGAAAGGATAGGGGCAAGGGCGTGTTGGCGGCAAAGGAACTCGGGCGCCGTGCCTGGAAGGGAAAAAAGGGGGCCAGGGGGAAAGAAGACTCGGAGAAGGGAATTCGGAAAAAAGTACTCGCCCCAAGGAGGCCCTGTCGAGCTGACAGTCGAGAACCTGTGGGAAAGGTAGGGGAAGGGTCTAGAAAAAAGTTGACATTGTGTGGCTCGAGGAGGAAAAAAATATCAGCGAGAAAAGGAGAAATGACATCATCAATTAAAATAAGGGGGGGGAGTGGGAAGGTAGGAGGAAGCCAAGCCGGAGGGGGGAATCTACCTCTGATTGAATGAAAAGGAGTATTCTGTTTGTTCTCCAAAGAGTTTGTATTCCTTGGGGAAGCGTAAAAAAGGGAAGATGGGTAAAAAAAGAGAGTTCCTGCAAGTCTTGGAGAAGAAATCTTCCAATAGGGGGAAGAAGAGTCGCTGTCCTCGAACGAAGGCTTTTTTTTTTGACCTACTAAAACTTGGCGTGGGAGGAGGCTTGAAGGATACTGGAGAGATCCTACCGACCTCGGAGCACTGGGAGGGGAGAGGGGGGAGACGGAGCCTATCTATCAAGAATGTTGACACCGCAGGTGCTTGTGTTAAGCTGGACTGGGCTCCGGTGGGGGGAAAAAAAGGCTTGAAAATCAGGGCGTTGATACTCCAATCGCGAAAGAAGGAGAAAGGGGAGTGGGTGCTGACTCAGCCAACGCACGGAAAGAGGAGACATCTTTCGTTCAAAGGGATTGGAGGGGAGAGGGTGTGTAGGTTGAGGGGGGGAAAGTGTCACGACAATCAGGGGGAGAGGGGGAACGTTTCATTAGGACCAATATCCGAGTCCTTCTCGCAACGAAGTTGAGGGGGGTGGGGTATTTGGGACAGGGAAAATCGAAAGGGAAAGAAGTAGACTTCGACAACCGAATGTCCGGGGAAGAGCTGGCCCCATCTACTTCTGGGGAGCAGGTCTCGCTCGGGTGAGTTTTTGGAGGGAATTCGAAGTCCCAGGATGGGAAATCTGGGCGGAAAGCAGATACATGGTCCGTGGACTAGGGCCGTCCTACGGTAGGGGTATATAGGGGCTTCAGCCGCAGAGCCGCGGAAATCCGTGCCTGCCGCCTTGGTAAACGCCGGGTCCAGAGAAGGGGAAGAAAAATCCGTCGGCATCTTGCCCAGCGCAAGACGCTTTTAGATGCTCGAGAGCAAAGTCCATCAGGGAGGGATGTACATGCCGGAGAAAAGACGCGGGGAAGAACACCGGGAACGGGAAAAAAAAAAAACCAACTGGGAGTGGAAAAGAAAACCTTGTACCGTCTGAAGGAGACGCACTCTCTACCCATCAGCGAGGCCTGAGGGGAAAAGGAGGGGGCGTCTACACATCTAAAGTCTTCAAAGAGGGGAGGCCCCGAATGGACGGTTATCGGAGAGAGGGGAGGAGAGCTTATCTACTCATTAATGTGGAAATTAAATTTGGGGGTATCAAGAACTGGGGGAGACACGTGTCTCTGAGAAGGGAAAAAAAGTCTTGAAAAGGTCATTTAAATCGAACCAGTTTTAACTGGGGAAAGGATGAGGCTACCGAAGCAAATCTTTTCTTTGTCGAAGATCAGATGCAACGACGATGTGCAGGGAGAAAGGGAAGACCTGCTTGGGGTGGGGGGTGGACTGTGCACGGAACGCATTCAGAAAAGGGGGATTGAGCAATCGAAGAAGACCCACTAGACTGATACCTACCTATTTACGGGGCATAATACAGGGGAAAAACAGTGGAGTCGAAAGAATTCGAGGGGGGGAAAATAAACCAGGAGCCTATCAGCCCCTGAGCGAGAAGAGGTCCCATCCCTTAAATGGTAGAGGGCCAGCTCGAAGGGCGGGCGGCAAGTCTAGGGGGGGAGAAAAGCCCCGAGGGTCAGCGAAGAAAAGCTGTCCGTTCTGACCTCGTTGCGGAGAAGCTCTCTTGCCGGGCCATGAAAATGAAGGGTAGTGGAGGGGGGCCTCACATAAACGTACACAAAGAGACTATTGACAGAAAATGAAAAGAGAAGAGGGGCCGATGAATCTCGGGTGAGCTCCCCTTTTCTTCGAGGACCACCGAAAACTTTCGGGGGGAATTGGCAAAGGGGAAGGGGGGCTGAAAGGGCTCGTTCCTAAAAGGAAAAGGCGACATGGAGGGGGTCCAGCTGCCTCACATCACTTAAACTGGTAAGAATCGAAAAGGAAGGGCGCCGTAGAGGAACTAGACACGAGCGGGAAAGAATATCGAGAGAAGGAACAGGAGCCTATCTTTAGAAGGGTTCAATCGACTTACACTAAAGATCGAAGGAAAAAAGCAGGAGGAAAAAATCCCGATAACAGGGATGCGCGAGCAAGGGCTATTTCGGAAACTAAAAAGGGAGAGGGAGGAAGACCTGGCAAAAAACGCTTTGGGAAAAGCCTTCCGGGCAAAGCCACTGTCGAAAAAAGAGGGGGTGCGCAACACCCAGATAGGGTAATGAAGCGCGGTCGAAACAACGTTAAAGAAAAAGAAGTGCAAAAAATAAAGAGGGGGAGAGTGCTGCGGGCCTGCTGATTTCCCTTGCGAAGAGGGGAGGAATCGAGGCTAGGAGAAAAATGCTCACTAAAAGAAAGAAGGAAAATTCTTCGGCCATTCCTGACGCCTTTCTCGCAGCTTCAGAGAAGGGGGCTCGAGATAGGAGGGAATGCTTAAAACTCCAGGACCGAGCGAGGGGGAGTGGTTTGGCTTAACATAGTAATGCAGAAATTGACAAAAGAGGAAGGCAGGGGAAAGAGAACAACTACCCTTAAATCTGGGAAATGAAGGGGGTCAAGAGAGGGAGACCCCCAGGAAAGAGGGGTTGTTTCAGAAGGGGTAGTATTTCTGGGGGGGTTCGGAAGTCTGCGTGGGTGAAGGCTTCGGAAAGTGCCTAAAGGAAGACAACCCAACCTGCGCGAATAGTTCCGGCGTTCAATAGACGGGGTAATAAGGTACAACCTCCTTATCAACAACACTCATTAAGTCCTAAGAAGAAGTAAGAATGCTATAGGGGATCATCCTAAGGGAGATTGTCGGGTTATAAAGACTTTTCTTATCCGCTCTGGTTGGGCAGGAAGATTCGTAAAAACTGAGAGATAAGGGGGGGCTCTCAATTGGATATCCCAGACGTCAGAAGTATCGGGGATGGAAACAGAAAGGAGCATCGGAGCCATATAACTCTACATCCTATCGTCAAAAAGGAAAGGGGAGCTTAGTAACCATCGATAAAGGCTCTGGGGGAGGAAATCCTGCCATGACCCAACAGAGATACTCTATATTTTCTTAGTTAAGGAGATTGACCAGGGGGGAGAATCTGTGAGGGTCAAACCCTCAAATCCTGTTGCGAAAGGAAAAAAGAAAAATTCGGGTCTGGGGACAATAATGAACGAGGGGGGTCTAAGAACTAAATATGGTGAATTCTGGTCGACGAGAGGGGGAAGACCTCGTTCCGGGGGAACTCGGATGGTAGGGGAGCTTTTCCCGACATTCGAGGGGGTAGGGACAGAGGGGGGGAAAGAAGTCTATCTTCTTAATTCTTTGTCTTGTATGAGGGGGGGCTTAGACCTCTTAGTGGATTTTTTGTTTTCCTCTAAAGGGGGGAAGAAGGCCCGGGGGGCTTTTTCTGCAGAGGGAGGGGAGACTTTGGCGCTGTGTTTTAGAATAAACCGAAAAGGCGAGAAGGATGTGCAGACGACCACAACGAGAAATATATTATAGGGAGTATTCTGACTAATGAGAAACCATCTCCACTAAACACCTTAAGGGAGACAGGTTCCAGGAGTTCTAGAACTTTCAAAGGTGCAGACGAAGAGAACCCTAGACTTTCAGTATAAATTGACAAACACGCCTCGAGGGGGGACGAAGTTCAAATACCCGGCTCGGGATCTGAAAAGGTAACAAGACGGCGGTCCAGGGGGAACACTAAGCTGAAAAAAGCGACATTAATCGTCGACGAAGAGGAAATCGGTTAGTTCAACTCAATTCTTGTCAATGGAAATACAGAAGTCGCCAGGAACCCCATTGGGGGTGATGGAAAGAAAAGGAGCTTTCCCTAAAGGATATCTCCCCGATCGAGGCTAGCCATCTCGGGAAGGGTTGGGGGGGGGGGAGGAAAACTCAAGTATCGATGGAAATTCTCCAAGGAGGGAAAAACGCTGAAGCATGATTGCGATCTGAATTAGGTGGATGAGGGGGTTAACTTCATGACTGGGGGGGGATTCGGGGTGGGGACAGGAGATCCGCAGCATCGGGGCTCCTTTCTTGAACGACACAGGGGGCGACCCGAAAGAGGGAAGAAGAAAACCATCCACCAAAAAAAAAACAGAAAACCCCCCACCAACCCCAGAGCTGAGTGAGCGTAATAAAGGAAGCTTCGACCGAGAAATGCACTGTGAGGGGAACAATGATTTGGCCTGGGAAATTAAAAAAAGTGCAAAGCGAAATATAAAAAAAAAAAAGAGGAGTATTGAAACCTTCATACTGGAATCGGGGTTATTGAGGGGGGGGGGGGCAGACAACGCAAAAGGCGCACTAGGAAAGAGCAATCTCTGCATCCAAGAGCAGATTAGTTAGGGGAGCCGGGGGGTCTTCAGAGAGGAAGCCGTGGGAAGGAATCGTCCGGACGCGTTTTTTTCGAGAACCGGAGGGCTGGGAGGGGGTATAAGGAAGTCAAGTAGGGAGGGGCAGATCAAAAAAATCGTCTTCAAGTTATCACCTTCAACATTGATAGTCTAGGAGAAGGAAGCTAAGAAAAAATTCTAGGGAGGACCTGGTCTGAATGAGGGAAATGAAGGGGGAAGGGGGGGATTATTCTTATGAAATTCCTCTACCTGGTACTCAGGGAGCGAGAGGAAAGCCCATGGACAAGCATGAAGGGAATCAGCGCTCCGCGATGGGATCGGCTCAATTACGAATTCGGCTGGGAAGGAAAAGGCAGGGGGGAAGCGACAAAGGGGGAGACCTGGGTGGGGGGGGCTTTGGGAGGACCCGAATTCTTTCCCGTAACCAAGCGTTCTATCATCGTCATCAAGAAAGGTCTTTGAGCAGAACGTAAAGGCGAATAAGGCCTCGAAAGCAAGAAGATTTGTTGGGGAAGGGCTACGCCTTGCGGAGTAATATTCGGGGCCTTTGGAAAGACTACAGAGGAGGGAATGTAAAGAAGGGAAAATGAAAAGGGGATCGGTTCGAAAGCCTATACTCAGAGGAGGGAGGAAAAGGAACCGCAAGTGTTCTTCAGTCCTCTTTACTTCTACGGTCGGACGTGGGAAGGAATGAACGGAGAAGAAGACTCGATCAGGGAAAAAAGAACTGATGAAAGAAATTTTTTCAGGAAGGGCCGAACTGGCGAGGGGAAGAAAGAAGAGGTCCATTATACGGTAAGCTTTAATGAAGGGGTACGCTTTTTTTAAAAAGGAGGGGGAGGGGGACCGGTCATTTTAGGCGATAAGTCAGTAAACGGGCTTTAGAAAGTTCATAAGGGGTATTGGAGCTGGACTCGTGCAGGTGATCGAAAGGGTGAAAAGGGTTCGACAGGAAAAAGGGGTCTGGGGGACCCATCTAAGTAGAGTGGGCAAGGACGGGGGGATAGAGAGAGGATAGCTTTCTCGGTCGTCTTACACACTATAATATTATGAGAAAGGTGAAGGAGGGAAGAAGGTTGCCGTCAGAGGGGGGCTGAAGAGGTAGGGGGGGGGCAGCATCTCAGAGAGGAGAAGGTTTATCATCCTTACCGCCTGTTATGGGGAAGGAAAAGGGGTCTAAGAGGAGAGGATCTGAAAAGAAACGCTGGAGAAGGTACCGAAGAGGAAGCGGTCGCTATTTGTTGGACTGCGCAATTTTCAAGAAGAGCGGGGAAACAAGGACAAGTTTGCAGGGGGAATGGAAAGAGTCTTAATGACCGCTCACGCGTAACATCGTCATTCGGGAAGGAAGGAGGATACACAATCTCTCTCCACAGTGAGGAGTTATTAAAGTGGGTGGGAAGAGCTGGGGCCGATTGTTTCAGGACCAAAAAAAAGAAGACTAGGAAGGGTTCAAGGATTGGGGCGTTTGTGCGGCCAAGGGGGGGAAAAGATTTTCACGGATGTCTCTTTGGAAAGTTAGCAGGGAGTACATCGGGGCGTTTATTGAGGTATGGAGAGTTGCGAAGATAAGACTGATGGGCAGAAGGGAGGGAGCTTCGACTACCTGCTTTAATTAGAGGCAGGTCAGGCACTTATTGAACACGCGGAGGAGGAGTATGAAAACG
>Ga0179591_1232515_pt1 | contig 13011 bp, 11 predicted proteins | sample CZOMad2_1_08_16f_FD_182891 | JGI IMG/M metagenome (GOLD analysis project Ga0179591, IMG submission 182891) | Vadose zone soil fungal communities from Angelo Coast Range Reserve, California, USA - CZOMad2_1_08_16fungal (PacBio error correction) | ecosystem: Environmental > Terrestrial > Soil >...
GCAATCGGGCCGCAAAGAGAACAACGCCGGGCGATGAAAGTTCCGCTATAGAAATACATCATTAAAAAAACAAGGAAATGGGCCCCGAAACACTGGGACCAGCTGGATCAATTGAAAAGGGGGTATCGGGGTTGGTGATCCCCTTGTGTCCAGTAAATGCCGCCTGGGGGGCATTCCTGGAAAGAAAACGATAGTGTCTGAAGCCCTGCCCCTCACGTTAAGGAGCTTGGTCTCGGAAGGTTGGGGGCTGGGAGGGGGGGGGGGGAAAAGGTAAGCATAGGGGTCATTGCCGGAAATCTGTGGTTAAGGAAAAATCGTGAACGAGGGGGTAACATAAGAAAAAACTTAGCAACATTCATAAAAAGCGACCCTTCACGAAGAAACGGACACGAAGCTGTTCCATTCAGAACCTGATTATAAAGGACCATACTAGTTCAAAAAAATTCTGAATGGACTAGGGATAAGGCCGACATAGACTAGTATACAGAGAGGGTTAGGAGAGGGCCCTGTCGCGTACCTCTCCATTGGGATTTTCTCTTGGAGAGAGGACGCAAACAGGTCTGGGCGGTCGAAGAAAAACTTTACGTGGAGGGCATGTATGCATGGGGGAGGGAGCCCAATCTAACACCAATCGTCACCCAATGGGTCGGGCTGCCGAGTGCAGAAAAAAGGAGGGTGGGTGGGGAAAGCATCCTCCATCAACCATGTCAATGAGACGCATATGAGAACTGACGCGCTAAATGTCAAAAAGGATAAAGAAAAAAGGGCGATCCCCTTGTGAGGGTCCGTTTTTGTAAGGGGGTCCCCGCAAAGTCGAGTCCTAGGGAGAAGGCCAGTGCCTCAAGAATGATACTGGGGCGAGCGCATAAAAACGACCTGCAAACGTCTTGGAGGGGGAGAGGATAGAGGAATCCAGTTCCTCCCAAGCGCAAGCGCCAGCAGCCAAGGTTACACTAGATGTGAGAACCTTTACGCAGGCGGGAATGGAAGGGTAGATGGCGGTGAAGGGAAAGAAAATTGGAGTTGAATCTTCATTTCACTTCCATTTTCCCAAGGAATTTGAAGAGGCCCATTTGGGCGTCTGGAAAAAAAGGACCACGTTAAACGGCCACGTGAAGAGCAAGAACGAAATCCAAGCAGAGGGCAGAAGGGCTGAAGCACCAGCCAGGGGGAGCAGGTGAAGGCGGCAAAAAACACAACTGCAGAAAAAATAGTTTGGGGGCTTTCACGTGTCCGGGGAGATAAAGATGTCTCAGCAGGAATGGTCTAGTACATCGGCGCGCATAATCCATCAGAGGAAGAACGAAGTAAACACAATGGGCAGTTCAACATGGGCCTAAGGGATGAAACGCAAAAGAAGTATTCAAACCTCTTCAACCGCACAGCCAAACGGGGTGCAGGAGAGAGAAAAGACCGAACTTAAGAATGCGAAAAAAGAGAAACGAAGGCGTGAGACAGGAAATTAAGGAAATGAATAATAATTTGCTCTATGACTTCGGTCACAAGGAGCGAAACTTGCAGCGCGGGCAGGTGAATTGAGGGACCAACACTTGACTTCCTTGTGCTCTTTGTATATGCGAACGCAGAGGGGAGAGAACGCGTTTTTTAGCACGGATGACCGAGAAATGGGGGGGGGTGTTGCCGGAGAGTGTGGAAGGTCGGGGAGGAAAAGAAGGGAAAAGGGGGTTGCTCCTAAAAATCAACTCACAAGAAACCTAAAAAGAAGTCCCGTGGATTCGAGGCTTAGCGTGAAACTGCCACAGGACCAGGACGCGTAAAGGTATTTTTTGCTGGCGTACGGAGATTTGCCTCAGGGGGAGATGATAAGTTGGCCTAAAAAAAAGGGAACAAACTCCAAGTCAGGATATTGATTCGAGGGTTGCCCTCTTGTCTGTGTTGGAAAGTGACCGAAGGAGACCTCCTGTCCTGGAACGGTTGCAGGTTTCAGGAGCTTGTTACCACATAACCCCAATTGACTGGGTGGTTCGCCCACCGCTCTGGAATGAAGTTTGATTTGTTTTCAGGTATAAGGAAGAGGAGAGGGAAAGGAAAGAGAGGGGAAGGGGGAAAGCAATCGTGGCCAGGGAGGGGAATGGTGACGGAAAAAGAAAAAAAAGAATGCATGGCAGGGAGGTGGACAAGGGGAGGAGAGTACAAAGGAAACGGTACCTTAATGTTGGACGTTCAGGAGAAAAGAATTAAGAGTTGGACTCAAACTTGGTACTACGGGCCAAGAAGGGAGGGTAAAATTGGGCTGGCTGGCGGGCTCAAGATAAGTGCGGGGGGCAACGACATGACGATGTGAAGGACGAATATATCAAAGACATCTTACCAGCTTATGGAAAAACTTCTAGAACGCTTTGTCATCTCGCTGTGATCCCTTAAGTGAATCCTTAAAGTACTCGAAGGAAACATTCACTCAAAACATGACTTGGAGACGGAGATCAGAGGATACGACGGCGATTGACTGCAAGCCTTTCAAATAACGGCCGTCTCATTTTGCTCGAAGCATGACCTCAAGGGGGAAAACCGGCAGCACAAAAAACGATCCAACCAGTGCAAAGCGAGGATTTAGAACCTCACGTGTAGGGAGGGGGTGCTGGGTTTGATTTTCGAAACGAAAGTGAAAAGAGGTTTTGCCACACTTGTCTCCTCCCCTTACAAACACCAACAGCGAGGGTCCACCGGCTCAAAGCGTTGCCTGATTATCTTACATTTTGGGGCGCGTTTCCAGGGTCGGTGCTGGCGTAGATAGTTGAATGCTTTCCGCTACCCGATAGGGGGTGGTCACCGGACACGGACCATCCACGTATAGAAAGGTGTCAATGCGGGCGGAGCCAGGATCATGATCGTTCCTCTGTCTAGGACTCTTTCTACGGATGGAGCGGACGGCTCGAGCTCTTTGCGCTCACCTAGAAACATAACAGTTTAGTCGCTAAACAAGCCTGGGGGTCCAGGACATACAACGAAGCATCCCAAAGGAATAAGAGTAGGACAGACGCATTAGAAGGAGAGAGGGGGGGGAGGGGAAAGCCGTTCGTTGCGGTGTTTCCCGAATTACTGACACCATAGGAATGACAGCGTCCTTTAAACGGCACAAGCGGCATCAGGGGAGAATTGGGAGGGCGACTCCAACGAAACAGCAGTGGTCCAATGTCTGACCTCCGGTTTTCAAAAGGGAGAGAGAACCAGTCTCAGAGCACGCCGACAGGGGTGACCGTCTTTCTGGTATTAAAGCCGGAAAAATTTCTACAAGAGGTCCAAATCTAAGGGTTGTTTTGAAACTTCCGAGCGGTAAGGAGGTTACAAGCTCTAACTCCTGATTGAAAAATTAGAAAGGAAGCGGTAGTGACAAAGCGACTTTGATGCACAACCGACTTGAAGTGCTGTCAGGGGGGGGGAGGTTTCAGGCGCGAGAGATAAAAACGTGGATGAAAACCCCTGAATTTAATTTGTTTTGAGGTTGGACTTGAAGGGGGTGTGAAGGGGATGCTAATGAACTAGAGCGTCACAACGTTAACAGAGTAAAAGCGGAACGCCATTGAGGAGGAATCAACAGGAATGAAAAAAAGGCCTATGCGCATCTGGATCACGGTCCGGGGAAAAAATCGACGGCCATGTCAGGAACCGCTGCGGAAGCGGGCCCGACAAAGGAGGACAGATGGGACCTATACCGACTGTCCATCAGAGAAGCTCAGGAATGGGAAGTAAAAAGAAATTGATCTACGGTCGTAAAGAAATTAAAGGGCTTGACAAGAATTAAGAGCTAGCAGCATGTAAAAGGGGGGCGAGAAATAGTCATACAAAAACAGACACTGTAGGAGTTGGGAGAGACGGAAAAACCGTTACTTGTGCGCTATTATAATCGCTTGGAAACGCGTATTGAAAATACGGGGTTTTGAAAGACAAAAAGTCTAAAGTTTGGAGCAAATTACTGAGTTAGAAGATTCGGAGGTCTCTACAGGGCAACAGCCAGACAGCATCGGGTGGCCTAGGGTACTCGGCACAACCTATTTTGCGGAGAGTGGGTCAAATGTTTCCGGGTAAACGGTGGCCAACAAAAAACGGCTCAGTCCTGCTGTAGGAGGTAGTAGGTAATCACGGAAGGGTCAGGTCCCTAAGAGGAATACTGGGGGCTACCGCTGTGCCTAGGAGAGGAGCGCAAAACATAAAAGAACAGATGCAAATTACCGGCACCCCTGCCCTATGGGGCCAGGGGGGGGTGTTCAGGGCCTATTTTTCCTAAACTCTCGGGGGATCCTCCTCCCCCAGCTCAGGAACTTCACTGGTTGTTTTTTTGTCATCGGGGGGGACGCCTTAACGCTAAGGGGCAAGGGGGAACAAAATGTAGCACGAACAGACTCAGAGCTCTTGTAATTTGGAAACAGGTTGATGAACGAAAGTAAAGGGGAAGTTCCATGGCGTACAGTAGAAGATGGGAGGTAGTTGTATAGAAAAAAGGATGAGAGGTACGGAATGTGTGATGCTGGAGGCCAAAATGGCGGACGTGCAGGGGGACATGAGATCAAGAGAATTCTAGAGCTTCACCCACCTACAGGCTAAGACTAACAGAACATCAGAGAGGGGGGGCGTGAGGCGGGAAAGCTTCTCCGTCAGTTGTATTGGGAAGGTGTTTGGAAAAAAGAAGGTGGGATGGGAAATGGAAAAAGGGACTAGCTAATAAAAATATATGTCCTTGAGACGCGAGGCTGACAACGAACTGAAACGGGTCCTTTCGGGTCAGAGGTTAGGAGAAGAAATCATCTCGTCTTTAATGGATACAACCAGTCTAAAAAGAGAAGAGAGGCGTGGGTGTGTGGTATTCTAAATATTAGGGAACTTCGGACACTTTGATGCTGAGAAGACTTCCTTCAATTAGCCAGTTACTTCAAACTCCCCGCCTGCGAACAGGGGGGGGAAGAGGGTGGGAATCACAACTGTGGGAAAATGCGGTGAGATCAACTTATTTTCGCCATTTCTCATTGCGCACATGCCATCAATCACCCTCGAGGAAATAGAAATCAGGAAACAAATGTGGGAGACGGGGGTAGGAAGGGAATTCGGTGGGGGGGCTGGAGACCGGAATGTTATCCCAGCGCTCCACCGCTGTATTTACGGTGGGAAAAATAAGCTTAAGAATTTTGAGAGAAAAATATTCTATGCACCTCACCTCATATTTGCTTTAGGGGACAAAGGAGGGAGGTTTGTGACGACATACCTTCCGTACGCGGAGACGGCTTATACAGCTATTCTAGCCGTATGGGGTCGAAAATAGCACTTTTCCCCTTCGATCAATTCCATTGGACTCCAGCTCCTCATCACCGTACGTTTATCATTCCGAAATAGCTTCATTGTGCCCCTCATGACTCGGTGACTCATTCATGGTTCCTGACTACGTAACGTGGGGCTTTTCTAGCTACTTCGGCGACTCTCTAATTTCAGGGGAGATTGCGTCTTGATGCTGGACGGGTCGTACAGAATAGACGGGGGTTTATGATCTTCTGTTCCACCGAAACGTCTTTTGTCTTGAGTAACCTGACATCAAATATGGGATCACTAGTAGAGTGATGCAAGGGCGCCTTTTAATGGAGGACATGAGCTCTGAAATGAAATTGCGCGGGGGGTCATACTTCACTGCTTTCTGACTCAGGCTATTTGCGCAGCAAAAGGCGTGCCAGGAAAAAATGGGGGTGTGGGGTGGGGTCCTGGTGGGGGGGGGGGGGGGTGGTCGGGGGGGGGGTGGGCGAAGTTGCCCTGGCTGGTTGGGGGGGGGTTGTTTATGGGGTTGGGGGAGGGGGGTGGGGAGGGGGCTTGCGGGGTGACAAACATCACCGTGCCAAAGCCCTTTCCGGCCGGCTGGGGGAACGTAGATTTGTGTAACCTAGAAAGAAAGGGGGACCAGGCGAAGCGATTGGGCCTCAGAGAGAGCACAATTTCTTTCGGGGGGTGAAAAAAACAGAACGACGTGCCCAGGGTGTACCCAGCGACCCTGCAGTCCCCCCACACCGCACCCAAGACCTCCCCCCCTACCTACTAAAGGTCACGTAGTTGTCAGATCCAAGGTGGAGGGCTGCAGAGGAGTAAGTTAGACCATGAGCGGGGTGGGGGGGGGGGCCGTTGTTACATTTTCGACCGAAAAAAAACATTTGCGCTAGGTGACTAAGAAGGTCAAGTGCCACTGAGGCCCCACCAGTAGCCTATGGTCATAAATGTGTAACAACAAACGCCGTTAGGTTCCAGGGGGGGGGACCTCAACCTTGTACGTTCAACACGCTACAAGGACCGCGGCATGTTTCAGCGCAGCCGGGGGTTGCCTACCAAAACCAAGTACTCCCTTAAGAAGATCCAGCTATATTAAAGCGTTGCTGAAACCTAAGTCCTCGGGATCGGCCAAATTAAGGTAATAGTTAGCTGCAACAGCACAGTATCTGACCAGGAGAAACAGACATAGCTGAGGATATCTGGAGAGGGGGAGATGTAACATCATTTTATATAAGCGATGCCGACACGGGTGGGGACATAGAGTAAGTGGTTTGAAAACGGGAAAAGAATCCATTTACGAATGAAATTTTCTAGAGATCGTCGGTCGGAGACCAGGCAAGAGACATGGTGACCCAGGACCCATAGTGGTTGCTGTTATAGCAAGTGCTGATTGGAGAAAATGCGCGAGAGGGGGGATGAATAAAGAATGACCGAAAGTTTTCATGAAGCAGGAAAAAGGGGAGGAATCAATCCATCATTCCTGGGGCAAACCATTTCAAACCTGGGTCGGATTTTAGGAGGGGGATACCTCAGTGAACCTCTATGAGGACGGACTTTAAGTGAGGGGGTCGTCAGCCGGTAGGGAAACCTAGTCTTTTTGGCGAGTGGTATGAGGGGAGCGACAAAAGTCGGGAAGACTGGTGTTCGGCGACTCGACCGCAAAAATGGGATGAAAAATCAATGAAACGTTGTTCCAAAGCGGACAGGAAAAAAAAAGGGGGCTGAGACTTCCAATTGGGTCGTGGGAATGAATCCTCACTCAAGAGCTAATCCAACCGTCGACGCGAAACAGGTGGTCGGAGAAAATCGGGCTAAAAAAATACAGAGGTCAGAGGGGGGGGGAGGGGGGGGCGCATAGGGTTCCGGAAAAAAAGTTGGGGGGATGGCGACTCAATCTGAATGAAAACAGAATTTGTGCAGGCGTGGGGGTATGGAAGAGGAAAAAACCGTAGGAATCAGGCACCAGTCATTAATCCTCGGAATGCTGATTGCGAGGCTAAAACACATTCTAAAGTCGGGGGAAACCTGTGCTTTCCACAAGAAAAAAAGGGACGATGTCCATGATTTGGGGAGAAGGTTGGTTTCGCGGCGGAACCGGGGCGCATCTCGTTCTTCATAGTGGAGGTTCTGAGTGACGAGAAGGACTAAAAAGAAAAGTATCAGGTCAAAGAAAGAAGGGGAGTCAAAGCGGAACCCTTTTGGTTAAGATATGACTTAGAAAGGGGTAAAAGCATAAGCACTAAAAGAAGGGGGGCAGGAACTGATCCATGTGTTATACAGTCGGCCAGAGACCTGGAGTTAGATAAATAAGAGAAAACAACAAGGAGATACTATTAGCAGGTAAGAGGTTCTAAATCCATTAGCACTATTGGGACACATAGAGTAATATATGGGAGAAATTCGGCATCTATGTAGAACAAACGACAGGGGGATGTCGCTTATAAAAAACCTACTAAGGGACACAGCAAGAACTGAGACCTGAAAAGCAGGGGAATAGTGAGTGGTGGCAAAGTGCGTAAAGCTGGGCAAGAAGGAGCCTCTGTAGGGGACCGTCTTTTCCTAATTCGCGGAAGTGCTTGCCCAGACGCTAAATAAATTTTGAAAATTACCTTCGTTGGCCCCAAGGAAAACGATGGCTAGGCTCCCCAAAAAGACCATCCAGAACAAAGAGGGCCATGTTCATGTTAAAAGTTTTAACTGGGAAAACCCGGCTACTAATCGGGTTCAGGGAAGAAGGCTCGGAGGGGAAGGTGGAATGGGAATAAAACACTATAGGAGAGCAACAAAAATAGCTGGTTGAAAAACAATATGAGGGGAAAAGGCGCCTCAGGCCAATGAAAGGAGTCAAGTTACAGGTTATCATTGGTACCTATTCATAAATACAGTCAATGTAGGTTAAATCTGAAATCAGCACAGGAGGAGTTAGGAAAAGTATAGCGAGAGAAGGGGAGAGATCAGAAACAAATAACTCGGCTGTATGAAAAAGAGAGATGGTGACCTGAGGGTACGCAGCGAAATCTATCAGGAAGGAAAAAAAAGGAGGTTAGCAACTATTACGTGAAGATATGAAAGGGAATGCGAAACTTGCCCTGTCCTGGCTGCTCTGGCGGAAAGGGGGGGAAAAAGAAGCTGGGGGGGGGGGACGGTAGCTGTTAGCTCAAAAAAGGGTTACAGATACAGTGGCCTAGCATCCTCTCCTTATAAAATAACCTACTGGGTAGCGAAGTTCTGCTTCAGCCCGTGAAGCGAGGCGTTCAGGGGAGAGGAGTTGTTGGACGGCCTCTTAGCAGAGGGTCTTGGGATCTGAGCGAAGTTTCAAGAAAGAATTTAGCAGGATAGCATTGACCCATGAGCGTTCCCACAGCTGCAAAACCTACAAAACCGTTCAGACCGGGCGAGGAAACCGGAAGACGCCTGCAAACTGAACCGATTGATCATAAGAAGGGAAGGAAGGTGATAGGATATAGGCTGGGGGAGAAGGAAACTGGAAAAGGGAGGGCCGCATTAAAGTACTCAGAAATAAATATGCAGCCTGAGAAGAAGATGCCGACAATAAATTCTATCATTTTTATTTCTAAAGGATGAGACGAAACTCTGGCGCTGGCCGCTACGAAAAAGCGGAAAGGGCGCATATGGGTATATCTCAGGAAGCGGGAGAAAAACATAGGAAGGGAAAAAGAAACCAAAACAAGTTAGGGGTGGCTGTAGCTCATATAAACTAACGAATCTGTGCTCGAATTGGGGTTAAGCGACGCACAACACATATGTTCAAATGGGAGGAAAGGGAAGGGGAGGAAATAGGACACTAACGAGCGAAAATGTCTCAGATGGAAGAAATAGTGGAGGAAGAGGGTCTGTCTCGCGGTTAGAGCTGAATTGAAGGGGAAGGGACAACTGGAATATCGGAATCACGTGGCGCTAAAGCGGGTGCAACAGAGCATGAACAGAAGAACACCACGCCTCAGCACGATGCAATGTTAGGGTAAGATGAAAGAGCGCAAAAGGAAAAAGGGGGCAGAACCATGAACACCTGAAAGGAAAGATAAGACTCAGAGGTGAAACACGGTTGCCGGGGAGTTAGAAGAGGTGGGTAATACGTGTAGAAAGAAGTTGCGGGAGCTATTAGAACATTGGGGGCTTGAATGAGTGGACTTTCTGAAAACGAGACTTGAGAGTATACAAGGGGGGGGGGGGTCAGGGTCTACCTCATTCTAGACACTGGCGGTAACAGGGAGAGAGAGGTGCCTAATACTCATTAAAACCGACATTCCTTAAAACTTCTGCCAGCACGATTACATAAACTACATGCGATGCTCCTGGCACGTAGGGGTCAAAAAAAACCGTTAATATTAAAAGGTTTTACAGGAAGACTGGGGTATTACGTTCTTGCTCTCATCGTCTTCCTATACGAGGCGAAATCTGCGCTTCTGAACCTAAAACATGGGGGAGGGAATGAATTGCGCAGTGAAGTCCTAATACGATGGAAGAGAAACTCCGGAGAAAGGAGGGAATTGGCTATCTCCGTTAAAAAAAAGCTGCACTTAGGGACTAGATTGCAGGAAAGCAGAGCAATGGCAACATACAGCATGCCCGAATTTTTCTTCCTCGACAGGAAGGGACGATGAATGTGCTCAGTCCTCTTTCAAGGGGGGTAGGACTTTCTATGTATCAAAGTACTCTAGTTCATGTAAGGCTCGCTATAGCCTAGCAGTGTGAACAGGGAATGACATATTAGGGGAATCCTAGCAAATTATTACCAGAGAAGTCCCGGCGAGGCCAAAAAAAAGACTACGCATAAATGACAAGGAAGGGCGAAATCCTTATTCAAGTCCCCACACATAAAGATCGAAGAAGGATGCTTGGGAAAGGGTACTATTGTATGCACTCTTGCTTGGTGTATTGGGTTTCCGGGGGACTGAGGAAGAAGAAATCTCTTCTAGGCAATTCCGCAAACGCGGGTTCCACGCAAAGGAAGGGGATGGGAAGTATCCTGTGCAAAATTTAAATCTAATTTCGGGGACCTTAGAAAACGGCTAAAGCAAAGGTGCGTAGTTATTGGGGCGGGGGGGGTAGGCTGGATGGGGTCAGCGATGGCACAGTTGCCAAGGGAGGGACTCTGTTTTTAAAAGGAAAAATCATCGCACTAAGGACCGGATGTAGAAGGAAAATCTCATGGGACCAATGGGGACAGGTTAAAATCAAGGAGTCGAAGATAAAACCTCACCGATATAGCGTTAGGAAACACCGGAGCTAAGTCGTTGGGAACAAACCCCACCCAAAAAAGTCTCGTAGCAGAATTCCACTAAGACTCTAAAAAGGGTAACTCTCTCAGGAGGTCTCATATGTTAATGCGAGATCAACCGTTTGTGAACCAGAGAGAAAGGGGGACCTTGACTTCAACTAAAGCCGAAATCGCACCGGCTCACTATCGGAAAGTCGGTAGACTCTTGGTGGACGACCCAACACATATCGCGGGGGACCGACCGTACCAGGCCTTAACCCCCCCCTGTCTCTCCCAAAGGTGTTCTTTAGAGGCCGTGTCAAATGGTCCCCAGACCTCGGCCCACGCACACAAAGTCTCGCAATCTAAGAAAGAGGAATAAACCGGCGACTGCTCCTACAACCATTTCGACCTCTAGTCCTTGCGCAGACACTTTCGCTCACTGCTTCTCTGGTTGCTAAAGAGAAATAGTGCTGTTGGTGTCTTTCTGCTACCCCTTTTTGGGGTCAACTTCTTCTTCCCCGCCTTGTGGCCTGGAGGTAGGAACGGGCATCATTACGGGGGGGTCAATTTCGTGAGAGGAGAAAGCTGAGCAGCGGATCGGGTTCGGGGCTGCGAAAAGGAAATATTCTAAACCTTGACGTCTGCTGAAAAATGTGTGGGTCTCTAGAGGGGGATCTGCACCTAAGGCCACCTTGAGATGCAAGGGGGACTGAGGAAGTAGAGGGGAGACAAGGGCAGCTTATTTCCAAATACAATAATGAGTCGGTGTGGCAAGGATGAGCCACAGGGTGAGGCAAGGGAATGTTCGGAGGGGGGGAAATCAGGAGGAAAAACCAACCAAGGAAAAAAAAGCTTTTATTGTTCTAGGCCATGTGTTGAACCCGCATGGGGAATCGTCATAAATGTCGCAATATTTAGAACAGACTACTGTATACACCTCTGAGGGAAGGAGAGGAACTTTAGCTAGAAGGGGATAAGACAAATGAAGTCGGCAAGACCCCTTCTCAACATTGCGGGGGAGGGACGGAAGCATACTCAAACAAACAGCTTGATAGGGGGAATTGGCATCTGGACTGTATCGATTCCTTGGGGGAAATATCCATGTAATAAAGGCTCAGAAAAGGGGGGGACACGAACAACGAGCACGTTTTGTGACAAGTCGTCGCACCTCTCGCGAACCGAGAGGGAGGGCTTCTCATTCGCGTGGGCTTAGATTACGGCTAAATGAAAAAGTTGATGGGACTCCAACTTCACTTATAGATTGTCTTCCGACACCTATCGATTGAATCGCACGCGGAAAGATACGACGTCATATGTTCTATTGGACTGCATGTATCATTGCGTCTTTGGACTCCATGCCTATCAAGAACCGCGAAAAAATCTCGGTCCTTCGTCCATCCAGGTCGAGCCGTTCGTCATTGGCCGACTGTCACGCCTCCATCCGGGCTCGGCGCAAAAACGTCTGGATCGCGCAGGAAAAAATAGAAAGGTCTGGGGGCTCAAAATCCGGACTGGGACCCAGGGGACAATATCAAAATAATCCATGCCAAAGCAGACTCAGAAAAGTAGCTCCGGGCAGTAACACAGGGCGGGAGGATGGGGAGGAGTATCAGTTCTAACAGTCTGGCCAGGGGCGGGACATGCACCTCTAAGATGTCCTAGATAAACGGAAAGGTAAACGGGTTAGACCAGGGTGGAAACAGCACTGACTTGGACCTGTTTGTCAAAAAACCACGCGTGATATGCATGCCAGTTTTAAGGAGATTAACTTGCTCCAACTAAAGACTCCTATCTCACTGACAGGGACTCAATTGACAGTAGGTCAGCACTAGGTTCCCTTCTAGTTGTCACACAAAAGCAAGTGGGCAGGTTGGAACAGAATAGGAGTTACATTGAGCATCCTCCAGAAATGCTCAATCGTATTAGTCTACAGACCAACCTTAGTATTCTATCTTAAAAGAGGTATGAGTAGAGAGCAAGAAAAAACATAAGGTCTATTTTAGCCTTGATCCACCAAAGGAAGAAATACACAGGAAGACGGTGGGTGTGGTAGGGGAAAAAAAAACAAGGTTTGCTATTAGACGCAACCTCGAGCAAAATATAATCTGTGGGATTATCAAGGGCTACCGTCCTATGGTTAATGACGGTAAGAGAATTTGACCATCCAAAGCAATTCTGAAAAAAAAGGGCATAGTCCTAGCCCTAAGCCATAAGGAAATCAATAATCTCGAAATTAAATGAAACGAAGCGGGAGGGAGACACCTTCACGACCTGGAGACACGTTAAGACCCTTAACATTATTGTGTCTTAATAGACATCTATCCGAAAAAAAAAGAAAGAAACTAGGGGGACAAAATACGGCCCAGATATATTTACCGCTCGGAAAAGAAGGGGTGCGTAGTAGAAAGAAAGAGAGAAATGTGTACGAGTGGCTCTCCGGTGCTCCAGAGACGCGGCAGAAAACATAGAGGAAGAGGTATAGAAGAATAGGTAAAAGTATAGAGGAGGCGTCACCATAGTGTGAA
>Ga0179591_1325704_pt1 | contig 13011 bp, 16 predicted proteins | sample CZOMad2_1_08_16f_FD_182891 | JGI IMG/M metagenome (GOLD analysis project Ga0179591, IMG submission 182891) | Vadose zone soil fungal communities from Angelo Coast Range Reserve, California, USA - CZOMad2_1_08_16fungal (PacBio error correction) | ecosystem: Environmental > Terrestrial > Soil >...
GGGCCGGAAGTGCCTCAACATAAAAGGTGCCTTTGGGTACCAGAGGCCCCGGTGTGACCAGTGAACCAATTCCATGGAGGTCGGCCAAAAGGTGGACGAAAGGGGACCCATATCTGCACACTGCGGGGGCCTCGGAGGGAGAGAAAAGAGTCCAGGGACGAGAACGAACTCCAGTCCACACCAGCAACAAGCGGAAAGTCTGGAAGGTATTCCTTCAAACATAAGAGACTTCACCCGGCTGTTAGGATCGCGGAAAATTCCTTGAAGGGAGTGGATTACGGTTAAGACCAGGTATCGGGGGAAAAAAAATTACAGTGTTGTGCGTTAAGTAGGGATTTCCTTTGAGTGGGATCGGCCTCGCAACTCAAGAGTGGGGCCCGAAAGCGACAAAGTTTAAAGAGGGGGGTTCGCCTGGGGGCCAAGCCCGAAGGTACGGGGGACCGGGGAAAGGGGGGGAAAAAAGGGGGCTTTTTCCGGGGGGGGTCTCAGGAAAGGGAGCGTGGCCGGAAACTGCGTGCATAAGTAAACGGGCCAGGCCAGGGAGGAACGCATAAAGGTGAACCAGGAAAAGGGGAGGCCACCCCGAGGGGTGAGGGGTGAAATTGGAACCAAGAAAGCGGAACCTGGCACGGAAAATAGGTAGACAAAGCTAGAACGCGGGCCGCTGGTGGTTGGGCTATCGATAATCTCCGTAAGGAGGAAGGGAAACATTCCACTTAATAGTGGAACCTCCACTTTGGGACTCGGCCCCCCTAACATCGGCACCTCCGAAGCCAAATAAGCTTGCATGCAGGAAGGGGGAAAAGGGGGACATTATGGTTCGGAGTCAAAAAAAAACGTCAAGGCACACGACGGAAGGGTCGATACGGGGATTATACGGATGCAATACCTTGTAATGATTCCATGGGGGAAAAGATGCACAGGATGAAAAAACATCAAAAAAAAAAAAGCGGGATGCCCTGGGGATTTGACACACTTTATCACTCAAATTTAGCTTAAAAACCTGTGTTCTGTTAAAAGGAAAACGAGGAACGCGAGGACCCAACGGGCGGACATCAGGTTTCCACTGGCTCGGACCCACACTGAAAAAAAATTACGCGAGACAATGGACCACGGACGTGCGCCGGGCGACGTAAGGGGGTGGGGACGGAAACCGGCGTTGTGGCCTGCGTCCTTGGGTCGAGAGGCATTTGACAAGGGGAATGATAGACCAATTCCCACCCGTAAGGGCGTGTGAAGTGAGGCAAAAAGGGACCTTTCAAATGATTGCAGATGCAAAGAAGAGGGGAACCACGGCTGCCAGCGTATCGGGGGTCACGTCGGTCGGTGCCGGAAGGGAGGGGTCGCTGGATTAGGGGGTCGCTAAGTGTTGAGCCCAAGAAAGAAAAAAAGCACACTCCAAGACCCCTACAGAAAAAACCGAGAGACAAATCAAGAAAACGTGTGGGAGGCCCTAAAGGATTTGGGCTTGTCTATTGCTGACGGGACACAGAAGTGTCAATACGAGGGAAACGGAAGGATTGAAAAAGACCAAAAGCAAAAGGTTGGCAAGAAGGAGGACAAGGTTATTTCACGTTCCCTTTCAAAGTCACTTCGGAAGCCCGAGGTGAAGCTAAGATCAACAGAGTCCGAGGCCAAAGCCAAACAAACACACCAGACAGCCTGGAAGAATGAAAAACTCAGAGGGGGGGGGGGGGGAAAAAGGTGGACCTTCGAACAGGATACTAGGTAAAAGGCCACGTGCCCATTGGTGCCAACGACGACTAATGGAGGAGAATGTGTAAGAACGTACCGAAAAAAAAAGAACGGGGGACAGCCGCCTAAATGCCGGTCAAAGGCGCAACAGCGACGGGGAACCCATGGCCCTAAATGACTGGGGGGCCAAGGGGGGTTAGAAATGAATACTTCAAGTCCAAGGGGGGCAGGACGGGTTTTGTTGACGAAAAGGCCCATACATAGGAAAAAACGGTTGAAAATACTAGAGAACCGACTGTCGACGGTCTCGAAACCAAAACAAAGAGCCCCGCATGAAAACTGGGGACCAAACTGTGGGGTTTCCTGGGGCTGGATCAAAAGAACAACAACGGGAAAGGGGGGGGGAGGGAGGAAAATAGAGAAGAAAAAAATCCCGGACACCCCCTCTAAACCTTAAACTTTAATAACAGGTGAATGGGGTTTTCAGAGGCGAAGAGAGCTGACGGTTATTAGGAGGCTAAAACACGTCACACCAGGGGGATGGACGGAGACTCATCAAAAACCGACTGGGCCAACCAAATCAGTAAATACAAATTTCTAAACAAATCAATCAGAAGAGGGGCCGGGAGGCAACGAACAGGCCCTAACGGTCGAGGGAAAATGGAACTGGAAGAGAAGGTTAATAAAAAAAGCGAGACTTCTCATCGCAACTTAGGGAATAACAAGTTTTGCCGAACAGTCGGGATAATCGGTTCCGCAGGTACCTGGAAACAGAGCAAGAAAGAAAAAGGGGGGGAAATAGAAAGGTCTGGCCAAAAATAAACTGAAGCCGGGTGGCTCAGTTTAGCGAAACAAAAAAAAGACACAGGGAGCGTAAAAGAGACCAAAAAACCAGAAGAGGACACGCCTCTGGCCGCGGTGTGGGGACCGGGCGAAAGGCTTACAAAGGAAAGAGGGTCGAAACAAATTGCAAATCCGAATCTTCCTCCGCCCCATGCAAAACAACCCCAATAAAAACAAACAAAACCAAGAAAACCTTGGGGTTACGTGGGGTGGAAACGCCTCCGATTCCACAGGTCGGGGGTCAGAATGGTTAAAACTTGAAAGTTGAAAGACCGACGAAAGAGCGCTAACCAAGGGCGGATCCAAAACGGAAGGACCCGAACGAAAAATGTAAAAAGCAGAAAAAAAGGAAAAAGAGGGGCAAAGGGGTAGAAGATGTTACGAGGCGGGAAATGGACGGGGAAAAATAAGGAACGCGGCATGAGGCAAAATTGAACATGGGCCAGGGACTCAAAACTACAAAAAGGGAAATCAAGTGGAGGCCCTAGGGCCCGCGAAGACCCCGTTTGTGATGGGTCCTAACGCAAGTCAAACCTTTTTCCCACGAGGGGGGAAAATCGACCATTAGTGACAAACCCTAATGGCCTAACTCCTGAAAGAAACAGTTTGGCACCACGTCTATGGGTCATACGAGGGGTGAGGAGAAGAAGTTTTCAACAAAGGGGGTGAGTGGGGGGTGTGGGGCGGAACTGGCATCTTTCATGGTCAGAAGTCATGCGGAGAACACCGTGCGAAAAAGGAGGAAGGAGGAGAACTTGGGGGGGGAGAAGTCCCGCGTAAGGAAAAGCAATACCTTCATGCCTACCCATGATATGGGGGGGGATCGAGGGGTGGTTGTGGGGAGTTGCGGGGGGGACGGAGGGAGGGGGGTCTATTCTCGCAAAAAGAAAATCCTCGGCCCGCAAGGGAGAAAAGATTCGAGAAGAAAAAAAAGGGATTTAAAAAACAAATTTCCGTTGAACGGCTTGTTAGGACAAAAAAAGGTCCCCCACCTACCGAACGAGGAAAAGAGTAAAAACCCGGGGGGGCCCAACACGGAGAAGGAGGGAACGACGTTTCCGATAAGGGAAACTGAAAAAACAATGAACCCCTTAAGTGGAAGGACAACCAAAGCAACACCCAAATGGTTTCACACGCAAAAGAAGGGGGAAGTTGGGAATTGTCACAGAGGAAATATCCGAGCTGGAAAAAGGTTGGGGAGGGACGCCAAGCTCAGCCCAGGAACAAGAAAAAATGTCATTTGACCCTTGGAGAACAAAACGGGGGGAAGAACAATCCAAAACCGAGGACGCGGGGGAAAAAATTCAAAGGGGGAAGTTTAGCCCACTGAAGGAAAGGGACTTACTATTTTTGTTGGAAATCATCTGGTACAGACGGGGGAAAGCTTACCTACCGAAAAGCAAACCGCACAGGGGCAGAAAGGCTCTACACCAGAAAATCAAGTAGGAGACGGAAAAAATTTTTGGGTGAGGGAACAATCGAACCCAACCCCTGCCCCTGCTCCCAATGCCGAAACAAGACTCTCTCAAAAACAACAAAAAAAGGAGGGTAAAAGAGGGGGTCGGACTGCAGGGGGTCTCCATAAGCCAAAAATGGTTGGTTCAAGAGGCCAGAAGAACCACGTGGGGGCAACATGTCTTCACATGATCGGCCATGGGCCGGTACCCAGAGAGGGGACACCTTCGGTGGCCTACGGGAGGGGAGAGGGGAAGACTTGAAACCAGGGCTGTATGAGAAATCAGCCGAAAAAAAACAATCTAATTACCTGTTCAAAGCAACCGGTCTGGGGGAAAGGAACCCGGACGGGGGACAAAGTTCCTGAAACATGAGGAATGGGCCTGGAGGAAACCCACTTGCCAAAAATTAACTAGGCATGACTTGTGCTGTGTCAAGTCAAAGGGAGGGGAGGGTCTACTCGAAAAGCATTGTGCAAGGAGAGCACTCAGTTGAGGAATGTGACCCCTTCAACAAAAGTAAGTTTAAGTTAAAGGACAGAGGGGCATTGGGGGGGTCCGCGGAATTTTGTCAATCGTCGGTCTACGTCCAGGGAGAGGGTGACACAGAATGAAGAACGGGGGTGGGGAACTCAGCTGGGAGGACGCAAGGTTACGGGCAAGAGGGCCTGCAAGGGAAAGTCCGGGTACCCAGGGGGGGGTGAACTCAAGCCCCGTAACCCGGGGTAAAAGGGGCATGGAAACTCGGGGAGAGACGCGGGGAAAGCTAGGGACTGCGACGGGGGGGTTTGGCACAGGATAAGGAGACAGCCCCCCGCAAAATCTCTCCCACCGCCAGATAAAAAGGGAAGATTCTGCCAAAAGGGGGGTAAAACGGGGGAAGTCATGTGGGGAGGAACACACAACGTCGAGAACACCCGACGTCTTCCGCAAGGGGGGGTGAGATGAAAGGGAGAAAGGGGAATTTCCCCAAAAGGGGAAAAAACCTTCCCAAAACAAAAACCAGGGAAAGGGGAGATTGAACTCATGTTCAGACTCAAAAGAGTCTGAACCAAAAGAAAAGGGTGGAGATTGAACAAACTAGGACCCGGCGTGCAGGGGGACAGGGGGGAAGAGGTTTACGACGGGCTGACCACCGTGAGAAAAAAGCTTTCGGTGACCGGTGAGAGGGAAAAAAGGTCCAAAAAAGGAACCTTGAACGAAAGGCACGTAGTCTTGGTAAACCGACAATGCGTTTTTGTGGCCTGCGGAACCGTTAGAGGGGAAATGGTCAAGGGGGGGAAAAAAAGGGGAGTAGGGGGAAACCAATCCACTGGCAAGGAGAAGTAAAATCGTAAATCAAAAAGAACAATTCACCGGGGGAAAACGAACTAGGTTTCCACTGCCCCTCATTCACGTTAGGGCGGTGATCAAGGGGGGGGGGCCGTCTGGGGGGAAAAGGGAGCAACCGTCGGTCTGCCCCTGTGTACCAAGAAAAAACGGACTTACCCAGGGGGGAAAAAAAACGCCATAAGGCACGACACAAAAAGGAGGAAAGCAGGGGAAAAAAAAGAGGAGAACATCAAAAAAAAAAGGTTCCTTACATGGGGGGGAAAGGGAGTTTTTTTGTGGCAGAGGAGAGAACTCGGCAAAAAAAGATGGGACAAGGTTTCGGGAAGAGTTAAGAGGGGGGGTACCAAACAGAAAAAAGGCGGGTCACTGTTTCCAGAATGAGTGCAGGGGGAATCTCTCCTTGCACTACAACTGTAACTGTAAGAAACAACATGGGGATCTACACTGGAAAAAAAGAACCGTACGGAGGTCCGGAGTTCCAACCAGGAACTTCTCACAGCTCATCCGGGGCAGGCAGGGTTCACAATGAGAAGTCGGAGGGGAAAGGCCTGACCCTTGGATCGCCTCGGGAGGCAAAAAGCAGGGGGAAAGAATACTCTAAGGGGGGAGGGTTAAAGGGAAAAAAAAAAAATGCGAAAACAAGTTGCATCACCTCTAAAAAAAAATGAGGATGAAAAGTGAATCCCGCAAGAGAAACATTGATGGCTTTTGAACGCGGGGGGGAATCCCTTCAGCAAAAACTAAGGGACGGAACTTTGGTGGAAAAAGTTACAGGAAGGATGGGGGGGAGGGATTGTTGAGGAAGAAAGAAAATTGACCCATAACAAAACTTTAAAAAGGGGGCGCACCGATCATAAAAAACTCCTCTTAGAAGGAGCGACACAGGAAAATGGGGCTTCCCATCACCCACAGGGTGGAGAGGATGTGTCAAGTGTGAGGGATATCAACAAAAAAAGGAGGGGAGGGGGAATAGAAGGAAAAATCAAGAGGCACAGGGACGGGGGAAAAGGATCTTCGGGAGAACAGGGAGGGGGTTTACATAATAAAGAAGAGCGTCGGGAAAAGGGGTATATCGCGAAAAAAAAAAAAAACACATCAACGAAGGGAGAATTTAGAAGAATAACACAGACTAAACCCAAAGAGATTCATTAAGACAACTGCTGAGGAGGGGAAAAGTAAGGGGCTGCCAAAAGGAAAATACCGAAAAAGGAAATCAGTGAAAGAAAAGTGAGGGGGTAAGAGACATGATCCTGTTCCCGATCAAAAGATGACGAAAAATCACGGACCTTCACCAGTAATCTGACTGGTCACAACAGGTTGCCTGAGACGAGACTTTGAGAGAAGACGAACGTTTGGTTGGAAGGCGCATCAAGAGGGAGAACAACGCAGGGGAGAAAGGGACGAAAAAAAAAAATAACAAAATGGATTTACTGGGTTGGGGCGTGCGAACTCCCAGTATTCGATCTCAAGGCTCAGGTAGTCAAATAATAAGGGATAAAGGATAAACTTCAGTTAGGAAAAGGAAAATTACCAATGTCCTCCACAGCCCTCCAGGTCACAGGTGCAAAAAAAAAGAGTGGGAAGAGGAAAACTGCCGTGTGGAATGTACCGAGGAACGACAATCGTTCGTAAGCAACAAACTCGGGAACCCCGCCAAATAAAGGGCAGAAACGAAAAAAGAAATTTAGGAGGGTTGGGGACTACTCTTTCGAGGTCAGAAGGAAAAGCTGAGAGGTGGGGCCCGAAGATAGGACTAAAAAAGTTCCGGAAGAAAGAGAACGGTGCGTGACCACAAAAAAAAAAAATAAGAAGAAAAGACCCAACCTAGGAATGGGGGGGGGCTCAAGAAAGGGGGGGTACATATCGGGGGGGGTCATTGATGAAGGGAAAAAAAGGAATACAGGAAGGGCTCCATTTTTATTAGAAGTAAATTTCAAATAACTCTAGGAAGAAGGGCCACACCACAAACACAAAGAAGTTTTCTTGGAAAAGGAAAAAAGAAGGAAAAATAAAAAAGGACTTCCTATGGGGAAAAAGGGGGCAGCATTGTCAGAGAAGGGGGAAAAAAACGGGGCACGGGAGAAAACATGTTAGTGTCAAAAACACGAAAGGGCGGATGACGCCGGGGAAAGACTCGGTTAGTGGAACATCTTCTGCATACGACGGGGTTATGGAAAAAAAACGAATTAATTCAAGGGACATAAAATGGGGGGGGGGGGGGGGGGGGGGGAGTTGGGGAAAGGGGGGACAAATCAAGGATGCATCAATCCAGGGAGGAATCCGTCCCGGGGATCGCATTAAAGGGAAGAGGGTGTGATCGGCATACAGGGGGGTCACACCAGAAAAGGACAATTAAGAACAGAAACTCCTTTGGGACTCCCCGGGGTCCCGTGATAGAGTCGGCGTACAAAAATTTACCCACATCTGAAAAAAAGACCTGCTCCCAACACCATATGGCAGCTGAAGAGAGGGCACGATCGCAAGAACATGGGGACAAAAAAAAAAAAACCGGAACGGGACAACAACGTCTTCTTGGGGGAGGGCAGGGTTAGAACGAGTCCCAACAAGGGTCCAACAGGCGGTAAAGGAAAAGTAGAATGCGTTGTTTACAAAAACGTCCTGACAGGAGGAACGCAGGAAAGCCGGAGAAGAAGAAAAGTAACTCTACAAGACATGCCCACAAAGGAACCTCGAAAGACAGTGTCAAACGTCACCTACCTTGGTCAGCTGGGGGAAAAAGTGGGAAAATAAATCCCATTGAAGGAGGGGCAAGTTTCGGAGAGGCAAAACGAGACCCATAAATAAAGGGACCATAACGACAAAATATTGGACGATACCGGGGACCTTGTCAAAGGGGGGGAAGGTAAGGACATACAAAAGAAAGAAAGGGTTACTCTGAGTGGTGAAGAAAGTCAAGGGTGGGAAGTAGACCAAGAAGTGAAATTAACTTAAGGCCTACTGGAATAGTGTTGGAAGAGGTTTACATGGGAAAAAGAAAAAAAGACCCCCAAAAGGGAAAAAATGCAAGGGGACAAAGGACTCTACCAACCTGACCCTCGGGGGAAGATTGGACACGAGGGAACAAACTGGACAATTTACTGGAAAAAAAAAGGGGGTCCGGGGAAAAGCAATATTGAAACAAAAAGGGGGGGGAAAACCTAAAAACTAACTCCATCTCCCAAGCTAAAAAAAAAACTATTGAAGGGGGAAAGAATAAGGCAAGGATGACTGGGGAAGAGGGTCAAAAAAAAAAAAAATGAAGGGTTTCCATGGAAGGCCTCCTACAAAGGGGGGGGAAAAGGACGGTCAATGAACTTTCGGCAAAAAAATGTTTACAGAAAGGAACAATCTGAAAACTTCTTTTGTGCCGGAGGAAGGTAGTTGAAACGGGGACAAAAAAAGCTAGGCAGAGATGCGTTAACATTAAAAAAAAGAAAACTAGAAGTAAGCATATGAAAAAAAGGGCACAGGGTAGAAAAAGAATACAAAAAGGACCTGTCCAAAATGTCAGAGAAAAGGTAAGGGACGTGAAAGAAATGGATGAAAGGGGGGGAAAAGAAGGTTTAGCAAAAAGATCGTGAGGTAGGAATTGGGTAGGTGCCAGGAAAAGAGGAGAGCAAAGCACTGGGAACGATAAAGTCAGAAGGGTGACGACGGGAAAAAAAACCGAAAGGTACGCAGGGGTTATTGGGGTGGGAAGCGGCTTTTTAGAATTGGTAGAGGAGTTACATCAGCCTGGGAATGGGGCAAGGACTGCTTAGAAGGAGAAATGCTGGGAAGAAACAGAGGAGAATAGGGTAAAGAAAACAAGTCAACTTGACATGTGGACGTGTTTGGGGAAAAAAAGGGGTCCAAAAGAAGAAGAGAAAAGGTGTAAGGAAATTAAACGGGAAATACTCAAGGGGGAACAGAGGGCAAGCTTCATCTTACCAGACGTTTTTGGTTACAGACAAAAAGTGTTAGTACCAATCTACGCACGAGAAAAGCAAGAATAAAGAGATAAAGAAGCAGGGAGCATAGATGTAGCGGGAAGTTCGGTTGGGGCGGGGAAACTGCACCAATAGTCGCGATCAAAGAGAGAGAGCGAGACTGGGAAAGGAGGAAAAAGTTCAATTGATGTGTGGATGCGGACGATCACCAACCTTAACCCAGCAAACAAAAAAAACACTAGGGTCAAAGGGTAATTGTAACGGACGGGGTCACTAAAATAAGGACAAGTAAATTGCCAAAAGTAAAAAGTTTGAGGGTGTTCCACGAAAAATTTCGCAGGCAAGGGACGGATGAGAGGCAGGTTGGGGCAAACGACATGGACGAACCTCCAAACAGTAAACCCCCAGAGAACTGGAAGAAAAGAGCAATTGAAAAAGAAAACTAGGCAGGGCCACGGCTTCCGCTTTGGCCCAAAAAAGAGTTTGGGGGGGGACTGTCTTGCCTGGAAATGTCATGGGCAATTGAAAAAGAGGGGGAAACATCCAGAAGGCCCTCGGACGTATTCAGATTAAAAGACTTTAAACTGGAACAACTCTGTCCACCGACGTTGAAGATCACAACGGGAATCTAGAATGAAGTCTGTATAATTGGGACGGAGGGGCCCGAACCTTGAAATAGTCAAGACTCCTGTTCGAGAAGTCACTGGGAAAAGGAAACCAACAGGAATGGAAGCAATAGAAAAAAGAACGGGTCAAAACAGTAGAGAAAATAAAAAAATGGGTTCTGAAAAGGTTTCTGAGGATGTTGTGGGGGGAACATGGCGAGGTGAGACGGATCTTCCAGATGATGGGGTCATAAAAGGGGGCACAAAGGAGCGGGGTTCAGAGAAGTAAGGACCCCCGGGGAAGAGGGATTTGGTCCAGAGGAGGACAAGTGGTGTCATGTGAAGGGCAAGAGGACCGGAGAGGGCCCGAACGATGTAATAAATGAGCACTCTAAAAGAAACAGGCCAAGGAAGGAGCTCCACTCAATAACTGGGGGGATTCACAACTAAAAGGGAGGGCTCAGGACCAGAAACATTAACAGTTCAAGAAAAGTACTGCAACTGCATTGGGAACGAACGAAAACAGAGCAGGGGGGGGCTTGGACTTTACCTAACTACCTTTGCAGTCACTACTAACTCAACCGTAGCAGTTTAACTTAGAACTCTACTGTGTAGGGAAGCGTGGGGGAAGGGAAAAAGAATAGGTCAAGATCAGAAAGAAAGTGGGGGTTCGAAATGAATTACGGGTCCTCAACTTTAAGGGTGGAACTTAGGGTTAAGGATACTAAGGAAAAAAACACCGGGACGGGGGTTCTCTAATCCGGGGAGAAGATCCCTTTCTCCGGCGAACAACCGACCTGTGCTACAACCAAAGACCATAGAATAACAGGGGTCTCAACGGGACTGGGTCTAAAGGGGCTGGATAACGAGACGAACAACAAAAAAGGAGGAATATTTAATAATAGAGAGAGAAAGCAGCCAAAGGAACCCACAAAAGGAAGAGGATTCTTGAGAGAGAAGGAGGGTGAGGGGGTTTTGTGTGAACCGTCGAGAGAATACGGAAATATCACTTTAAAAAGCGGGAAAAAAACTCGGAAAAGACCCAGTTATTAAACTAAAAAACGGGCATCAAGAAAACCCTAAACTGAGAACAACCAGATACTGCTTAATTTTCAGGGAGGAAAAAAACAAAGAGTAAAGGGGAAAGAACGGCGCCCAAAAACGCACAGAACACTAAAATTTAATGAAAGGTGGACGGCTATCTAGGGAAAGACATTGGACGTAAAACGGCAAGAAAATAAGGACCGGCAATTACTTACGTCGTAAAAATGGCAAATGGGGGTCCGAAAAGAGCGAAAAACTGGGGAAAAAGAAGTGCCGAATAAGCATTCAGGAAAGAAAGAAACATTAACCCACCAAACCAAAAAACGGATATGAGGAAATAAACGGCTGCCGAGGGGTGTACTAAAGTTTATCCGTTAAAAGGAAAAAAGACTAAGACGACGGCTAACAGAAAGGAAAAACCTTTTCCAAAAAAAGGCGAAAAAGAAAAGCTTGTGAAAAAAAGGAAGAACAAAAAAGAGGGTTCCTTAAATCGGGTTCGACCAAAAGGGGGGTTTAGGAACCGGCAGATCAACCTTCAAGGAAACCTGAACACAAAACAACCTGTTGGGGTCAACGACCCACCGGGGGGGGTGAGGTGGATGGGGCAGTCATCGTTTGGACCCGGGGGCAGGTGAAAAAAAAAAGAACATTACAGGCGGAGGGGTGTGCTCCAAACCGTGACGAGGAAACCCGAGGGGAAAGACGACGAATGAATGGGTCCCACAGGGACCACGATAACCACGGACAGAAGGAAGTAAGGTCAATCAGCCAGGTGACATAAAGGGGCAAAGAGGAAAGTGAAGAAAAAAAGCAGAAGGCAAATGTAAAAAAAATTCCCGAAAAAAACCAGAAATAAGAAAGTAAAAAAGAGCCAAAAACGCTGGCTTGAAAAGACGCTAGGTAGGGAAAAACTCGAAAGGAAAAAAAAAAAAGGCGGGGGTGAGAGCGTCATGGAATCATAGGTAAGAAAGAAGGGGCAGACGTGGATCAACGTGAACGGGAAAACCCTAGGTTAAAAGAAAGGAAGCACCCGGTGACCCTACGGGGGGCAGGGGAAAACTTCTGGGTTTAAGAAAACGACTTTTGTTGGTAACCTGGGGGGAAAAATTGTAGCACTGTGGAAAAGAGGGGGGGGTGTGGGGGGGGGGGGAGGGCTTTCCAGGGTCCTTAAAATCATCATAAAAAAACAGGTTAAGTTCATAAAAATGAGAGAAAGAACAGCTTGGGACCGAAGAAAAATGGGAGAGAAGACAAGGGGAAAAACAAACGCCGGGTTCAACATAAGGAATTCAAGTGAAAAGCAAAAAAACAAGGTCGGGTTAGCGGTCCATGGGCATCCATGTCCGAGGGTACTACGTAGCGGAAACACACCCAACCAGCATGCCAGTTGGGGACCTTCCGCGGACTCCACCTCACTATTGGACCCGTGGGCCGTGAAAAAACAAGAGAGGGGAGGTGGGGAGAAATTAAGAAAGAAGAAAAAATCCCCCAAGGCCGAACGGAAGGGGAAGTACCAAGCTGCTAGAAAAAAAAGAGGGTTTCACAGCCTGGCTCAGGTCGGAGAAAACAAAGGTGCTTAAGGAAAAGAAACTCCTACAAATCAACTGACAAACAAATCACAGAACCCTGGGAGGGCAGAAAAAGAGCGACGAAAAAGGTTACACGCTCCACATAAAAAGTCGGGCTGGGAAAGGGTTTCAAGTAAAAGAAGAGAACCAAGAAAAGCGGGAGTGTCGATCCACGCCCATAAAAGAATCAAACCCGCAACAAAGATATTTCCAAACAATTAGGGACAAGGACGTGGTTGATCCCAGAAATGAGAAAGGGTGGACTCATTTAAAAAGTCCTTGGGTGGGGAAGTCTCCCTCCGGGTGGTGGTTCGGAGGGTCGACCTTTTCTGATTGTGGGGTTACAGGGGGAAGATCGAGATCAAAAAATGTACAGAGTCCACTCGAACCTCCGAAGAAAAACACACAGGGGGGAAAGAGCTTTGAGGACTTAACCCTGGGGGACAGGAACCCTGAAAATGCTTACTTTCCACAAATGGGTAAAAAGGCGGAAAAATCACTTTTAACACCTTTCCCAAATTCGGAAAATGTAAAGACCCAA
>Ga0179591_1353866_pt1 | contig 13010 bp, 12 predicted proteins | sample CZOMad2_1_08_16f_FD_182891 | JGI IMG/M metagenome (GOLD analysis project Ga0179591, IMG submission 182891) | Vadose zone soil fungal communities from Angelo Coast Range Reserve, California, USA - CZOMad2_1_08_16fungal (PacBio error correction) | ecosystem: Environmental > Terrestrial > Soil >...
ACAAGGAAAGAACATACTAAAAACTAAGATTCAGAACCCGGACTCCGTCCGGCAGAGGAAGAGAGAGGAAAATTCCTTTACAGGGGCAAACCGAGCGTCTGAAAACAAAGTGAATTAGGGATTATACAAGAAAGTAAAGAAGGCATCCAATAGGGCATCGAGGTCAGGAAAGCTTGAAAAAGGATTTTCAATACCACTGAGGGGGTAAACCCGTCCTTCGGAAATCGCCAAGTGGGCGAAACAGAGCATGCTGGATACTCTTCCTGGAATAAAAAGGAGTATACGTGGCCAGGAGAAAGGAACTGAGGAAAAAAACCGGACATAAATCCCAAGTATTCAGCACTCTCCGGAAAGGGACACTCGCCATGGAAAGAGCAGACTAGGATACGCTAAAACTTGAAGTGCGATCGGAACGCCCCAAAAAAGAGCAAAAATGATTGGCCTGGAAGGGCGGGCAAAACGGGGCGTCAGCCACCGCCAGGGAAACTATAAAGGGGTAGTGTTAGGAAGTCAACTGGAGGCCCCAGGGTAAGGAACAGGGGTTCGGATATTTGGGGAGCTGGATTTTTAGGATTCAACAGATGGCCATGCCCGAAGAAAGGAACTTTAAAGGAAGAATGGGAGATATCCTACCAGGGACCGGACGGGGTAGAAGTATATAGCTTTTAATCAAGGGGTCGGAAGGAGAAGTTAAAAAGCCGCAACTACGTTAAAACCAAAAAAGGGGGCAATGGAGGGCAAAATGAAAAAAGGGGGGAATTAAAAAAATTAAATGCTAACCGAAAGGGCAGTTCGGGGGGGGGGGGGGAAAAACGTGCCTTTTGTAAAATGAAAGAAAATAATAGAAGTGCGAAAACTAATTCGGGAAGCCATTAACAGTGGTTTGATTTGGTCGCTTTCAGCCTTTGAAGCGGTAAGAAAAGATTGACCGCACTAAAGAAGCACTAACAGGGGAGAAATATCTTGAGAAGCATAAGGGATAATAATAAAAAAAATCACAAAAAGGTTTGATATAAATCCAAAGGATGATTCGCACAGGGTGGGGCGGGGAAGCTGGGAAGGCTGGTGGGTATATAGATGGAAGTGAACCGTTAAGTCATTTATTAAAGGGAGAAGAATAAATCCAAAATTAAGGGTAGGAAAGCCGCCGTGCTTTAAAATACTTGGGCTCGCTCGGGTTTGGCCTGGAAAAATTGGGGTCAGCGAAGGAGAGGGGAGTTCTTAGGCTCGTAAAGACTTCGGAATGGCTGTGTTAGAGGGGACCATTTGGGGTTGACAAGAAGCGAAATTGCCACGGGGGAACTGCTGCAAAGACAAAGCAAAAGGAAGAGAAAAGGGACGAATAAAAAAAGGCCTCATGATTTAAAAAAGAGGGGAAACCAAAGACTAGATGTTTAATAAAACAAATCCAACCAATCAAAAAAACACAAAAAAAAATCTTGGAGGACCTAAGTTGTTAAGGACGGGCTAAGGGTCGGAACCTTGGGAAAACCGCTTTTAGGCATATCTGGACAGAAACAAAGAAAATTTTTACCTCGAAAAGACAAAGAACAATAATATAAAATATTAATCATCGCCACCAAAAAAAGAGGGTGAAATAAAGTGGTGGGAAGAAAAAAGTCATTGACTACTAATGAGCAATCCAAGCCTAAAGAACTTGTCTATACACCCGGGATATCCTAGGAGCAAGACAAAAGGAAGGGTACCAACGGATCCGCCCACATCTTCGGCGGAAAAGGGTGGGGGGAAGGTCCGGGATATCGCGATGTAGGTTCAAGGGAACATTAAGAGCATTCCTCAGCTTAATTGCTCTTGTTTAATATTTCAAGAGGAGGGCAAGGGAAAAAAGAAGACTTGCTCGCTCTCCAAAAAACAACCACTTATTAAAAGATAAGAAGAAAGGTCCGCTGGGAAGTCTCAGAGCAAGAAGAAAGAAAAAAAGGGGAAAGAGGAATAAAGCCATGGAAAAACTCAGCAGAATAAAAGGTCCACCTTCGCACCGGGGCCGGGGGGCCCTGCATTTGATCGATCTCCGAGGATTCCCTGTATAAGACCATGGGGAAAATATGAGGGGAAAGTTTCAACGTATAAACAAGTAAGAAGGAAAAGGAGTGTTCGTGTAGGAATCAAGGTTTTGACTGGTTCTTTCGCCGAGAGGAAAATCAACTACGCTGAATAAAAAAACAGAAATTACGACGTAAAAAATAGTGTACAACTGGAAAGGAGGTAACCTCAAGTTTTTTGTGGGGGTGGGGTTGAGATGGGGGGTTTCGATGTTAGAAAAAAGGGGAGCTTGGTGTGGGAAAGCGGGTAAAGTCATGGAGTGGTTTATTTGTGTTTCTCGGAACTGATCAGAGCTGAAATGGAAGGCCGCCGGTTCGAAGGTAGGAAAAGGCCGGTTGAGGGGGGGAAAAAAAAAATAATGCAATACACAACAAACATCTCCGTTAAGGGGACGACGAGACAGTCAACGGGGACCGGAATGTAGGAGGAAAAATTTGCAATGAAAACCAACAACAGGAGGTTTGTCAAGAAATTTGCTCCCCGAATTTCTAGGGATGGGCTAAAGGTGATCCAGGGATTCAAAAATGGGGTAGGGGATTCGAAATGAAAGAATTCAAGGTGTGGGTGCTCCAAAAAGGGGGGGGATGAATCGAAGCTAATGCTATGGTGGTATTAAAAAAGACCAAACAAGAAACCGGAGAGGTCATAAGAAAAGTTGGGATGGTAGGCCGGAAAAAAACTAGATCTATTAAGGCGTTCCCAAAAGGCGTAAAGAGAAAAAAAAAAAAATTCTAAAAAAAAATGGAGGGCAAAGAAGATCGAAGGAAGTTAACTAAAAAATCCATTCTGGTAAAAAGAACGTCTGTAATTAAAATTTGTATCATAATGAAAAAGAAGACGGAAGGAAACAACTCAAGAAGAAGGGGGTTGGAATTAGTTGCGGCAGGCAACCGGATAGGATCCAAAGGTAGTTAGATATCCAATGACATGTCCCTGCTTCGAAGGAAGAGAGGAAAGGAAGCGGTAAAAAGGACGGAAGGGACTGCAACAACATTAAGCGGAAAAAAGGAAAAAGTTCTGTGGGGGCAAATGACTACTTTGACCTAACTACCATTATATAGGGGGGGGGGGGCACATGCTGTGCTTACCAGTCGGTTGGGTGGTTATTAGGTGCTGACTGATGGTGCAAGGGCTGGGGAAAGCTGAAGTAAACGTAGTCTAAAGCTCACTTTCAGGGAGGAACGAGGGTGTCCAGTGAACAGTCGTGGAAGAAATTGGGGGGGGGGGAGTGATTGCAGACGCCCGAAAGAGCCGCAGGAATAATGGACCACCGGAGCTTTGGGGACGGAGAACTGTAATTTCGGCATTGAATTTAAGGGGAAAAGTGGCCAAAGTGGGATTAAAGGGGGGGATTCACTGTCTTCATCAGGTGTATTGAAAATTAAGTTTCTTAGTCACATTGGCAGGTTCTGTAAGGAGCGCTTCAGTTCGGCCGCCAAGAAGAGAAGACTATAAAGGGCGTCGCAGCGAGCGAATATGATGCGGGTACACAAAAACGTAGGAGGGAAACCCTGAAGAAAATGAGCTGTAACGGAGTCTCGGGTTCCACCCATATTTTGTCAAAGTATGGTCTTGGACCGGGAGAGAGCAGTCACTGAGAAAACAGAAAAACAAAAAAAGAATACCATGAAGAGATGACGACTATGGAACAAAATACATCAAGCCCTTTTAAGTGGACCTCCTGGAAAACAGGCGACACGTCAATGAAACAATACGGTTAAACTAAGGACAACCCAGGGAACTACGAAAATTGATTATTATTATAGGTCTTGAGGCGGGAAAGGGAGAACGACAAAATGAAGGAAACAGCAAAACAAAGGTCCGGGGAACGCTCCAATAACCCACCGGCGGATGCCGGGCCTGCGGAAGCGAAAAAGGGTCAAAAGGAAGGGGAGCCGGGAAAGGCGATCTCGATCCTGCAATTAAAAGGATCTCTAACGGTTAATTATCCGACCTTAGCGGGCCGATGGAAGGGGAGGCCGACATCACACCATACAAGGCGGGGGGGAACAATCGCCTAAAGAGCTGTCGCTAGCATCCGCACGGACTGAGAAAGAGGGAAATAAAGGCACCGGCAGCACAAGAAGCCTCCGGAGCAAAAAAACCGTGCCAGTGGTCCCAAAAGTCAAAATGGTGTGTAAGTCAAATGTCGTCAGTGCCCCATTGCCAACGTAAAAAGGGGGCGAATTGGGGGTTAAAGGAGGGATTGGTTTACGAAGGCCCTCGAAGAAGGACAGTTGAATGGACTCGTTCGGAACATGGACCAAGATTTATACCGACGGTTGAATCAAGGGGGAAGAAGTACTCGAGACAAAAAAACAAAGGAACGACAAGGGGAACAACGACAAAAAGGGAAGCCATGGAGGGGATGACTTGCATGGGTAGTGGGGGTGGGACTCGCAAGCGGAAGAAGACAGAAGTGATGGTTTACGAAGAAGATAAATGTCAGGAGGTAATTGATAGTGGGCAGGAGTTCCGTTCAAAAAAAAGGGAAAGGACAGGTTTTGTGGAAAAAGGAGGTTCAGGAAGAAAACCTTACTCCGATTAGGGGGGGCATACACTATGGAAAGAAGGGCGATATCGGGATTGCCAAATGCCGGACCTGTAGGCCGAGTGTTGGGGGATAAAAAAAAACGGAAACAAAAGAAAAAAATTAAAAAATGATCCATTTGGGGGGGGGACGAAAGAACAAAAGATTGCTGCCTGCGGGTGGGGAACGTAAGACATTCACAAAAAAAAAATTTAAACAGGGTTAGGGCAAGGTCTCCCAGAAACCTAGAAAGGAGGGGGTAGTTGAAAACAAAGTGGACAAAATCCGGTTGGGGCGATCTACTGTTTAACTGCATAGTTAGCGAAATATAATCGGGGGGGCGTGAGAGGAAGAAATTAGTGAAGTAAAGTAAAATCGAGGGGGAGGGGTGAAGGGATTTGGGGGTAAAACAATGAAACATTTAAGAAGGGGGCCGAACGGCGGCAAGTGATTGCCAGCCGAGGAAGAGAGGGGACTAGAAAAAGAAACAATAATGCATGGAAGGGGTTCAAAACAAATTACAAAAACCAAAAAGAAAAAAAAACTTTCTTGTTTAAGCGCACCCCATTCTCAACAACAAAACCCAATCACAGGCACAGGGAAGGGAAACCCAGAAGTTAGTTGGGGGGGGACAGAAAAAAGTGAGGGACTGGAAAGGTCGTCGCTGGCTCTGTTTTCAGCTATGGCGGGAGAAAGGGGTTACCTTTCTAACAGAAAGACCAGGGGTATCATTACGAGATCCAAAAAAAGAGTTGTAAGTGCTACTGTTTCTACGGTAGCCAGAGGGAGAAGAGCATATGTTGAAAAATTGGGAGAAAAAGGAGAAGAAGAGAGTCTCTCAGCAAATCAGGAAAAACCGATCTCCAAGAGAATGAAGGCGGGAAACATGTTTTATTCTTCTGGTATCGCGTTATGGTAGGGGAAATCTTATGGGGCGGGAAGTCGGGGGTGGGGGTTCTTCTCGTGAGAGATGGGTTCAGTGCTAATCTATTTCACTTTTTACTCCTCAAGGAGGATGAGGAAAAGGAGAAAGGAGGGGGAGAAGAAAAAAGCGAGGCCCTCTAAAATCAAGACATAAGAAGGAGGCCTCTCTCCGTGGAACCCTACCAGAGACGCCAGGCATAAAAACGGGCCGATCCCGAGGTGTTAAGGGTAAGCACGAAAGGTTGATGGAACGCCTAAACCTGTATAGACAGATTAAAATAAAGGAGCGGGGGAGGTACTTAAAACAGAGTGCAAGGAGATGAATTTTGCGGGGAAAAAGAGTAGATCCGGGTATTTTGGTCTCTTTTCGGGCGCGGAGTTCGAAGGAAAGAATCAGACACGCCAAAAATAAAAAAGGTGCAAGAAAAAAAGATTTTGCAACTGAACTTCGGGGATTAAGAAACTATGGGTTTCTCCAGGTGAGGTGGGAAAAAAATGGGTTTGTGCGAATGATAACAATAAGTTAGTGGGGGGGGGTGTTCAATTGGAAAAAGAAAGGGGGTTTTTTATTGGGGGGGAGAGGACTGTGAGAGAGCAAGCAGGGAAAGCGGCAAGGGGTAAAAATTCAGAATCTTGGTGGGAAAAAAAGGAGGAAAAAAAAACGACCAAAGGAAGGGGTAGAAAGTACGATAGAAGTCAACGAATCGAGTGAATATGCTCCCATAGTTTAAAAACAAGAACGACAAAGGATGTTGTCAAGCTGTAGCCGGAAACTAAAAGGGAAGGCTATGCTAGGGGAATTTGCACACAGTCGAAAAGGGTTCGAATCGACTCCTGTACACCAATCAAATAAATCTTTGGTATTATCGAAACACAGGAGGATCTAAACTAGGGTTCTATAACACCTAAGAACGAACACTTAAAGATACGGCAGAGTTTGCGGGGACTGGCTAGTTCGAGGTCAACGGAGAGGAGTAAGGAGTTTTGCCAAAGGCTTAAAAAGATGAAGAGGTAAAAAACCCCGGGAAATGAACCCTCTCTCATCATTACCGCCAAGGAAAAAAGGTACAGCGGGGGGAGGTAAAAAGAAACGTCGGGAGATGTGGGGAAAAGATGCAGAAGGGACAAACCCCAGGAAGGGTACTCCCCTCATGCACAGAGGTGTGGGAACAAAACATTTCGGCGTGCAACGGGGATCGAAAAAAAAATTTCCAAAAGGAGAGACGGCATAAATGAAAATGGGGAAAACACCCGAGCTTACCGGTCAGGGGTCGGAAATTTCCTCTGGAAAAAAAACGGTAAAATAATCAAAACGAAAGAGGGGAAAATGAAGGGGGGGGGGGGAAAAGGAATTGGCAGATAACGAAAAGTTTCAAGGGAAACTGACCTGTGAGGGCTTACAAAGGGGTGAGGGGGGGGTGTGAAAAACAAGGGGAGGGCTGGCAATCGCAGCCAGGGGGGGATGATAGAAAAGAAACTTCAAAAGCGGCAACAGGGGGGCCAGTCCTGGCAGTGAGGGGAAGAATTGGGGAGTGATGCTTGGTCAGCCACGAAAAGCCCGAAGGGCAACGAGAATCTTTCCTAAGAAAGGAAGACTCACGCATGGGACATGGGGATCCCCCGGTCAAAGAAGGGAGGGAAGGCAGTGTAGGGTGGGATCCGTACTGAGAAGGGCATGTGATATCAGCGGTCTGAATTGTAAAACTGACCCACAGCGAAGAATAAGCAAGGAGAAGGCGATCAACATTATGCATTCAGGTAACGAGACAAAATGTAAACGTAGTCATCGGGGGTAAAGTTGCATATTTTTCAGGGGAAGGGCTTAACTGGAAGAACATCATAGACAAAAACAACAAAAAGAGGGGGGGAGGGAAAAAGAGCGATGCACTGCTGACTGAAAAAACTGAACATCCTGCAAATTTGAGTTACGGACCCCGAGAAGCAGTTCCGGATAGCACGGCTAATCGAGGTAAACTGAAGAATAAAGCCATTGCCGATCGTCGAAATCCAAGATGCAAGGGGGGGCGGAAAAAATAACCGAATGAGATGAAGGAAGAAATGGACAAGGGAAGGTAACGAAAAATAATGGTCGAAACCTGAGGAAAGCCCGGCAAGTCGAATCGCCACCGTCAAAAGAGCGGAGAAGGAGCACGGAGATGTTCCTGGTACAATATCTATAACGGGGTGGGGGAGCAAAATAAATGGACGGCAGATGGGAGGAGGGAAACAGGGAATAACAATGATGAGCCTCACTCACGAGGGACGGAACCCCTGTTGCACGGGCCCTGAAGTGGCGTCAACCCGCTACTGGAAGGATACGACAGACCTGACAGATACCATACCGGAAGTGGAAGGTCCGGCTCAACAATAACGTCCAGACAGTCAGGCAATTCTATAAATGGGGGGGGGATAAGGAAAATGGGCGGAAGGGGAATTTCATGTTTTGGCGGATGAAGGTAAGCTGAGGCATGTGGGCCAGAGGCCATGGGGGGACCTAAAAGAGGGAATTGGGCGGGTGTGCCGGAGAAAAAAGCCCGAAATTGGTGCCGGTACCGTGTATCAGGGGGATCATGCCCACCTACAACAAGGAGGACGCCCTGAGTGGATTGGCAAATGGGTAGGGGGGGGGGAAGAAATGAGGCGGATCTCCCAACTACGAAGATGAAAAAAAAAAAAAATTTTATGGTTGAGGGAATTGGCGTGGATATCGTTGAAGGGGGCCATTCACTTGTGTGAAGGGGTTCTGGAATATTTAAGACGGGGGAACTCGGGGATATGGGAAGACGAAGCAAAGACGCAAACTCAAGGCGATAAGTTAGGAAGGAAAAAAGGGAGGCAGGGGTTTCATTGGGGGGGGGCTCTACTAATGAAGGGGAATTCCATCCCTTTTGTTGCGATCCTCAACAGAAATGGAGGCCTTGTTGGTGAAAAGGAGTCGAGCGACCACGGGGGGTGCAAAAGGGTGTCGAAGGAAAAACGTTTACTCCCCGAAATAGAAAGGAATGGTAGTGTTTAACGCATAAGGGGGGATACTGGGGGGAGACGCGATGGGCAATGTCCATGGTGTCCATAGGGAAAGATAGCGGGAAATGACTTGACGTAATGGAATACCCTGAACCGATGGTCGGTTGGGGAGGGGAAAAGAGGTTGTTAAAAACCAGGAAGGGGGAGATTTTTGGTACTACCGCCTAATCGAGTGCCAGCAGAGGGAGAAAAGAAGGGACGTAAATAAACAAAGAAAAAGTGCCTTGGAAAATTTACACCTGGGACCAAAAAAGATACGTACTGGTAATCACATCAGAAAACCCATTATAACACCCACCAATCAAAGGGGGTACGAAAACAGTGGGGAAAATCGAATGTACAATACCTCTGAGTACGTTCGGAATCATTGGGAGGAAGGGATCTGGGGGGGGGGGCGGATATATCTCGGAGAAGGTATCGGCAAAGGAAAATATCCCAAGAAAAAGGGGGAGTATGAAGAGCATCGCCAAGGCACGTAAAAGAGTGAGATCTGGTTCCATCTGTCAGCATATGTTAAAAAAGGGGAGAGACAGGGACCTGCGGCGCGGACAGAAAAAGGGAGGGGACCAGAAAAGTAACGGGCGGGCCGGCGGACAAGGTTAATTCTAGGAGACACTCCAGTGTAGGGTCGGACTGGCCAACGAAGAGGAAATGGGTGTCTTCAGCTCTGTGAGGGGTCGGGAGGGAAGAATGCAAATACTGGTGGCGAGGGGACAAGAACTCCAAAAAATCGGAAAAAGGAAAAGAGGAGCCGGGAACGGAGAACCATTTCAGCTGGCACATTAAAGGAAGCAAGAGAAATAAAAAGGCACGAATAATGGAAACGAGCACGAATGGAACCCTACCGAAGATAAAGACAGCCCAGGCAAAAGAATAAAGTGTCCACGAATCCGAAAGATTGGATTATACAGGGGGGAAACTGCGTTGCTAAGTGCCGAGCTAACCCTGGAGAGGAAAAAGGGGGGTAAAGAAGAGGGAAAAGGGACAAATCAGTGAAATATAAGGATGTTGCCATTCTCGTGAGGGGGGGGGGGTCTTGTTCTTTTAAAGATGGGTAAATAGCACTCATAGAAGATAGCACAAAACCCACAGGCCATAAGAGGGGAAGACCGGGGCAGGGGAACAACTTGACTGCGTGAGGAAGAAAAATGTGTGTCATTTTCCAGGTCTTTTTGTGAACGAGTTGATTTCGAAACAGATAACATCTTTTTGGGGAAAAAGGTTTAAGAAAGCATGGGAGGGTGTGTGTCGTCCCTGGAGCTCTTACTAAGGACATTGTGCCACACGGCGGAAGATATATGGAAGAAGGGTTATTGGGTTAAATAAGGGCAAAAATCGTATGGTAAGGAAACCGTAAAGAGGGAGAGCAACTAATGGGGATAGGGCGGAAAAAATAGCCCTAAAAACCTAGAGAAGATGTTGTCATAAGGACTGGGTAGAAAAGGCTAAAAAGTGAAGGAGTAGTGTAGAAATGAGCATGGTAATGAGAGATCTTTATGCCAAAAATAATTACAATGGGGGTGGGGGTATCTCAAAAAATGGATTTAATCGATAAGAAAATTTTTATGACAAAACAAGAATACCTTCTCACTGATTCGCAGAAAAAGAATCGGGCCATTGGAGGTTTCTGCATGGTCTGCGGAGGGCCAACTATTCTTCTACAGTTGGGTCCCCGACTGCTCACTGATAGGGAAAGGAAAACGAAGGAAGCAAAAAAAATTAATGGAACCTGCAAAGACTAATCCGCAATTAAAGAAAAATACTAGGTGGAAAGGAACCACTGTATTTTAATGGAGAGCAGAAAGTTAAGAAAATGGCAATTATAAAATATGGCGCCCTAGGGTGTCACTAGTGCGGAGTGCAAACGGAGGAGCGGGCAAAACGGAGAAAGGACCGGAGCCAATGGGGCCATGCAATAATGCAAAACACAAAAGGAAGTGAAGGTATTCGGGGTTTCACAGGAAAAAGAAAAAAATGCTTTAAATATTCACGGAACTGCACTGAAGGGGGGAAAATACATTTGAGTACTAACTACCAGGGAATTTGAACTACCTGTGGAGGACGGGCCACGGTGGTTGTGCCCAACCGAAATGAAAGGGGGGAGCCATGGTGCACAGGTTATGTCCTATAAAGGTCAAGGAGGGATGATGACTCTCTCTCTTAGGGAAGAAAGAGGTGGAAGTTTGAGAACTTTATTAATAAAGGGGAGGCGGAGCCCCTGAGTCCAGGAGTCGAGGACGTATAGATTAATTTATTTCCGGAAGCATTAATCTGGGGGCTCGGCTTCATTAATGTGGGATCCACCTGGTGAATCTGTCAAACGGGAGGCCAGTGGGGTATTGACAAATGAATTCGTAAGGTTCAGGAAAGGAGGGAAGATTGCCGGAATCTCAGGACATTGCCTTCCTTGAACCAGCATCCATTCAATGATGTAGGCGCCCGACGCCATACGGAGGTGTCAGGAGGAACCTATTCTTACCGTCGGGGTGCCTTTACGGAGTCAGCGGGGGACCCTCAAAAGAGTCCTAGTTTAGGGTTCAAAAAGAAGATAGAACATCGAAAACAAAAACACAACAACGGCGGAAGGAAAAGGAGATCGCCCTATGAAAGGAAAGAAGAAAAGGAGACTGAAGGGCAAGGTTCCTGGAAACCGTACTACGTTACCAGCATCGCAATGCCAAGAAGTAAGGGACACGGGCCTTTGAAGGACCGGAAAAGCGGCGACGCAAGAAGGCTGGGGCGGAAAGAAAAGACAGGGGAAGCTTGCGTCCGACGAAGGTGGGACTAAGAGTACATCAAGAAAAGAATGGCGACCCGGGAATCCCTTAAGGAGTCGGCCACGGGGAGAAGGCCGACCTCGGATACTCTGAAGGAAGAAAAAGATACTAAATTGGAAGAACTTTATAAGAGAAATAGTATCCCTACATCACGAAAAATTAGGACCTAAAGAAGCGGAAAGGGACACCACAGCAGTGAGCTCAATAACGAGGGAGAGTAAGCCTCGCTTGCGCAAGGAGGAGCGCTTCACAAATCCGGCAGAACGGAATTTCTTGAAGGGAGGGCAACAAAAAAAACGTGGGGCGGAAGAAAAAGAGAGGCAAGGGGAGAATTTCTTGGGTAATAAAAATGTAACATGTTGCCCAACGTTCATGCCGTGGTGCGGAATTATTTGTAAACTGTGAAGGCAAGGTTGTCAAAAGAATGCAACTCAAAAAAGAATCCCTTGCTCATTGGACCTTCATAACGCATGGCCATTATTGAGGGAAGGCGGCGGCCGGGGGGTGGGGTCGCTCCAGAGCCTGAAGAGAAAACTAAGGGACAACAAAAGCGCAAGGGAAGGTCGGCAGTGGGCCAGGGGAGTGGAAAGTGCCGCAGAGACAAAAGTCTTCTACCTAGGCGGCCCTTGTGGGGTGGGCGGGTAAGGGGGGATCGTGAGAGTTCGCGTGAGGGGCCGGGCAAATTGGGGGGGGGTGAGGATTCATTTTAGCTGGGACGCAAAATTAAGGGGGGGGGGCATGGACAGCACGCGAAAAAGCCGCAACTCAAAGGAAGAGGTGAGAAGGGCCGGGAGGTTCAAAAGGGTTGGCTGCCAATAAGTAACTGCAATCCCTTTTTGTGGGAGCGATAATCCAAAGAAGGGCGGACTGCGGGTGTAGGTAAAGACGCCGGTTCAGCCACAGGAAAGTACAGGCCAGGGTATGCAATCATCTCCCTATAACGAAGAGTAAAATGGTAGGTTTGAGCGAACTCAGCACAGTTGTTCAGCTTGGGCTACACGGGTTGTGGTACATGTAAAGGGAGAGGAAATCTACTAGGAGAGGGTTGGAGAGGGACTATTATTAACTTCTCTGGAGGTGGTGGGTGAATCCTTTTTTAACCCATAAAAAGGGAGGAAGTGTTTAAAGGCAGAAAGAACTTAAAGATTTCCAGAGTCAAGAAGAAGGCTATCCACAAATTGCCTTGATTTTTAAAAAAAATGAAAAAAAGGGGGGATGCGGAGGGTGGTTACACATCGCAAACATGCTAAAAAAAAAACCAACCCAATCACGAAAACCTCTTGGAGAACCCCGAAGTCAAAGTTTGGGAACAACGACGGACGAGGTAAGGGGAGAACCGGAGGACCGCGGGGGACGGCATCTGAGCACGCGTAGAAAGAACCCCTAGGCGAGAAACAAATCACAGAAAGGATACATAATCAAATCAGCCACCAGAAGTAAAGTATGCTTACTGGGGGGTGGATAAGGTCTGTTACCCGACATATATTGGACGGTCTATACAGGATAGCCGCGGCGCTGTACAGCCAAAGGGAGAAAAAGGGGAGCAAGCCACACAGCGTAGAAGGGGAAAGAATTCTGCCTGTATTAACGCTACTGGAGGGGGGGGGGAATCTGACTTGGCAGGACTAGCGAGGTTATTTCATTGATTGCTTTCTTTGACAAGTAGCGGAACTGGTTCTCTGGTTTCAGGC
>Ga0179591_1375508_pt1 | contig 13010 bp, 18 predicted proteins | sample CZOMad2_1_08_16f_FD_182891 | JGI IMG/M metagenome (GOLD analysis project Ga0179591, IMG submission 182891) | Vadose zone soil fungal communities from Angelo Coast Range Reserve, California, USA - CZOMad2_1_08_16fungal (PacBio error correction) | ecosystem: Environmental > Terrestrial > Soil >...
TCGCATCTGATGGTTGAGAGGGGGCACGTTGTATGACGGGAGGAAAGTTTTAAAGAGGACGACAGAGAGCGTGCAGGTTTCGAAAGGGCAGCGAAGAATACATGGGCATTTTTCAGTATGGGGATGAGAGACGGAACTTGATGTTGGTAAATAACGAATGAAAGGTGGAGAGGATCTCCTTTTGGGTGACGGGGGGGGGAGGAAAAAAATTTGTAGGCCCGGGAAAGGGTTTTTCCGGGGCAGCGGCGGGTTAGGAAGGGGGAGGGGAGGGGGGGGATTGCTCAGCCCCGAGAGGAAAAAATTGTCTTGGTGTCCGAAGAGTAATTTTACTTGAGAAGAACGTCAAGGAAGCAAGAAAAAAAGTGCTAATAGAGGGAGGGGATAGATATACCTCATTTAAGAGGATAGTTGAGAGGGAAGATATTATATGGAAAACGGTCGGGGGTTGGTTAGGGGAGAGAGGACGCCTCTCAGACTCGGGATTGGGAGGAAAAGAAAGGGGGTTTGCGCGCAAGACCGTCGTTCCGATTCAAACCGCCTCTCTTGAGGGGTGATTGTGGGGAAAAAAGGAGGGGGGAAAGGGACCCCGGGGAGAGAAGAGGGGTTTTATTGGGTGATGCCTGGAAAACTAGAGCCCACGCGTAGTCATAGTCCGAAAGAAAATGAGGGAAGACGACTTTCCTTCACTGCTAGGGAAAAAAAAAAAAAAGTTCACCTTATGACCCCGGAAGAGACGACTTGCCTTCTCAGACCAAAAGAAGGGGAACCATGACCCTCGGGGAAGAACAGGAGAAGAGACCCCTTCTTGCAGCGAGAGGAGGACAGTCTCGTACTCTTTAAAGAAAACCGGACCCTTTCTTTTCTAGAAACACTGGACGCGGAGGGACCGAAGAATTTTGCTCGGTGTCTTTGAGTGGGGTAAAAGAAGACCTTTTCGCGAACCGGAAGAAGCCTCTCCCAATACATAGAAGATTCTTCTGATCCGAGGAGAAAAAAGAAAAAGGCACTCCGCTGATGCGCAAAAGTCCCCCTTAAATGGCAGCTTCTCTCAGCGCAAAGTCCAGAGGGGTTTGAAAGGAAATAAAATAACTTAGATGAAGACAGAGAAAGGGGAAAGAAGTACCATCGTTGGAAAAGATTCCCTCCCTCTGTATCTTGAAGGGGGGGGAATACCAGGAGAAAGAGACTTTATATAGGGGAAGACTCTTCCCATCCTAGAAGTGCCTTTGCGCTCCCAGGGGGAAAAAAGGCGTCGAACCAAGGGAATTTTTTCAGGCAGGATCTCAATCGAGGGGGTCAATGGGTTGGGGAAAAAGGTGACGTGAGGGACGATCTGGTGATGACCCTTGGATCTTTTAACGAGCTAAAGCCGATCGGAAAAGGCGCGAAGGAGCGACAGGGTCCGCGTGGTCCGATCCCAAGACCATGAAGGCACTTGGCTAGATGACCAGGGTAGGTCTTCACTAGTAAGGACACAGGGCTGAGTGAGCCTGTAACCGGAGAGGGAAAAGACCTTCCTCACAAAAAAAAAGAAAGGTGGGTTTTTACATACAACACCTTGTGAGTGGGAGGGCCATTTCAATATCAACTTGGGAAGAAAAATTCTCAACAGCCACTGGGGAAGAGGAAAGTAAGGGAGGGGAAGGGGGGATCTTTACGCCTGGGAAAAGGGAATCTTCCCGAAAGGGGGGTGACAAATTGTGATGGGGAAGATTGGGGGAGGGAGGAGTGGGCTCATACAAAAAAAAAAGCCTGTCCCCGAGAGAAAAGGTGTGGCTACGAACTCCGGGATAGTAAGGAAAGTAAGTGTTTACCCGGGGGGGGGTTATTATCATTCACTCAACAAGCCTCTTCAGCAGAAAGTGACATAGGTTGGACGTCCCTAAAAAAAAAAAACCTCTTTCGTTCTTCCTAAAAAGCGTTGTGGGAAAAAGAAACTCTAAGGGAATCAGCTCTCACTTTCATCTCCAAAATTCTTCGAAGGACGAGGGTGATGCGGTATCTTGAGCCGGAGGGCCGAGGAGGGGAAGCCCGATAGGGGTTGTGATGCTCTTTATTTCAAGATAGACCTCGAAATGGGACATGCTTAACAAGCAGTACTTCACCTGTGCCAGCTCTGTGAAAAGAAAGATGCAAAAAGAACTCTCTCTACTTGGGGGGTAATGATTCACCCGATGTCAATCCCAGCCTTTAGGGCGTTTAGGGGAAAGGGTTTCTCTAACTGAGTGCTGGGTTTCTTTCCACAGAGGGTCCCATGCTGTTCAGAAGCGAAATTGTAGGGAAAAAAGGTTCTTTGTCAACCGCGAGGGGGGGTCATGCATGCAGGAAAAAAAGTGTCGAGGAAATATCTTTGGGAGGCAGAGAGGAAAAAAAGCGGATTCGTTTGGAGGATTTGATGGCGGGGGGGAAGGGGATTGCAGAAAAAGAAAAATGGGAAATTAATTTCGAGCGCCGGAAGCGAAATGCCACCAAACACTCCATCCCTAGAAAAACGGACCAAAACCGAAGAAGGCGAATTGCACGAAAGATGAGGGGAAGGAATGCCTGCATGACCCCCAGTTGAAAAAAGGGGGCAACTACCCTCTTGGCACAGAAATGACTCAGGAGCATGTACACTTGCGAGTTTAATCCCTAAGGGAGAGAAACTGAGATAACCAATCCCTCGAGGATTCTCAAAAAGAAAAAAAAGGCTGTGATGACGAAGACTTGTAAGAGGAAAGGAAAACGGAGGTAGGACACGGTCCTACATCTTAGCAGACTGGCACCAGGGGCTGCTCTGGTTAATATGAGGAAGGGGATACAGGAGAAAACACGCTATTTCCATCTACAGGGGAAAAAAGAACGTAGTGGCCCGAATTCTTGCTTATGGAAGAAAAAATACCGCATAAAAAAGGTTTCTTCTGGGGGTGGCCCAGATACCCAGTGGGGGAAAAGGACGTGATGAAAAGAGGAATTACTATGGGTGTTCCTAAAGCCAAGTGACAGAGTACTACTACAGAAAGGGGGGGGGGGGGGGGGGGGTATTTTGCAAGAATACTGCCCATTTATCCGTTCTAAGAAGGGGGGGGGTCCTTACTCATAACCTATTAAAGGAGGAAAAAATTTGAAACCCAAAAGGCAACAGGGGGTTCTCCTGATACGTAACTGGAGTTCTTTCACCACACGAAAAGGGGGCGATTTGTATCTCGGAAGGATATATCCGAGGTGGGACCTGCCGCACTTTTTTCTGGCGTCCACATCAACGATATTAAAAGAAAATTCACAATTTGTCAACAATCGGAGGGGGGGGGGGTTAAAATAAGACATATATTGGGAAGAGCCAAATCCCGGATAAGAACGTTTCTATCCGTTCAGAAAGGGGGGTTCTACAAAGCTCACGTATAAATAGATAAGGGGGGGATTCGTAAAAACTTAATCAAGGGGGGTTTTTCAAACAACAAAAAAAGGGGGGAGAAGGGGGGAATGACGTTCGGAGCTGTAGGATAAGTTACAAAGAAAAGAATGGTATGTCTATGAAAGAAAACACCGGGGAATCGAGGGACCCAAGAATGCTATGGGGGAGGGGTACTGTTATCTGCCCACGCGAAAAAAGAAAAATTAACTTTTCTCGCAAAAAAGAGGGGGCTAGGACGCTTGAAGGGAGCTATTCAAGACAAAAAGGAGGGGGCACCCACGCAGCGTACGAAGGGAGACACAACCCATTGACAAAAAAAGGCAACTGCCGTTATTGGGAAAAGCACTGAATCCATCCGACGTTTTCACGAAAAAGTGTTTACCTTGGACGCAGGGAAAGGGGAACTAACTTAGGAAGTTAATTCTTTTTTCACTCAAGGGGCACCCTAACGGGGAGGAACTCTTTCCTTGAGCGAGACAAAAGAAAGAACGAGTCCTATCATTCTAAGGGGAGAAATTATGCTTCTAGCGGTAGGAAGGAAAGAAGCTAAGTTTCTTCTCAACCAAAAGGTCGGGGGACCTGGAAAATGGAAAAATAATATTTTGCGTCTTAAGAGGAAGAGCAGTACTGGGACGTTTTTTATTTTGCAAAGGGGAAAGGGTGAGTATAGTATAGGAGAATGTGTGAGCGCCTCGGAAATCGTTTATACTGGACGATTCGGTGAAGAAAAAAGAAGAAAAGGTATGAAGGGACAAGGAACATAAAAAAACCGGATTATTCCTGGCGGCAAGGAATGGGTGTTTTCAGAAGGCCTTATGCTAAGGGCCACTTCCCCCACGGGATTACTCATCCTTTCCTCTTAGAGGATGGAAGAACGGGGAGCTCTCGGGAGGTGGGAAAGAACTGCAATGGGGGCAGGAGAGCTTGTTCTTCTCCGGAAGAAGGAGGGAGTTTTCCCACTTTGGAAAAAGGGGGAAATTTGCATATTGAAAAAGGGGATTGTCAAGGGGAACAAGTTCCGGGAAGAAGTTTTAGTAAGTGGTGGCGGACTTCATTTGAAAGGAAGAAGAAGTTGGTCTCTCTTTGGGGGGGAGGGGGGAAAAAGAAGTGCACGGGCCTACACCCCAGAAGCACTCTCCCTTTTTCCTTAATCTCATTTTTCTGGCAGAAAGAGACGAACACAACTCTCTGTCGGGGGGGTGATCAGCAGCAACGCCACCTTGCATTAGCTCAAAGAAAAAGGAGTCTGAGCGGAGACACAGAGGCCCATCCAAAACCTCTGAACGCCCGCTCGGTCGTGTTAGGGGACCTAATTGCTCACTCGGGAAAATGTCCTAGGCTTAGAAAAGGAAAAGGCATAGATTCTCCTGGACGTGAGGATCAGAGGGGAATGTGAGGAGACGCTCATTACACTTCAGGAGAGAGGAAGGCGGCGCGCTGGTGCTGATAAGAAAAAAATAAAAGACGCTCTTAACAGGAAATCCAAAGGGACCAGGGGAAAAAAGCAAACCTTGTTTCCGAAGGGAGAAACGTACCCAAAAGGCGATCACAGAAAACAAAATTCCTGGTCCATTAGTTATGGAAAAAAAGAAAAGGTAAAGCTCCCCCTCAGGAAAAAAGGGAGAATAATATCTCGCTGATAATAGAGAAAGATCTCTTTCCTGAAAAAGGTGAGGAAACAAGGGTCTGTTGCCATTGGAAGCTCACGTCATCAAACAAGAAGAAAAAAAAGTCAAGATTTCTTTATAAAGGGCAAGTAGGAAAAGGGATCATGCATATTTACGAAAAGTCTGTAACCGTGCACTAATGGGGGAAAGAGGAATCGGTTCACGAGGAAAGACGGACCGAAAAAATTAGTTTTTTACTTTGGGGGGAGAAGGTTTTTATCAACGGGAAGACAAAACGTAAAAGTAAACCTGCGGAGAGGAGTACCCCGTACCCACGGAGAAGTCCGACTCTACTCCTATAGAAGGGGCTAGATAAAAAAAAGGAAAGAGAAGATAAGGAATATATAGAGATAGGAGAAGGAAGGGATTTGGTTGACGGGAGGGAACCCGGGGAAAAGGAAGGTTACTTACTTTTTTATTACCAGGGGGGGGGGAAGGAGGGGATGTTACTCCAAGAAAAAGGGAAAAGTGATACCATACTTTTAAAAGAGGAAGTGAATCTTCGCACCGCTGGAAAAAAGAGAAGTGCAATTTGTTACATATTAGGGAAAGGAAATAAGGTCGAACATGATAAAGTGTACTTGACATAAAGGGACTTTTTTTTCTGGAGGGGCGGGAGTTCGTTATCTTAAATGGGAAAAGAAAGGGGAAGGAAAAGGTTGTAATCACCGGGCATGGAAGGACTAATATCAAGGGATATAAAAAAGGTTCATTCTTTTTATTTATATGAAAGGGAAATGATTGGGTTAAACATAACTATTTCCAAGGAGGGGGGGGGGAGGCGAAGTTTTTTCACCTGGGTGCGGATAGACCGGGGGCACCGGGGGTGTTTATTTTGGTTTCAGGTGAGAAGGGGGTGGTAAGTATACTGGGGGGAGCGGGGGGTGAGGTGAGGGGATCTTCTACTTGAGGGAAGAGCGGAATTTACTTGTAGGGAGGGGGAAAGGCAAATTTAAGAGGGGATATGAAAAAAAAAGTGAGGATTAATCTATACCTCATGAAGAAAGAAAGGGAGGCAAGTAGGCTTAGACGAGGAAGGGGGAGAAAAGGGCGGCGCCACCGCTTCTCTGGTTGTGATTCATGGAAAGACTCGGTCAGAAAGAAACTCTTCCCTTTATGGGGAGCACTCCGAAAGGGGGGGAAAAGAGCAAAGAACCTTCTTGATGATGAACACACCTCCTCTCTTTGGGGGAGGGAGGAAAACTGTACGTTTGTACCTTTTTAGTGGGCCAGAAACCGATCGTCTCAGGACCACGGGGAGAAGGAGTTGTCTTTTTTTTATGAAAAAAGCACACAAAAAAGGAAAAAAGGTCGGCAAATTTCCCTCAAGAAGTAAGGGCCACCCCCTCTAAAAAAATGAAAACTTTACCCCCTTAAAGGAACTAGACAGAAAGGGGAGAAAAGTCCATTGCCCTATGCAGGGAAACATCGGAAACATGGGAGACTGACTTTACCTTCTCATAACCAATCTCCGAGGGGAAAAGGGGGGGAAGGTAAAATCTCTTCCCCAAACTAAAAGAAAAAAATCCGACCTTGAGGGGAAGGAAGATTCATTCTCGGAAAAAAAAAAAAAGTTGTTGCCTTTCAGGACAAAGGGAAGTTTAGTTCTAGCACGAAAAGAGGAGAGTGTGAAACGGTCCCTATCGGGGGAGTCTGTAATGACTAATCATTAGGAGAGGTCCCCACTTTTCCCTTAATAAGGGGAAAAAAAAAAAAGAATAAGGAAGCCAAACTCCCATACAGAGAAAGAAGAAAGCTCGTAGGCGTTCTCCTTAAAGGAAACTCAACCACATTCACGAGAGGGGGGGAAAAAAAGAAAAAAAACGTCCCCGTCGCTTAATATGGGGAAGGGAACAGGCAGCAAAAAACTCTGAAAAGGACCTGGATCAAGTTCTTTTGGGGGGTAACCTTCGCCTAAACTTGAATGAGAGGGGAAGGAAAAGAACTACCGAGAACCATCATCATTACCAGGGGGTGTAGCCACTGATCGCGATCAGCTGAAAAGGGAGAGGGAGTTTTTTCTCGATCAAGAAAGAGGAAAGAGATATGACTGTATATAGAGGGGGGGCCAAGAGGAAAGAAAAAATGAAAGTGCATTGCTCGTCCAAGGGGGAAAAAAAAGAACAGGGGGGACTTGTAGGCTGGGGAGGGTTCACATAGAAAAAGAGAGAAAAGAATTCTTGATGGTTTCATTGTGGGTTGGGGGGAGAAAAAGGATAACCGCGGGAGTGTGTGCCCTAGAGGGAAATGAAGGGTTGATAGCTAACGAGCGCCCGGAAAACGAGAGGGATGGCTCTACAAGTCTGGAGGAAGAAGAACGGTCGCTTTTTCCTATACCACTTAAAAACAACTAGGCATAGCCTAGGGAGGATGGGCGGTTAAATTAGGAGGGAAAATAAAGGTCAATGTGATGGGAGGGGGGGAGGGTAAAACCCCCTCACTTCATTAAACCGGCCATAGAATCCTAGGGGTTGACATTACACCACCGGGAAGGAGTGGCACTATTGCGCAGTTTATATCACCTTTATGAGAAGGGGGGGGGGGGAAAGAACCCTATCAACGCCACGGGCTGAAAGGATACCGTCCTAGGAATTCCTGGAGGGACTGAGGGGGGAGAGAGGAGTGGATCTCCCTCACTTCAGTAAAGGGGGGAAAAAAAGGTGCGGTGGACGATTTTAATATAGTTGAGTTTAAAAGGTACCCAGGAGGTTTCTCATCATAAAAGAGTCTTCCCTTATATAAGCCAGGGGAAAAAAAATAGATTACACAATACAAGGATGTGATCAACATATCAGTGCAAGGGAAAATAGGGACTATAAACCCCTTGTAATGAGAAAGAGGGTGCAGAAAAGGGGGAAAGGTTATTACTCAGGAATCACCCCGAAGAAGGGGGATTAGAGAAAAGTGGGTTTCATACCTGGGGAAAAGCACCCAAGAGGAGAAAAGGAAACCGGAGAGTTTTTTTCGGACAATCGATCCAAGAGGCGAAGAATCGTCCGAGAGAGAAGGGCCACCCTTTTTCTTCTGGAAAAAGCCGAGGTTCATGCGTTAATCTGAGAAGGAAGAAAAAAGGAAGTCGGGCACCACTACGGTTAATCTCCGAGAAGGGGTTGTACAAGCTTGAATCTGTCAGGGGAGGAATAGACCGCCCATGAGGGGGGAGTAAGGACCAGAACGATATTGTGCCATCAGATGGGTGACATCGGAGGCGTCAACAAGGAAAAGGGAGGGACCAGGCATTAGTAACACAGAGAGTACCAGCCTTTCGGAGGGGGGGGGAGAAAGAGGTCTTGTTAGAGGGAGAAACGGGAGGGGGGCTTTCCACGAGGGGAAAGGGCATTCAGACTACGAGGCAGGGGGGGAGGCAAAGACTGGTGAGGTTTGTCTGTCAGGAAGAAGGGGGGGGTCCATGCAGGGCAGTAATATCACCAGGGAAGGGGGAAGTGCGCCTTCTTGACAAAAAGAAAAAGGACTGGGGGGAGAGGGGATTGAGTGAGGGGTGCCGGGGGTAGAGCCTGAGGCAAAGATTACTTTGGAGGGAGACAAAAAATCCGAGATTAAAACCGGGGACTCCCTCCTCCAAAAGGAAAAAAAGCCGAGATTACCTCCGGGGGGGAGGGAGGGGAAAAAAGCAAAGAGAGGGTTCCTCTAACAGGGAGATTTTCGATGACCAAAGAGGACCAAGACATTTTGAAGGTACACGATACAAAATGTCCAAGAGGAAAGAAAAAAATGGACACGGATGGATCTTTTAAAGAAACCCGACTAAGATTACCTGAGAGGAGGAAACCTCCACGACTAAAAAATTCCTGGGAGAAAGGATTCCTCATTACCTGGCCACGGAGAGGGGGAGGGGAAGGGTTGAAGGAAAGCTATCTTGGAAAAAGAGAGGGCCCAAGATGGGAGGTCCGGAAAGAACTGAGGCTGTCCTCTCCTCGAGAAGGGGAAAAGAGAGGTCACAACCCTATCGGGCTCCCTTATTGTTACCGAAAGGGGAGGAGATTTCGAAAGAAGACCGCTCAAAAAGGGGCCCATCAATAACCAGGTTTGTGGCGAGAAAGGGGAGAAGAAAGACGATGAGGATCCTATGTTGCAAGATTGAAGAAAAAAGGGGGAAGGGGGGAAGACGAAAGAGTTGGGTGTTGAGGGGGTTCGAGTTATTGAAAAATACTGCCCATTGAAAAAAAGGAAAGGTTTTCGTTTAAGAGAAATATGTTAGGATGTGCACAAGGAAAGCACAAGTTATATTGAAGAGAGGGAGCCTGCACAGGGGGGGGAGGAGGGAAGCACACTACTTTTAGGGGGAATCTGAGGTATCGAGAGAGAACCTGGAGCTAGTTTTGTATGAGAAAAAGAACGGGGTACTGCGGAAAAAAAAAAAAAAAAAAAAAAAAAAAAAAAGAAAAAAAAAAAAAGAAAAAAAAAAAAAAAAAAAAAAAAAAAAAAAAAAAAAAAAACAAAACAAGAAAAAAAAAAAAAAAAAAAAAAAAAAAAAAAAAAAAAAAAGAAAACAAAAAAAAAAAAAACACAAAAGCAAAAAAAAAAAAGAGAAAGAAAAAAAAAAAAAGAAAAAAACACCCCACCAAAAACAAAGAGAAGAGAACAACCAAACCAACCGCACAAGAACAACCCCAAAAAACAAGACCAAAAAACCAACCCCCCAAAAAAACCGGACAACACCAAAAAAAACCAAAGAAATTTGACAACCCAAAACCAACCCCCCCCAGAAGAGATGGAGAAACCAAGAGAAAACCCAAAACACCAAAACCAAAACCACCTAAAAAAAAAACCCCCAAAAACACCCCCAACCACCACATAACAACAACCCCGCAAGAAAAAAAAACCAACGGAAACCAAAAAACCCCAAAAGACAACACCCCATAGATAGAACCCCACAAAAACCAAGAAAGGGAAACAAACAAAGAAGGGGGAGAACCCCAGAAAAAAAGAAGGACAAAAAGAAGAGAAAAAAGAGGAGTAACCCAAACACAAAAAGAACCCAGAAAAAAAATATAACAAAAAAAAAATAAAAAAAAAAAATATAAAACCCCACAAAAAACAAAACCCCAAGAAACACCCCCACAAGAAACCGGGGGAAACCAAAAGAAGAAACAAACAACCTAAACAAAAAGACCCCCCACAAATAAAACCAGCAAAGAAGCAACGAATGCCAAAAAAACCACAAAACCAAAAACACCCCCAAAAGAAGAAAAACCCCAGAAAAAAAAAAGAAAGAACAAAAAAAGCGGGCCAAACACAACAGACCCCACCAAAAGAACCAAAGAGAGAAAAAAAAAAAAAAAGGAAGGGAAATAACTCAAAAGAAGAGGAGAGAGGGACCCCAAAAAAAAAGAACATAAACCACCACCAAAAAAAAAAAAGGGAAAAAGAAGAACAGGAAAAAAAAAAAAGAGAGAGAAGAAGACAAAACCACAAATCCAGAATTCCCCTCTCAAAAGGAGGGGCAACAATCTTGAATGAAGGGGGGAGGAAGAATACATATATTGTAAAAGAACAGAGGAGAAAACGAACCAAATCCAGAAAAAAAGGTACGTTCTCACGAGGGGGGGAAAAAAACAGGGCGTTGTCAGGTTTGGGTCTAAAATCTCGGAAGGGGCTCTGCAAAGGGCCAGAAGGAAAGGGCTGTTCCACCTAGGAATCCTTTTTGGGGATTTTCCCGAACAAACTCTGACTCTGGGTCCCTTTGGTCCCTTCAGGTTCGGGAGGCTAGTAAGTTACCGAGTCCTTCCATGAGCTAGTGTCCTTTTCACTCCCACCGGGGAGGTGACAGGAAGATCCCTCCCTATTCCACGAGGACCGAACGAGCCCACCTACAAACCTGTGAGGTCAAGCCGATTAGCCAAATCCCGGCCTCGTTTGCTCATTTGATCCGGATGAGCGTGTGAACTGGGATATTCCCGCGACAAGAACTTGCGGATTTCCTGGTTCATGGTTTTAATATCATGGGGGGGAAGGATTTTCGCGAAAGGTCAGATGACGGAGAGGAAGTGAGGCTTTCAAGACAAAATTCCAAGGGAAAAAAGGAATAGTCACACAATCAAGGAGAAAAGCACGAGAACCACCCCATTGAAAAAAAGCAAAAAAGCCAAAATTCAGGAATTGAGAAGACCAGCCCGAAAAGAGTGGTTGGTTTACTCATTTGAAGAGAAGAACGGGGGAGAGGAAGGGGAATCTTTTTCCACTCACCGTAACTAGAGAATGAACAACTGGGCGATTTATGGATCTGAGAAAAAGAGGAATGGATCGCGATCATTCTAAACTATTTACTGAGGAGATAGAAGAGGTAGGATTGACTTCAGCGAAAAGAAGGAGGCGAAGAGGAGTGACTTTACTTTCAAACCAGAATAGTGGCTGAAAATGAAGGGAGGGGTCGTTGAAGGAGGGGGGGAAAAAGAGCGGTACGGTCCTTTTTTTTAGGGGGGGGGAAGGGGGTTTGAGATAGGGAGAAGTTAGGAGAAACGCCGAGCAGAAAAGAGCAAGGGGATCTATGTATGGGGAAACGGAGGTTCTCCGCAAAGGGAAAGGAAAGGGAATGGACCAATCAAGAAAGGGATGGGATTCCCCAAAAAAAAAACAATCTTCAAGAAGGGGGAGTCGCGCTAGTGATGGGAAGGAAAAGGGTTCTTTTAAGAAAAAATGGTTCAATCGTAATGATTGGGGGGGAGGGGGCATAGCTGGACTAAGGGGAAAGGAGGGGTCGCCGATTTTCAATGGGGAGGAGGGAAGGGGGGATGAGAATTCCAGTCAGTCGAGGGAAGGATATAGCCGTTCACTTGCAAGGGAAAATGGGGGATGGAAAAAAGCATTGGACGGAAAGGAGGAAAGGGAGGGGTTTTTCGCGAGGGGGACGTGAACCTTACGGCCTGGAGGGGGAAAAGGGAGGTGGCTCGCGTTTTTGACTGGGGCGAAAGGGGAAAGGGCATCACCCACGAAAAAAAATAAAAGTCTACAAGGGAACTACCTCGTCTTTTTTCTGGGAAAAGAGAAAAAAAAGAGGGGGAGCCTAAAGAGGGGGAAAGAAAGGGGAGGTTTTTGTGTGCATCAGCACGAAACCGGTCTTTGCGAGAGGGGACGGAGAGCAAAAAGCACCAGCCGAGGAGGGGGAGAAAGATATCTTGGTAAATTCCCGAGAAAAAAAAGCCTATTTCTAAGGGAATGTCTTTTAGGAAGAGAAGAGATATAAGAATTTCTCACCTCGAAGACTGAAAGGAAAAGGGGGAAGGGAATTCAGAGTCATTCAGGCGCAGTTTGAGCGATCCTCGACGTGGGGGGAGAAAAACGCCGCTCAAGTAAACTCATGGCGGAAAAAAAGGAAAGAAGGAAAGGAGGGGGGGTCTTAGCAGCAAAGAAAAAGAAAGGAAGAAAACCGTTCCCAGGGCGCAAAAGTACCACCTCCCCGAAAACCTACAAGAAGAGACCGCCACCCACTTAACCAAAAAGGGAAAAAGGTGAAATGGGCCATTCTATTAGGGAAATTTGTCCCCCCCTCACAGGGAGAGGGAGATAAGCACCCTCCTGCACATAAATGTTATGGAGGAAGAGAAGGGAAAGACTTTCGAACCTTCCCTCTAAGGATATAGGGTATTTCCCCCCTTGTATGGGGGCAATTGAAAAAGAACCTCCCCTTACATCACACGTGCAAAAGCACCAAGGAAAAAGGGGGGGCGGTCATTTCTTCAGGCTGGGAAGAAAGAATATGAAAAAGGACACGAGAAAAAGGGAAGAATTGCACGCTTCTGCCTGGAGAGGGTCGCCGAAATTGAAGGGAAAGAAAAAGTATGTCTCTCGGGAAGGAAGGGGGACGTTGGTAAACGAAAGAGGTTTTGGATCAAACGTGGGTCCCTCACAAAAGAGGGAAAGGCTGTTCTTAGGAAAAAAAGAAAAACGGGTAAGCTCACCTCAGGAAGAAAGGAAAAAAAGAGGTCAGT
>Ga0179591_1164150_pt1 | contig 13008 bp, 22 predicted proteins | sample CZOMad2_1_08_16f_FD_182891 | JGI IMG/M metagenome (GOLD analysis project Ga0179591, IMG submission 182891) | Vadose zone soil fungal communities from Angelo Coast Range Reserve, California, USA - CZOMad2_1_08_16fungal (PacBio error correction) | ecosystem: Environmental > Terrestrial > Soil >...
CACTCGTTGCCCAACATTCAAAAGCGACGCGGGAAAAAAAGAGAAAAAGGAATACCGGGGGACAAAGAAGAGGGATAAAGGAAATCCAGCCCAAAGGGGACGGAGAAGGAAAATTCGCAAGCACTTCCCTTCCCGCGGAAACGGAAAAAAATCCCCCTGAAAAAAGGTTGGAAGATACGTGGTGCTAACGAAAGCGATCTTGGTCTATGATGGAAAAAAAAAAACAAGGGGATGCACGCTTTGCGAGAAGGAGGGGAGAGGAATGGGCCGAATAGACAAGAACAGTCCACAGGGCAGGGCTGGGGAATTAACCGTCTCGGTGGGATGATCTGGACATTAGGAAGGAAAGGGGAACAACGGAAGAGTGGTCAGGGGTGGGGAAAAACGGGCAATGGAGAAAACCGTGGGAAAAGGATGCCTTCTACAGTTCCACTAAAACGATCTACAAAATTGGGAAAAACCGGGGGAATACTCGCAGAGATCAAAACCATAATGTTGGTAATAAGGGGGAGTTCTGGCGGAGAAAAACGAGGGGGGGAAAAAACACTACTCGGACAATTAGTGAAAAAGAATGGTGAGACGCTGCAGGTAACAACAACTGCCGACAAAGGAAACAAGGGGTCATCGCAATGAGGGCCCAACGAATGCTAGGGGAAAGCGCCATGGCGTCAGAGGGAGAAGGGAGTCTTCGCCATAAAAAAACGTAAACGAAACGAGGGCTGGGTCTCGCAAACGAAAGAAACTTCCGCCTTGGCGGAAAAGGGGGGGTTGTGGGTAAAACGATGAAGCAAATATGAAAGGGGGTGGGGGGCAAGAGGAGTAGCGACGAACTGCCTGAGAAAAGGGGGGCCCTGGAGATGAGGGGCGCTTGGTGAAAACAAACCCTAGAAAAAAAGAGGCAACCGCAAATGAACGAGAAAAAAACGATGAAAATGGGCGAAAATCAGTGACAAAAAAAACCATCGTGGAAGAAAGAAATAAAGGGGTCAAGCGGAATGAAAAGGTTTACACATTAGAACGACAAATTTCCCAAGGGGGGTTAGGAAGCAAGCGCCCGGCAAAAGAAGAAGGGACAGAAAAAAGGGGGGGGTGGTTAGAAAGACTTAAAAGCAAAAAAGGGGCACTATTATGAAGTGAGGGGAACTGGGACTGCTGAAAAAAAAAAATCGGACAAAAGAAGAAAAAAGAAACGGTGACTACACAAAACAGACGGAAAAGCGACAGGAGGAAAGAGGACGGGACTTGTACAAAATGGGGAGAACAGAACGGGTGAGTTGGGGGTTCCAGGGGAAAGGTGGGGACTGGAAAAAAAGTGGGAGGGGGGAAACATGAACATAACTAATTAACGAGAAAACAGGAGACCAAATGGCAGAAACATGGGGGCATCTTCAGTGATAGGGGTTGGTGGAGGAAAGAAAGAAATGCAAAAAAAACGCCAAATTTAAGGGACCCTAAGCTTCCGGAAAATAAAGAAGAATTTGAGGACACAAAGAACAAAAAGGCATTTTGCGACGGTTGAAATTGGTATTGAGAAGGACTAATTCAGAAGAAACTCCCCCTGAGAGCAAGGCGTGGCACAGACAAGGAAGGAGGATTTTCCTGGGAAGAACAAACAGCACCACGAAAAAGAATCAGTTATCAAAAAAGAAAGGGAACTTATGGGGCAATCGTGGGGGGAAAAAAAAAAAAAAAAAATGGACAATTTGGGACGAAAGCGGGGGGGTAAAAACGGAAAAAAACGTTTGTGGGGAGAGGAAAAGGTTGGAAAAACTCTGAAATGGCGACGGGACAGACGGGGAGACTGTTAAGGAGCTGAAGGGGGGGCGTGTAACACATTCAACAACGGGCAATGGGGGAGGATCGGAGGAAGAGGAAAGTGCAGAGCCAAAAATACCGAACGGGTGCACTGGAGGGACGTCATGAAGGAAAAGGAGTGCCAACTTTTGTGAGAGGGGGGGTGCGCCAAACTGACACAGTGGAAAAGGGACGGTGGAAAAGGGTGGGTTTGAAATCAACATATTGCATGCTTCACAATGCACGAAATGAATCAAAGGTCGACTAGGGTAAAAACTCCAGGGGTGCTTGCAGGGAAAAACCAGAACTGAGTAAAATGGAGGAAGAAAAGATTCAAAAAGGGGGAGGTCATGTGATCAGAGGGTTTAAAAGGAGGTGCGTAAAACGCCTATCGAAGATCCGCAAATAAGTATAAGAAGCAGACGCAAGAAAACCGCCAAACCGACCTCCGCAAGGGCAGGCGGGTAGGACATCGGTCAACATTTATGCAAAAGCGAGATCGAGACTTCAGGGAAGGGCTCTATAGAAGAAAAAATAAAGGTCTTAGAAGAGGATGCAGGTCGGGAGGGGTGGAGGGGGGACAAAACTAGACTTCACGGATTCCCCAAGATGTAATGAGAAATTTAAGGAAGGCCGCTTGGATCTGTGTGCGCGCACATAGGAAGGGAAGCACTCTGGTAACACTGAGAAGGAATAAAGCTGGGACGTAGGTGTTTCCAAGAGGAAGACACCATGGAAAAAGAAAAAAAAATGGATGGCAACTATAACATTTCCCGATGCCGCTCTGTGGGACTGGGGAAGTGCGTTAACCTCAATATGGGAATAAGGGTGGCCGAAAAAGGATAATCGGATAAGGGTGGGGACTGGGAAGCAAAGGGAGTGGGGGGGGTGAGGAGACGAAGCCACGCCCCGTGGTACAAAAACAACGCTATCTTGGAAATCTAGAAAAAAAAAAAGGCCACCGCGAAGAAGCGAAGTCAGTGTTGGGGGAAAGCGTGAGGACAGGGGAGGGGAAAAGGCCTATGAAGGGGAGGAAAAATCAGGAACCTTGCCACACATTTGGGGGAAAAAGTCAGAGGGAACCGAGCTGGGGGAATAGAGGAGAAAGGAGAAAGTGTTGTCAGTGATGCAAAGAAAAACCTAGGGAAAGAAAAAGGAAAAAACTTGCAGGGGGACGGAAAAAAGCCTGACGCGCCGAAAGTGTCAAAGAATAACCAAAAGGTGGGGCGGGCACTCTTGGAAAGAGCCAACTCCCGCGAAGTTCCCAGAGGGGGGAAGGCATCCTTCCTGAGCCTGTCACTTGGGTAGCAGATACAGAGACAGAGAAATGGAGTGAAAAAAATGGCAAAATCAATAAGTGGGAAAACTCTGGAAATACAAGCACCGAAGGTTGGTAAAAGGGGGAAAAGAGGGGATAAACCGGGTCGTTGGCGGGTGAAAAAAAAACATATATAAGAAAAAAATCTTATGTGAAAAGGGCGGAAGAAACAGAGGGAAAAAATGTGACTTTCCACTACATCCGCCAAAGTCGGTTGGGGAAGGGAGGAAAAGAACACAGAACAACGACTTTCCATTTAGGGAAAATAAAAAAGACAACCACGCCGACACAGGAAATATCTTGGGAATAAAGGCCGAAGGAGCTTAAAACGAAGAATTTTTTAGGGGGGGTTACCGAGGGGAGGGGAAAATAAAAAAAAAAACAACACCACAGGTAAGACGGAAAAAAAAAGGGTTTCACTGGTCCTGAAAACTAACCGGTAAAAAGAGGGGGAAAGAGGATGAAGAGCAAGGAACATAAGAAATCTGGCGCTGGATAGAAGAAAGGAAAAGTTCGCAGTGGGGAAATTGGAAAGATTGAGGAGGGACCAACGCTTGTTGACAAATCAAAGCGGATAAAGGGTCAAGTACACTGACCAAGACCAACTTATTCACGCTCTCTCACAGGAAAAGAGGAGGGGGGGAGAAGGGAAGCACTGTTGGAGGGAGGCCGTTAAAAACCAAACGTCATGACAAGGGGTGATCGATCACTCAACACACGATAGAAGAGAGAGAGAAAAAAAAAAACGGGAAGGGGAAGGGGGAACCTTTTTTTGAAGCGCCAAAAAAAGAAGAAGGGTCGGAAAAAGGGAACTCCAGCGGGGGGTAGGGGAGGAAGCAGGAGGTGAAGTAATTGAAAAGAAAACGGAAATCCATGGGGGGTGGTAAAAAGAAGTTAGGGGGGGGGAAAGAAGGAATCCCGAAAAAGAAACGTGTCTCAAAGGCAAGAAAAAAAAAAAACGGGGGGAAAAGGCCAAAAGTAGCCAGGGCTGCCAAGGGTTGGGGGGGACAAGGCATGCCGGGGGCGACCGCAGAGGAAAAGATTGCCAACGCACGTTTGAGTGGAAAACAGTAGGAGACCAAAAGGGTGCACTGGCGTAGTCTTACCCGAAAAAAGGGGAAGGAACCACAGAAAATGAGCGTGGGGAAGCAAAACGTTGAACTGTGCAGACAAAGTGGTGGGGGGCCTGCCAGAGTGGGAGCTTTGTGTTTCGCTGAGAAGGGGGGGGGAAGGCAGCATCATGGCCCGAGGAGAAAAAGGGGGGGGGTGCTTCGTCATGAAAAACAAGGAAAACCAGCCACCAAACGGTGACCGTGTGTGGCGTAATTGGGAAAGGAGAAACAATCCTGTTGGGGCAAGGGAGAGGTAGCCTCATAATCCGGTCAAAAAGATGAAGATACATTGGGTGAGAGGCCTTTTCCAACCAAAAAAAAAAAAAAGGATCAAAAATAGAGGGCGATCAATATTTCCCACTTCAATTAAAAAAAAAGACCCAGGGTCTCTTTGTGCGTTAATGGGGGGAAAAAAGCGTCTGCATAACAGGAGGGGGGGAAACTGGGCAAGGGTTTGGGGGTAACTAATCCTTGTGGGGGAGAAACCAACAACAGTGGGTAGAGAATACAAGGGGTATCGAGAAAAACGAACAGACACAAATTCATGCATCTAGATTAAAAGGCAAAAAAATCGCGACATGAGGCGGTCGTGTTGGCTATCCAAATCGGGGAAAAGGACTTGGAGTAACGTGGTTCCACTTCGGAGAAAACCAAGGGAAAACCTGGCCCCTTGACAGAAAAGGGGAAAAAAAACGGTTATAACTACAGGGGGGGAAAGAAAAAAAAAGCTGTACAGGGAGAACATTTCAAGATCCCCCCTCTGGTGAATCGGTCATCAGTACCTGCGGAAGGGGGGATAAGACTCTGAGAAAAAGAAGAAAAGATTTACAACGGGAAAAAAACCCCGATTGGTGGGTTTTGGAGCAGAATAAGCAAGGTCATGGTCAGTGCTCGCCATCGGGGTCAGAAATACCAGGAACTGATCGAATGGGAACCTTAGGAAGAGGGGGGTTGGAATGGGCCATACGAGATTGATTGAGGCAAAAAACGATAGGATCCTTGAAAAGAAGAAACAAACGGCGGTGACACGTAGCGGAAAAAAGAAAAAAACCAGACCCACCTTGAAACATAACTTAAAGCGAAAAGTGCCGAAGATCACGGGGGTGAAAAAAAAAAAGGGGGTGGCCTCATCGCAAAGTTTTCAAAGGCAACCAGGCGAAGGCGGGGAAATGGTTCTTCCTCGTGCACGATAGCACCGGGGGAAAGGGGGGACGCGGGGTAAAAAGGGACGGTGGCAACCACAAAAGAAAAAAAAAAGAGGAGTTACGTATCCGCAATGGGTGGAGAGTAATTGGGGGGATTATGGGGGGTTAGGCAAGACAAAAACAAGAGGCAACGGGGAAAAACAGAAAAAAAAAAAAAAAAAAAAAAGTGCAAATCAGTAAAATCGGGCGAGGTTGAAAAAATGAACACGGGAAAAAAAAAAAAGAGGGCCTCCAAAAAAAAAAATGGCAAATTCCAGCAACGAGGCCTCCCCATGCAACAAACATGAGTCCTCCTCAACCCAATGGAAAAACTAAGTAAAATGATAAACACAAAGAAGTAATCTCAGAGATCTGAGTCAAAGGAAAGCCTCACATTTGGCATTGAAAAAGGGTAACCTCCCTCGGAATAAAGGAGGTGTCAGTTGTGACTCTTGGGTCCTGGGGGGGAGCGGATAAAAGTACTAAGAGAACAGGGCGTGTGTCAGATGGAGAGCTGAACGCAAACCGATAACAAACAATTAGGCTCGAAAAAGGGGGAAGTTCTGCAATGTGATGAAAAAAAAACGCATGAAGCTGAAGGAAGAAACAGAAGGTGGTGAAAGGTTTCAAGGGCGGAAGGGGAAGGGGGGGGGGGGGGGGGGGGGGGGGGGGGGGGGGGGGGAGGGGGGGGGGGGTGGGGGGGGGGGGGGGGGGGGGGGGAGGGGGGGGGGGGGGGGAGGGGGGGGGGGGGGGGGGGGGGGGGGGGGGGGGGGGGGGGGGGGGGGGGGGGGGGGGGGGGGGGGGGGGGGGGGTTGGGGGGGGGGGGGGGTAAGCCATCAAACTAAACTCAAATTTGGATCTTGCAAATGGCCAGGCATGTGAATCATTCACAAGGGGGTTCAAACCAACACCGAAACCGTTAACGAAGAACTCCCGAGGCAGCTCCACTCGCTGGCCGTTGTGGAAGAGATCGATCAAGAAGAATTCCACAGAAAATTTCCTCACCTGTGGAGAACTAAACACTACAAGCCGACTGACCTATCAAGGGACTATAGACCAAAGGAGGTAATGGGGGAAAGACTGTGGACAACCGGTATCCCCGTCAAAAAATCACCGGAATCTACGACGACACAAGCCTGCAACGCACAGCGGGGGGGATCTCCTTCGACATAATAAAAGACAACAAAAAGAAATGGGATGTATACGGTGTCAGGCGAAAAAAATGGGACCGATTGAATGAAAAGGGGGACTGCCCCGGCGACCGGAGCCTTAACCCAAGCCCACGAAAGTTGAGGTGAGAAAACGCAGTTTTTAACAAACGCGCCCAACCAACCGCCTCAGGAAAAGGAAACTTAACATCTCTTGGAGACTATAATCTAGGGTTTCTCGGGGTTGATGGTGGTCAGGAGAAGAAATCCTCTCTTCGCAGGTCGCTAAAGGCAAGTCGAAAAGAAAAACCGCGGTAGGTATAGTCCTCAGAGAAACGAGAAGAGACGAAGAAAAAACCGAACGAACCGCACGTTGGAGAGGAATTTCATCAAGGGTGATAGGACTTTCTACAAGGAGAGTTCGTTTAACTACAAGGGGAGAAGAGGGGGAAAGGGCAGGCCCGTCGCACACAAAACATGACAATGTGTTGTATAGATGGAGAAGGGCGGCAGGGTAAGGAAGGGGGGGGGTTTTCATGGCTGGGAAACAAGCGCACGCCCCCAGCCGGGTGTGGACAAAAAGGCAAAAAGAACGAACCAAATCGACCTTCCAACCTGAAGCGACCTCACGGGTCAAGGAAGCGGTGGTTCACGAAAAACGGAGGTCCGACGAACGTCAAGCACAAAGAAAAGACCAAAGAGCACCAGTGGAGTTCCCGTGGATGTGCAGGGAGAAGAACAAGGAGGAAGAATACAGCAGTCCGGGCTCCTAGAAAAACCCACATCATGAAAGAAGCATAGATAGAGTTTGGGAAGGAAGAGGTCTTCAAAAAAACCACGGGGGAAAAAGATTGACCAGAGTGGGCAGAAAAAATGGGTTAAGAAAAAGCAAAGACCTTGGACAGAGAGGGGATCTAAAAGAGGTCATGGCCCCCCCCCCAAAAACCCCCCAAAAACAGGGGTTTCCCGGGAGCGAGAGAATAGTTTTTGTCACAACACGGTTGGGGAAAAAAGGGGTAGGTGGGCAGTTTCACTGGCAGGAAAAGGAAAAAGAAAACGCACATCGAAACACAGGAAAGCAAAAAAAAATCGCAGTCAGCGTGCCCGCGGGGGGGGAGAAAGCGCATACAACTAGTAGAAAAATAAAAACAAAAACGGAAGTGCTCATGCTTGGGTTAACAAATTCCACCTTATCGAACGAAGGGGAGTTTCCGGTGTTGTTTTAGCGGGGAACCGAGGTGGAAGGGTGGGAGCAAGATATCTTGGGGGGAAAAAAAAAAAGGTAGACTCAGAAAGACCAAAAGAAAAGAAAAGCAAAAGGGAAAACGGGGGGGAGGAAGTCACAGCAGCTTAGGGGGACTCATGGCGCTTAAAGAAAGAAAAACGGTACTGGCGTGGAGGCAGAACCAAGTTATTAAAAGATGCCCCGCGGAAGGCCCACAACGTGAGGGGGTGCACGCCAAAGCCACGATTAGTATTGGAAAAACATAAGTTGGATATAAAAATGCGTTCTGGAAAATTTAATGTAGAGAATTTTTGAAGGGGAAAAGGGGGGGGGGGGCAAAAAACCGAATGATTCCCAAGGGTAAGCGGGTCTAAACACGGGAAGGACAACAAGAACATGGAACAAAGTAGAAAGGTGTCCCTGTTGGAAAAGGGGAAAACGCTAAAACAAGCAAGAATCAACGGGGGAAAAAGTTTGACCACTTAAGCAAGAAAAAATGGGTTGAAATTGGTAAATCGGCATCAGACAAGGACAGTCAAGGGACAGCTGGGGTCATTCTTGAAATGCTGAACGTGGGCATCCCAAGCCGAAATCAAAAGCTAAAGAATGGGCAAAAAGAAGAGAGCCCGTTAAAAGGAAGTAAGGAGGGAAAAAAGGGAAACGTTTAAGGGGGGAATTTTGCCCAAGGTGAATGGGGGGGAACGAAGGAAGTCTTCGTTAATGACGCGAATGGATTGGGAACAGAACGCTGGCTCTGGAAGCGTATTGGGAATGAAAAGGGGGGACTGAGTCATGATCGAGAGCGAAAAGGTTGAAAACGCGTTGATGAATATCCAAAGCTCTAAAAAAAACAGCAAACTGAATGTATTATTAAACGAAGGTGGGGAGGACCACGACATCTGGAGTGGGTCCAAAAAAAAGGGAAGATGCTCTACATCGAAATCAACGGCAAAAAAAAATGACATAGTCAATAAGAACTATAATAGCTAGAAAAAAAAAAAAAAGAAAACAAACAAGCCCACGTTGCGAGAAAGGGAAAATGCATTACGCGATCAAACCAAACGAAAACAGACAACGGGGGGCTACAAACATCCAGTTAAAAAGGGGGGGAATTGGAAAAAACGAAACGGCTACGGACTCTATCTGTTTCGAAGGTGAGGGGAAGGGGGAGGGGTGTGAACTGCCCCACGGCATTCAAGGCGACGGAGAACCGGATGCAACACTCTCTTACACAGCAAGCATTTTCAGAAGGGGCACCAGGTCGGGATGAACGAGGGGGGGATTACAAATAAAAGCCCGCTTGGTAAGTTAGGACTAGGGGGGTAGGAGAAATCCATGCAACCAGGGGGAATTCCTTGTTGGACACCGTTTAAGCAAGAAGAGAGAATAATTTCACAAAGTCGGAAAAAAAAAAAGGGGAGAAGCAAAACCAAATAGGTTTGAATAAGGCAATCGGGGGCTTGCGAAGCCCGGAAAGGTTGTGGGACGACGGTGGGGATGAAGGGTCCAGCAACTGGGGACTTGACATTGAAAAAAGCCGCCGGCTGAGGTCAAAAGAGGAAATATTCGCCCACGAGACTGAAACTAAGAGGGAAAAGCAATATTAGGACGATCGAAAGGGAGGGAGTCTGCCATTCAAGATATCAAAAAAAAAGAAAACTCGCAAGGTGCGCAGCCTAAACCAAACCAAGATGGGAAAAAAAATCACTGGGGGATATCCCGGGGGGGATGGGGGGGGGTGGGGAAAAGGAAGCACGGAAACTGGTGGAGGCCGAAAAGGTAACGAAAATCTCGGGCTGTCCTGCATAACGGGAGGGGGGGAAAAAGGGCGAGGCTCTTGGGAAAAAGAAAGAAAGGCAGGAACTGGAAAACCAGAAGGAATCTAAAAAGACGGAAAACAAATGATCGGGAACACACAAAGCCAGGCCGAAAAAGACCAAGGCACACCGGGACCAAAACGGTTTAGAAAGAAAGAGGGGAAAAAGACAAAAAGGGGGGAGTGACTTTACCAGTTGGCGCCCGGGGAAAAAGAAAGTGGTACGAATAACCCGCAAACGCCAGGATCAGACTAGAAGAGGGGTTGATGATAATCAAAGGACGTCGGGAGGTTAGAAAACATGCTCTAAAGCAAGCAAGAACTCACTGGAAATGAAAAAAGAATTAGTGACAGAAGAAGGAGTGAGCGAACACGCTTACCAACCAACGCAAGAACCAACTGAAAACGGCTTATTTGGGGGGGGGAGGGGGTGTTGCTCACCCTGAGGGAGGTAAGTAAAAAGCCAGAAAAACCACCGGGAATTACAACAGGCGCAACCTTATAACAATGGTGGACAATAAGGGGGGAAAGGGAGAAGGGTTGTGCGAACGCTCAAGGAACAATACACTTTACCGAAGCTCAGCAAAAAGACTTGCCTCAAACCAGACAAGGAAAAAATGGGAAGGTTTTGCGACGTTTGGCCTTGTATAAGAGAGAAAAGATCCGAACGCGTAACAGGCTAAAAGTTCAAGCGCAAATTTTGGTTTTGGCAAGTTCTTTGTCAAAAAAAAAGAAAAACTCGCCCCGATAAAACAATGGAGGGATTGACCACCCCCGAGCTGTCCTCGGAGAGAAAGCGGGGTAAAAAGCGGCCATATGGCGCCACCAGCTTGTGGGGGCCTTCCACGTTTTGGGGGCAGAGGGGGGATGAAAGAACACCCCCCGCGTAAAGGGGGGGAGGACGGAAAATGACTGCGTCCTTAAGGCTCCTAACCGGAATGCCAGGTTATGAAGGTGCAAAAAAACAAGCAAAAAAGAAAAAAAAAACGTCCGTTGGGCTGTTCAGGAGAGGGTGTCCTAGTCTCAGCAGACCACGGGAAAACAGGGGGGGAGCGGCATTCGTGCAAACTGGACACCGGGGGACCAAATCCTGTGTCACGGGCTTGGTTTAAGAGGGGGGGTGAAACTACAATAAAAAAGCATAAGGGTCAATGGAAAGTCAAACAAATGCAGCCAATTCAGAAAAGATCAAGAAAAACAAAAGAAAGGGAGGGGGGAAACGATTGGGGGGGCCAGGCACCATCATTCCTCAAAGGTGGGTGTACTTGGGAAAACAAAGGTCGTGAGACAAGAAGAGAATTCGAGCATTGTAAGAAAGTATGGGGGAGAGAAAGGGGGGAGGATGGCGCGAAACCCTGAAGAGCATCTTAAAAAGTATAGGAAACCGCCGGGGGAATAAGGGAAATGGGGGGGGAAAAAAAAAAGACCAAAACCGTAACTCCCGATAAAGAAAAAAAAAAAAAAAAAATACGTAAATAAAAAGGAACCAAAAGGAGCGCTGTCGTACTAAGTCTGCGGCAGAAGGAGTGAACTCCGCCAACGTCTCCGCAGAACAAAAAAAGGGGATAAGCGCGTTTAGGATTGGGGATGGGGAGACAAATAAAAAAGAAGACGGCGAAAGGATTTCCGCAGAAGATGAAGCGCTGGCCCGAGCAAAAAAGAGAAAGGGGAAGGGCTGCCCTCTGAAGTCAAGCCCAAACACTCAAATCCACTTAAAAAACTGACACATTCTGGAAAAACGCTGAAGCCGGTCGAACGTTACAGGAAGTAGGCAAAAAATGGGGTCAAACCCCTTAAAAGCGAAAAAAAAAACTTGGGGGTGCCCCCCCATCGGCTGAGGGTGCACGAGGCATCCAGGAAAATCTGGGCGGTTGGGAAGTTCGGGAAACAGAGAAAGGGGGGGGAATAGTAGTTTGCACTCAAAGAAAAAAAGGGATTTGGCCTCTTGGGGGAAAAGAACTGGCCGAAGGGGTAGGTTTTAGGGGGGGCGCGCGACCACGCCAGCGTGTTATGCAGAAGAAAAAATCATATAGTTCAGGGGGCAAATCTAGAGCCATACAACCGTAGAAAACACATTCAACCTGAGGGAGACGCGAGATCAAGGAAATGGGGAAGGCAAAGCCTTAGGAAGGATGGGAAAGTACTGAATTTGGTTGTTCTGATGGGAAATAGAAAAAAAAAAAGAGAAGGCGTGGGGCGGGTTGTCAGAAGGAAGTTGGGAAAGAAAAAAGGTTAAGAAACGCAGGGATCAAACAGAAGACAACAGGGGATAAAAGGATGCAGCTAAACAAAAAGGTAGGAACAAGGTTACTCTTGCACAGGAGGGGGAACCTGGACGTCTTCTTGAAAAGGGAAGAAAAGAAACGTCCGACAACGGTCACTTCTCCGCAGGGGGAATACAGGAAAAATGAGGCAAGAACGGTAGCCCGGTGTGAAAGCCGAGAAAGGTCGCGGATTGTTTCGATGAAAAAGAAGAACCTGCTTTGAAAGGGGCACGGGGTGGGGTGTGGTCGATACAGTGAAGAAAATCGAAAAAAAAAGGAGGGTAAAAAGGAAGAGACACGCAAAAGTAAGTGTGAATAAAAGAGGGGGGGGGGGGGGGACCATCACCACTAAAACAAAAAAAAACCCTGTGATCGGACAGGGAGCCGATATCAGAAGAGATATGTGATAGCATGGCGTGAATCAGAGAGACAAAAATGATAGGGAAATTTACCATATGAGAAACAGGTTCTTAACACAGACTTCCAGAGGGGGTGAGCATGATAAAAAAAAAATAGGCCGCACGGGAATTTGGGGAAAAACGGGTTAAGGAAAAGAAAAAAGGGGATAACAAACTAAGGGCCGGTGGGATCAAACCGAGGAAACTACCGCCGAAAAGAACCGGAAAACTAAAATCAGAGCATTAATCAACACAAAGAACCCCTCTCCATTAACGGAAGTACTAACAATCTTACAAAAAGGAAAAGGGGTTTTGGCGGGCCGCACAATTTGGGAGGGGGCGGGGAAAAAAATAAATTCTCTGTGGGGGGGGAAAGGGGGAGTCTGCGAAATTTTGACGCACGTGCAGATCAAACTGTAAGTGAAAAAGTCGAGCAGGGGGGGGCGCCTGAAGCAAATCTGGCGCCTGGCAATACGGTACTGGTGAGGGAAAAAAGTACACGTTAAAGGGGGAGAATGACTTGTCAGGGACCCGGGGAGGAGGGGGGAAAATACAAAACGCTTTAAAAAAAAATCGGAACAGAGAGACAAACCATGGTTGGTGACGGAATAAGCAATGACCACAATCAGATCAACACGTAAAAAATAGCAAAGGGAAACAAGAAGCGGGATGGTCGACAAGGATGCGTTCGGGGGGAGACGTTTGCCAAAAAAAAAACAAGTCCGTCAGGGTACCCCTGGGGAATAAGA
>Ga0179591_1270433_pt1 | contig 13008 bp, 8 predicted proteins | sample CZOMad2_1_08_16f_FD_182891 | JGI IMG/M metagenome (GOLD analysis project Ga0179591, IMG submission 182891) | Vadose zone soil fungal communities from Angelo Coast Range Reserve, California, USA - CZOMad2_1_08_16fungal (PacBio error correction) | ecosystem: Environmental > Terrestrial > Soil >...
ATGGAAACACATCCATTTTTGTGTAGCGGAGAAAAAAAAGTAACGATTGGGGACGGCCGCCAAAATAGTGACCCGTATACTTATGCAGAATAACGCCGCCACTAGGAGCACCGGATCCACAGCACAGGACCTCACATTTGGGGCAAGGAAAAGAAAAGACGCTCCCTAGCCAGGAAAGAAAGGGAAAAACCACAACTCGCCCTCGCGAAAACACCCGCCACTTCAACCGAGGTACGGGTGCACGTTAAAGGGCAATCAGAGCACGATGGTCTTTATCACTTCGGAAAACAGAAGGAAAGAGTTGGTGCCGTCGAGAGGCTCACAAAGGAAATGGCCGGCGCAGTAGATCGGGGAAGAAGGGTAAAAGGCGATCTAAACTGCCTGGTAAAGACCAGAGGCTCGGGCCTGGGACCCAAAAGGAGGAGATTTCCAAAGGAAAGACTCCAAAAAGTACGCGGAGGCCAAGGTTCGACGGTGGAGCGGGGAGGGAGAGAGCGACCTTTTCGTAAAAAGGGGGAATGGCTTTATCCGGAGAACGGTAACAGGAAAGAGAAGAGGGCGACTGGCTCGTCCCAGGCTGCTTTACCAAACCACGGTCTGGTAGACCCAGCCAAAAAGGAGGTGGCTGACGCATGAGGGGGAAAGGTAAGTAGAACATAATAGGTAGTCCTCCCAGAAAAGTCGAGGGAAGGGTAGTCTTCTCTTCAGGAGGAGAAAGACACCCCCAATTCGGTACGATAAGGTGGCGATCTATCGATGAATACGAGGGAGAGTCACGCACGACACGGGCCTGAAAAGGAGGGTATGGAAAAATGTGAGGATGACTGTCGGACGAGGTCACGGGAATATGCGTAGGAAAAAAAATAATCGGCACTTTTTTTCTCCACCCTCGGGGGCTAGACGAGGGGAAGTGCAAACGGGGAACCGAGCATGGAAGGATACCGGCCGGAAGAAAAACCGGCAAGGTGGGAAAATCTCTAACTCAAAAAAAAAAAAAAAAAAGGTTGGGTTCGAACACCAGCATGCTCGGGTTGTACCAGGAGGTGCGCAGTGGAAGGCTGAAAAAAAAGGAGGAGTCCAACAACAAGAAAAAAAAAGTTTCAGACCATCTGACTCCGGGCGCGGCCTGGGGGTCAGAAACCGAGAGTAACGCTAAAGGCCGATTGGGGCAACATGCAAGAGCTTGGGCTAAGGGAGGTGGAAGGAATAAGCTGACAGGAGAGAAAGAAAAAATTGGTTCTTTTTTTCGAGCACAAGAAAAAAAGAAGGAGGAAAAGGATCTCCGGTCGCCACTACGAAAGAGTGTCGTATTATGAATAGATTCACAGTATTCCAAGCGTACTTGTCCGGTATGAATTTTAAAAAGGGGAGTAATCGCCCTATTGAGCATTTCGAAGGACTATCGTTTTTAAGTGTGTTATTGGGGCCAGTCCGGGGTTTCTGAGTGCTGGCGTGAATAAAGGATGTGTTCTGTCAAGTAAGGGGGAAGGCAAGCTAAATTCTGCATGGAGTAAATACGGCTACCTAACCTTGCTAAGGGGAAACACCATCAATTAGAAGTGTAATTAAGACAAGGAGGGAACAACATCAGGAAAAGGGGGAAGGAACTATGAAAACAATGAATGACATGGCAAAAAGAAGATATTCCTGTTCAGCGGGGAAGCAATGCCTGCAGGTGTGCAGCGAGATAAGTTAATATGGGACTTGATGAGGACCGAAAAATCGACTAAAAAAGAAAACCCTAGGAGGAGAAAGAGAGACCAATGCAAACTGAGGGCCTCTCAAGTCTTGGAAAGAGAACGACGAATCCTCCCGCACAAAGGTAGGCCTTGTCTAAGGTCAAAAAACATAATAGATTTTTGCCATGTCCATGAAGTGGAAAACTATACTTGGGACTTTGCTTGGGGGGTGTATAGAGAATGAAGGAAAAGTATAAGGAAGGGCTTAGCGGGGACACGGAGAGAGTGAGGAAGCTTCGGAAGGGCGTGGATTGCTAGAGGGGCTGACAGTTACTCCTTACGTCACTCGAAAGAGTAGACTTTCTCAAGGATAACCAAAGGGGACTGGACAGAAGAGGAAAGAAACGGAGCCTTAAGAGGAATTCAAAAGTGGGTCAACCTTCCCCGAAGGAACCCCTCTATCAATTTGCAACCAAGTGATAAGGGTGAATAAAGCCAGGTTCAGAAAATGACATACTGGGGTGGGCAGGGGACTGTGAAATAAGTGAAAAGATTGAATATAAAAAAATACCATTCGCGTGGCTCGGGGGCGCGGTCAGTATACTTCAAAATCACTTAACACAAGTATATTGCGGGGGAAACCCAAGAGTATCTTGAATGGTAAGAAGGTCGAAACCGTAGATGGCAAAATCTGGGGACGGGTTTTGTTGACGGGAGGGGTAAACTAAGGGGGACGTCAATGCGCCAACGAATCAAGCCCGTCTGTGACGTGACGAAACTCGTGGCGGAGGAAGGTACGCACAGGGACGGAGGGGCAAAACGGGGAGACGCCCCTGCTCAGGTCCAATCGTAAGTTTGACTCAACCTGGGACAAGACCCCTCACAAGAATGAGGGAAGAAAGGAGGGGAACATAACGCGAGCCTCGTTAAGCGGGTGTTCCGGCGGAGTGAGAACAGGAAAAGTGACTGCAAGGGGGAGCCTGTTCGTAATTGACTAGGAGGGAAGAGGACTGTTCTAGAAACCGTCGCACGAATGGGGGTCTGGGAGCCGACTACGAACAGAATATGAGAATAACCAGGTCCCATTCGGATACGGATCGGTAAGCACCCAGAGATTTGGGGGGGCGGACGTGTAAAGAGGAGAAAACGGGGGTAAACCAAACACCAAAAAATTCATCCTAGCCTCGGTGTACCGAGGGCCGGACAGACAGCCTGTCACCAGCCAACTGGGCGGATCAACCCGCGCCAAAATGAGAACGAAGGGACAGAAGAGCTGCTCTCGAGCGGGTCTCCGGGACATTCGGTGAAGACTGGGGGGGGGGGACGTGGAGACGCCCCAGGCCGACGTGGCCCAGCCCTTGGGAGGGAGATCGCAGCTAGGAACGGGGCAGGAAAAGCGACGCCCTCATTATGGGAGGTGCGCTCGTCAGGAAAAAAACCAAGACGGTCGCTGGTTATTCAAAGAAGTGACGAGACGACAATCAGAGAACGCCCTGCTGCTGATACCCGTTCACGAGGGAACCCCGTCGTGGGGGGGCCGCAGCGAGGTAAAAACGGGGGGGCCTTTTCATCATTCGACGAGTAAGGGGTATATCTGCGTGAGAAAAAAGGGGGGGAGGCGGAACCGGTTGATCCGGTTTCTCAACACGTACGCCGGCCTTTGAATTAAGCTAATAAGTATCCTAACAAAAAGGGAAGGGAAAACGCCAGAGGGAAAGCGCGGTTGGGGGGGGGGCTCACCGCACACAGCCTATTTGGTGCGCTAGTTCAAACAACAGCAGAAGGGAGAAATAAGAGAGACGCGTCGCGAGACCACAAAGGCTGTGGATGGAAGCGCCCCCACGGGGAAAAAATCGAAGGAAAAGGTCGGCCTAACCCCTGGGGCAGTCAGAAGGGGGGAAAGTCAAGCAGTGGGCAAAAACAAACCCCTGCGCAGAGCGGGGTATAAAAGATCACAGGTTCCCCATAAACGGAATGGGCAGGGCCGAGAGAAAGTGGAGAAGAACCTCTTCTAAATGAAATGAACCGGGCCCAAACGTTGGGAGACCGACGTCGCACCCAGCCAGGGAACTTTTCCTTAGTGAAAGGGACTAGGGCAAAAGCAGGGGCAGGAAAAAACGAGTGGGCGCACTTCTGGGGGAAGGAATCCATCGGACCGTCTACGTTGGATAGAGAGGGAGGGCACCCGCTAATGGAGACAGGGCGATGCCAAAAAGTAAAATAAGGGAGGGCAAAATTAATGGGGTAAAACCAACGTCGGCTCTTCCCTTGTACGGGTGAAAAAAAGAGGGGTACCAGGCATTGACACGAAGACCCTGAGAGAAGACATTACGCTCTTCGTCAAGGTCGATCTCCTTTTTCGCTGGGGGCTGGATAGCCCAGTTTGGACGGACGGGACTGTATCAAGAGAACGGGAAGGAGAAGGTACGACGGATAGTAAAGGTGCGGTTATCAAGGCAGTAACCGCTGCCTAATGATGCCAGGAAAGGGTCAAAACGAATCTTGGGAAGGAGTCAATCGTAACGTAAGACAAAAGAAAGGCTCTCCGCAAAAAGGGGAGAGTACTTCCCGGAGGATAGTCCGGAAGTCTCAACCTACACAACCCACTTCCGTACGGGAAGGTTTCTATATAAGATCAATGATAACGAATGAACCAGAGCACAGGGTCTTAACTTACTCTGGGGCAGGGAGACACTGAGGTGATAAGAACGGACGCTCTGCACGAGGCACTGCTCGTTGCCTCCTCAGCACCGGTACCATTCTTGGAGACCAGCGTCCCTAAGGGGGCGGGGGCGCAGAAGTGGAGTCAACCTCGAAGGGAAAGGTAGAGAGGGGGAATATACAGGTACTTGGCCCACCGAATGTGGGGCGTAACTCGACGCATTTCGAACGACCATAAAATACGACGGAGGGAGCCCGTGTTTCGAAGCGCTGAACTAAAAATGATGAAGCAAACCGTCAACAACCCCAGACCAGGGAAGAAAAAAAACTTATCGGGCACGGAGTGTGTTTAAGAACCGAGATTCAGGGAGACTATACTTTGGGGCCACTGCAGGATCCATGAGTGCGAGAGGCGGGGGGGCCTTGTAACGGCGGAGAGAAAGTTGCTACTCTCTTTACGAGGTCAAGGAAGCTAATAGAGAAATCGATTATCGAGGTTTAGAACCTGGAATACACGAGGCTTATGATGAAAAGTGAGAATAAAGGAGGGGACCCAAAAGTAGGCTTTGTTTTACCAAGGGTATAGTAGGGGGGGGCACGAACTTCTGTGAACGAGTGGAGCAGAGGAAAATGATCCGTCTGAGTATTTTAATCTGGGGGCGCAGTTCCCTTGGGGGGGATCACGGGAAAAAGATGATCATTATTGGTGTTAATCATGAAGAAGGTCAAGCGGTCAAGCAATGGAAGTTACTGAGTACAATGAAACTGGTGAATAATGCAAGGAGAGAACTATAAGTTTAATTCCAAAGATGAGAAAACCCACATGGAAATACCGGGGGAAGGATTGGGACAAAGGTGGACAGAAAACAAAACCTGAAGCTGAAAAAAGGGACGGTATCGCCCCAGAATGCAGAAAGGGTAGGGTACTTTATTGTGAAATAAGTATCTTTCAAAAGCTACGTGAAAGAACGAGACACGGGAGTCTCACAACAACAACGGAGTAAAAGAAGGCTCTAGGTCAGCGAAAAGGAATAAATTACAGTAACTTAGGGCTAGTAGAACACCTGAGGACGGAGGAGTCGATAGCTTCAAAAGGCATATCATTGATGTTTCCAGGGACCTTCGGGGACTCAAGGAGGGGGGGAATTGGGGGTGTTTATATAGACTTGTGACTTAGAGAGGACTTCGCGTTAAGGTATAAACAGGGTAGTACTATTCGGGAACTGGTCAGAGAGAAGAAGGGGAAAGGGAAAATAATTTCCTACGAGCACACAAGACTCAGACAGTTTGTAAATAGATACCATAAGCGAAAAAAATGAACGTACAAAGGAAACGACTGATAATATCAAAGGGACATGGGAACGAGTTCCTCAATTAGATAGAAGGGAAAAAAAAAAAGGTAATTTGGAAAAAATAAGGTTTAAGGAAACAGAGGTTAGAAGGGGAAATATGTGGATTTTCCGTGGACAAGAAGAAGACGAGTTTGAGAATAGAACTAAGGACATAAAGCGAAGAATAACTTCAAAAGAAAAAAAATTACTTTTCGCTGGAAGCATAGGGAAAGGAAAAAAGAAATTCTGCAACTCTTGGCAGTAAACCCCACGTGCCCGAGGGGGGGGGGCGAACCTACACGAAGCACTGTCAGAGGGGGGCTGGGAAACGGGGTGAGGGGGTTTTTTTGTGGGTTGTTGACGTGGAGAAGCAAAACACTGGGGAGAAGGGAGATGCGCCCACCAGACCAAAAGCCCGGACGAATGGGATGTCCACGGAGGAACTAGGGTTCGATATTTACGCAAATGACAGATGGTCCAAGAGTGTATCTAAAGATAGCGTCAAATCGGAAGGGGCCGCACAGGTCCGAACCGGGAGTAGCAGGGAAAGAATTAGGGGTTATATTACAAGCGAACTATCAGCTCCGTGGAAGCAGTGGCAAAAATGGAGGCCAGCCTTGAAAAGAAAGGCTTCAAAGGGGACTGGGTCCCGCTTGGTTGGGGGAAAAGGGGTCAGTCCGCCACTTAAGCAAATGTCTTGTTAGATCCTTCGGAAGACGACCGGAAAGACTCGAAAAGTGGGGGGGGAAGACCGTATATGTGAAGAAAGAAAGTTCGACGTAAGAAAAATTTTGGGCGGAAATTGACAGGTAGACTAAAAGAGCGTAGCAATTTGGAGAAACAGGGAAGAGAGGAGAGAAAAGATCATGGAGCTCGGTAGGGAAAAAAAAAGTCAAGGCCGCCACGCAGGCGAAGAAAAAAATAGAGAGAAAGGATTACTCGACCTGCTCCTTCGGAACTCTGCGTCTTTCGACGGGGCAATGACTCCCGGGGGGAGAAACTGGAAGAAGTCCAAGTCCCAAGGAAGGGAAACGAGCAGTGAAAGGGCTGGCCAAGGAGAAAGGGAACTGCCAGTGAGGGCGCTCTCGACGGACCCCAAATAGACGGCTCCTTGGAGGAAAAGGAATGAGATCGGTTTTTTGCCCAAGCGGGAAGACCCGCGGTCCTGATAACCAGTGGGAAAAAACACCCCGTTGCGGGGTTGACCTCCGAGGACGGTCGCCAACGTGTGGGGCAGGGTCAGTAAGGGAGGGAAAAGATTTTCCTAAATCGTCCTGAGAGAAGGGACGGTCTCATGGCCTGTTCTCCTTCTCCCACCGAGTAGCGCAAGGGGGGGAGGGTAGAAAAATGGGTGGGTATACTCGCAAGGTGTAGGCAACGGCCCAGGGCAATAGCTGTGTGGGGAGCTACAACCCCAAATTGATGTGGTAGAGATTCGAATAGAACACCCCCCGAAAACGGAGGGGAAATAAAGAACGCTCTACATCAATTGAGCAGAATTACCCCACAACCAAGTAAAAGAGATGCCGTGAAGGCTACACTCCCTTTAATCGGAAGGAGATCAGGATACAACGCTAGGGAAAACTAATCCCAGAAAAGAACATCCACAGCTCAAGGAAAGGACCACGTTTCCGAGTCGCATTCAAAAAAAAAAAACGTTTGCGAAAGGCGCGGAGGCAACAAACCCGGTTCCTGGCAGGGAAGGGGGGGACAGGCCCGAAGGGCTTCACGCCTAGGTAGGAGCTTTGAATCCGCAACGACTGCCGTCTAGATCGCACGCTAAGGGCCGGGCGCTCTGGGGAAAGAAAAAGGGGAAAATAATGCCGAGAAAAAAAGGGCCTTTCGGGCCAAGACTTCTCGGCCCGCGTCGGGTTCCCCACCGGAGCCGGAATGGGGGAAACGTATACGGCTCGAGATGGAATAGTGCCAGGTCAGAAGTTGGAGCGTTTGATTCGCGCACAAAGTTGACAGGCGGCATGTAGGGGGTAGTCCGGCGAACGGCCCACCTTAGTAAGAGGAAGAAACGACTGGCTCGTCCCGCGTGTTATAAAGTTCAAAAACCACCGTTCACCTCTATTGTTTACAAAGGAAAACGTAATCAAAAATCTCTGGGTGCATTACGAGAGGAAACGGAAAAAAATACTAGGGGGCGTAAAAACGCAACAAATGGGGAGTTTCACGGCGGGGATCGTGAAGGGGGAGGGAGAAATACCCACCACAGAAAACAAGTCGTGCGATAAATGGGCGACGGTGCAGACGAGTCGGCCTCCGAAAATCAGTACTTACTGCTTTTGAAAACACACGGCTGTGGGAGAACGCCCGGGAGGAACTGATGCAAGGATCATTCAACAGGACAACTTGCGGAATGATGTTAAAAGAGCAACGCTTCGCGATCTATTGAGTCAAACTTCAGGGACCGTATCATCTGGGGTAGCTACTCAGGACCAGGTTCTGAAAGCTAGACTCACGAGGGGTCAGGAAACGCACATCTACGAGTGGAAGAACGTGGGTCGCATCAATGAACGAAAAGGAAGTGAGCTCCATCACCAAAAAAACCACAGTTGGAGGCATTTGAGATGGGGGGGGACGCAGCTGGTAGTTCGAAAAACGAATTTAACCAGGGGGGGAAAAAAAATTGAATTGGCTTATAGGGGGAGGGTTTAAGTCATCTTTAACAGCGAAAAGAGAAAGTTCTAAGTCTGGGAAGGAAACTGGTAGCGAGAACTCAATCTTTCGCAACGGAAAAAGTATGCATTATGCCCCTCGGGGGAAAGAAAATGAATATAAAAAGTAAATTGTTTTCAAGGGTTAAAGAATTTGGGAACGAAGGATCTGTAACTATGTGGCTCATCGATGCTAAGCTTGAGATGGTGTCGACTTGCCGTGGGTTACTTCAAAGGGCGGAATAGAGGGGGCGATTTCAGAACTTAATTTTTTAGTGTCCAGCTAGAAATTCTGCAAAGTCTGACTTGGGAGGGAAACGGGAATAAGAAGTCTTATCCGGAAGGTAAAGCATTCTCTAACACAAAAGCAAGTAAAGTCCAAAGTAGAGTCAATGGGGAACAATTAGGGGAAACATGGCAAAAAAGAAGGAGATTCAAGGGGGCAGGAGGAGAGCAAAGCATATGCATACGGGCTCCTTGAAAAGGAAGGTGATGTCAATCTCCGTTTGAGAAGGACAAACTGGTCCTCGCCACAAAAACAAACGGATCCCCGATCGAGACCCTGTTCTCTGAAGAACGTAGCGTGGAAGATAGTAGGGACAATCAAAAAGGAACAAAAAGGTACCTTCTGCTTGCGACCGGACAAAAGGAATATCATTTAGGGGTTGGGCCTGGATTCCTTGGGAAAGAAGTTAATCACGGTAGTTAATGTGAGGTTTGGGGAGAGAGAAGGGGCTCGGGAGCCCGTTGCAATTAGAAAATTGGAAGATTGAAAAAAAAAGGGGCAAGTGAGTGATAGCTAAACAGGGAGAACATGCATTACCTTAAGCAACAAAGACTTATTCAGACCGGGAGTAAGAGAAAAGAAAACCAAACGGCCTCACTAAAAAAACCTGTTAGACCTGACGCAGAAAAAAAGAAACAATTCATAACTTTAAAAAAGGGCGAAAATTGGAAAACTTTTCGAAGCAGAGGGGCAGAGAAGGCATCTGTTTAGGGGAGGGGACGAAAAAGGACAGTTTACTGGAAGCGCATCTCACAAAGGACAGATAAATTAAACTGGTCGTTTCGCTAAAGCGAGATGAAAAAAGGAAAAAAATCATATCAAAAAGTATCTTGCAGGGAAACCAAAAGGGATACATGGAGAAACTACACGCCGCGAAATTAGTGGAAGAGCGCAAAAAGGGCGGGGGTCACTTCTGTAGAAGGGAGAACTAAGGGCGGCTCTCTTCTGCCCAAGGACTCAAGAAAGAGGGGGGTGTAAGGCAAACGCGTGCTTTCGAGGGGGAACGCCACCCTGCTTTAACGGACTTAGAGAAAAAAGGGGAGCCGGCCCAAGGTCGAAGGGGACGCTAGGCGAGAAAGCTGATTCTGAGAACAATAGGAGACCGATAGAGAAAGGGGGAAAACTGCTACGCAATCCTGCTCCGGACAGCCATGTCCCGCCATTGAGTGCTCAAAGCGTGGGGGGAACATACTGAAGGATAGGGAGGTTCGGAGATCAGATATGGCATATAGGAGAGCTCGCAACTTATAGAATTGGGGGTCTGGGGAAAAGGGACGCTCGTCACTCCGCCGTGTAGCCATTTTCGTACTCAAGAGGAGGAGACTGGGGAGACGAAGAAAAGACACAGCAGAGGGGGGAGGAATTGTAGTAAGAATAACGTAAAAAGAATTGATAAAACCGGGACGAAGGAAGTAGTCAGAAAAAGCGATACGGAAAGAATACAGTCCCCTTCTCCGAAAAACTGGGGGAGGAGCCATCACCCTCCCAAAAGGGATGACGAGCCCTTGGCCTCGCGGCTGCAGAGAGCTGTCTCCTGGAGGAGGCGGAAAGCGGGTGGGGGGAAAACTGGACAACTTGCCGACCGCAAGGGCAACCCACTTTTCTCGGGAGAAGCGATGGACCAAGAGGTCGGAGAAGGAACTGAACGGCCATTAGCGGAGCTCATCGACTCCCCACTTAGACGGAGTGAGGATGGCCGGGGATTCAAATAAGGGGAGGCACAGATACATCGAGGGAAGGGCCTGAAATTAAAGTGCCCAAAAACCAACTTTCGGTCGGGTGGCCTCCGCGAAGTCTGACCAGTTGGGGTCTGCAATGAATCGCGAGGGCCTCTTTGGACGCGGAGAGGCGGGCAGGGAGACAAAAGGTGACGGTAAGCAGGGCTTGTCCCACTCGGAAAAAAAACGTTAGAATGATAAAGTATACGCTTAAAAGGGTGGTACTGAACGAGGGCAATCGCGTTGACCGGGGGGTGGGGAGATCCCGCCTCCGGGGGGTGTGAAAAGGAGCTTCCTAAATCAAAGAAAAAAAGAAAAAACAACAAAGGAAAATAGGAAAGCGCTGAAAACGAAAGCAAGCTTTCTTTATACCCCCACAACCGGGAACGCGATTCACTCAAAAAACGGCCTACACTCCCTTGGGGACCGCGTATACTGATTTAAGAAGAAAGCGGCTACTCGTGATCCGAATCCAAAAAAAGGAACCGCACTGTTTTATCACCTCCCGCTCTCCGGAACAGCGTAACCAAGTCAAACTCTGAGAAAACCGGTACTGGGAACCGTCGCGAGCAACCGAAACGAACGGGGGGGGGGCCTTGCCCTGGTACTCAACTCGCCCGCAGGTCTTCCTCGATGGTAGTACAGAAAAGATTGGAAAAACCAGTTCAAAGAGCTACGTCGGACTAATGTGGGGCCTGAGGCGCAAAGGATAATGAAGGAGGAAGAGCGCTTGGCCATAAAGTGTAAGGGAGAGGGTACTGGGGGCTGTCTTTCCCGGTCGGAAGGGGGAAAGTCTTAAATTCCCCAAAGCGTGAGCCGGCTTTACCACAAACAGGGACGAGGTAAGGAAAAAGGGGTTTCAAGAGCATGAATGGGGGGAGTTCTTTTTAGCAGCCCAGGTCGCCGCAGTGAAAGGAGTGTCCGGCGAACGGTTTACAACCAAACAATTGAAGGAGGATGCGAATAAAGGCTCGGACACAGAGGGGTAATCAATACAGTTAAAAAACCCGGGGTCCGGGCTACTAGGTTACCGGAAAAAAAAATAAGAAACAAAAATCGTCTGGGGTGCTTACGCCTAAACGAAGACGCACATAAGTTAACAAAAGGGTGAAAAGGAGGACATCTGGTGTGAAGTAGTCGGCGAAAAAAAAAAAAAAGCCCCACAAATTCATGGATAAGGTTGCTAAAAATAAAGGTCTGCCGAGAAAAGGATTAAGGGAAATCCTTTTATTTGGGGTACAAAGGGTACAGGGTTAGACTCGGTAAAAGGAGTCAAAGGGAAGGAAAGAAAAGAGAAGTATGGAACTAAGAGGATCCGTATCAGTGTCTCCCAGACTCGGTGGGCGGTCGCAAGGGGACCAACGTACGAATGGAGGAGATAATCTTGGGTCGAAGAACGCCTTGGAACCCAGCCGTCACAGGGTGGCGTAAATCTCTGCCCCGAGGTTTCGAAAACAAAACCGGAAGGGAGTGAGTCTTTGTTGGACGCATGAAGAGCCTGAACAACACTGTGTCATAAGTCAAACAAACAGAAAGAAAGGTCAAACAGCTGACTACTGCGCGCGGGGGTAGGGTCGAACCGAGATTAGGCTACAGAATCTTGGGGGGTAAAAACTGGCAAAGCTGGGGCGTATAAGTTGGGAACGTCATAGAATAAAAGAAAAGAAAAGTTCTACAAAAGTTGATCTTGAAAGAAAAGGGCAAAGGGGCCTATCCTATAAATCGTAGGTATATCTGGCGCCCACGAAGACCCGGAGGAAGGATGAGGGAAAAGAGAAAAAAAATCCAAGTTGCGGAAAGAGGGGGGGGTTAGGTAGGAACTGAAGGGGCGTAGTAACTGGGGATTTAGGGAGGCCAGGGGAAAAAAGAAGGAGCCGTCCCATTGGGGGAGTGAGTAAAAGTCTTAAGAGGAGTGGGGTGAGATGTAAATTTTTAATAATGGACAAGCTATAATAATTCAAGGCGTTAAATCTTAGTAAACGGGGAGAGGAACGGTCAATCCTAAAGGGAAAAGTTAAGAAGCAAATTATAACCCACAGCAAATTAAAGAACAGGGAAATTGAACACAGGAATGGCAGAAAAAAGTCCGGGTGGGTCCGCGGTATCTAAAGCAGAAGGATACAGGGGATTGTGGAGAGAAGGGGGGCAAGAGTTTATCTGAACCATAGACACGGGAGAGCTCAAGGACCAGTAGGAGGAGAAAAAAAGAGCCCGGGCTAGGTCATATCAGAAGAAGTGAGCGGGGGGCATAGAAGTTCAAGGTCACTCCAAAAAGATAGGGGCATGGCGGCAAGCGGATATCGGTGATTTTTTGCAATGTAAGGTTGTGGGCAATAATCATTGACGTGGGAGGGGTTTGGAACTAAGGGGGAAGAAAAACAGAAGCCTTCGACGTGAAGATAAAAGGATACCTGGAAGACAGGGGGGGGAAATTCTTTCGGAGCTTGACCTTTTAAAAAAGGAAGCCTCACTCGCAACACAATACGTCTGCACAGAACCCTTGGACAAGAGCCCCAAAGAATGACGAACAAACACCTCTGAGAGGGGGAGAAAAGTAAGTCCCCTCGTTCCAGAGAGGACACTAAGAGAAGCTCCCTTTTACCACCCCCGGTAAAGGGAAAATTGTTTGGAGGGAAGCAGATGTGCTCAGAAGCAACTCCGTGGGTCGGT
>Ga0179591_1286277_pt1 | contig 13008 bp, 7 predicted proteins | sample CZOMad2_1_08_16f_FD_182891 | JGI IMG/M metagenome (GOLD analysis project Ga0179591, IMG submission 182891) | Vadose zone soil fungal communities from Angelo Coast Range Reserve, California, USA - CZOMad2_1_08_16fungal (PacBio error correction) | ecosystem: Environmental > Terrestrial > Soil >...
AAATAATTAGCGGGAAAGCCAAGAGCCTGTCCGCTTTCGCTAAAATCCGGCTGCGGCGACGGACAAGAAAGGAGAACTGCACAAGGGGGTCAGAGCTTGGGAGGGGGGAACCTCGCTGGACTCTGGGGTAGTCTACGTTCGACGCTCTTGAGAACATCTGAGGGCATTAACCGGCCGAAACAGGAAAAGTCCCTCCTTCAGAAATCGAAATAAGGCGGGATAAAAAGGGAATCAATCAGACGTTCAAAATGGCAAGAAAGTGCGGCGCCTGAATACATTTACTACAACTTAAGGGTTTAAACGGTGGAAAATAAAGTGAAGGTCGTCGTTATCTTGCCAAAAATGGGATACGTTCTCAGGGAGATGCTCTAGGAGAACGCTGGAGTCCACCACTGTAAAGGGGGGCAGGAAATAGGTACGGGCTCACTAACCAACATCTAGGCCAACCAGGGACGAGGAAAAAGCTATGATGGAAAGAAGGTAAGGCCACTCATGGTGGGTCGACAAATCTCATTGAATCTCCATAAGAAGCAGGAAAAACCTAGGTCGCAAAAAGGGAGTGAAAGCGAGGAATGTTTGGTCCCGTGAAGGGAGCTGCACTGGGGCAAAAAAGTGAAGGGCAAGAAGGTGTTAGAGGGACAGCGGCAGCAGAATAGGCGGGGTAATCGAAACCGGCGGCTCTTCGTACAAGAAACTACAACACGCAGATAAGTTGGGAGGATCTCTGGGCAATAGGCAATCAGTAACGAGCGAAAAACAATCCCCTTCGGCACGTCTTACGTCTCATGGACCAGAGCGTGGGGCGGCTATTATGTAACGAAAGAGCCGGAGCTCCTTGATCCAGAAAGAAGAACTACAAAACCAAAGAGAGACAGGGGCATTCAAAATACAGAGAAGGACAAACTGGGCAGCGGACAGGCAAGGTAGGCAACTACGGCAAAAGGCGAGCTTCGGAAAAAATTCAGAAGAGGGTGCGGCGAGTTGCAAATGAAGGAGCCGTAAAGGATCTCTATACTGGTGCTCGAGGACGCATCGCACAGCTACGACGAACAACCGCCCTGGAAGCAGGGGAAAAAAGATAGGGATCGAAACACGCAGACCCTGGGGGGATCAGCCACAAACGAAGGAAACTTCGGAAGGGGAACACCAAAAAAAAGCTCTTGGTCTACAACCAGGTGCTTGACAATGGTCAAACCGAGGGGTCAAAATTTATTATGATTGAGCGTCGGCGCTAAACTCCCTACGATGAACTAAGCAAAATGTATTGATGAACAAGGTACGCCCCTCATGGGTGAGTACCTACGGGGGGGGTTGGATGATAAGCGAGGGAAAAGCGAACAGAGAGGGAAGCAGGCGCGCTTGCCGTAGAAATACCGAGGACCTAAGAACTGGGGGGCAACTCGGGAGGGATACCGATAGACAGCGACCAGAAATCTTTTGGCATGAGAGGGGTTTCATAAATGGCATTTCAGGTTGATTGTTAAAAAGTGGAGGCACTCGAAAGGTGCGAAAACGTGGGTAGTGGGTGTGGGGGCGGGGGATAGCTTCGGTGGCGAGTGCCAAAAAGTAAGAACGGCCTGAAAAAAACACACTGGCGCTTCTACGCCCCCCAGGGAAACAGTTCTTGGTAAAGAACAGTTACGCGAAGCTACGATTCGGGTGTCCGGCCCAAATAACAAAAAGGGCTGCTCTCATGACTGAAGGGAGCGACACTCTTTTCGAGAGATAACAATGCTCAACCAACCCCAAGGGGGCTGGTAATCTCTCTTACACGGCTGGGGAAGTCACGGAGACAGTCTCTCGAAATCTTTTGATGCGTTTCGGTAGGGGCTGCCACCGAGGACGACTGATGCTGGTGGTAACGGACGGTGTTGAAACTTTACAACAAACAAGGTGACGAAGGTAACTTCTACATGGAGCGGCATGACATCCAGGAACCGCCACAACGACAAGCCTCTCCACCCAGAAAGTTTTCTCGCCCCTGGGGGCCCTCCCAAAAACCGGATTACAAAGGTTTAACGAACCGGGGGGGCCCAACGGGGGAGTGGAAGGAAGTGGGGCGAGGGAAAAACCACAGATGGCGATCGCGGGAGGTCCCAGGATTGCATAACAGCCGAGAAATGCATGCTGTCGAGGAGGCGTCATATCCCTACAAATAAAACACCGTCAAATGAAGAAGTGCGCAAGCGCAACGGCCCACGGTCATAGAACAAGGCGGGTCTGAACGTCATGGAGGAAATCGCCCGGCAAACGCATCCACTCAGGCAACTTCCTCGGCAAAAAAGAAACAAACGCCAAAAGGGACAGGACGTGCGGGAGGGATGAAGGCACACAACGAAACGGGTCTGTAGTCGGCAAGCCAGGTAAAAAGGTCGGAAGAACAGTAAGCGTGGAAAGAATGCAAAGCGATCGAGAGAGGAAAGCTCCCAGAAGGGGGGGCTTAAAAGGCGCGCAAGGAACTTGCAAGGAAGTCATGTTCGAACTCAGTCGAACGGGTCGGACAAAATCAGCCTTGAGATGCGAAAACTCGCGGGGCGGAAAAACCGGCGCCGATGTTTGGTGGAAGAAGGAAGGGGAATCAGGCTCTAAGACTATCTGAAATAAGCGTAGGCCGCACCAAACTCAAAAATCTCCGGGGGGGTGGGGGTTGGGGGGGGGGGGGGGGGGGGGGAGGGGGGGAGGGGTTTGGGGGGGGGTGGGTTGCAAGAAATTTGGTAACATGGTAAATCTAGAAGTCGGGAGGGAAGCTTTCGCACCTACACCTCTGCGACACCGCAGCTCTCTGCTGACGAGGAAATGAGAAGACGGTATAGCTCATCGAACAACGGCGAGGGGCCACGAGCGAGCCTAAGATCGGCCTTCCGGGCGGGCTCAAAAAGGGGCCGCTACACACATGGATCAAAAAAAACGACAAACTACGCTCAGGAACTCTCGGCCCCGAAGGTGTAAACACCGGCTGGCGGGGATCAGGATCTGAAATTGCAAAAAAACGCAGGGGAGTAGTTACATCTGACAAAACGCTGGCCTGTTCGAGACCCCTCGGGTGGGTAGTATTGGGGGGGGGGGGTGATGCAGTTTGCAGTCTCTCCAGCCTCTCGGGCAGTAACTGAGCGGGGCAATAGAAAAGCCGCAAAAAGTAAGAAAGGCGCCGTCATTTCAGCTGTTCGGTTTACACAACGGTAAGAATGTGTCAAAAACGGTCACACGACGGCCATGCGTGTGAACATCAGGCCTTACAGGGAGGGACCATCTTACATTTCAAAAGGGTTAAGTCTTTGTATTATAGCGGCGGGTCCAGGGGAGGGGCCTCAGGACGAAACTATAAGAAGGTCAAAACGGATGAGGGAGCGTTGCGAAACTAAGCCTGCCAGGCGCCTTATGTCGGACGCATCAGCAAGGAACGGCGAAAAGGAGAAGAGGACTCGGGATGGGTTCAGGGCGGGGGAAGATAAGAGAGACTTCACACTCCTCAAATTGGAGAGGGAGCCCTGAGGTGGTGAAAACTTCGAATCCTAGATAAAGTATCGGTTAGGGGGGCAACGCAAGAACTCGATCAAGCTGGAATTACTGGGCTCTCCCTCTCTTGAATCAAAGCGAGAGGAGTCCGAAAGTAGAGTCTTTCAATACGATTTGAGCCAAACGGAACGACGCCGTAGGGAGGCAAAACAAAACCAACTAACCAGAAAGCATACAGGAAGAATTGCGGAAAAACGGGACAAAAACAAGAGCGGCACGGGGTGCAGAACATTCCGACCACCGGCAGAGTGCAGCGCAGGCGAAAGGAAGAACGGCGCCGGCAGATTACCGCGAAAAAAAAAAAAATGCGAAAAGAACTAGAACTAAAGGGGAACAAGGAGAAGGACCGCCTTGACGGGAGTAAAGCAAGGCCAATCGAGGACGTGAACCGTACAATCAAAGGGGAGGGTCGGATGCAGGAAAACGCAGAGGCGTCGTGGGAAACACAGGAAGAGGAAAAAGCGGCACACTGGGCCTTGGAAACAAAGGGCGGCACGAAAGGGCGAAAAGAAAAGCAGAGAAGGCCATACCTGGAAAGAAGAAAGCAGAAAGTCAGCGATCACACAGAGTCCGAGAAGCCGAGCGCTGCGACAGCACAAGCGCAGAAAACGAAAAAAGGAACGCGGCGAAACGCACGATAGTGACACCTAACAAAACAGGGATGAGACGGCTAGGAGAGGAAAGCGAAAGGGGAACCCTCGAACACTAAAGCGTCATAAAAGCTGGTCCGCCTAGCGAGCGGAAAGCCGCGCGCTGCATTTTTCACATAGGACACTCAAGTCAGAAGAAAAGGGGTGGGGGGAATCGCCGGGAGTTGGTTTGCCCTTACAGAGCGAAAACACGACGGAAAGTGCTGTCCAGTTTCGACAGACAGATAAGCTAGGTGGCTAGGGGGGGTGAGAAAAGCCGAAAAAGAGTCACAAATGAAAACCAAACAAGTGTAAAGGGCTGTGCTTTATGCGCCAAGCCCTTGGGAAGAAGAAAAAATTGCTGAACCAAATGGAGCAAAACTGTTGGGGGGGTCAAAAAAGGGCCGCTACTTGGGGTGGGGAAGACATTAACGCTAAACGACGCTAGGGAAAGGTCTGGGAAACCTGCTTGGAAGGAATAAAAAATAATCCTAGCGAAAAGAAAGAGGAAAGAACTCGATAGGACATTGAAAGATCGTAGTAAGGAGAGAATACTACAATTATGCCTCATCGTGGGGCGGAAAGACCTACAGATCGACACTCCGGAGCCGCATCATGGCTAATCAATCGAACTAAAAAAAACGTGAGAAAGAGTATAGAGCACATTATAAATGACTCAAGCGCAAAAGCAAAAACGGCTTCACGCCCAACGATTGCTGGTTCAGGGCTCGTCTGCCGGAAACAACGAGCGTTCAGTACCGGGGAGAATCGCGTGGACTTGAGGAAAAGAAGCTTTGGATGGGGGGGGGGGGCAATCGCGAAAGCCCGGTTTGCAAAGAGGGGAGTACACTGCGTTTGGAGGAAAAGTGCGCACCCACGCATCAGCTAAGACAAAAAGTGAAGTCAAACGCGTTGGTTTATGTTGTAAACCGGGAGCAATTTCTCATGAAGCAAGAGGACAGAAGAACAGCAAAAATCCTGCACTTGGGGAGGAAAGCGAGGTAAACAAAGAGCCCATCGCGCGGTGACACCAAATACAAGACGAAGGAAAAGCACAGTATGTCCTATATGGCGCACTGGAACATAAGGAAAGGGATAGCAACAAAAGCGAAAGACGACGAATCCCCTATGTGGTGCAGGAGGTCATGGTAAAGAGTTAGGGAACGGGATAAAGCGAGGCGTGGCCGCGCTATCGAATAATGAGCGCTGCAAGGGTGGGGCCAAGAAGGTGTTACGCAAAGGGGTCACTCCATCCCCGATCGTCGAGCATCAGGCGTTAAACGGAGAACTCGCCGCCTCCGCTGTGGGGGAGGGACGCGGGAAAGGCAAGACCGCGCAACGAGCTGCAGGGCTCATGTGATAATAGGCCCTGTCCAGCTCGATCGCGGGAAAAGGGGGATTGCAAGACTACGGTGTCGGCGTGGGGACGATCGAGTGTTCGGCTGCGCTGATTAAGAAAAAGAACATCCGCAGCAGGTCCAAAAGAGGGGAAGCCAGGGTTGCAACTACTATTAAGCGCTTGAGCAGGAAGGGGGGCCGCGAGAGTTGTCGGCGCGATTAAAAAAAGCTATTGCGGCGGGACTCACAGCTTTAAAGGCAAAAAGAAAAAAAGACGTAGAAGTCGATTAAGGTGGTCAACAGGCGCGGATCGAAAGCTGAATTAGGAGCGGAGTCCTCGCAAAGCTGCACCAAGCGCGGAAATCTGAAGGGGGGGCGGCCGTTGCTGGAAAAAGCCGCGCGCGCGGTAGAGTCGCTCAGGGAGCCGGTTGGCGTGACAGAGGGTTCGAGTCTTCAAAGGGAAAGGCCCTCGCAGTAAATGGCAAGCGTCGGCCCCCTCACGATGTCGCAAGGGAAAAGCAGGTAGGGAGCAAACGCACTCCTCCCGGTCAAGGAGTCGTACTTCCTCGCGCCGAATCCACAAGGTAGTTCAACCTTAACTTGCCCGACTTCCGGCGGAATGGGCGCCGGGTCTCAAAAAACGGAATGAGAGCCTACAGGACTCCTGAAAAACAACAATAAAAATGTCGAAAGAAGACACCCTAGGGAAGTACGGATTCATCAAGATGTCGGCAGAGGGACTATCCTGCGAAAAGTCGCGCTTGGGGGCGTAATACGTGCCCTCGCGGCGAACGTATCAAGGAAACCGGTCGAGATAAAACTCTATCTCAAAGACAAAAAAACTCGAGCGACGGGAAGAAGGAAGTCTGTCGAAGAGGACGACCCAAACGGACCCGAGGAATAAACCTCACCGGGAAAACTAGCAGAAAGAATAGGGAAAAACTGTACGGGCCGGGTGGGGGGGAAGCAGGGCAGGGAAACGCGCCAGGGTAACTCGACCATCGACAAAGATACTGTGGGACCTCAGAATCGAAGCTTGCCTGGAACCTCCAGAAATGTTTACGTTCTCAGGGAGGACAACGAATTGGGGGAAACTCAATTCTCGGGGAGATCGGAAAGGGAAACAATCCTCACAAACGAAGGGAAGCGACGACCGTCTATGGACCTGGACCCAAAGTCCTTATGTGGGGGGGGGAACCAGGAAAACTTTAAGTAAATGAGGAGAGTCACCGCTCTGGGGAAAGAAAAACCTCTTTCTGTTTTTTTGTTTTTGGTTTTTGTTGTTTTTTGTTGTGGTTTTTGTTTTTTTTTGGGGTTGGTTGTTTTTTAGTGTTGGACACCCCCCCCCACCAACCCCCCCCAACCCCCCCAGGGCAAACGAGTGCGAAAAAGGGGGTGGCAGTTGTAAGTGAGTGACAAGGTGAGAAAAACCAACAGGTGACAAAAACCCGGGAGGCAAGCTCTGCAAGGTGCTTCGGGGCCGTCCTAAGCCGAGCGGGGGGGAGGCGGAGAACATAAGGAGGAAAGAAAAAAAGGAAGCTGCAACAGAGGGTCGGAGCTGTTCGCGATGGCGAGGCACGGCAGCTAGCCTACAGCGAATTACTTCAATCAACGTCTCTGGACAGGAGGAGATGGCCGGGGGTTAGCCTCATGAACGAGGTAGGCGACGGACGGATAAGGACACCGAAAAAAAGAGTACTGAGGGGGGGGTGAGGACAGGACGAGGCGAACAGGTCAGCGCCGCTTTGAGGCCGACACCAGCTCCGCCTCGAGGGCTGTAGAGGGATCCTCAAAGTGACTTCAATCGAGAAGGGGAAGGGGGAAATCCTGGCGAGCTGGAGAAATCGCGCTCCGGAAAGGAAGCTCCAGCTTCGAACCAAAGACGCAAAGCCTGCGAGGCATATAGAAGCAGCCAAAACCATGAAGAAATCTGGGATACATCCACACTCACAAGATTGGCGGGGCCCCTCCAGCTTTTGGTCTTCGCTGAGTGGTCAGGCGCGCAAGGTCACATGATAGGGAAATTATGGAGAAGAAAGCGAAAGGGCGACCTGCGCGCCAAAACAATAGGAAACAGCTATGGTTTTGATGACTTCGGGTAAACGGCCGGGGACGCTCGTCACAGATGTAAGAGGGCGGTCCGGAGTTGGACTGATAACGGAGGCGGCCTCGACAAACAGATTAAACGGCCTCATTCGCGCTTCCGGAAGGGGGCACTCTTTAGAGAACGAAGAAGAAGCTTGGAGGAGATAAGGAAGACAATCGTGTGGTCGGGAGCAATCTTGAATTGGTGGGGGAAAGGATGTTTTTGGAGGTCAGGTTTCGCGTTATTTGGGGGGGGCAGGGTAAACCTGTTTGAAAGACTGATGACCGGGGGCTGGGCGTGAGGAGAAGTTGTCAAAAATTCTCGGGGGATGTAAGTGAATTGTCACTGAAAAAAAAATTAAAAGGAATCACGAGGGCGAATTACCATTGAAAACAAGAAAAAAAGTTAGGGTGAAAGAGTTAGACTGAGCCTTCAAGAAAAAGAGTGATCTTGGACAGTCCTAGAGTAAGAATCAGCATGGGGATGTCACTAGCACGGAAAGAGCGTCGCCACTCTTTTCAACGAGAGCAAAACAAACAAAAAAGAGGAGTAAATTCGTAAAAAACAGTGGACTTCGTGATCGAAATACTCCGTTTGGCTGGAAGAAATGAAAACTACTAGTCGACGATAACGGGTGTACAGGAAAAGTTTGCCTGAGAGCACCCGCTGAGCGGGGCGAGGAGGTCCTAAAAGTAAGGAGAAGCAGGACAAAAGACCCCTAAAGAAACTACTACCAAAGCCCAGGCACACCGGAGAGGTTCTAGAAAAGGTTTTCCAATCCAACCCAGGGAGTTGATAAAACCAGAGACTTTTCACTCAAAATCGAGTGTCTCATGATGGGTGTCCGGAGAATGCTCCAAAAGGAGGTCCGTAACGAATCACTATTTCCAGCGTCTACATCAGGGGGTCCAAAAAAGTGGGAACTATGGCTAAATATAAGTATCCATACAACGTCAAAAATGACGTCTACTTACCACACTGTTGAATCTGGCAACAAAATACTCTTCCTCCAGGAAAGAGAGGTCTGTCATTCTGTCTTCGAATCGACAAGAAGGTACTAATCCCACAGGGGGGATTTGAGCAAAGTATACCAGCGGGAGAGAAAAGTCCATTGTGCGCAAGGGCGGGCACCCAGCTTAAAAAGAGGTTTCGTCGTCTGGTGCCAAGCGGCCCTCTGGTCGTCAAGAACTGACGGAAAGGTGAAAAGGGAACCTGGCAGATTATAAAGCACAAATGATTAACAAAAGTCGAGCGAAGTGTCCTTGGGGCGCATAAGGGCGACGAGAGAAGGACGAAGAACGGTCCTGCAAAAGAAGAGCTGGAGGGAAAGCAAGCATGGGCAGAGGAATCGTCAGAAACTGGGACATGGGTGTCGGAAGATAACGCCTAGGCATATCGTTACAGAGAGAAATGTAAGCAACCTCGCAAAAGAACGGAAAAATAAGAAGGGGGGAAGGATGTTTGAAGCTAGGCTAGCGGAAGCAAAAGACCCACCCATTAGAAAGGAACAGCAAAGAAGTGAACATGCTAGGTCGGGAGGGGGAAGAACTGACGCCAAACTCTAAAAATGGCCGGCGCAAACAAAATCGGAAGAGCCGACTTGGAAGGTCCAACGGGCGGTTGCAACGTGCATATCACCTTGCAGAAAATAACAAACCGAAGACTAGAAAGAAGGTCGAGGACAAAGCTGTGGCGGGAAAAGCGGGTAGGGTGCCAGGTCGTGAGCTTGCCGGAAAACACAAGGGGAGGCACGAATACTAAAGGCTTCTCTCCTCCACTCGGGTTTTAGTTGGGGTAAGACAGGGGGTCGGGTCGCGCGACAAGCAGACAGAGAAAGTCACTGAAGGGGGACGCGCCCGGGGAAGAAACATTGTCGCGAAGGTATGGAAACACCGTACTCTGGTCCCGTGTAGTGATTCAAGCTGGGAGGGCGGGCCAATCCGGCGAAAAAGAAAAGATAATCTCGGGGCGGTATTGGAGGGGAGGATAGGAAAAAGCGGCACGGCTGGGAAGTCGAAGCGACAACGCGAAAGTCGCGCAGCAGTGGGTCGGGCGCGGGTCAAGAAACGATCCAGTAAGACTAGGTCAAAACGTCGGAACAACCGGAAACGTAGACGAAAGGAGCGGAAAGAGCCTAAGTGGAGGAACACGAAGGAGGAGAAAGAAAGGAAACGGAACTCCGGAGAGGGAGGAGAAGAACTGAGGGGGGGGGGCGCGTAACATCAGCGCAGACCGGAGCAAGCGAAGGGAAAAAAACGCACGCGCACGTTACGGTTTGAAGGTGACTGTGGACTTGCCGGAAGCTGACGCGGAAGGCCAGTCGAGAACGTCGGGGGACGACGACGAAAAGCGAGTTCAAGAATGATGGAAAGAGCGTCCAGGCGACGCCGCCGTCGCCAAGACACGAAGAAAGAGAGAAAAACAATCGTCGAACGGAGCTGAGGGCAAGCACCCGGAAATAGGAAAGTTGGAAAAAGCAAGAAAACGACCCCAGGAAAGAGAAGGCTCAGCTGGAAAAAAATAGCAAGCGGATTATCCGCCCCGTCGCCGCGTACATATTTGAAGGCATTAACTAAAAGGGACGAACATGCAAGCCTGGACTGGCGAAAAACGCAAGCAAAGGAAGGGCGTGACGAATGGAAGGAGCAACTATTAGTAGCGAAAGCGGGACAAAGAAACCCCGCAGGGCAACGGAATGGAAAGGCAAGAAAAGGCGCGGGCGCAGCCAGCGAATGCAACACGAGAAGACACTCCCAAAAAAGATATGAAAACCTCTAGGAGACTCGAGGGAGGACCGGAGGGGGGGGGAGCAAATGATGGGGAACAACGGAGAGCGCCCTAAAATCTCAAAACGCGCCACCCAAGACCCGCGGCTTGGAAGGCAGCAGGGTTAAACGAAAGAACAGTCTTCGAACGAGAACGATGGGGATCAACTTAACCGGCGCTGACCAAGACTGCATCGTCCATCTGACATAGCAATATCGCTGCGCCTCTAGCTGCCGGTTGGAACGATCGGGAAAACCTACACTGAAATAATAGGGAGAGCGCTGCGAATGGAAAGGGGGTGCCCGTATAGAACGCCGAAAGCCCCCCGGCAGTGCGCTCCGTTTGAGGGAACGATATGAAGGCCGGGCTATGTGGGGACATCCGAAAGCAAGCTAAAATCAGGGTTCCCCCCAGGCCCTAAAAAAGGGCAGCGGTGAAAGTGGAAGTGGGGGAGGCTACACTATGGGGCAGAGGGCAAATAGGGGACCCGGGGACAAAAATCAAAAAAAGTTGGTGGAGTTTAATAAGTGACGCTCAACAGGGGACGGGGGGATGGGGGGGAATTCATGGCGGGTAGTTCCAGGACGTGAGAGTGTCGTTTGCTTGGGGCTTTTTGTTGCTGCACAGGAGGTTAAGCAGGCGCTAAAAGGACTCAATTAGTGACAACACTCTTGTTCAAAAAAAAAATAAGTCCAAGAACGTGGGAAAAAAGGGCAACCACGCGAGCGCAGTAAAAGCACGAAAAAGACGACGCTCAAGGAATTGAAATAAATCGTGGGCTTGAAGCAAAATCAGCAGAGGAAAAGAAGCGTGCCGGAATATAAGCTCGAGATAAAGCAATCGAAACACACAAGAGGAAGAGAAAGAGATGACCTCAGGGCTTAGCAACATGATGCGCTCCAGTCGTGGTGATGCATGCGCAAGGCTTTAGAAAAAAGACCGTCAAACTCAAGACAGGACGTCGATACGAAAAGAAAGAGGGAATTGCTGGCAAAACCATCGACGCAACCGGCTGGGGGGGGACTTTGGAAAACTACAAGGTTGAAAGCTGGGGGGAAGAAATGTAAAGAGGGCCGATTAGAGGGCGAAAAACCAAGAGAATCTAGAACCCTTTGAAAAAAATCAACAGGGGGGGGTTGATTTTTGGCCACGGAATCCATTTGGTAAGAAGAGAAGAATGAGTGAGGCAAAAGAAAACCAGCACACTGGGGGTCAGGCGGGCAACAGCGCCAGGATGAAGAGGGATGTCAACCAATAGAAACCGAGAATAAGTCTCGTGAGGGGGAGGTGACTAATAACAAATACCTGGTTCGGGTAGGTCACAAAGAGGGGGACCGAACTCGCCAACGACATATTGGGTCACCGCTTTCCGGGTGCCACATGTGGAAAAAGGGCAGCGAGCTGGGGGAATGAAAAAGCTCCTGATAGAAGATGGACGCTTTCCTGGACTCCAAAAAAAAACCGCTGGGGACAGGGCGGGGGCTTTCAAAGAATCGCTCGTCTCAACGAGGGATTTGAAACCCAAGTGCGCCCGCCGGGGAGGGGGGGGGCGTTGGGGGACCGTTGCGTGGCAATAAGCTTGGCAAGGGCGCAAGAGAAGCGGAGGGCTCGTACTCGTTAAAGAAGGGGAAAGAGCGAAAAGGGGGGGAAATAGATGGAAGAACTAGTGGAGGCAGCGGGTCACTCGTTTCAGCGACGAGGGCTGCACAAAATCCTGCGGCGCGGAACTAAGAAATTCCTTGGCACGAAGGCGGAAGGAACGCAGACGAAAGGAGGGTTGGGGAGGGAGAAAAAAACAATCAATAGATGTGACACGCCACTTAGCAAGATAAGTCGCGTTAGAAACCGGTCATAATGAGTCGGGCCTTCCAGAGAAAACAGAACAAAGGCAGGAGGAAATCGTAACGAGCAAAATTCGCGCCGAACGGAAACGCTGTTGGTAAGGCGGGTAAAGAAACCATCCGCTCGCAAGGTCAGCTAGAAATCAGCTCGGGGATCAAACGTTGGTTGTGAAAAGTTCGGCTTTGACTTGCGGAACTCGGGCCGGTAAGGCACACGGCCGGGAGCGAGACCCAAAAAATAGGAGATGAAGGAAAACCTCGCAGCAATCAAATTAAACGCGGGAGGCGAGTAAAAACATCAGAACGGGAAAGAAGTCAAAACGCGCGCAAACAAAAAGAAAAAAAAGGGCAGGGGAATTAAACAGGAAAAAGGCGCGCGCGGAACTTGCGAAAAGGTCAATCAGGAAACGAAATCGAGAATTACAAGTGTTCCGTCCCAAAAAATCAAGAGAGCCTCCTAACGAAAATCACTGGGGAAGCTCTTGGGGGGATACTCGGTGCGAGGGGCCAAAACCGGCGCTCGCGCTGGGTTAAAAGGCTGCCAGCTATGAAGAAAATCAAGGTGAACGTGAAAATGAGGTTAGACGCTAAAACGGAGCGGGAAGTGAAGAGACGTCGATTAAAAGTCCCAACCTGTAGAAAAAAAAAAAACCGTAGGGGAAAGACGCTACTCAAAAAACGAGACTACTCAATTCATATAGAACGGGTCCTTGAATGATTCCTTATTAACAGCATGAACCTTAGCAGGCTCGACAAACACAGCATAACAGGTGGGGAACCGCAAAAAACACATAAGGGGGGAGACTGGGGAGGGCCAAACTCCGGGAGAAAA
>Ga0179591_1220016_pt1 | contig 13007 bp, 8 predicted proteins | sample CZOMad2_1_08_16f_FD_182891 | JGI IMG/M metagenome (GOLD analysis project Ga0179591, IMG submission 182891) | Vadose zone soil fungal communities from Angelo Coast Range Reserve, California, USA - CZOMad2_1_08_16fungal (PacBio error correction) | ecosystem: Environmental > Terrestrial > Soil >...
CGGTCTAGTGCATAAGAAAACTTCGTAACGGCTAATTATCTCGTGGAGTAAGAAAGAAGATAGGGCGCGCGCGGGGGATAAGATCGACTCCTGGGAAAAATAAGCATCGTTTCGAGTAAAACCAGGAGAGGTTCACTACATGAACATCGGGACTTCTAACCAGACGGTATTCTAAGGAATTGTTCTCGAGAGAAGGAATACTGTCTGTGTCGGGACAACTTATCGTTTCACTTTTCATCGAGAACGGGGTGAAGGGGGCTAGCGGATCAGGGTCTAGAAAAAAAATTCTTAAGAAAATATGAAAAGCAAAGAAAGCTCGTTAGCCAAGTCCGTCAGATAAAAAAAAGGGCTTCAGGTCTAAAATCAAGAGAGGGCTCTCTTAGTCTTCGGGAAAACCATACACTTATAGACAAGCGAAGGGTGGACATCAAAAAGAATTCGAAGGGGAGAAAAGGGAAACATAATTCATTATCGAGGTCGCACTAATCTGCTCAGCACGGCAGAGGGGAGGGGGAAGAAGACTTAGTCCGAGGGCGCACTCAATCACTGAAAATCAAAGAAATCATTCTTTCCCGAACCTGAGATGAAGAAGGGGGACTCCCTCGAAGAATGAAGAGGGACTTCCGTCTGGTCAGTCCGTGCACGATGTAGCGGACCGAGACCGCCTGTCGGCTGGCGTCTGAAAAGTCTAAGGTGTTCGTAAGGAAAAAAGGGAAGTCCTCTTTCTCGATAGGAAGGGACTCTCGTGGTTATACGGAAGCCTAATACGAGGATCGAAAAGGAGAACCTCGACTCTCCTCGCTCAGGGTGAGAAAAAAAAAAGACAGAGACTGGTTCATAGAGGGGGAAGTAAAAAGAAATCTTACGGGGCCGTATGCCTTATACTATCCTACGTGGCTCGGAGCGGCTCAAAAGCAGAGAGGCCGGGGCGAATAAGGATTTTTGCACGGAAAAACTACCATGAGGAGAGAGTCCAGTTTCTCCATTGAGGCTGAAATACGACGCAGAGATACTCTTGCTCGAGGGGAGAAGGGCATTGTCGCAGCTTACACTCAGATTTAATCGGAACCCACTTTACTTCCGTAGTCTCACAGAGAACTGAAGGAAGGGAAAGATACTACTATCACCTCTTCTTCTCGGAATCGTGCGCCGTTTTAGTGCTCTTCTTCGACAGTTGAAAACGACTAAAAAAAGAAGGGATGCGCAAGAGTAACGATTCTAAAATCGGGGCGAGCTTCGAAGTTACCGCCTTCACCTTACAATGGCGAGAACGCTGATTGGACCGCTAACTAAAAGAAAAGTTGAAGCGGCCGTTGGAACGAGAAATCACAGCAAAACAAAGAAAAATAGAAAGGGAAGACTACTTCATACGGGGAGAAACCTTCTGTCATCTTCTCCCTCAAAAAAGGCACGACCCTTGTCTCTTAGGTGACCTGGGGTTCCACGTAGGAAAAGGAAAAGAGCAGTGGCTTGTCTGAGACTCAGCGTGGTGACCTCTTTACTAGGCAAGAATCCACGATCGCCTGCTCTCAGAAAAGGGGTCTAATTAAGTAGGGAGTGGAATGCGGTCGACCTGGACTGAGGAACGTGGGGCGGCTCAAGTGCCTGGACCCAGCCGGCGGACCTGCAACAGAATCAAACTAGATCACGCGCTAACGGAGAGGAAAAGTGCTCACTATATTCTAATAACTTTGAGGCACTGGGGGTGTGTCGCATCTTCTTAGGACAGGTCGAGCAGAGTCCTATATCAAGGGAAACTTCTCGGGAGGGGAGAAAGGAAGACAATTTCAGTGACACTGGCTAGCTTGCCATTTAGGGTCCGCAAATAAGGGATCGTACTCACAATGTGAGTATCATCGACCGAAAAAAGACGCCTCTTCCTGACACAGAAGACGGCTGGAGCTCAATCCCACGAAAAATAGCGGCAAATTCCATAGGAGCTCAAAAAAGCGACTCCGTCTCTAAGTGGGTAAGGACCCCACGAGGAATAATACCCATGAAGAAGGTGAGATGGTCCGAAATCAAAAATCCCGCTACTCACACGCAACGTACTGATCTAGGATAGAGATGGTCATCAGCAAATTGCGTCAAACCGAGCATTTGAATTGATTATCCAAAGCCGGATTGGGATTAGCACGCTGACGGGTCTTAACAGGAAAGTAGCCTCTCTGAAATTCTTCATCCGGTCATTGTCAATAGAACTAAGGGGGCGAGATTGACCAAGGAATGGGAGAGAAAAGGGTGGTAGACCCGAGCTTAATGTGAGAATTAATGACAAAGGAGAGGGGGGGAAACGGCTACGATCACACCTCCCTCCTTCTAGACTCCAAGTGATCGCGACGTCACCATAGGGAAAAACTCTATCTCTTTCGGTAGAGAAGGAGAGAGCCGTCGATCTACCCTTAAAAAACCTGACACCTTCAACGGGGGAATCGATAGAAAAAGAAGGCTAGTGATTCAGAAATCCAAGGGGAGAATCCTCTCCCCTTCCAGCTCCGCGCCGTAGGGGGGAGAGCCTACTTGCATTTAGTGAACGCGCAGTTCACCTTCAAAAAAGAATTCGTTACCAAGGTGTGAACTCACTGAGAAGGAGGAGCGCAGAGAGGACCCGGGTATACAACTCACTAGCTTGAGACTTATTATTGTTATAAATCTCCTCTAGAAAAAGGAGACTCTTCCAATCTGAAGATGAGAAAGGCATCGGGTTTGTAAACCGCGATACCCGTAATTCAACAGAGATAGTCGGGGGTTTTCCTGTTACTGGGATGGGGGGGGAAGAAAAGGCTATCCTCTTCTTCTAAGAAATCTTTAGCGTCGAATCAAGGTCATGACACTTATGAGAAAGCCACCCGGTGAACTGATTATCTGAAAAGTCTCCCTCTAGCGCCGGGAGTAGTCGTATCTCTTATTGAAGTGCCCTAAATCGAGTGTAGTTTGCGAGCGAAGATCACGGGGGAGGAGGGCGACACGACTCCGCTAATAATGCCCGCGCAGCTTCTAAAACTGGTATTTCCCACCACACCGAAGAAAGAGGGGGAGACAACCCCCAACTCCACTCTTGCGGCTACGCACTGAACGAAGAGACGTACGGTGAACGAGTGGCGTCGCGCTGCCCCAGGTCGATGACCCTGATAATTCCTCTATCTGCAAGGAAGAAGCTGCACACGTCTTTCAAGGGCCATGTCCGAAAAAAATAACAGGAATTCACGTATAATGAAACGAAGACGGCCTTATACGAAACTGTCTGAGTTGAACTGGATAATTCTTCATGTCTAAGAATAGGCGCTATCCGGTAGCCATGACAAAAAACTCAGGAGAACCCCCGGGAGTAAAAGAAGAAAAAAGTATGTCTAAATCGAACGAGGAAGAAGGACTAACGATATTCCCTTCTTAAAGGAAAGGGAGGAGCTATGACCTCCTCTTACTTTCAAGAGAGACGAGTCTACCTCTCCGAGGAAGAGATACCGGGTGCCTGGCATGGAGATACCAGAAAAAAGAGGCATAGTCAAGAAACTTCTGGAAGAAAGAGAGTACTCAACAAACAACTTATTATTGGGTAAAAAGAGAGATAGGGGAATAAATTCTCGTAACGCCAAAGGCATTACTCTTAGGAACTGGAGAGAAGAAGAGGAAAAATTGGGGGGAGGGAATAGACACGTCCGGGTGCGCGCGCTAGAGTAGTGTCGTAATAATTTCTTTCCTACTGAGGCGGAGAGGGGGACAGACTGGGCCTCTACTGTAAGCGTCGCCAGTTCTGGTCGATTGTAGACTCAGAGGGGAGTTAGTAAGAAACATCGGACGTTTCGACGTTGAAAAATGTGGTCAGACTCTGGAAGAGCGAAGATTACGAGCACGCCATGACGAAGAAAAGAAGGAACACCCAGAACGAAAAATGGCTTTCTCAGAAGTGAAGGGGAAAAGAAAGACTCTGCTAGGGAGCATCTCGTCTAGTTAGTTCATCGTTTCCCGGTCAGGACTTGAGGCTGAAGAACAAGTCTGGAGAATTCTCAAAGGTCAAAGGGAGTGCAGGCCAACGAATTGGTCTGCCTGTGCCGAGTCGGCTCGGTGCGGAAAGAGTTGGGTGGTGAGCAGGGAGCGGCGGAGGGGGTTGACAAAAGGAGGGCCAGAGCATCGGGGCATTTCTCTTCAGAGGCAAGGAAAGGATTCGCCGTCTTCAAATTTGGACGGAAAAAAAAATAGCGGGGAAAGAAATAAGGGCCTAGGAACGTCACGACCTCCATACGGAAAAACAATATATATCATGTACTATCCTCAGGCCAAGAGATCGATACGACCAGACACTAAGGCAGCAAAGGGCAATAGAAGATACAGAGATACCAGGCAAAGCAGTTGTACCATTAACACCATATGTTATCAAACGAGAGAGGAGAGAGCGTATTCTCCTCCAGAGAGGTAGGGCCCTCGAGCTGGGGTCGGAGGAATACGGGAACGATCAGAGGAAACGGACTAAAAAAAGAATCCCACAAGCTTCATCACATCACTTCTGGAGGCATAGTCTGTGGAGGAAGAGCTAAGACTTCGCAGAGGGGGACGCTCTATGAAGGACAAGATTTGCCAGTATCCGAGTAGGGTAGAAAGGGACCGAACCCGTCTCTTTGGATTCACGACAAAGGGGAGAGAGCACAAATCTTCGGGCAGATCAGGCGAGGGAAGATAAGAGATTCTGGAGGAAAACTTCTGCCTTTCTTTAGCTTCGTTTGATGGGGACTTAACTTAAGCAGAAAGGTCTCTCGACAGGGGGGGAAACTGCGATGAGCAGCCCCCTGATCAGAAGTTCCTCCGGAGTAGACAGAGAAAATCTTACGTCGATCACGGCGGTATGGAACTTCTCCTCCTTCAAAAGAGGAAAAAGTATCGCCAAACGCTCAATAAGGAAGAGCGACCTTCTCTCCTAGATTGGAGAAGATAGAAGCTGAGAGTAACCCTTAAAAGAGGAGAAGACAGAAGAGAAGAAGGGGATACGTTCTAGGACTATTTCTCACGACTCAAGGAAGGAAGACTCAGTCCAGGTCTGGGCGCCGCAAAAGGGATACTATCTGGATCCAACTCGGGGGAATGGCGGAGGCGGATGAGAGAGGGGAAGCCGAGACCAGGACAAAAGAGGAAAGGCAAAGTGCTTACTTCTTATGGAGAAAGGAAATCCCTCATCCGGCGGCTCTGACAACTACATTAATTTTCAGAGAGGGGGGGAGGCGAGCTCAAAAGAAAGAATAGGTCTGCTAAAACTTAAGAGACTATGTAGAAATCGTCTCCTATCCCAATTTTTCAGCGAACGGGTAAGAAGAATACTAAGCGTCCTGAAAAAGGAACTCTTCTAAATCGGGTCAGGTCGAGGGGGCATAACAGGGCTAAGCCAAAACAGAACTACCGGAAAAGGTCGGAGGAGGATTCAACCTCATTTCCACAGGATTCTCGTCGTTCGGAATTGCTACTACTGCCATCGAGCGCGGATCGGGCGGTCGACTTGAGGTAGAAAGGGGCACTTCCATCTCTGGGGGAGAAGAACCCCGTTCAAACTCTTAGGCGAAAAGAGCAAAAAAGGAGGGGGAACCCATCCTCCGCGACGATCTCCAATCAGGGCGCGTAGCGGAGAGGAGTGTGAGCTCGTGTTAGGGGCTCTTCGTCTACACCATAAGGGGGAAAGCAGCACCACCAAGGAGGGAGAAGGATGCTCAAGAACTGTCGTCACGCGGGGAGCCGCGTGAAGAATGAATAAATCCGGAACGAAAGATGAATCCTCGTCTAAATCGCATAGAGTCGGTGGGAGAAGGCTAAGTTTTAAACAGGGAAGATGAAAAATGGGACTTCAGAAAAAAGCAAACACGGGGCGGGGAACCTCAGACCTTCCCGGAAAACGGCGCTTCCCTCGTCTTTCATCAGGCTCCAAACGATGCTAGAGAAGAGACCGGGGTTTGAGTACGGTGTTTCTGAAACGGTACGCTCTCTAATAGGAATGAAGATTCAGCATGGGATCATCGTCGCCTCGTTGGGGAGAATGTTCCCGGTAGCGAATAAAAACCCAAAAAAGGATCGAAAAAACAAAGGTCTAGGGTCCGTGCGGGGTCCGTCTTATTGTGGAACAGTAGTGAGAGTAAGGGGCCCAACCCGTTGGGGGGAGAGTCTGGACTCGGGTAAAGCACGTTCGGGGTACCTGCACAAGCCAAAAAGGCCAACGATCTGTCTTCTGGGTATCACGCACCTGCTCCATAGCGAGCCACGAAAAATGTGAGTGACGCTTTGCAGCCAACTCGGAGAGAAAAAGGTCTTACTGAAAGTTCTGAACGAGGGAACAAAGAAGAGAACACGCTACGTCGCTTCTACTAATAAGCAGGACGTACGAAGAATGAAGTTCTCTCAAAAGGTCTCGGAGGGAAAAATGGGGAGAAGAGGTAACCGTGCAGAATAGAGGCAACCGTATACCTTCTGGAAGCTAGAAAAGGAACACTCGACCACGATCGGAAAAAAAACTTCCTTTTTGCTCACAAAGGACGAAGGGAGTTGCAAGTCGACCAGGAGTCCCCCGCCGAACGCAGTGTGGGGGGGGGGGGGTGGGGGGGGGGGGGGGGGGGGGGGGGGGGGGGGTGGGGGGTGGGGGTTCAGAGGGGAGAGGGCCTAGGCACCGAGAAAACCCTAATCTCTATGTTCTATAGAGAAGGGAAGCACACGAAGGGAGAGCCAGATCATTGGCAAGGTAGATCCAATGATTTATGCTTTCGACCTCTTCTTGGCTGGAGGAGGAGACCCGGGCTCTGGGGAGAGAAAGGGAGGTCACATGAGAGACTAGGTCTTACGTGCCTGGAGAAAAGCGAAGGCTGAGCATGTCGTCGATCCCAAGTTTGTGCGAGGTATAAGGGGAATCTTCGGGGGACAAAAAAGAACCAGAACACCACACAAAAACTAAAACGTACTTCGACGAGCGATCTCAACAATCCTTGCGGGACGGACAGAACGCGAGCCGGGAGCGAAATCGGCGGTCGAGATAATAGATTCCTGAGCGCAAGAAGGAGATTGACCCTTCCGTTCCAGAGAGAGCACAAGGCAAAACTAGGGGGGAAAAACCAACAAGTGGGGGTGGATCTAAGATCCGTAAAGGGTTCGCCGAGACCACTCCGAGGAAAGGCTGTAGGGTAACTCCAATCCTTTGCCGTGAGCACGAGAAGGGGGGGGCCTTCTGAAACAGGAGAGGAGCCCCGTGAGTGCCTGGAATGATTCTGGGGCCGAACGATAGGAGGAGGACCCACTAGAGGAGGAAACAAATACATAGGGATGAAGAGAGGGGATGAAGTTGTGTCGAGCTGGGCCAATAGAAGAAGAAGGAGTAGGGCGTACTCTACGTACCAGGAAGGAAGTTACCTGCGAATACTCCGTCGCGCAGGCTTCCGCGATAAAACCTCTTTTGCCGTTCCGTTTGATGAGAAGACACCAGGGGGGTGGGGTCAACTCGAACGATAGTTAGAGGAAAAAGGAAGAGTGCTTCACGGGGGGGGCCCAGCAGTCAATCGCGCGGGCATGGCACGCGGTGGTCAACGGACTCCGAGAGAGAGTGCAGAGGAGACATCGTCCGGCGTATGAGTGGAGGAAAATTCGTTACTTCCCATCTGATGTATGGAAAGAGCGGAAGTGGCAAGTTGATGCAGTACAGGAAGAACGAGCCTGATAGAGGCCAATCTGAAAGGAAGGGCTTTGCACCCCGTTTCAGAAAGGAGCTCTAAAACAAAAAAAGAACGTGGAAGAGAGGTAAAAAGTCACTAGAGCGGCAAAACTACCATCTCTCTTCGAAAAGTTAGAAGAGTCGACCCATGGGGAGGATTGAAACGAGCATTGAACCGGGAGAAAAAGGAAAAAACAACACGTCTTTCAAAGGACCCGTTTAAGAAAACAACTCGCAAGGGGAAATGGTCCGAGCTATGAAGAGGGCGAGAGAAGGAAGGCGACGCATCCAGAGAAGGAAGGGACCTAGTTAATGTGAGCTAGGGCATGGCCTAGATGGGACTATTTCTCACAGCGCCGCGAAAGAATCAGATGTATCGGAAGGACTGAACACTCTTATTTCTAAAGGACAGGCGGGGAAGAGGGAGAAAGTATATCCCTGGCCACATGTAGGAAAAAAAAGGCGCACATTACTATCTGTACTTGCCCACGACGCAACAGAGCGGGAGACAGGGCAGCCGTAGCAGCTTCTCAGAAGGGTGAACTCACTTAACGGCTGAAGAGGAGTCAGAGTAAAAGGACTGAATATAATAAAGATCGAATCAACCACAAGCAAAGTTATTAGTCTGGGGACAAAGAGAGGGGGTACCTCTACGTCAGAAAACTTGACGGACGAGGAGAATATAGAAGGGAAGCTCATCAGTGCACGGAGAAGGATCACGGGAAAACGTCGCCGCGCGGTGAAAAAACTTCTTTATAGAAGTCAGCGTGCGGACTTCATCATTTGGGCGCGAAGGGCCCTATAATGTTTAAGCTCAAAAAAGGTTTTTTTCGACTCAAGGAGGGGGGGGGGTCGTCTAAAAAAAAGAGGGGAAACGAGGGGGCTTCAGGAGAGGAGCGGACATTAAAGAAAGAAAAAGAAAATAAACAAGGTAGCAAAGAAGAATGTTCCTTAGGAAATGAACAGAGCAGGCCTACAGAAGGGGGGATTAGATTGGAGGGGGGAGAGAAAGAGGAAAAAAATGCATAGAAAAGGGGTTTCTCGGATCTAAGGTAAGGACAAAGCTCGCGGACTTAATAGGGAAGTTTTCATCTAACTGAAATGGGAGGACGAGGAAATCGAAAGAAGAATGGTACAGGAGCAGTGACTTGTTTCAGAAGACAGGGTAAAATTTTTGGGTGGTTGGGTTGAATAGAGGGCTCTGACGCACGGGGGTTTTACAATGCGTCCAGCTGGACGGCAAGCTGACTAGCGAAAGGCGCCGCCGTAAAAAAAGGGCTCACTTTCTGCTGGGGAGCAGCCGAAAAAGACGTTTACTTAAAGGGGGGAAGCCATTCACACTCAGCGATAAGGAGATGGTATAAAGAAGGAAAGAAAGATCCTGTAAGGATGCAGGAAAGAGCTCTATAAACTGTTAATCTCAAGGGAAAAGGAAAGCTAAACCTAGAGAGGGAAAAGACGAAGGCTCTGTTTATTCAAACGAAAAAAAGGCACCCACCTGAGGAAGGTTCATCGGGACCAGAGCGAATAACGGCCGTATTCCGGGGCATACCGAGGAACGGGCGCATAAGTTAAAGGATGGAGAGCATCTGCGTACGAAGGGGGAGGCAAAACCAGTCAGAAAGGGAATCATATTCTTTTGAAGAATGAGTCGCGAGGGTTTTCCAGATGCTAGAAGAAAAAGCAACGGGGAAGGAAGAGGGTTCTAATGGAAAAACAGCAGTGAGTAAACTAACCGTCCACGGGGGTTATCTCCACCGACGGCACAGGGGGAAGCTAACGCGGGGGGATCTGTCCTCAAGGATCGGGAAAGGAACAGTCGAAGTGAAAGTTCTCGGAGAGGTTAATGTTTACTGGACTATCCTTAGGGGAGAGTGGGAATGAAGAAGCTTATCATAACGGCCCACGGGTATCCTGTGCCGCCCTAGTAGGAGGCGGGCTCTCAAACCTGTAGGTAAGTAGAGCAAAGTATCTCTAAAGAAAGAAATCTGACACCTCCACCTTACAATCAGCAATAGTGACTAACTGCAAGAAAAGGTCTACACCTTACGGGAGGTCGTTATTGGAAAAAGACTGAACTACTGGGTCTTTCAGATGTCTAAAACAAACTGAGCATCACTCTAATCGAAGGGGGGAAAGTGGCATAAAGAAGGGGAATTACGCCTCATGCAGTGAGAGAAGAAAGAGTGAAATCTGGAGAAGTGCCTGATGACGAGGAGGATCTCCTCTATAATACTTTCGAGGGGGGAGGGTCCTTTCTCCTTTGCCGGTCGAAAAGAAACTCTAACAAGTAAGGGACTTCATGGCCTGGCTTCACGGGGGGTAATCCCGATACGCTGAAGGAACGAAAAAGGAAGGAATCTCGAAAAAGCGTTTGGGAAGAGGGCTCCCGAAGGTCTAGGGAGAAGAAGGATCGACAAGGCGCGCTCCTCGTGAGGAGACTTTCTACATTAGCAGGGGGTGATGGGAAGAAGGGAACGGAAACCATAGAGGAAACTTCCGTCTTCTCGACAAAGAGAGGAGAGGGATCGGATCTGGCGCGAAAATCTGCGAACATTCAGGAAACAAATCTTCTCACTAGGGTCTACAGAAAGAGGAAGAAACGTGGCGTCAGGATAGGGGGAGGGCCATACATACGTCAGGGAAAAAAAATCATAGCGATAGTGTCTCTCGGCGTCTCCGTAAAGGACGAAAAAGGTTGGACAGGGAGGACGAAAACAGGGCCGCCGGGAACTTATTAGAAAAATGAACCTCCAGTCCGACTACTAAGTATAGGAAAAAAAATCTTCTTCCGTCCAAATAGTGGATATGTAGTTGATCCTTCTTCACAGAGGAAACTTCTCCACCCAAGAGGGTCTAAGAATTCGAATAAAGGGGAACGACTGACGCTGGGAGAAGGTGACAAAAAACGGGACGGCCTTAACCTGTCAAAAGGGGGTCCTCACGTGGGAGAACGAGGTGCGACAAGAACGCTCCGTGGCAGTCGTAAGGAGCTAAGGAAAAAGTCTCTCTAAAAAAACCGAGGAAAGAGAGGATTCTCGACGTAAACGCGCTGCAGGTAGGGAAGGGCGAAACCTAACTAGGGGGAGGAATGAGAAGTAACCCTTGGCGCGTAAAGGGAGGTCAACGTTATGTCCTCGCAGCGATAAGCCGCTTGCTCATCGAAAGCCAGCTTTTTGGGGAAAAAAGGGGAAGGAGGGGGGGAATAAAAAGAAAGACATCTAAAAGAAAGAGAGGAAGACGACAGGGTCGATCGCGGACTCTTGGTCCTGCGGAGGTTCAGGATTTCTCCTAATCGTTCCAGGAGGAGGACGGTCAGAATAGGTGAAAGGTCCAAATAATTAAAGGAAAGGAAAGATGCTACTAAAGAATCCTCTATCTTAATAAGCCGCACTGGCGAAATGATCGCGACTACTGGGAGGCGCTGGGGGCATCAACGATATGAAAGGGGGGATTCTGCTAAGTAGATCTTGCCGTCGGCCTAGAAGGAAAAGAAAGTGAGCTTTCTCCTACACGAAAGCATCCGCGCAGAGAGTCGCGCTGCAGGTATGACTCAATTTTTATCGCCTGAAAAACAGGAAAAGTACTCTACCGGAAAAAAGACCAAAAAACCGCGGAAGCCGCAGGCCCACTCTAAAAGGGCGAGTTGATCGCCCGCGGGCCGAAAGTTCTTCCTTCGCCCAAAAAAGAACCTGAAACTCATTCGAGGGCGAGCGTACAACATCTAAGAAGAAAAGGGGATGAGGGATATCTCTATCTTCATCAAAAGAACGCGCACGAGCCGTGGGCCTGGAAAGGAAGACCAAAAGGGTTGGCGTCTCAAAGAGGAGGAGGGAAGGGGAACCCGTCAGACGAGTAGCAGGGAGGGCGTGAGAAGTCGGAAAAGAAAAGAGAAAGTCTTCTGGTGCTAGCCTGGAGAAATCTAAGGAGAGCAGGTCGTCAAGGGGGGAAGAACCGCTAGGGAGCGCTGGCGGACCTGGGAAGGGAGAGGCCCGGGAAGGGGATTAAATCTAAAACCTCCGGGAGAAAAAAATAAGCACCGGTATCTAGAGAACCTCGGCTGACGAGTGAAAAGGTTGCCTTCTATAGAATGGAGTTCAGCAGCGTTCTAAGAAAAAGGGAGTAGACTCTCCAGTAAACGCGACGATGAAAACCCGCGACGGCGAAGTGTTTCGAAGAAATCGTCAAAGGGCACCAATCCAAAGGAATAAGCCGCCGCCGTCGTTTGCTAGGGAAGAACCTTTTACTCTTGAACGAGGGGGTCCTGATACACGAGAAGGGGGAAGTGGGACCCGCTTTGAATTTCATAGAGGGGAGCTTCGTAAGGAGGCAGGTCGGAGTGAATTATAAAAAAGAAAACTAGATCATTCTAGAGTGATGGGTGGGAGATCGACTCTCACGAAAAACGATGATCGAAAACTTATTGACCTCAATGCGCCCGGACCTAGGGAGGGTGCCAGAAGAGAAAGGAGGAGGCGTCGAAAATTAACTAAAAAGAGGGGGGGGGCAGTAGACGTCGTTTCGACTCCACTTAGGAAGGACGCTCCGGGAAGGATTTAGGCGTCGATCAGGTTAGGAAACCTTGCCCATGAGAAGGGAGGGAGGAGGGGGAAGGGAAAGAGGGGGGGAATCACCTAAGAGGCGTCGTTGCAAGGACGTGTCCGGATCAGATAGCTTGAAGAGGCCCAATCTTTACTTCCCCAGAATTTAGACTCGGCGAAAGACTACGGGGGGAACGAGATTCAACTGAATGGAAGGGGAAAGATTCAATACTCGCGGAATCGAACATTCGGGCAACAAACCCTTCGCCGCAGAGGCAAGAAAAAAACACGTCAAGGTATGGAAAGGGGAGAGGACAAAACTTAAAGAGCTTCGAGAGAAAAGGAGAGAGGGATACGATGAGACGCATTTACTGAACAACCAGAAGTCCGCGAGATGGGCCCAGAACCGGCTACTCTCAAGTCGTCAGCTGGACAACCGTTTCAAAGACTCTCCTCCTGATAAGGAGAGAGTTCACTACTAGGAAGGGACTAACGGCGGCGGGGACCTGGCCTGTCAGGAGTTTGTCTCTTCATGGCGCCTAAAGGGGGACTAGGCCAAGAAAAAAAGAACCGCCGGAGCTCCGAAAAAAAACTTATGTCGACCTCTCCGAAGACGAGGGACTAAGTTAGGCCCGTCGCGAAAGGGGGACCGTACGTCAACGAGGACGCCAGGGTGGAAGGGCACTAGAAACGCCTAGGAGGGGGATTGAGAGTACTCTTCTCACACTGACTCTGGAGAAAAGAAAAAAATCGTCGAGAGATTCGAAATAGGACTAAAGGGCGGCAGATAAAGA
>Ga0179591_1299121_pt1 | contig 13007 bp, 14 predicted proteins | sample CZOMad2_1_08_16f_FD_182891 | JGI IMG/M metagenome (GOLD analysis project Ga0179591, IMG submission 182891) | Vadose zone soil fungal communities from Angelo Coast Range Reserve, California, USA - CZOMad2_1_08_16fungal (PacBio error correction) | ecosystem: Environmental > Terrestrial > Soil >...
TATTCTCTATGTCGAGTGGGCAAGCAGGGGGCCCGACTCGTCGAGCAACAGGGGAAAGGCGTCCCGCCTAGGATGGGCACGAGAACGCAATTACCCATGGGTGAGGAAATCCAGAAGGACCTCAGATTAACCTCGCGGTCCTGAGAGGTTCGAGTCAATTTCGAACCTCGCAGGAAAGAATCGGATTCAGGCAAGCACTAGACTCTTCATTAGTGAGGTTATGACAAGCTTTGACTGCCTCTCGAGTCGCGCAAGAAAGAAGCGGTGCAGAGAATTGTACTAACCGGACACCGTCACACGCCCATGGGGGGGTGGCGAACGGTCAACTAAGAGGCTCGGAGTAACACCTACCCTTTCGACTATCGTCTGGATGGCACGAGTGCTGGAAGGTGGACTCGACGATGTGCTGGTCTGTGCGTGTGAGAACCGTTCACACAACACTGGGACAGGTGTGTTGGCTGAAACAACATTAAAGACTTGTAAGCTCGTCTGGGGGTGAACTCCTGCTCGTTAGGGTAGTAGACGGATTGGTCCTCGCTTGGGGGGGCGGACAACTAAATTCTTCGGACTTACTGCTTTGCAGTGGGCCAAACAAGCAACCCAGACGTTTGCGGAAAAAAACAAGTGTCTCACACGCCATAGAATTAGAGGATGGTCGTCTAAGGGTCGGGGGGGGAAGGCTCTCTGAAGCGATGTTGAAAAACTAAAAACTAAAACATCTACTTTCTCTACAAGGGGATTCCTAACCTTCCAGTGAACAGTTATTCTTGTTGAATAATCAGGAAAAAGGAAGATCTTCTATAGATCTCTAAGCGGCATTGAACAACCATTCCTGGGTTCCGCGAGAAGTATGGCAAGAAAATGAACGTGAGGAATCAGTCTTGTGAGAAGTGTGGGAGGGAAAGTCAACGGAAACTTCCTAAATCAATATTAAATGAAAAGGAGGGACTTCCGGCCGCGTGCTGTCAGAGATAGTTACTTAGAAAAAAAGGAAAAGAAGTGGGGAAGTTTTTGCTATCCTACATTTTCACCGATCAAAAAGGACGTCTATAGGTGCTCAATCCGAGTTATGATAACTAACAAGAAGGGAAAAGCCTCTGAAAAACAAAGCGGAAAGTCCGTGCGAAAGGAAAGTCGGGCAAAAGAATAGCCTCGTTCTGGGTGACCCAGAGCTGGCACCGAGGTGTTCTGGAACTCTTGTGAAAAAGGAGGTCTGGATTGGGAACAAAAAAGGAGCCCCTAATACTGAAATTGGCTAATTTTCAGCCACGATCTATGGTGAGTGAAAACCGACTCAGTGGGTCAATGGTATAGTCTTAAAATTCACTGCCGAAAGGGGCTCTGAGTGGACGGGACAAAAGTCTTTTGCCTCCGAGGAGGGAACGCAAGGACTTCACAGGTTTTTGGGGTACTCGCCAGAAGCCAGAAGGGAGGGGGCGCCCAACAGAAACAAGGACTGTTATACGGAGTTCTCTGACGGAAAAACGGTAAGGATCCGCGGTTGGAACTTATCGTGCAGCAGGGGAGGGGACTAAGAGTCGGAGACACGGCACAGTAATAACTCATCTCTAATAAAAGTTCAGGAGTACCAATCGGGCGGGGGAAAATGCTAAAGAGGTGGGGGAAAAAAGTAGCCTCGGCTAAAAAGCCGAGCTACCTGCACGGCTAGAAACTCAATACCTGAGAGGTTTGAAAAAAGGGGGGGGGGAGGACCCCCCCCGTCGACAACACTGGTGAACCCAAAAAGCGACAATTGAAGGAAGGGGGGAGCCTGGCTAAAACGGGGAAAGTAGAGAATCGATCAACAATCGGGGAAGAAGGAGAAGGACGCTTCAAAGGGGTACCCGCGCCCCTGCGACTTGTACATAGGCGTCTGGGTGGTTCCACCCAATTCGCGCGAAGGGCAAAAAATTATGTAGGGAAGGGAAGAAACCGAACAATGGTTTGAAGGTCTGCAGGTCCGGAAAGGTAAGACTTGTTTTGAAGAGGGCTTAGGGGTTTGGGGTTACGTCTGGCGGGAGGGGACCTGCTATGGGTAAGGAGAGGATTCTTCTCGGATGTTACTAAACGGAGGCCGAACAGATGAAAAGAAGAAGAGCACGGGGGGAAAAAGCAGTCAGTCAGGTGGGGGGAAAAAAGGCAAGAGGGAGGGAGAGAGACCTACCTTGCTTGGCTTGCCTTGTGGGGGCAGAACACGAGATGGTTATGTTCGGGAAGCGAAAAAAAAGGTGGCCTTCCGGAGTACGCCCGTAACACTAGAAACGGGGGGGAACTGCAACGACGCTTCTCGGAAAGTGAAAGAAGCCTGGTCCTATCAAGCGACCACTGTTGGGCGCGAAAAGAAAGGTAAATTGGAGACTGGGCAAGGGGAAGTTGCGGGGGGCGGCGGCCGACCATGCCAGACGGGAACCATTTTAGACTAACGGAGTTAGTGAGGTAGGTGTTCCCAAGACAATAGGAAGGCCTGAGCTCGTGTGCGTCGAGAAAAAGGACGGCTCTTGGGCCATTGGGGGGAGGAAAAAAGCATAAAGTTAGCACGCTATCTTCCTTGTAACACTGATCAGTGGGCGACCGTCGCCGAACCAGAACGCGGCCTACTAGGATAAAAAAGAGAAGTAAAGAAAAAGGAGTAGGTACCTGCTTACCCGAACATAAGTTTTTTTCAGGGTTCATAGGCATTTTTCGTAAGGTGGAAAAAAGAGAAACTAATAAACAGGGGAGAGGGGAAAAACGAGTAAATATCGGAGTATTTAAATTCCTTTGTAAGAAAAGTTCGCGCGGGAACAGAAACTGGGGGGGTATTGTTTTTTGGCCGAGGGAACCGCGGAGAGGGACGTTTCTAGGGCAAGGAGGGTTAGTTCCCCACTGGGACCGCGTTCAAGAGGAGGGAATCAGGGCGGGGGTCTGCCTTCGGGAGGGGCTGGGCTACAAACTCGCGTATAGCAGACAGAGCAAAAAACCCGAAGACGAAAAGAAACTCCGTAAAAAAGGAGGAGGGCTATCTTCTACAAGGGACTCGAAACCTAAGGTGAGCAAAGGGGTTCAAAACCAAAAAACGCGAAGAAAGCGACGATGCAGAATCTTGTCCGCCACCGCGGGCCTGCAGAGATAGGCGCGGGACGGCGGGTAAAAAAAGGAACTAAAGAGAGGGAATGAACTTCGTCATGTTCAGGTGGTGAAATAGGAGGGGGTGTTCCCAGCCACACGAGAAGTGGGGAGGTTGGGAAAAACCAGACCCTTCTCGAACAAGCTTCATCCAGAAGCATGAGACTGGACCGCAGAAGGTTTCCGGGGGTGTAATCACCGCGGGCCGACGATCGCGAGACGGGGGAGATTTTGTGATCGTGAGAAAGGCGCATCCGGGAAGAGAAGAGTACATTTCAGCGTAGGCCACGTAAGGAAAAAGAACTCTGCCTGACGCTGGGAGAGGGGGGGGACTCGGAGCTACAGAGGGGGAAAAGGTCTCTTCGCGATCTAACTTATTGTCCAACCTAAAAAGGAACGGTCTTATTGTGGGTTCAGTCTAAAAATTCGGGTAGGGGAAGGACACCACCCGACGAAAGGCGAGAAGCGCTGCCAAGAACTGACATAGCACGAGGGAAACTGTCCCTGAAGGTCTGATAAAGAATGAGGGGGTAAGAAGCGCCCGCAAATAAGACTATACAAAAGAACTTTATTTTTTGAGAGAGATTATCGAGAGTAAAGGACCGCAGGTAGCACAGAAAAGGGGAAAAAGGGGGAAGGACGATTTCCTCTTCGATCTCGGGAGCGACCAAACGGTGTCGAGGGTAGCGTACTGAGTCCGTAGGGAACCGTTGGGGGAAAAAAGCCAGAAAAGAAAAAATGAGAAAATTAAACCTCACCTCCGCGGTTCCAGAGCGGGAGGACTATTGTCGCTGAGGAAGGGAGAGGCGATACTCTCTAACCTGGAGAGCTCGAGTAGGTTAAACCGACAGGATGTGCTGAGAGTGGGAAATGAAGATTGAAGGGTTGCAAGAAATCGAAGGAACCTGTCATGACTATTACGGCCAGCGGGTCAGAATACGACAAATCAAAATAAAGAGAGGTTCACCAAAAATTTAGATGATAAAATCGAATGAAAGAGATACACAAACACAATTGCACGAAGGCAGAGAAAAATTGTTCTCTTCTTCTGCTGATGGAGAGCAATGGTGCCGGCCTTTGGAGGGGGGTAGGAAAAAGTCAGGTACTGAAGGGGGGTGGGAGAATAGAGCTTGCCACAACGAAAGAGTACGGGATTTAAGCGAGCGTGTCTTGGGGTGCTGTGGGAAGGGGTCGAGAACGGGCCCCTTCTACGCTCTGTCAGGAAGGTCTGGGGTTGCTATAGGGGAAAGATGTGGTGGCGGCCAATATTATTCTCTTCGAAAGTGGGGAGAAATATTTGCCGCACAAAGGTTCAATCAAGGGGGGGTTCGCGACAACTGTAGAAACCAAAGGACCCAATCTAGGTATTCGTGAAAAGGAGAAGAGCTTTGTGGGTGGAAAAGCGTGGAGCTCGCAGTCTTACTAAGGTGCGAAAAAAACAACGCTTAACCCCCTACAAGAGGAGAACTAGAACTTTAAAAGGTATTCGGACGGGGGGGGAAAACCTCCTACCCCTGATCTGCTCGATCGATCAGAAAGTGAACCCGCGCGTGTGAATGAATTAAGTAGAGACCTTCAAAGAGGGGGAAAGATTAAGGGAGAGCAATTGTGGCCAGGCGCGTAAATTCGGGGGGGAGGGGCATTTTCCAGGCACCGAAAAGAAAGGTCTAACCACTTCCCACAAATAGGGTTCGGGGGTAAAAAAACGAGGAAAGTAATATTTGGGAGGTGAGGCTAAGTCTACGAGCTCCGCCGCCCGCGTTGATGGGACCTTTGGAGGAAGATAAGATCACGGGTCGACAAAAAGTTGGACGGCGAGCTCTGCGGGAACTGGATAAAAGGGGAGATCTCCTTTTAGACAAAAAAAGCGGAAAGAAAGCGGGACCGGGGAGATACCGGGGGGAAGTATTGAGATACCATAGTGGGCTCTCGCCGCGGGGAGGTTGTTAAAAACAACCAGGTCCTTGAAGTGACGAAGAAAAAAGGTTCGGGGGACACATCTGGGGGGGGGGGGTCCTCTTTATTCCGTAGGCGGGCGGCCCGAGAAAAGCCGATACTTGTAAAAAAAGGGGGCAGGAAGCCACTGCGATTCAGTGGGGGGAGACACACGAGGAGGTAGAGGAGAAGGGGCCACCTATTTCGTCAATGCAGGCGACGGAGACGCTGAGTGGGGAAGGGGTGAAAAGAAGACGGGTAGAATGGGGGGTCCATTTCGAAGCCTAGAAGGTCTAAAGAGTTGGTTGTGCTCAGAAACACGCGAAAAAGGCGTGTCGAACCCACAGCAAATCAACGCAGATCTTGAGGAGAACGAAGGAAAGGGGAAGGACCTGAGGATCTAGGGGGGGGAAACCTTATGCGGGCAATAAGAGGAGGAGAAATATGGGTTCAGAATGCTATAACGCAGCGCGAGAAAGAAGTCGGATGTAAAGACTAGTCAGTCCACGGCCAGAAAGGGGGGTATTTTGAGCCAAAAGAAGGAGTAGAAAAAAGACCTGACTAAAAAAAGGAACAACTCTAAGACTTAAAGAAATTCGTGTTCTGGTAGCAACGCAACCAACGGAATCAAAAGGAACCAAAAAAGTGGTTGACCACCCGACGAGATGTAAAGTAAGGGAAGTGGCAGGGAGTAAAACCTTGGGGGGATTAAGAAGATTCCTCAACAAGGGAAGAAGTAAAATCAGATTCGCGCTGGGGGGAAACCTCTCAGGGGAGGGGAACTTGTAAGGGCGCTGGTTGGGTCCCCACGTTCGGAGACTACGGCCGGGTATGGAGCCGGTGGGGGGGGAAGTTTCGTGGAAAATAACAACGAAGGGAGGGGGGCAAACCGGCTAGTCCCTGTCAGTGAGCACGGGGTGACGCGGGAAGCATTGGGAAAAAGAAAATACTGTCCGGGCTAGGGGACTATAAGCGCTTTTTCGGATTGATTAGAAGGATACAGCCGCAGATGCCAAGACTGCCGCCGGGGGTTGGAAAAAAAAGGAGCATAAGGAGGGGGGGGGAACTAAAAGGCTCGTCTATCTCCTGCATACCGAGAGTTCTTCCTGGGGGGGGTCCAAGGTCCGAGGGCGTGGGTCGATAAAGACCACGGGGAAAGAAGACGGTAGGCGTGTACCTTGAGAACACCTCGAATCGGGCTCAGTCCACAAGAAAAGGGCTCCAGGGGGACTAATATCTTCTAAGATCGGTAAAAAAGGAGAAAAGTGGGACATTTCGCACAAGGGGAGAATTGAGGGAGGCCAGGTCAGTAGCTCTGCGGGCGACATGAAGACGTCCAGGGAACTTTGACAACAGAGGGGGAGGGAATCGAGGGATGCGAAGGGAATATTTGTAGTGCTAACAAAGACAGCGGTGAGGTAAAGAGTAGAGACTTGAAGGGTCGCACCTTTCCATCTAGGGCTTGTGGTCAGATTGGGTCGAAAGACATGCGGAAAAAAAACGTGGAAGAAGATATCTTCCCTTTTTGGGGGAAACGGTCTTGAGAAACTTAGGGAAGGAAACTTCAGGAAAGGACGGCCTTCAATTATAATGAATAAGGACTCACCTCACAGGCGGAGGGCAGAGAAAAGAACTAGGTTAATTGGAATATTCCGTGCTTGTCTAATGTTGGGGATGGAACGTACTCAAAAAGAGAGGAGCCTTCTAGCGGGGGGAGGACTAAATCAAAGTAAGTGGCGCTTCTTTCTAAATTTATCGCGAACAAACTACTGGAGGGGAATTGCGCTAAGAAAAGAATAGAGCCGAGAGGGGAAGGTGGTTCGGGTCGGGGTTGACGAAAAAACGGAAAATACCCATTATCTGTTGTAGAAAGCCAGGGGGTATGGTCAGGGGGGAAGGGCCTTCTCTTGTCTGTGTTTGCGCCACCGGTCCTGGAGGGAAGGAGCCCGGATCACGCTTGAACTCAGAACGCTCCTCTATAAGTAGCGGTTTCAGGATTCTAAGTGGGGGAATCGGGGAGCACCGTTTCATGGTGATACGAGGGGTGTGTAAGCGACCAATCTCTCAGAAAATCCGTCTAAGTATGCTAATAAAAATAGTTTCGCCAACCAGGGCCTCGGGGGGAGCCTCAGGGAAACTAGCGAATTTGGGCTGGGAAAAACGACCGCAAGATGAAAACATTCGGGGGCATGGGAGACATTTTTTGCGTCGTCGGATCAAAACAAGAAAAAGTACGGTGGAAACGGGGGACAGGCTCCCCTCAAACGGTCCTCTTCAAAGACTCTGATACTCCACCAGTGCAGCGTATTTCACTCTCGCCTTCTCGTGAGCCGGTTTGGGGATCTCTGGCCAGTCGCGAGGAACCCTTTTGAATTGAGTAGTGGGGTCCTCTGGGGGGTCTCTAGACCAAGGGAAGGACATCGCGAATTGGCTGGGGATCGGTGAGGCAAAAACCTTATCATCTGCACCCTTCCGAGTTTGGCGAGGGTGAATCGGGGTCGCGTTTAGAGGAGGAGGGGGCATTCGTAAGGATCTGGAAAATAGAGCCGCCTCTTAACCTTTGGGGGGTGTTTCATGTGCTCGTAGTCTGATGGGGACCGAAAAACCTTGAAAGTCGAGTGAAGAGCTGCCCATCTCCCCCCGAGGAGAGATCGCACGGATCCAATGCCCGGATCCGCTTCGTCTAAAGCCATGAGGGAGAGGAAATTCTCATCGTCTCGAACAAGACAAACATTATTGGAGAGAATGAGCGCGAGGGGCTCTACGCAGACTAGAACAAAAAACTCTCTTCGAAGGCCGAGGCGATCAGAGGATCCGCATCCTCTCCGGGTCTAGGGGTACAGAGCTTCCGAAAAAGCCGTTGATGAGAGTGTGTGTTTTCTAAGAAATCAAAATAGAAATGCGAGCACTCATTCTCCTGGACGGGTTACCGGCCTGGAGCGAGAGTTTAAAAAAGATCAGTTAGAAAACTAAGTACGAGAAAACGGACTCTTAGAAGAGTTTCACACCCGCCGGCGAAATCCTGTGAAAAGTGATGGGATCCGCGGTTAGGACGCGCTAAACCAGTTTGGCTCGCGAGACAGGAAACGCCGTGCAGAGGAAGTAAGAACAAGAAGAGGCCTCACGGGGGGGAGATCTCCGTCGGGTCAAGGAACTCAAAGAGACACGAGTCGAAGGGTCTCTTGACTGGGCTGCTTCTGGGGTAAGCTCGGCGGTGTTTGTTGATGGCCTTTTGGCTGGTTTCTTGCGGGGGGGTGTCCCAAGCAAAAGTAGAAGTTTGTGTTTGACCTTCCAATCCTACGGCAACACGAACCCTTCCGAGCCGTGGGGGGGAATCTAGATTTGAGGGGGGAGGAGAAGAACCTGGCAGTCGGCCTTTCCATGCATAGTAGCGTGGAAACCCGAGGGTGGGGGGGGCGGAAAAAGCTGCTCGTCAGCTTTTCTGGGGGAGAAGAATGGGCCTCACACGATAACAACAAGAAAAGGGGGTGCAAGGGAACACTGGGCTATCGAGGGAAAAACGCTACTTCTCGAAAGGGAGGAGGGGGGACGTCGGCTTTAAGGGGGTTGAGATTGGAAGGGAAAGAGCATAGTTGAGAACCAGAACTACTTCTGGTCAACAACCGAAACCTTACTAACACTGCCTGCACTGGCGGGAATAGTTGGCCAACGACAAAGGGAAACCTCGCTCAGGCTGCAAGAAGGGGGAGGTACTCTCGTGAAACCATCAAGTGGTCTTATGGGGGGAGGAGCGCCGTAGGAAGGAATCTGAAAAGGGGGACGTTGGGAGTCGCAGTAGGGTTGGCCGGCGCGACTTTGCTGGTGGGGTCCACTGGTGGCACTGCCTAACACGTAATAAGTAAAAGCAAAACTCCTCGGGAGGTCGCCTCTTTCAGGAATGTGGCTGGGAGATAGGTGCTCCACTCTCTCCCTCTTTTGGGTCGCACTCTTGAGAAACGAGAACCAGGGGGGTCCTACGCTATCTATAGCGCCCGGGTCAAGGCGCCGGTAAGAGAAAAAAAAAAAGGACTAAAAAACGCCTGGGACCGGGGGTTCGCAAGACTAAATTGAGGAAGGAGTCTATCGCCGAGGGTTTAGGGGGGAGCAACGAGCAGCCTTGTCACTCAAGACACGCAAGGAAGGGAGTGGAGGTCTGATTCGTGCGGCGACGGCCCGGCCCTCAATAATGTGACCGTATTGACATCGGTATTCGTGGGGGAGGAAGTACACACTAGATTGGGTCCTCGGAGGGAAATGTATCAGATTTGAGGGAAACAGGACGAGTCGGGAGAAGGAGGGAGTACTTTTCACAAAAAGGTGCGGAGGGTGGTGGAAGAAGTCTACTCTAAGAGAAGGCAAGTGTGGAGTCGACCACGGACGCGATAAGACAGGTGCAGAAAACCCATAAAAATAAGAGGTATGAAGGGTATCTCCCAGGTGAAGGTAGTGTATCTGCGGGGTATCTTAAAAAGCCGCGGGGGGGATAATCAGAGGAAGGGCAATACGTCTTAATCTATAGGGAGAACTGTGCCGGAGTGAGGAAGGAAGGACTTGGCTGAGGACCAAGCCGATGGGGTCACTTCGAAAAAAAGGATAAAAAATAAGCGCGAAAACAGACGGCTCGAGTAAGGCAATACTGGGGGTTCATGTATGGGTGAGAACTTCAAAAAAAGCCGAAAAAAAAGCCCAAAGACTCTCACCACCGGGTGGGTGAAAACACCGACTCATTGATTCGTCGTATCGGAGGGAAGGACGGCTTTTCAAAGCTCGAGTAACGCAACGAAACAAAAAAAATGGGGGGGGGAAAATATAGCTCGGAGGAAAAAGGGGGATCACAAGAAACCTCCTTACAGAATCTCTTAGGTATGTTTTTAAACACCGTGTGGGACGGGAATCAGGGTAAGGGGATGTAGTCCCTTTTCATTGGCCCCAGAACAATGAAAGAGTGAGGCAGGGAAGGAACTTGGGAAAGGTGGCCCCCCAAAAACCAACAAACACCCCAGCCCCCCCCCCCCCCAAAACCCAACAACGAACAAACAGTTCGAAGTGGGGTTTAGCGCTTTTTCGTTTAACACCCGGCTGTCTGTTACATAGGCCACTAGGGGATAGCCTTACTACTTAAAAAAAAAAAAGAAAAGAAAAAAAAAAAGAGAAAATAAAGAAAAAATCTAAGAGAAACCAACTCGAGGGTCAGCGGGGGGGAGTTCGAGACCGGAGTTAAAAGGCCGCATATGTCCAGAATCGCTTCAAAAACAGACAGGCTTTTTAAACAGCGATTCATTGTTCTTCAAAGTGGTAGGTCTATCGACTATCCAAGATTAGGGACGGGGGTTGGTAGGACACAGCGGTCTAGGTTTAGGGTGAGAGATAAAAAAACAAGGTGCCCTTGAGCGTATTGAGGCAGTGACATAGAACCAGAAAAAACGGGGTGTCCAGTAAAACCTACTTATTATCCTATGACCAGGCTTCTAAATAAAGATAACCTCACTTATATTTTTTCGTTGGCCTCACAAGACCTGAAGAACGTAAGGATTAGGAGGGGAGGGGAGTGGAGTGCTCTCCCTCCTAATCAACTGTTGAAAATTCCCAAGGTATTAGGAATGAGCTCATGAGTATTGTTCTCACACGCCAAAGGGGGTTAGCATGGTTGATTCAAGAAGTGAGCTTCTCCCCTGCCTCGGTAGGGTGAAGAGGGGGTGGGTAGAAGAGCTTCTCGGTGATCAATATACCGGAAAGTGTCTAACTTGGGGAAGGGGAGGGAAAAATCCATGCAAGGCCGGCCTACCGGGAAAACTCTTTCTTTGGAAGGGAAAAGTAGAAGAGGAGCCGTGAAAAAAAAATTAGGACCGACTTGACCCCTACCGAGATTTGTGTGGGAAGGGCCTGGAGGCGGAATTGGGGGGGAATTAATTACTCCGTCCGCGCCGCTAAAGGAAACCTACCTTGGGGGGAGACGAAAGTAAAGGTCAGAAGGTGCTGTTAAGAAAATGTCTGCTAATAATACTTCCTTTTGGGTCAGGATAAATCGAGGAGACGAATATATGACGCGGTTCAGGCGCTTTCACCCATCTGGAGAAAAAGCGGGAATGGATGTGGGAGAGCCTTTGAAGGGGTACGTGCAGTCTCTTCGTCCGCCACAGGACGGGGCAAGGGAAAAAGCAACGGATCACCTCCACGGGGACCCTCCGCGAAAAGAAGAAGGGATATCGCAAGGAAGATCTTCAGCACAGGGTCGCGAAAAACGGTCCTTGTGAACCCTCTTGTTTGCCCATCTCCAGAAGAGACGAGAATCTGGGAAAAAAGAGACCCCCAAGAATCGAAGTTCCGCGTGGAGCCAAGGGCCTGCGGGTTTCTCATAGACCACCGAGAAAACTGCACAGGGGCAGGGTTTTCCGGGGACGGAGGTGCTTCCACACAATCGGGCCCACGTTACGTGGGGGCCGAAACCCTCCCCCAGACCTTGGCCTGAACCCTCGGGTTAAAGGGGAAATAGAGAGCTGTCCTCTGCTACCTTTTCATCGATTCCGTTAGCGGAAGGGGTGTATCAATCCTGTTAAGCTAAACTTCTAAGAAAGGTTTCATAGTGTGGGTCTTTGTACTTTCGCGCGGACCATTCAAATTAGACGTCGACAGTAGAAAGATCGTCGGACAACGAACGCCGAGCAACCTGCGCCCTAAGGAGAGATTTCTCGGGAACTAATCGAAGACTCATCTTTAGGTCTCGATGAAAGTAAGGGGTCTAAATGAGAGCTCGAGCAGGCTCTGGAAAAGCGGATTATGTGCGGGCGCAGGTTTGACTAGGAGGTGACCGCAAAACAAACGTGTAACGCGTTTTACGCGCTGCCGATACGCCCGGTACGTCACGATCTGCCAGAACGGCCATTCCGCTTGGGGCGTGGGGGATACCCGCCGGTTAATAGAATCGCGCTGCATCTATAGAAAACGAACACAGGAGGTGCCCCCTCTGGGGAAGACGGCGGTTCTCGGGTGAGAGCAGGGAAGGGTAAGTCCGACTTGGCGCCGAGCAGGTGAGGCTCAGAATCGTAGCCAGAAGAAAAGGTGGCAGAGAGATAAGGGCGCGGGACACAGGTAAAGTGGTTGGGGACGAAACCAAAAAAAAAAAAGAAGGAAGAAATGGAGACTGAATCACGAAGACCTGGCGGCCAGAGCTCTCCTATTTTGCTCGATCAGTTAAGACAAACCGGGCTGAGGGACTTAAGAAAAAAGGGTAGGCTAGTATCTGGCCGCGCTCTAGGTCAGCTTGAGAAATTTATGACCTGCGGTTCACTTCGTTGCCAGAAAAATCGGTAGTCGCAAAGCTGATTGCTCAGGAGAAGACTCTAAGGACACCAAGGCGGACGGAAAAGGCTGGGGGGGAAGGGATCAGGCAGGGGTCTCGTTCTTTCAAGGAGGAGCTACACGGCACCTCAGGCGCTGAGGAAAACAGGGTACGCTGAGGGATGCTGCGGGCTGTAGCGAGCTTTTTCGCGTTCAGGTCAAAGGGGGGGGAGATCGTAACACTGGGATGGACTTGGATGATGGTTCCGTGGGAGAAGAATATTCAGGCTATCTGCACCACGTTGCAGTACTCTAATCCATATGACAGTTTGATAGAGAGGATATTGGGGCACCCGTAGGGGGTTAGCTGAGAATGAAGTCGATAGAGTCGTGTAAGGCTAAGGGGGAAAAGGGTCCGGAGGTCCGTTTTGGGGTAAAAAGAAAAACGCAAGAGGGATCGTGGGGGGAAAAAAAGACAATGTTACTTCAAAAACACAAGCGCGAACAAAGAAAAAGGAAAACAGTGGGACCAGACACATTGCAAAGAGGGGGCGATAGGTTTGGTGGTAAGCTGGGGGGGGGGGGGCGAGGTAGGTACGGAGGCGTGGGGGGAACCTGAGGGGGGGGGTGAGGCGGGGGTCTGCACTACTTAGAGATAGGGTAAGAACATAGTATTAGCGCATTAGCAA
>Ga0179591_1351481_pt1 | contig 13005 bp, 12 predicted proteins | sample CZOMad2_1_08_16f_FD_182891 | JGI IMG/M metagenome (GOLD analysis project Ga0179591, IMG submission 182891) | Vadose zone soil fungal communities from Angelo Coast Range Reserve, California, USA - CZOMad2_1_08_16fungal (PacBio error correction) | ecosystem: Environmental > Terrestrial > Soil >...
ACGCGTGTTGTTCGAGGGAAGCTCTACGCTCCCCGGCCATCCGCTCTAGCAGGTTTTCTCACCGCCGGAAGATGTCAGAAGGGTGGAGGCCGGGCATCGACTTCATCGGACAGGAGAGATTGACCCAGACGGCGTCACACAATCCGACCAGAACAGGTGAACAGGGATAAGGGTATCTTCTTATCCATCAACTATCAGCCTCCAACACCGTTCTCGTGCGGGATCAGGGAGGGGAGGGGAGAAAGAGCGAAAGGTCGGACTTCCGGAAGGATCAGTCACGGAGTGATGTGGTGGCAATTGCATCTCGGGCGGATCGGGAAAAAAAGGAATGTGGAGGAAAAAGGTGATGAGTTTCGCGCCAGGCTCCGCAGCTAATTATCTGCTGAGGCGCCGACCTTGGGAGGCTCTACATCAGTGAAAATTTCTCTTCAGGAGGAAGGGGGGAGGGCCGGGGCTGAACCGGACGTGAAAGACTGCTTCGTCTTGGATCGGAATAAAAAGGGAGAAAGGGCCTAAGGTCCCTATTTACTCCTGGGGGGGCTGAGTCGCCACACTTCTATTTTAAGGCTCGATGATTTGGGCGCACGACAGGGGAGGGAGAACAGGTATTAGATGGCACCGTGAAGCAGGTTGTAGTCGTCACGCCTGAAAAAAAAAAGGACGAGACGAGGCTCCTCTATAGTGGTCAGGCTGAAGCAGTGGGCGTCAATGCGGGAACACTGAAGAGGTAGGGAAACGCTGTGAGGCTATCCTTGGAGACTGGCTGCTTTGGAAAGATCTTGGGGGCCTCAGGAAGTGGAACAAAGAAGGACACGAACTACCAGACTGCTCAACCCTTAGCAATCATGGGACAACCTTTTTCCCTTCACTGGGCCGATCGTCGGCCGAGATGGTAGGGCCCCTTGAATACAAAGGTTGAGGGGGGAAGCCGGACGGGTCTGGCTCTACCTCGCGTCGAGGGAAAGAAAAGGGGAGGGAGATGCTCCTATCACGTCTATATGTTTATCACTTTTCCGGCCTACCCTAAGAGGAAAAGAAAAGGGAGCACTGCTTTTAGGGCAAAATGTATCGGGAGAAGGAGACGTTCAAGGGGCTATCCCAAGTGGGACTGAGATACCTTCTTAAAAGGGGGATTGTCTCACTCTTTATCTTAATAACTGGCGCCACGATCCCCTCTTCGGATACTTCTCGTCAAAGAAATCGCTCGCAGAGAGAGAAAAAAAAAAAAAGGGAGTGAGATTAAGATGAGAGAATCCGCCGGCGACGAAAGAGTACGCTGCAGGCGTCGAAGATCACGTCATAGAACAATCAAAGGTCTCCTCCTTTTGGTTCAATCAGGGGGAAAAATCTTTTATCGCGAGCGTGACGGCTCTAAATCTATCCAGCTAAACGAAACCTTCTATTTGGGGAGCGGAAAGAGGGGTAGCGGCACACAAGTTTATCCCCCCGGGGGGAGCTAACGTTCCGACTGAGACCGACAATCTGATTCAATTGACCGTGGAGGAATCTAGGTAGATCAAGACCTAGACGGAAAAAGAAAAGAAAAATACCAAAAGGGTCTGGCCGAAAAAGCCGCCCTACGATCACCAGTAACTAAAACCCGGTGGTGTTGGGAGAAGGTGTCCATGTTGGGAGTTTTTCCCGACGAAATGCACGGAAAAAAAAGGAGAAAGAGGAAAAAGAGACGCTACAAATTGAAGAGAACGGCGAGGGCCGCTGGGGACGAGAAACCGCAGATAAGTAGTAAAAAGTCCTATCGTGCGGCGACAACGAGAGAAGGAGGGCGGCTAGGCTCTGACACGTCAAAAAAAGCAAGCCAGGAACGCGCAGTCAACCTTAGAGGCCTATCTGCCAGGCGAGGCAACCGAGTGGAGAGAGAAGGCGGCGGGAAAGCAGCCGGAAAGGGGGGAGAAAAACTAGCCTAGTTTAAAGCCGCAGACCCTTCTTTCACGGTTGAACCGTGTCACAAAGCAAGGGCAGAAAACGTCTGAGTCGAGACGACAATCTGCCGCACTCACGGGACTAGCGGACTCCGACCCGAGGTCCTATCAAGCGACGCGGTATCGCAGAGAAAAAAACGCCGAGCAGATTAATTATAAATGGTGCTCACCCTGGATATTCTAACGCACCCAAGAAAAGGGGGGAACGAAGGGCTTTCATCTCTCCTGGGATGAATAAATAAAAGAAAGAACGAAAAAAAGGGGTAGAGAGGGGAGAAAGGGGGGTCACGAACCAATCCGGTGAAGGAAGGCTCTGCTTCGGTAGCCGCCTAATCCTTCCTGCAGCGACGAGATCCTGCTATCTGCGGACACTGATGCCAAAAGAAAAGATCGAAAAGTGCGCACACCGGGGGGGGGGTGTCGTCTCGTTTTGTTCTCCTATCAAGGCCTCTAACCCAAATCGTCGGGGGGAAAGGAGAGATCAACAAAAACGGATTTAGGAAAAGAGGGAAGAGATACACCTCAAAAGCTATTTCGAGTAAAAAAGTAAAAAAACGATCACGCTCTCAAATCGACTCCTTTTTTAATAAAAAGTCCTCGAGGGAGGGAGTTCGTTGACAAATTCATCGTGATGACAGCCGACGTTAAAGGGGACTTCAGCCCTAGCGCCCTACCCTAACTACTGAAAGAAGGAACTAGGCTACTCAAGGAAAGTAAAAGAACTCTATACCTTTAACTCTTGCTGTTCACCTTCCAGAAGAGGGAAGATTAAATAACACTCTGGGTGAGGGGAACTTGCCCTGCCTCTTGGCGGTTGGGGGGGGGGGTGGTTGGGGGGGGGGGGTGAGGAAACATCCTCGAGGAGGAGAGGGGGGAGATTCTAATAACGCGTGCGCTTGCTCTAGACGAGAGGGTCGATGCCGCCGAGCGGAATCTTCGCCGAGGGGAGGAAGCGCAGGACTTGCGGGGCCGAGGAACTGCGTCCTTCTGTGGGGAAACGGAACGTTGGGACTTCGTTAACAACTCGGGGAAAGAACGTTCAGCGAAGAAGGAGGAAAATAATCCCGCTTCTATGGGGACTAATGCGGACGTTGCTCGAATCGGAAGCATCTCGGCGGCGGGGGGCTCTTGCGCATTGGCTTTTAAAGGGGGAAAGCCGGAAAGAAGAATCCTGGTAAGCTGGCCTTGAGAGGAAGACGAAGCGGGAGCGTTTGGCATAAAACGATCCCTCGGAGTCAAGGGTGCGGAGGAAAGCACAGATGGGTAGCCGGCTCTCTTGTACACTTTTCCGGCGCGGCCAATTACGCAGAGTTACAATCACGAGGAGAAACCGGCGGTACCAACCGTGTTCCTTCAAGGGAAAGAAACAGGCAGGGGCAGAAACGTGCTTGTCCTACATCGGGGGTTTGTCCAGGATCGCGGTCTGGCTCTTAGGAGGGAAGAGGAAGGAGGGAAAACTCCTCTCCGCGTCTCCTGTCTATAACTGGGGGAAGGAAGGGGGGGGGATCAACGTGGCCTCAAAACTATACGCTTCGGGTTCGTACCGAACGACGGGAAGACTGCTGACACCCCGGATTGTCGCGTCCCGTCTTCCGTCCTTGATGCGATCGCGTGAAAAAAAAAACCCGAAAAAACAAGAACCCCAACACTCGGGATCTTCTTCTTCAGGCAAGATCGCGTCCTTCTTCAGGGGGCGCAGGAAAGCGCAGAGAGAGAAAACAAAAAACTGAGAGGAGAAATCTTCTATCTAACTGGAGCGTCCTAATAAGGAAAAAGGAGGGAAGGAAAGAAGAAAAGGACGGCGGAATGCAAGAATCCTATTGGAAGAACGTCAACCAGCAAAACAGGCCCTTCGGGAAACCTGCTGCAATTGATCGCGAAGAGAGGAGGAAGACTCCCTCTATCCCGTGCTAACGCGATCTCTGGTTCTCTTAGCTGACCAAGGGGGGGGAAAAAGTCTGGTCTATAGAAAAAGAACGGACTGAAGAGGGCAGGACAAGCGGGGAAGCCAGGTCCTTTGTCCAAAAAAATGGGTAAATCACAAACCACTAAGGAGTCCCATCACTTTCGGCCTAATGGAAAGGAAAGGAGTCCATAAAGCTCTCATGGAAAGGGGTTTGCAACAGGGTTGCTCACGGAAAGTTAGTTCTTTACGATTGACTAAATTCCGTCCCTCCCTAAAAAGGGAGGAAAAATAGACCCAATCTTTACTGGGAGGGGAGAGCGTGACCGACCTGGAACGTCTGCGGCCATGGCAAACCCTACAATTCTATCGCTTCTGGCATCTATAAGAGCTGAAGACTGTCATGACGATGCACCGCCAAAAGCCCATCAATGAGACCGGCTGGACGTCGATGAAAACAAGTCTTCGCGATACAAAGAAGGGTTGAGAATATAATCAGCTTCCAACATACGACTAAGGAGAGGCAACGAGAAAAAATTTTGGGTCACGCACAACCCCCATGGTGTCAAGAAGTTAGACAAAGACTGACGCCATCTTTCGAGAAGAGAAGAAGAAAATCACTTAAAAAAAAATCGATGACAAGAGGGATACCGATCGCCGGGGAGACGAGCAGCTCGCAACAAGCCGAGAAGTCTGAGAACCTTTCATAAACAAATTGGGCCGGAAAGTCCTCACACTAGTGTTGCTGCTTTCTTGACATCTCTCCGATTAGTAAGGCTAAATCAAGAAAAGAGAAAAGGGGGGGGAAAACTAGGGGAGCTAACGACAAAAAAGGGCGAAGGGTATGCTGATGGGAGGAGTTATGGGGATTCTTCAATCTCATGGCGCAAATTCCGAGGAAGGAGAGAGAGAAAGAAGAAAAAACGACAGGTCTAGGGATATTCAGGAGAGGACAGCGTATAGCGGGTGATAGGTACTAAAAAAGCGAAAAAGAGCTTTTTTTTTAGACTCTCCAAAACAACTTAGGATGGATATAGATAACAAAAAGAAAAAATGGGGGGGGGGCGGATTCTCAGTGGGGAAAAAGCTGCTACTCTACAAGCGAACGCAAAGATACAAAGGGTGGGCGCAACCGGAATAGACCGCACGATTTTCGGGGGTGTGTGAAATAGCCGGCATCGGAAAGCAGGAAGGGGGAAAATTAAAACCAACGACGCCGACCCGAAGGAACTTCACCCACAAACCACACACCACCGCATAACGAGAAGGAAGAATGTATCCGCACTAATGAGAGAAAAAAAAAGTTGGGGAAGAATGTCTAAGGAAGATCGCGCGCTGGCAGCGTCAGCAACCTGAGTGCGAGTCCCTAACTCGTCGGGGAGTGAGGAAGGGGAACTCATCCTCTTCTCGGCGCTCGGGGGGAGAGAATCTGTGCTAGCAGCTTGCGCTTTGCTCGTAGAAGGGGAGGGAAGGGGGGGGGAAGGGGGGGAAAAAAGCTCCTCTGGAGAAAATAGACGTTGCGGCTCTGCCGGACTGAATCTCTTGTACCGGAAACGGGCTCGGCGTGAACAAATCGGGAGTCTTTCTCAGCTCAGGAGGTCTCAAGTGGACCTGCTTCTCTTCGCCACGGGAGGGGAGAGAAGGAAACGAAAAGGGTCGAACGTCGTCGGGGGGGAAGGGGGATGATGTCGTGGCAGTTATTGATTGCATCTGAATGCAGCCTCCTTTAAATCTTGCCTCAGGCGATCGGCTGGCAAGAGGGAGGGGGAGGGGGGAGCTGATTGGCACTCTTGCCTAGGAAGAAGCTGCAAAAAGGTCGATAATGTGATCACTAACGGGGGTTGAAGGTCGTCCGGCTTAGGAACCGCGTACCTCAAACTTCACAACAAGGAGGAAAAAAAAAGAAGTCAAAAACCGCTTCTCTCGCTAAAGGGGCAAGGATCGTCGGGCCGCCTTCCGTGCAATTGATAAAGGGGTGGTTTCTTGATCGGAGGACCTAGGGGAAAGCCCTGCTTGAAAGCTCTTGGAGGAGGAGGGGAAGGAAATGCCGAAAGGCGTGGATTTGCCTCCTAAGGGAGAGCGCAGGCGAGTTTTCATTAAGAATCCGCGATCACGCAAGGGGAGCTTGAATGAGGCGAATTGAGAGCACGTGATCTTCGGGGGGAAAGAAAAAAAAACTATCTAGAAGAGGAGGAGGTACTTCTGACGGCTCGTCTCCATTCTCTAGCATATGAAGATAACAACGTTACGGGGGGGGGAAGTTTAAAGAAAGGAATAACGAGTTGCCCTAAAGACATGATCGAGGGGAAAGGGCTAATATCACGATCGTCGTCACCACAGAAGAGGTGAGGAAGGAACCACTAAGACTTTATCTCTAGGAAGAGAGAACGCGTCCCGAAAAAAGGCAAGAGGAAGGAGAGTTTCTCTTAGACGGGGTGGGGCAACACCAAGCGGGTCGGATCTCTCCGAAGAGAAGGCCAGGAGGGGTTTTATCACCCCTGACTTCGGGGGAAAGGGGGGGGACAGGGGAGCCCAACGAAACAACCACGAGTAACCAAAGTTCTTGCCTAAAAGTAGGCCCGCTAATAAACACCGGAAAGGAAATGGGGGGACTTGTTTGGTGTCGCCGAGGGAGGTTTCAGGGGGGAGGGGTAGGAAAAATCCTTCCATAATCAAATTCTTCAGACTGAAAAAAGATGGGTCGAGAGGGACATAAAGAATATGTAAGGGAGGTAGCAACGAGTCCCGATCCCTGTCGGCGGACTCTCGTATGAAAAGAAAACTTGCTTGCACTAAAAGAAAAAAAAATACACCAAGAGGAAATCATCCGTCGACAAACGCAAAGAATCGGAGGAAAACCCCGATTTATTGCTTAGTAAGTTATCAAATATCTAAACCAGAGTAAAGAAAGAGGAGAGAGTGGGTTACATACAACGGCCAACCCAAGGGGGCACGGGTCCAGAACGATAGCATTCATCCAGGCATGGTAGAAGAATCTGGGGGGAGACCAGAGTCTCCTTCCTCTTCGGCCTCGACCCTCTCGCTACTATAAAAAGAGAAGAGGGGGAAAGACTTATAACTCAACGGCAATATAAAATTCCCCCGACGATTAAGTCCCCGTCATCTTGTTGAAGTGTGGGGGTTTAGCATGTAAGCCGATTTGAGGAGAAAACAGCACGACGAAGTTTGGGGTGGAAATTGTCGGGCTAAGCTACTCAAAACTTAGGGCTACGGACAGCTTTCTTGGTACGTCGTGACCGTAAGGTCGGAGGGGAAATGCTCCGAGAAGAAGGAAGGAGTACTGGAAAAATATACCTACACCATAGCTTGAGTATTCTCTGACCCCTTAAATAGGCTAGCGTTGCTGCTGGGGGAAGAAGGACACGCAGAGCCCAACCCATCGAGGTGGGTATAATCTCTCAACAAAAAATTTTAGTAGAAGAGATAAAAAACGGTGGGGGGAGGGGGAGCAGGGGTCTTCGACTCTAACACAAGAAGAAGCTACTGCGGGACCGTCACGAGCCGTGAGTGCTGTCGCGGGCGTCGCCGTCAATCGAGTCTCGAGCCGGACGGCGGCAGAAAAAGATTAGCGCACCTTACAAAGAGATACGGCTCGCGGGGGAGAGGATTATCCGCGCAAAACCCGTGAGCAGTGCTTGTCGCGGAAAAACGGAGGAGAGGCAACAAGCGCAGGGTGCGGGGGAAAAGGAAATAAGAAATCGTGGGGAAGCTCATCCTCTTAGGAGAGGCGAGCTGCTCGTGCGCTAAACAGTCGTTCAGTGGCTGGAGCGCGCGAAGACGCCGCGGGAGGAGGCGTTAGTCTCCCTGGGGGACAGTCGACATAAGTGGGGGGTCTCTCAGAATGGAGTGGGGAGGAAAAAGGAAAGGGGAGGCGGTCGTTAACTACGGGGGAAAGGGCCGTCGTGCTCGCCAAGCTCTTCTCTTGCATAAGACGCTAGGGGCGAGAGCTATCGATCGGGGGTCAAATCCGGCGGAGATGATTGCTCGGCGAAGGGGGGAGGGGACGTGGCATCTTGCACGAAGCCGAGGGAATCGAAGTGCTCGAGTCGAAAAAAAATCGGGGAGGAAAGGCGGGTATCCAGCCTGGAATCTTCTTCAAGCGACTGCGAGCAACAGATTGTCACAGGGAGAGAGGGGGGAGGCTTGCAAAGAAGCCTTCCTATAAAATCGGGGAAACCTAGCTGCTACAACCCGGAGAAAATCAAGTTCCACCCCTTGTGGCAGCTCGTAGGGAACGGGTCCTAGGGGCGTCGGGCCGAATTAGGGCAAGAAGAAAACGGGAATCTTGGTGGTGGAGTGATCGCGGTCTGGCTAATACGACTTATAAACGCGCTGGAGGCGAGTAGAGCTATCGCGACAGATGGGGACACTTTGCCTCCACTTACGCTCACACGATCGCAAAGGCGTTTGAGGGAGAAGGGGAGAGAACGGGGATAATTCACGCTCGCTATCAAAAACTCTTGGTCAGGGGGAGGGAGAGGTTGCGATCGCACTCGTCGGCCGGGAATTCTGCGCCCAGAGAATGAAGAGGACGAGAGTACTTCTTGCAAAAAGAAAAAACATCCAGAGATCCAGTAAGGTCTGTAACAACGGAGGAGGGAAGGAAATGCGAGCGCAAAGCCGACTCCGGCAGAATCGGGACCAGAAAAGATCACGAATTGGGGAGAAGAGGGGGAAATAGTTAATGCTCCCACGGCTGGCGATCGGAATCAGAAGAGTCACGAGGGCTAAAAGTCACGCAGGAGATACTTGTAGCTTCGGGAGGGGACGACCCATATCGGAGGCCTCCCTTCTACTCAGGAAGTCGTACGTCAATGGCAGGGAGGAAGGGGAAAAAGGGGGGAGCAAAGGAAAAGACACTCACAAAGATGAATAAGAAGCACTTCAGGGAAGAACAGTATTCACCTAAACAGGTTGTTCCTCAAGGTAAACTTGTTTGAACGGTCGCAAGGGGGTTCTCGGGTTTATGAGTTGGAAGGATGTATGACTAAAAGGAAGGCCCTTCAAAGAGTCGCGAGCACAGGGGAAAGCAATCTTGAGTCTGAAGTCATCTTACGTACGAGGAACGCCTTTAGGAAAGGTGGAAGCAACAAAAAACCTGAACGGGGGCGGTCAAGCAAGAAAGATCATTCTCGCGAAAAAAGAAAGAAAGCTCCCACTAATCGTAATAATTCCTCCTGTGGATCACACACATATCGAGAGGGGGAGAACTCGCAAGGGGGGCTAAGATAATGAGAAAATAGAGAAGCCAGCCCTTACGTTGGTGAACTCGCATCAAAAGAAAAGGGAACATCAGCAGAAGGACGGACGGAGAGCCCGCACTCCTGTGTCGGGGCGTCGATCCTCAGGCGCAATTAAAGCTCTCACTCAGCGCTAGAAAACTCATCTCACAGAGCACTCTCCAAAAAGAGGGGGAAGAGAGAAGAATGGATCCCGGGAATGAAGTGAAGGTCCAACCCACAAGGTGTTGCCTTCACGTTGAGTGTCCACACTACCGGGGTTAGTGTTGGTATAGAGTCTAGTGCGGCTACGACGACCCCGGCGGAAAGAAGGAAGGAAAGGGAAGGAGTAAGCGTGGATCTGCTTAGGGCCAGGGGGGGGTGCCGAAGTCGGGGCCTTCCTTGGCCTCGGCCTATTCTAACAAGACCAAGGCGAGGATGGATCTCTAACTTATGAAGGAGGACGTTAAAGTAGCCGGAAAAGGGGGAGGCCACCCAGGTCGTCCACTAAAAAAACGGGAGGAAAAGAGGAGGGGGGGAAAAACTTGGTTTTCAGCAGGTGGAATAGCAAACGCTCCTCAACCTACTCTGTTTCGCACGCTCAGGGACTAATCTGAGGGGGGGAGGGGGGAGAGGAGAGATGGAACATTTCGTGCTGGAATCCAAGGACGACTTCCGGAAAACTCCCTAACGGCTTGCAGCGACTAGGGGATACGACGGATCGGGTCTTAGCCAAAGGAGGCGAAATACAACCCGGAGGTGAGTTCTGGTCGCCGGGAGAAAATCGGATGAGGAAGAGGGAAAAACAGAGAGTGCGGGGGACCGGCCTCTTCGGGCTTGAGGGGTCGCCTCTAGAGACTCGGGTCTGTATCGACTAAGATCGGGAAGACTGGGGAGCAGGAGTCAGATTCCTCCGCTGAGGGGAAAGGAAAGCAGGGAGGAAGAGGTGGCTAAGATATAAAAAGAAAAAAAAAAAAAAAAAAAAAAAAAAAAAAAAAAAGAAAAAGAACATTAAATCGTCGTTGCTGACCCGAAAAAGGTGGAAAGTCTTCGTTTACAACTTACGCTTCGGTGCTCGAATGTAGAAGAGGGGGGAAAGAGATTCTCAAGGGCCACTCCCCCCGGGGGGAGAGGGTTGGCTCCCGAGCCGATCGGGTTGAAGAATGGATATTCGTGGCAGAAGGGAAAAATTTCTGTTGGGTACGGCCGCGCACGGCCTCGTCATCGTATCTAGCTTGGGAAAACGACGAAAGGAAGGCAGGAAGGGGAGGGGACGTTTGGCAAGGGGTGAAAAAGAGTTCCTCGTAGGGGCGCGCGAAGCAACTGTATAGATTGGAATCTTTTCCGGCGAACTAACGTAGACTCTGCACGAAAAATAGGAGGAAAAAAACGGCGCACGATCACCCCGTGTCCCAGAAAAGCCGGGCCAAAGGGGGAAAACAAAAAACTTCTGGGAGAATGGTTGTCGCAGACGTTCTGTTCAGCAATGGGTTTTGCGTGGTCTTCTTAAAGGTAGAGGAGAGGAAGAGTACTACAAGTTAGGGGGCAGTCCCGGGGGGGAGATCCCTATAAAACGTTGGTCCTACCGCACGAGGAAAAAGAGATTCGGTTCGTCGCAGGATCGCGGGAACGATTAGGCTAGAAGCGCCGCAGTGGGGGAGGCGGGAAGGATGGGGTGAGGGGAGACTTGGGAGGTCGCCAAAGGACACTTTCACCCTTCTCTGGAGGATACTTTCGGGCAGAGAAATATCAAACAACACTTATTGGAAAGGTAAAGGAGAGAGAATGTCTCAAGGTAAAGAATACTCTCCTGATTAGATAGGGGAGACCGAAAAGAGATATTGCGAAAACCATCCTTCCTCCCATGAATGTGGAGGCAACGTCCGACCAAAAAACGTGATCTGGGATTTCTCTAACGTCTATCACACATAAAGCCAACGGATTCTATCAGTGTGCGTAATCGGTGGGGGCCCAAGGGGAATAACATCGGGGGTACGGAAGGCCCTACGAAACGTTCATGCCCGTCAATCCTTATATCCGGTCACTCACACACATCAGACAAAAAGGGGAAGAGATCGAAAAATACTGAGGAAAAGGGACAGGGAGATGAGAATTGAATTATGCGAAAAAGGGGGTCGCCGAGGTTGGGTTCTTGGGGAGGTAGGACTAAATGCAAGGCGCGGGGGAAAGGACAAAAGAGACCTATCGAGCTCTAGCTGTGAATACTATACAGTGGGGGGAGAAAAAGAAAAAGGGCTCACCCGAAGAACGAGCTACGGAAGAAGAACAACGAGGGGTCGGCATCATTCGGGGCAGGCATATTCAAGACACCCATCACGGCCTCCCAGAGAACAAGTGAGAACCGAGGCCACCCAGACGGCGAAGTTGCGAGAGATCTGCGTCCCATATCGGAAGAAGGAGGAGGACAACGGAGCACGGAGTTGGGAAAACCACGGGAATATCCCGGGAAGGGGGAACGGGAAGGGAAGCACTGACCAAACCCGCACTTCAGTGGTCAGTGCCGACATCTCCAACGAAAGACTCCCGAGAGCCTCTCCCCAGCAAGCAAAGAAAGCGACGAGGGGAGGACTAGTCTCACTCGAAGAGGAGAACTGATTATCCCTCATCAGCACGCCCACTAGAGTAAGGCAGTCCCGTCACCGGAAGATGGGGTTCATGGGAAGGAGGGCAGAGCGCCGATGAGGAAGGCTCCGAATTTTAAGTCGCGGGCTAACGTACGTGCTTTCCGAAAGTCTTTCACAGCAAGCCTTGTGTCGGAAATAACTAGCGTTTTCGAGAAGGAAGGGGATAGCGCAAAGGCGATTCCTTCGATCAGAGCAAAGGGACAAGAAAGCACGGCGATGACTTCTGAGAGGTGGCTCACGGCGTAGCGGAGCTGAGATTCTCCGGAGCACCTGCGCCGCGGGAAAGCGTGAGGGTATCTCACCAAAACAAGAAGAAGAAGAAAGATAGAAGAAAAAAAGCACAAAAAGGTTCGTCGCAGTTCTGGAAGCTCGAAAAAAGAAATAAACGCCCCGTACCAGAAGAGCCAAGAGCCTTTATTTCTGTCCTAGGGCCGATCTACGCATGAGGGAGGAGGATGCTCTCTTCCGGCACACGCACTCGAAGGAAAAAAAAAAGGGGGGCTTGGAAGCAGTACTTAAAGAAACGGAAAAGATAGGGAGTAGTTCGGGAACCTTCTTGGCGAAGTAAAACTTCTCTCACTGCATACGAAGTCAAAGAATTGGAGTACTTCCCGACTCCTCGTATGACAGGGATAGACGCGTAGAGGACTCAGGGGCTTTGGCGCTACCGGAGTGGCGCTTTTGCAGAGTCATCTTTGGACTTTCCGCCTCTTCTTCAGGGGGAGAAGGGGCGCCTGTCGGCGCCAGGGACAAAATTGCTCTGCCCCGTGCTATGCGTTCTGACCCGTAACTGAAAGGGGGGATAGGGGGGGTTTAAACTCTTTTCGTCATAAACGGGGGATCTCCGTCAGGGATTTCGCAAAAGCTCCGGCGAGGGGAAGGGCGACTCCGAGCGATCGGTTCCTCAAAATCGTCGAAAGGATGATGAGAGGTGGGGAAAGGGATGGGATTCACAAGACAAGCCCCTCCGGAGGCTCCCTAGTCAGAAGTTGGGTCGTTGTTTGACCAAACGCAAGTTTCTTAGGGAGGAAAGAGGCGAAAAGCATATTTTTCCGGGATCGCTTTGGAAGAGGGGGCAAAAAAAGTCTATACGGAGGCACAAGAAAGGTACACGGACGGTCAACCCCTGGAAAGGAGGCGGGAGGGGGAACAAGAGGAGGGGGAACCTCCTGGGTTTACGAAGAGAAAGGGGGTGGGCGGGATATCTTCCTGTAAATCTGACCGGAACGAAAGGAGAGGGATAGTCGCCGCGAAGAATCCAGAAGGACGAGGGGCCG
>Ga0179591_1363878_pt1 | contig 13005 bp, 12 predicted proteins | sample CZOMad2_1_08_16f_FD_182891 | JGI IMG/M metagenome (GOLD analysis project Ga0179591, IMG submission 182891) | Vadose zone soil fungal communities from Angelo Coast Range Reserve, California, USA - CZOMad2_1_08_16fungal (PacBio error correction) | ecosystem: Environmental > Terrestrial > Soil >...
TTATTTCCACAATTCACCCGCCGCCCAAAAGATCCATCGGTAAACAAGTCAGGGGCCCGCACGGGAAAAAACGGTGGCAACCCAACTCGTCTCATGGCAGTGATTCTACGTTCCCGACGTGCGCACGATCAAATTCACCAGATTGCAGGCGAGAGAAGGGGGACAGTATAACGGACCCGCCAAAAACATCTAGGTGGGATTAGTAAAATCCAGGATGACCATCAGGTGCATATGGCTTTCCGCAGCATTTTCTTAACCAGAGAAATTCTCCAAGCTCGTTTGTAGCGTTGGGTATGAGAATAAACGGAGAGGAAACTGTTTGGATACAATCGACAGAGATGAAGAAATGTCTGGCCAGCGGAAGACCAAGCAACGTGAATATCTGCATGAATGAGCCTAAGGGAGGGCAGAGAGGCCGCCGAACGGGCAAAAAAAACAATTCGGTGTCCACGCCTCGGAAGAGAAACCTCCCGAGCAGTCGGCAATACGGGTCAAACGAAAAGAGAGAGGGGGGTTAAGCCTCCCGACGAAATACCCGTCTGAAAACCCTCCAATCCGTCAACGGGAAGAAGGTCTCGGCAGAAAAGCTCTGCCTAAAAGGGTCAAGGCAGGAAGGGGGGGGAAAGTTAATGGTCCCGTAAAATGGGTCGGGAGTCTGCACTGGCCCGCAACAAGCAGGAATTTTGGAACAACCGCGTCACTAAGAGCGTGAAGAAAAGGAACAGAAGGAAAAAAGAGGGCCCCAGGAGCTATGCTACGACAGATTGGTACTGGGGGGCTTCCGTACGTCCTGGAGTATTTTTCACAACAGAAAAGCCGAAGAAGCGTCCTCGGGGGCACTTTCGAAGGAATTTTAAGAAAGGGAAGGAAAAAAAACAAAAAAAACAAGCACGGAGGGCACAAAAAACGGCGGGAATTCGCATCAAGGACATGCCGAAGTTGGTCGGGGCGGTAGAAATCAGAAAAAAGGACGCCATTAGTTCGGTTAGAAAGAGCGCGCGCGCAACCATCGCAGACAAACGCAACAACAAAAGAAATTGGGAGAGGAAAAGGGAATATGTGGGCGAGTGGCCAAGTTTCGCTAAAACCGAAAGGGCTCATCCGCATGAGAAAAATTGGAAAAAAAAGAAAAAACGAACAAATTAGAGTGCTGCTTTATGCTAAGGAAAGTTGTTGAGAAAAAAAAATGGTAAGCCTTTATGGCGAGTCAGGGGCGCGAAAAATTCGGGGAAAGCAGACTTAAGAGAAGGCGTAGGATTGCAATATCGAACGTACGAAGCATTAAAGAAGGGATAGCATGGAGAGGGGAACTGTTCTGTAGGGACTGTGACCCTCACGCGTTCAGTAGCGGTTTCCTGACAAACCAATTGGGGTCGCGGGACGGGCCAGTTGAAGGCCCGCACCATGGTATAAGTAAAAAGGTCTCAAGTTCAAAGAGAAGCAGGGCAGCTTTAACAGCCTTATGTCAGGCCCTGGACGCGTGGAAGGGGACTGAGTTTTAGACGGAAGGCATTTGGGATTTACAGGGACATGGAGAGGTAGGGAAAGAGTCGATATCGTGTATGCCTTTTGAAAACCTTCACGTGTATGGCGAGGATATGGTGGAAACGGAAGATTTGTAAGAGTTTTGGTGGGAGGGAAAAGGGGAGCTTGCACCGACGGGCACTCACGTAAAGTCAATGAAGACAGATATTGTGAATGCTTGGGCGCGAAGAGTTTTCTTCTGGGGTCCAGGATTAAGCTGTCGAGGATTTGGGTCTCACCAGGAGAAAATCTAGGGCGAGTGGGAAAAAACAAGACGAACGCAATCTTTGGGGAGAGGGGTGAGAAAAGGGGGAAGCAAGAAGTAACGGAAGCCAATCTTAGAAGAAAGACGACCGTTGTCACGAGGAGCACCGGCGGTGTTGGATTTACGACTTCTCCCGGGGGGTCGAAGGCAATCGGGGAATTGATCGAGCCTCTCACAGTGAATAAGGCGGGAAAGAGAGGGCTGTTTTCCCATCTTGGGTTCGCTCCCCCGGGAAGGGGGGGAAAGGACTTTAGTTACTAAAAAGGTCACATTGGACAATCCAAAAAAATAGAGCCTGAATTTCGAAGAGCCTGGCGGAAGATCTCAATGCCTGTTGCAATGAATTTTTTTCATAACCGTGTAGGGAAAAAGAAGGGAGAAAGAATTGAGGAGGATCGATCTAGGGGGAAGCGTCCGACCCTCATCTGACCGGTTTCTTCCTGAGGAAAAGTAAAATCCGAAGCCGGAGAAGTTGCGGGAGGACCCAGTCCAACCTGGCAGAATATCGATATATACTCGAGGACACTGAGGGGGGGGGGGGGGGGGGAGTCCTCAAAAAAAAGGAGGATGGCAAACGCAAGCAGAAAGGTGATCGACATTGTTCTGACATTGAGAAATAGATGGCTTCTCGAAATTTTTCGGACAGAAAAAGCTGTCAGGAAAAGGGAAGGAAAGTTTATTCACGGCGGGCAGGTCCGCATTTTGGGCCAAGATAAATGTTACGAGAGGGCTAGCGTCAAAGGGGGCATTAAGGAAGGGTTCCAAAAGAGGGGATTTCCTTGGGTTCAAAAATCGGTGGAGACCGGTAAAATGAAAGATAATGTCAGAAAGGATCAAACAATTTTTCTAAGGTCTAATCAAAAACGAACAGAGGGAATCTGGAAAGGGAGCGTTGGAGAGAAATGGCTTGATCTCCAAGATTCAGCCTGCTCTGAGGTGAAGGCAAGTGGGGAGAACTCACCTGCTGGGGGAAATAACCATCCGGGAGGCTACAGTCCTGCAGGAGGGGGGGGAGTCATTTATTCCAGACCCCGCTTCTTAAGTGTCGAAAAAAGAAAAAAAGGGCTCTGGCCGGCCATTTGGCCAGGAGAAAAAACGATCCGGAGCTCAACATCGACACGGCTTATTGCTTATTCGTAACCAAAACAAGTGACATGAAAGAAAAAGAGACCCTAAAAGTCCTCAAAATAAGTTAAACGAGGAGGATAACCCCTTGGAAAAGGTTGGCACCAGCAGATCCCCATCAAGAGAGGGAAAGGAGAAGGAGGCAGAACTAACCCCTCGGTCTCTTAAAGTCCGTTCGGTTGGGGAGGTCGTAGATTCAATGCATTTTTAATAGGGGACTCTTGGGGTAGAGAGGGGGAGTCACAGTGCCAAAAATAGACACTTGATACTACGGGAAGGTTCCAATCAACGGATCTGTCCCCGACGGAGGGAAAAAAAGGGGAACAAATCTCAGAGAATCCATAACGATGGGGGCACAACCAGCAAAGGGAAAAAAATAATCCAAACCACAAGGTTAGAGAATCTGGGGGAGATATGGGGGGGGAAGGCGCGGAAGCCTTTGCACGAAACCGGAAAGGAATTGTGTGGGAGGTCGAATCTCTGTTGTTTCAATTCAGCACGTTTTTACCAAGGTAAAAAGGGGGGTCAACCTCCATCTCCTGATACATTGGAATGATCCGACCCCTCTCTATATCGGTTATGATGCAAAGGCGAAGGCATACTAAGACCTCTCACACCTAGAGGAACTGTACAAAGCATGATAGAAAACTCCGGTTCGACCAGACTAAGTGGGTTAAACAAAAAATGTTCCCCTTTAAAGAAGGAAAGTCATCTTGGGACCGTGGAGTCCCGGCTGAAAAAATGAAAGGTGCCAAAGGTGATACCCAGGGTGGGGGGGGTGGAAGACAATACTAGGAAGAAGGAGTCTGTAACACCTGAGGGGTAATGTGCGCTGCCAGAGCACGTGCTGTTCTTCATCAGTCGCGAAAGGGAGGACTCCGTTTCTCAGAAGATTGAGCAAGCACGGGTGAATCAAAACCTAATGAGAAAGGGGGCTAATCAGCAGGGCCTCCATTTGACCAACGGGGCCCTGAAAAAAGTGGGTTCTCCGGGAACCTGTGCGGGACTCTTTAACTCTATCTGAACACAGGGTCGAAGAACAACGAACAAACTATGAGGAGGAAAAGAATATTCAAGTAACCTGGGCTTGGAAATCAAAAAGGACGAACCACGCCCCCCCCAAAAAAAAAACAAAACAAAAAAAAAAACAAACCCCCCAAACAACACCCCCAACCCCCCCCAACAAAAAACAAAGACCAAAAAAAAAACCCCGCCCCCCCCCCAAAAAACCTCAAAAACAGGGGGGGCGAACCAAACCCACCCACCCCAAAAAAAACGCATTCCAATTTTAAAGCAGGCCGATCTCTATTGACTGTTATAATCTTTCCTGGTTGATTAAATACCAAAACCTTGGTCTCATTGATAGATGCCTTCGAAGCTCATTATAAAAATACTGGAGGATCAGTCTCAGAGAAAAAGGAACCGGGTTCTGCGAAATTTTCCTTGTCGGGCCAAGCCAAAAAGGATTGCTGGAAGGAGGACACCTGCTGCCTCCAGAAGGGTTTGCGAGCGGCGCGGGTACTACGTCCGAAGGGGAGGAGGGAAACTAGGAAGGGAAGGTCAAACCCTAAAGGAAGGGGGTCGTGACCGAACTCATAACGTAAAGGAAGCTCTTTTTGGACTTTCTCGCAGTCTGCGGAGAGGCAATAAAAAAAAGCGATAGGGGCGGTCGTTTGGATATCATTCAAAGGATAGCTAGAGGGAGGGGCCACCTGGGGGAGAAGAAGGGTTCAAAAAGAGTTTTTAATTACCCAGCTCTCGGTCGCCGACACAAAGCCGTTCCGGACTAAGCTACTCGGGTCAACGCTGACGAGATGCGTAAAAAATTTCTGGGGGGAAGGGGGGCTTCTTCGATGGGGTTGAGAGAAAATCTTATTTGGGGGTCATCGCGTTTGGGTACAAAATGAAAAGGGACCAGAGGAGTGAGGGGAAATTACCGGGGATAAAGCTTTAGGAAGGAGATGAATTGCGTACGGGTGAAGAATCTTCGAGACCCACTCCTCCGATTTCAAAGTGTTGGGGTAAATGGAGAAAAGTTGGGGGGAAAAAAATTCAGTCGGAAAAAAATAAGGGGAAAACGCTAGGGGGGGGATTCCAAGAAGCTCCTATTTTTCGGGAACGCCTCTTGAAAAGTCAAAAGGGGGGGTGTGGTCAGATCTAAGCTAACTATTTAGGGGAAGGGGGTATGAGAGGTCATTTGAACTGGGATCCGAAGGAGTGCAAAAAGGGGGGAGGCCTTGACTGTGTTGGGCATTGGGTTTGTAAACGAGAAGAAATAGAAAGGGGAGGTGTGGGGGACTTTAAAGAAAAGAAGTAGATTGAGCGTCGGCTTGGGAAGGGTCCTAGAAAATCGGGAAGGGTTCTAAATTTTCCTATATTGTGTAACTGGCACGAAATTCGGAGGGGAGAGCCTCCTGTTGGGGGTCCAGCCGTTCCAGGGGGAGGGTCCTAAAAAGGAGTCCTGGGAAGTTTTCGACCAATCCTAGCGGAGGGAGACTATAAAGATAACACAAGGAAAAACGCCGAAAATATTTTCTGTTGTCTTAGACGAGAGGCCGGGGAAGGAAAAGAAGGGAAAAAAAGACCAACTCTTCTAAGTTTGGGTCCCGTCGTCCGGATATTGGAAAAAAAATGGGGAAAAATAAAGGGGTTACTGGAGGTTAAATTCCTATAATGCACATTTGAAAAAGGCGAAAGAGAAGACATGTAGACTGTTGGAGAAAAATTCTGGAAGACCTGAGAAAGGGAGCTCTGTAAAAGCTAAAACTTTACATACGATCGTGTGGGAAAGGAAGAAAAGTGGAGGAAAAAGAAGAAAAGAGGAAGAAAGGTCATGAATCACCAAGGGCGGAAGATTGCCGGCGAGGGAATCAGGGGGGGCGCAAAGTACTTTATAGGGCATGACTCGGAGGAAAAAAATATCAAGGGAAAAGCTGGGGAGAGGCCGCGCACCTCGCCGATGCAAGAGTAACTAGTCGAAAAAGCAAGGCATCCGGGTCGTAATCAGGAATAGTAGCCAACATAATCCATGAGGTGCGGGAAAAATCAGAAACGGTTAAAGGAACATTTCCTTGCCCACTAGGGGATCAAGCAAGCTCTTCTCACCTTGAAACCTCGACAGGAGCTGACGGAGGGAAACTACGCTTCTACAAAATCTACTCGTCAGGGAACGAACCAATAGAATCGGTTGAACCCAAGTAAATCCGATTGAGAGGACGTTCCGCTCATAGAACTAGCCATTCCTTGCATCGAAGGAAGAGCCGGGGGGTAAAAAAAGACTTCACCCGCCAACCCCTAAAGGGACGGATAATCCTCATGCAAAGAAATCTTCGGGTCGGCAAACAGTCGCAAGACTGGCGGAAATCTCCGGCCAAGAAAAGAAAAAAAAATCGTTGGTCGTGGGTCAACGAGGACGGGTATCAAAGTAGGGAGCTAAAATTTGGCCATAGAGGAAAATGAATAAAATGATTTAGACCTGTCTGCAAAAAGAAAGCCAAGGCTGTGACTCCGATACTCAAACTTTCTCATACGTCCACAATCCAAAAAAAAAAAAAAAAACTTGTGGAACCCTACGGGCAAATAGGATCCGCGAAATCAGATTTAGAGGAACACTTCATACCTCATCTCGAGTGTCTCTGTTAAACCGAGGGACATTGAAAGAACCATCCGGAAACGCTTTTGCTATTACCCGTCCGAAGGAAAGGAAGTCCTTAAAGGGGGAACTTAAAGGGACGGAGAGGTTGATCGTTACTGAAAGGGGTAAGTATAGACTTCACAGGGAAGAAACGGGTGCATTTCACTGTGTGTCAAGGAAAACCAACTGCTTTGATGGGGAGGAAAAATCTCACACTAAGGAGGGAATAACGATATCTTGTTGGGGCTTCCGTTAGCTGTTAGAGATACAGAAGAAGAACGGAGTGAACTCCACTTCTGGGAAAGTTCGTCCCGAATTTGGCGGAAAAGGGAATCAGCCATCATGAAAAAAGAAGGGGGACCGAATTTCAAAAAACCTGGGGGAGGAATGCATCAGCAAAGCATTGGGGGGGGCAATGGGGACGGGAAAAGGATCTCCGTGACGCCCATTGTGTTTAGCGATCAGGGAGATAAAAGGATGCAAGAAAAAAAAACTGGAAGCGGGAAAAGAGATATATTCGATAGGTTGCTGCGCTCTCCTAAAAGGTGACGAGGGAGCCGTAAATGGAACAAGGCAGAAAACCAAAAAAGTTCAGGAAAAAGAAAGGGAGAAAGTGAAAAGCATTTCTCTGGGGGTATTTTTTTTTTGTCATTAGAAGCAGAGGAAAGGAGGAAGGGTGCATAAGTGAGGGACGAAAATCAGGAGGAGTCTGGCTCTGGGCAAATACTCTAGGTACTGAAGCATAGCTTCTGAAGGACCATAGTGTGAGGCTTAAATGTGACCCCAGCTGGGTTTCCTGCACAAAATTGAACAACCAAAGGGGGGGGGAGCTAAACCAAGGCCTCACCCTGGGGAAAGGACGTCTCCGTACGTAAAGCGGCCGGAAGATTTCCGGGATGGTAAAAGTTCTGAAGGTTCAAAAAAGGGCCGGCGGACCGGCTGACCTCGAGGGTTTTGTAAGGTATTGGCTGAAAGAGGGGGAATGAGGGGGGAGGATAGGAACGAGGATAACTGCGTGTTATTCACGTGTTACAGGCAAAGAGCTAGAGTATCATCTTGGGAACCGAAGGAGGGCACCGAAGGTTTGGGGGAAATTGAGGCCTACGATTAGACGCGCGTATAGGCGTCAATGAAGGCCAAGTTGGCCCGTTGAGGGGGGGACTAGGGGTCTAGGGTCCGAAAGTTTGATTCATCGGTAAGGAGGGGGGAGGGTGGGAGCAAACCATTAGGCAGAAAAGATGAATGTTACGCTATCATGTCGTGACCATAAGTTGGAGTGGAGGGAAGAGGAATTAAGAGTTCTTACGCAGAGATTCATGCACGCGGGACGGGGGGGGGGGGTCTACGATGATAGCGCCACCGAGCCGTGGGGTGGACAGGGGGAACGCGAAAAAAGCGCGAATTCTTCGAAGATCAATATGGAATGTGCTTGAGCAAACGCCAAGGAGGAAGGAACGCAAGGCAATGAGAAGCCTTTTTTGGGGGGCGAAAAAGCGGGCAAGAGAGCTGGAGCTGGGCGGAAGGCTTGTAAAGTGGTTACATCAAAAGAAGCAGGTCGAGTGCCGAGGGTCTTATAAACGCTCAAAGCCGTGGTCGAAAGGACATTTGCCTTGAGAGGGAATATGGGCCGAATGGAAGTGGTGCTCGATCATAGAGCGTTCCGAAAAATAGCTGCCTCTTCTTCTGGGCGAAAAAGGGGAATAGGCTAGTTGAAAGGCATAGAAAAACCAATACGGAGGACGAGGACTCTCGATTCCCTATCCGGAGTGGTGTGTCAAGCAAAAGGAGGGAACAAAACCGCTATTTAATCTCAAGAAAACCGCCTTTGTGAGGATCAATTTACAGTGGCATGGGGAGCGAATACCTAGTATGGTCTCTGTCACATGAGCACAATCTATAACGTCCTGGAAAGGAGGTGTATTATGGACAAAGGGGGAGGGGCTGGCAGGTCACAGGTATCCAAACGAATTGTAAGGAGCGGGGCTGTCTCGCAAATTGGGGCATGAGAGCCTTAAAAAAAAATCTAAATTCAGTGAGCCAGATGCCAATCAATAAAAAGAGAAGAAGTTTCAAACCAGGCCGCGGTGGTAAGATGCGGAAAGACGAGGTGGCGCAATCTAGCAACAAGCCATTTGCGGAGGCGGCAGGGGGGGGGCAAGGGGGATTATCGCCTAATCGCCGACTCGAACGTAGGAAAAAAAGGGAAGTAGTCGAAACCCTCCCAAACTTGAAGAGGTTAAATAAACAGGGAGGGAGAAAACAGTCCTTCAAAATCGGGCAGGTTCGGACCTGGAAGAAAACGAAGGAGTAAGGGGAACATTGAATATTCCGAAGCAGGGGGCCATTCTCGACAAAAACATCGGGGGAAAGGAAGCTATAAGTCCCGCACAATTCGGACTATGAGCAACAGGAAACCAACCCATCCGGAAGAAAATCCAATAAGAAAAAGTCCCGAAGTCCGCAGGACTGTATAACCCCTTTTCCGAAACAACCTTGGATGAAAGGGCTCTAAAACAATCATTCCAAAGCCATCGCTGTACGGGGGGGAATCTGGGAAGAGAGGAGAGGGACTAAGACCCATTTCGCGGACGGGGGTGGAGGGGGTCGTAAATATAGCATTTGGGGGAAGGCGGGGGATCTGGGCCGGGTTCACAGTCGAAATTCTTTTCAGAGGAGGGAAAGATGGAGTACGGTAACGGCACTACGTCTAAAGGACCCGGTCGCTACAGATGAATTCTTGAACCCAGGAAAATCTAACGCCAACCGCAAATAAAGAAAAGAAACTAATTTCTCTAAACAGTAGTCAGAGCACAGCGGAAATCACGCACTGGCGAAACCAGACACGGTGGGGCTGAGGGTCTCTGGGGGTTCATTGCATCAAAGGTTGGAAAGAAGGTCCAACTTTCGGATCTCGGAGCGTTGGTCTTCTCGATCAGAGAAAAATTTCTTATCGACCACGTCCGCGAACAAACAGAAGGTCGATCGCCTTTCGACCGTGAGATGGGATAAAAAGACCAAGGAAACTAAGTGGAGACGGTGGGCCCAACTACGAAGTACTAGGAAGAAGAGAAAATTAAAGAAGGGGTGGTCGCCCGTGGCGTCCCGCCCCTCGGAAAACAGGAAAAAAATCCTCAAAGCCATTCAGCAAAGAAAACGGTTGGCTGTAATCCACTAGGAAAATTCGTGGGTAGGCAAAAAGTGTTTCACTCTTTGGCTGAAAAAACCCCAGCGAAGCTTCATCAAGAGGTCATAAAAACTAATCTTTCGCGCCTGAACCTGTTTTGGGGTGAGCCCTTAAGGTCCTCAAAAAAACCGGAAACTGTGAATTTTCCTCCAATTAAAAAAACGGAAATGGAGTGGCGTCGAAACCCAAAGGGTGGTTGCCCTCGTAAAAAAGTCCATCGCTGCCCATGATAGGAGGCTCAACAACAACTGAAGGGGGGGAGATATCGGGGAAAAAAAAATGACTCTCTTGTATCCTATAGAAGGGACAGAAGTACGGGACCCAAGTCCATGAGGAATGTTAAATTCAGCGCTTAGGTTCCTAGGGAAGAGGACACTTTTGCTTTCCAGACTCAGCATTAGCGTCAAAAGCGTGCGAATCTTAAATACGATTCAGCCGACTGGGTAAATTGGGGCAGCAATGTTCACCAGGGAAATTGGGGGGAAGAAAGTTCCTTTCGTCTGATGTCAAGAAATTTATGGGAGGGAGGAAAGGACGAACGTGGGCGTCCTGACAGGTGGTTGAAGCTACTTCTCGGGGACGCCACTTGGCGACACAGGTTTAAAAAAAAACTGAAGCAGGTAAGGCGTAGTTGTCAAAAATAAAAAATCGGGATGAATGGAACAGGAGGAGACTCGAATCTCATAAAACTTAACTGCTCTTGAGCGGACGCGCGGCTACTCGAAAGTCGGGGGGAAATCATCAACGCTATAGCTATCGTTTTAGCCTGAAAGGGAGGAAATCAGTTGGCCCTTGATGGGGAATTCATTCGTCATCAAAAAAGGGGGGGACGAACAAATAAGCCGTGTCTAAACCAAGAAGAGTGAAGACGCGGTGAGATGAACGGAGGGGCAACCCTTTCGGGTTAAGTGGAGGGATGCGGCATTGGTTTGGAAAGAACAGCGTAGCGATTGGGAAAGCATCCCTCTGTCGAAAGTGAAAAAAAAAAGAAAACTTAAGGGTACCTTCTCAAATGGCCTGGAAAGGAATGTCGGACTTAAGCGCTGAAAAACAAAAAAAAAAAAAACAAAAAAAAAAAAAAAAAAAGAAAAAAGGAAAAAAAACAAAAAAGAAGAAAAAAAAAAAAACCTAAAAATACCAAAAATTGCACTTTTTGACACGCCTGCATAAATACTGAATAGCGAAGGATCGGGTTTTAGGCCGCTACGCCTGGTGGAGGAAGTTGGAGGGCTCAAGTGGGGCAAAGCGTATCAACCGATGTAGGGCTTGTTTTGAAGAGTAAGGATAATCGAATTTCTTCTGGGTCTTGAGAAAGGGGGCTTGTTTGGTTTCCGGGTGAATCATCCGACCCCTCTGCTTTGGGCCAAAAAAAAAAAAAAAAAAAAACTTGGCTGAATCCGAAAGACGGGGGGGGGGCTGGAGCTGTCCAAATGGCGTTACGTAAAGGGGAAGCTGGGGGGAAAACTTTACGAAGTGGAATACTCATCGGGCCCAAAAAAGGGGATCTTCCGGCCTTGGGGTTCAGCAAAACGCAAATTGGGGAAGTTACAACATTCTCCTGAAGGAAGGAGAAATCAGCAGACGTTAGGCTCAGAAACCTTCACATTCCAGAAGCCGATGTGAAAAAGGGGGAGTGATCCGGCTAACCTTCCATTGAGTCAGGCGTTAAAAAAGAACAGAGCAAGTTGAGGGGGTCCCCGTCGCTCCTTTATAGGGAGGTTTAAAAGGGAAACGGCTAACAAATGGGTTCCGCGGGGGAACTACAAGGGGGACCATCAGCAGTTAGACTAAACAATGTCTCAGAGAGGGGGACCTGCGCCGTTGATAATATAAAGGCCTACAAAGACTTTGACCTCGCTGATGTCCCGAAAGGGGCAAGCCAAGAAGGCGGGAAAAAATGAAAGCAAGTCATTGAGCTCAAAAAGTGGCGATAAGAGGGAAAAGTTTGTTCATTTTTGGTGAGGCAAACAATACCGAACGCGATAAGTGCACATCTGATGCATAAATGGACCAAGGAGGGGGGGCCGTGGGGACGCCTGATAACATCTCCGATCACGGGGCCGTAGAAGCAGACAGGAACGGGGTAAACACAAGATAGGAGCATCGAAAATGCTGGCAAATAAGAAGTCGTAACTGGGAATGCACCACATGAAGGAAACGGGGGTGTTTGCCTACAGCGGCACCTTCATCAAGCTACATGAAAAAGAAAGGGTCTTAAAAAGGGAAAAAATCCGTCACGCCATAAATATAACAGACAGAAGTCCAAAGAAAGGGGGAGGGCGGGCCACCCACTCCTCTTGAGTTTAAAGGGAATAGCTTTTCTCTTCTTCTCTCAAGGACAAGAAGGGGGAAAAAAAAAGGCGAACGCGGGTCCGGGTCCGGGGGAAACCGCCAAAAAAGGGTGGGAGAGCCTTCTTCTGCAACGCCCGTCACATGAATCTTCGAATTGGATTACGCGCCGGGGATTAGGGACCCCTCTCCCCGGAAAAAAGGATGGGAAAAAATTGCGTATTGTGGCCTCAGGGTATCGAAGGAGTGTTTGGATCCAGCCAAACGAAATCTACATATGAATAGGGGAAGGATCCTCGAAACACTCCCAAAGATATCTTGCATTCAATAACGAATAGGCAGGGAGTAGGCCGCCTCCGAAGGGGATCCAACAACCCTGACGTTAAAAAAAAGCCTTCCCACCGATGATCCTCTCCGAACGGTCAGCTGGAAGAAAGGCAGCAGAAGAAGCAGGAGGCTCGTTCCTCCCGACTACCTACATCGAAAAAAAAAAAAATCAAAAAAAAAACAGAGGCTGTACTAGCCGGTCCACTACCGAAAAAGACGAGAGGGGTGGACACCTCGGCCGAGGTCTTTTCTTCGGAAAGTGGGGAACTTACGAAAGAAGTGAAAACTTTCCCCCAAGCGCTAACTGGGGTTAAGATTTACGAAGGCCAGCGTGAGGGTGTCACATTAGAACCGGTCTTTAACCTTACAGTTAATTGGAGAAAAAAAGTGTGTACTTTGACAGTTACGAAGGGAGAGAGGTGTAGGAAAGACCGCAGAACAGAAAGCGGGGAAAGAAGCCCACGGATGGCATTGTCAGCCCGAAGTCAAAAAGAAAAAAGGGAAGGAAAAAGCAAAAACAGCGCCATGAATTGCAAACCCGCGGAAGGCGAAGCAAGCAAAAAATTTGGGATCTTTGGCAGTGACGGCTCCAGAAATGGTATCGGCGGGAAAAACATTCGGGTTAGGTTTAGAATCGCTGAAGAAAGTAGCAGAGAA
>Ga0179591_1266568_pt1 | contig 13004 bp, 18 predicted proteins | sample CZOMad2_1_08_16f_FD_182891 | JGI IMG/M metagenome (GOLD analysis project Ga0179591, IMG submission 182891) | Vadose zone soil fungal communities from Angelo Coast Range Reserve, California, USA - CZOMad2_1_08_16fungal (PacBio error correction) | ecosystem: Environmental > Terrestrial > Soil >...
ATCGAGTCAAAACGTACACTTGATACTGAGACTAATGAGGGCAGGGAACTGGTGGACGGGCAGGGGGTGAAGTTGGGGATCAGGGGAAATTCCATGCGGTGCACGAAAGCACTGGCCAAAGAAATCGGGGGTGGGGGGGGGCCGGGGAGAAGGGGGGACCTAATCACGGTGGTAAGTACGCGTGCCAAGGGGGAGGTGCGAAAAAAAAAAGTAAAGCGGGTGGTTGTCTGGGACCCAATCAAGAAAAAAGGAGCACCCGTACCGTGTCGCTCGACCGAAGCGAATGAAAAAAGGGGAGATCCCTGCAAGAAAGGGAAACGCGGGGGGTCCAGGAGGAAAGCGGGGAAGAAAAGGGGATCTGTGGTGTCTGGTGAAAAAGGTCCGGGGGGGGTTGCAAGTTAGACAAACGAAACGGCAACTGGCGTCACATCCGTAAGGAAACAAGGCAGATCCCGGGGGGAGGGGTAGGCCACTTAGGGAATCCATACCAGAAGGGCAAACACTGGGGAGGGGGACTGGGACCCTAACGAAAACGGAAAAACGGAGGGGGCGTTCAAACTCGTATCGGCGAAAAAACTGAAACATCAGGTCGTTTGAACATAAAAGGTGCCAGGGGGTTCGGTTGGTTGGGGACGGGACGTGAGGGGATTCACGGAATTCCGAAAGGAACGGCAAGCCCACACGTTGAGACGGTCTTTTGGGAGGAAAAGGTGGGTCACAAGCCCACGGGGGGAAGGGGGGAAATTTATGCCGAACAACGGGGAAATTTGGAGCCAAAAAGACCAGGGCACCCCAGAAAGGGGCGTCCCGCAAGAACCACAGAAAAGAGAGGAACGGTAGCATTGTCTAGGGGATAACGCATACGATTGTGGCGGCCCAAACCCGCGCCGTGACCACAGCACATACAAACCCGCAAAAAGACCAAAAAAACAAATGTTCCATGGCGAGGGGGAAGGGTCAAGCTCACCCTATAGGAAATGAATGTGGCGCATAAACAACGTGGGGGAAAAAGAGGGGCATGTCAAGACTAATGGTAAAGACCTGAAAGACGAGAAACTGGAATCAAAGCGCGGGGAAACATCACCGGAAGAAAAGTAGTCAGAAAGAAAAACATCAATTAATTGGGGGAAGAGGCCGAAGCACAAAAAAAATTGTTCTTCCGGCAACAGCTGTGAGAAACGAAAACTCATAATAAAACACCGAAGAGGGACTAACTGGGGGTTATCCTTCTAGAAAACGACCAAAAACGGGGGAACGAGTTAAGGATGAGACTTTCAACCCCTGCCAAAGACTAGGGGACGTGAAAAACGAAACCGCGGACAAAAACTGAAAAAAGTGACAAAAAGAACACAAAGAGAATGCCCTGCAAGGCTTGGGGAAAGAGGATCGGAGCCGCAACCGAAGGAGGGGGTAACGCAACGGCGGGAAAGCGTGACCAAGTCGAGTATCGATGAAGCTCGGGAGGGGCGTGTGGGGATGGAGTGAGAAGTCTACGTGGGTCGAAAAAGGTGGGGAACCCACCGCGAAAAATCGGGTCCCGCGTAAAAATACTGTGGGCAGGGGAAAACCACCGGTTACCCGGCGACGCAGCTCCTAAGAAAATGCGATGCGCAGGCAAGGGGTTGCCATAGAGCAACCATAATGATAAAATCTTCCGGGGATACTTCGAAATAAGGCGGTACAAAAAGGTGGGGGACGACTGGACCGATACGTCATGTCAAAGGGGCGACGAAAAAACGAAATGGGGGAAAGCCAAGGGGGGGCATGCAAAAAAAAATTTTATGGGCGCGGGTTCAGGGTGGGATGTCGGAAAGGGTGTTGGTGTAAAGGGGAAAAAACAAGGTGGCACCCCTCGGGGGAGACGAGCCAGGGGGGGTGGTGAACACCCCAATCGGGTCAAAAGAAAGGGTACGAGGTTAAACGATGGCAAGAAAATGGGGGGAAAAACACACCAGTCGGAGAGGGGGGGGGGGTCACAATGACAAAAGAATGAAAAACCCCGATGGTACACTCCGGGTAAAGGACTTTGAACCTAATCACCCGGGGCCACACGGTCTCCACGGTGCGGACCCTAGTGCATCTGAGTATCACGTTAGAGGGCCCTGCAAAAATGTGAAAAGGGGCCCTAATGGAACAAAGTCCGGCCCTCTCGGACGTTAACTCCAGGGGGAGGCGCACGGACTCAAGAAGATCGCAGACAACGGGGAAGGAGATCGGCAATGAGGGTCCTTTGTCGCGGGGGGGTGCCATCCCGTAAACGTAAATTGTAACTTGTGGGGTTCTACCCCTATCTTCTGTTCTTCAGAAGCTGGGATACTCAAACTGGTCCTCGGCGGACCAAGGAAGACTCTCAGCAAAAAAAAACAACGAGGGAAAGAAAAGGATGAAAGATCCCCCCAGTAGGTATGGGCTACCAAGAACCGTGCGGAAAAACCCGATCAAAGATAAAAGTGCGGCCCTCAAAAACTGTGGGGTAAAACCTGACGAGGAGGGACGTGCACCTGAAAAGAGAAACAACGAAGGGAAAAGATATGGGGTGGGGGACGCCGAAATCTCGGTCGCTACGGGTAAGAGTAAGAATCAAAAAAGGACGATATAACGGGGTGGACAAGCTTTGGGGTCCCTAAAGGAATCGAGCAGGGAAAAATGCAGTTTACCGCGAAAAAAAACGGGAGGGGGAAAAAGGGGAAGTGCTCATCCTATAAGACTACACCGAATGGGGGTGGGCAACAACAGCGGGAGTCAAGATCAACGGTTGGGGCAGAAACACCGCGGAAGCTAAAAAAACGAATTGAGGAAAGGCGTAAGGACAGACACGAGTTTCAAGAGTGTGCCCAAAAGTCGGAAGGGAATAGGGGAGTTGACGGCCCAACGGGGGAAACTTCCCCGAAAGGGGGGATTAACGCCGTTCAAGACCGCAGGCGGAGAATTGGGGGAGGGATTAAACCAAGAAAGCGTGGGGGGAAAAATCAAGCGGAAAACTCAAAAAGTGTGCAAGACGCTGGGGGTACGGCCACATTTCAAAGATCGCAAAAAGCGCGGGCAAAAAAAAAAAAGCTCGACAAGTGCTACAAATCTCGACGAGAGAAGAAAAAAAAGACTCAAGGGGGGTCCAGGAACAATCAGAAAAAAAAAAGAGGCATAGAACGAAACGGGGTCGACTTGTGTGTGTCACGAAGGGTTTCCCCGCGGGGGCGTAAAAAAACCAAACGCCCGGACTGCGCGATCCATCGGAACCAAGAGGGTCATATTGCACAGGGTAAGGGGGGGGGGTAAGTCGAAACCAACAAGGCAAAAAAAACGTTTGTCCACAACGGGGGCGTATGCAGAATAGGAAAGGAAAAAAAAAAGAGTGGGGATAAACTGGTCGCTAAAACTGGGGACTCACATGTGCGACAACTTTGGGGACCGGGTGTAACAATGGGGGGGGCATAACCAGTAAAAAAACGGTGGGTGGAAAGAAGAAATCGCAGGGGACCCACATAAAATTAGCGGGGGAGAAATCCAGAACCGCGCTGGGAGCGAACTGCGTACCAAGAAATCAACGAAACTGACGAGAGTGACCGAAATCAGGCTTGGGGGGAACCACTGCAAAAAAAAAAAAAATCAGAGCACTGAAGATCGTTGGATCAAAACCCGAGAGCAAGGGTGTGTCGGCCTCACGGGGGAGTGTCGCGGCCAAAACAAACCGGCTGGGAAGGCCAAGGAAAAAAAAGCGTAATGGTTACTAAAGAAGCAAAGACACTCGCAATCTGGGCGAAAAAGCAGGTCATGCACAAGCCAAAAACCGCGGCAGAGACGGAAAAAGGTCGTAACGGGGGGGCCATAACCGCACGGGCGCCAAAAAGCGAGTTCAAAAAACCGCGAAGAGCAAACGTACCAAGCGCAACGGGGGTAAAAGGGGGCACCGGGTGAGAAGGACGGGCGCCGAGGTAGAAGACACGAAGGGGGGGGAAAAAATCCCGTGAAGCGGGAAAACAGGAAAAAAAAGCAAGCTAACAGGGGCGTGGAGTGGGAGAACACTACTGGAAGGGCCACGCCGGCGTCTCCAAGTCCGAAACAAGCGGGGCAATACGACGATGCTCAAAAATGCAAAACCCGAAAAGGGGTCCAACAATACGAGAACAAACGACCTCTGGGGGTATGCGAGACCTCACCAAAACAAACGAGGACGTAACTGGAGGTGACCAGATCCGCACCAACGAGGACTAAAAACGAGGATATACCAGGATGGGTAGAAGGCAAAAATCTCGGGGGGGGGGGACACAGCAACCAAAGGAAGTAAAAGAAGAAGAAAGAAAAAGACATGAGGAGTGGGGGAAAAACTCATGGGGGGGTACTCCAAAAGTCACGCGAGTGGTTGTTCGTTTTCGTCGCAACCGGGCCTCCAGCAGCCGAAAGTAAAACCAAGTGGGCTAAAAGGCCACGGGAAAAAAAACCCAAAAAAGAAAAAATCAAAAAGATAAACCAGAGGAATAACGAAGGGTTTTAACAAAATGGAAGAGGACTGAACAAACACCGGACAAGCCGACCAACCAAGTCAAAAACACAAAAACGGCCGACAAGACCCAAATGCGGGGGGGGGGGATCTCGGGACAAGGGGGTGGGAAATGACACCTTGAGAGGGGGGGGCTAACCTTAAGGAACTGAAATGGGAGTGCAAAAACGAGCGATGGAGATCGGGGGGGACGACTAAATCACTAGCTTCTAAAAACAGGGAGATGGTGCGGGGGAGAACATCGGAAAAAAAGCTTACCGAACTAAAAGGGGGCCTGTGCGGCCGGACTCAAAACTCAGGGGGTGAAGAACCAGGCGCAGGGGGTGGAAAAGGTGACTAAGGAGGGCTGTCCCCAGACAGCCAAAAAAAACAAAAGAAAACCAATTTTTGGTAGGGCGGTGGCTGTTAAAAAGCTGGTGGTGGATCACAGACGAAGAAACCCAAAGTCTTCTACGACGGAGCGCGGAAGGCCCCCAAAGCACACTACACTCACTCGGCCCAGGGGTTGGGAAAAAAAAAAATCAAAAACCACGAAGCCCCAACCCTCGCCGCACGCTCAGCTGGAAACTGAACCCTTAAACTTAAAAAATAAGGAAAAATTGGGTTAATCTTGGGGTCTTAGTACGAGGCTAACAAACGCTACAAGGGATCAACGGGGTCGGAAAGCAACAAAGGGGGTTTGCCGCTCAAGCGAGGAGCGCGGGGAAAAAAGGGAGGAAATCGGAAAGACAAGTTGAACAAGGATGACAAAGAAAAGAGCTACTGAAAAAAGAAACCACCCGTCCGGCGTCAAAAGCGGTGGGGAAAGGAGTCGCGGGGTAAAAAGGGTGTTTTGGGTCACACCCGCACAAGAACCTGAGGGTCGGAACAGGATGCCTTTAAAAGAACCGGCGGTTGGGGTAAAAAAAGCCAAACTGGGGGCAAATGAACGTTGGGGGGAAAAAAAAGAGACAGGCGGCCGCGGGGGGGATGAGCACAAAAAAAATGGGTGCGGGGTGACGGGAAAGAAAGCCCGCGCCGAGAAAGAACAAAGGCGTTGGTCTGGGCTTCAAGAATCATGGAAAAAAAAGTAAAAACAACCAACTACTAAATGGGGGTCTCTGGAGTCTGGAAACCAACAGGGCGGGACCTGAAAAAGAAATGGCAAAAAATCCGAATCTTTATCGCGGTGCAAATTTTGGCCTCGTAAGGGTTGTTACGAAAATGGAGCAAGAATAAAAGTAACTTCAGGGGCCTACGAAACTTTGGACGTGGTAAACGAGCCGAAACAGGAAAAACGATCGTGAAAAAGGAAAACAGGGAAATGCCCCGACAAACAACAAGTGCCCGCGGGGCAACAATAAAAGACGGACTAAAAGTGTCAGGGGAGCCAATGCTGTTAAAGGGTACGGCACACCACGGGGGGCGACTCTAGAACCGACAGACTAGACAAAAAACCCAATAAGTCACGGACTCAAACCTATCAAAAAACAAAAAACTCAACCGAAAAAAAGAGGACGCTTGAATGGAAACCACCAGGACGCGCCCCATTAGAAAGAGCGTCCAGAGGGAAAATGTTGGGGGGGGCGACACGCCCGCCAGAGTTCGACCAAGGCAGGGACCGTGGAGAAAAACAAAAAGGGGGCGGGGAATCCCGAGAAGTCGCGGCGAAAATTACGTGGGCGACGAGGGGTCGAAGACCGGGTGGACCCAGCGCAATCGGAGAAAGTGGAACCCGGGGAAAATTTCGCTGCGGGGACGGTGAAGACACAAAAATGCAAAACACCAACACAAAAAAAAGCTTCTCCTCAAACGTCACCGTGACGGCAGGGTTTGAACGAGCTTCAATTCAGACACTTGGGTCAAACTCAGGTTATTGCGCAGAAAACCGAGCGCGTGGGGGAAAATAAAAAAAGGGAAAATCCCTGAAATAGGGGGGCGATATGGTGCCAGCACGGAACTAAGCAATGGCCGAAAAGCGTTCACAGGCATCAAAAAAAGGGGGTGGAAAGAAGGGGGGGGAAAGCCAGCAGATAAAATAAAAAAACTCAAAAAGTCCCCGAACTCTGCGGCCACCGGAAAGAAAAAAGGAGATTGTTGAGGAAAAAAAGAATCACGGGAAAAAACGGAAAGGTCGTCAACGGCAAGGGAGAGGGAGGGCTCAGGGGCCGCACGACGCAAAAAGAATCACGCTCATGTGGGCAGAGCCATGTAGAGAGTCGCGCCCCAGCAAGCGTCAGAAACTCGGGGTCGCGAACGGACTGAAAAAAAGGATGACGGAACAAGGGCCTCGTTGAAGACGCGTCACATAACATGCGGCAAAAAAAACGTAGTTCCGGGCGGGGGCTCTTGTCAAAGGGCACCGGGAGGAAAGAAAAACGCACGACTTGAGTAGGGCGAAGGTGGCGAACAGGACACGCTTGAAAACCGTGAAAAACAAGAGTCACGGGGGGGTGTAAAAAAACGTCCGGACCGCGGGGGGGAAAAAAAAAAGGAGGCGGAGAAAAGCCGGGGTGCTCTCAAAGGGGATCGGGGGGGAACACCGGGACGTTTTGTCGCAAAAAATAAAAACGGGGAAAATCACTGCCGGGTAGAACAAACAAAAAAGAAGTGAATAAGTTGGGGGGGAAACTGACAAAAATACAAGGACGAAGGGGAAAAACTGAAAGAAAAGGGCCGCGGGGGAGGGACACTAAAGGGGGTGGGGCTCGAAATTGAAAAAAGAACCAGGAAAGTGGCCGCAAGGGGATAGGGGGCAAGGGCTCTTGCGCAAAAAATGGGTTCGTGATAAACACAGGTAGGCGGAAAAAGTCGGCGCAAAAGGCCATTCACCACGCGTGGGGTGAAAAACGCAGAGCTGCAAACAAAAATCAAGGCTAAAAAAAAAAACGGTGGGCCAGAGCGTGGGCCAATGAATGACAAACAAAAAAACACGGGGACGAAACAAACGGTGGGAACCAAAATGAAAATGCTCGCCGTACAAAGTTATTTGGAACGTAGTGGGGGGAGGCGGGTCGAAATGGGAGGCGAGCAAAAGGACAGGGGCCGGCACGACCAACCGAGGGGAAAGACGCGACAAGGGAGTAAAGCAAAAAAAACCGCAAATTGCATCGAACGTACCACAAGACAGCACAGCGAAAAAGGACAGCGCACAAAAGTTCAAGAAAACCCGCCTGCAGCACAGAGCAAGGGGGCCTTGGTGGGGCGGGGGGGACAAGGCCGCAACACGGCGAACCAACGTGGAAACCCGCTAAAAAAGGGGGGTCGAAAAAAAATTGGAAACCATTCGGATCAAAGGATCCCGCAAAAGGAAGAACAAAGCCGCAATCAAAAAAAAAAGGAAAAGTCTCAACAGAACACAAAAAACAACGGATGAGGAAGGAGATGATGAGTCGTTGATTGCACCGAAGCCGGAAAAAGCAAGAGAACGGGCCAACGGCTTAAAGGTGGGAAAAGCTTCGTGGGCTCAAAGGGAAAAAACAAAACCAAAACCCAAACGCCACCACCACAGGAACCCCGGCCGGTACTTGGGGAGGAAACGTTGGTATTAAAGCGCCAAAAGGTGGGGGATCGCTGAAACGAAGGGAAGCAACAGGGTGAAAAAAAAAAGGATCAAAGGTGTCGCGACTCCGGGGCTTCACAGAAAGAATGGACGAAAAAAAAAAAAAGAGCAAACGCATCATGGGAAAAAAAAAAAAAAAAAAAGGGTCCTTTCAAAAAGACCGAAAGGGGGGGAAAAAAAAGCGAAAAAACAGTAAGTCACAAAATCAGAAAAAACGGTGGAAGTCGTGCAGCGTTGAATCAAACGGTAAACCAAACAGCGATCTGCGTCAAGGATTGGACCAACTGAAGCAAACGGCCCTGTGCGAAGGGGAGCCGAAGTTTTGGATACTCCTGAAAACAAACTGGACCGCGCCAAAGCACATCCGCCGAAAGGGTAAACAACGTAACCGGGGGTCAAAAATCTCGGGCCAACAGAGATCAAAAAAACGAATACGGGTAAAGCATGTCCCAAAAGCCAGTTAACGAAAACGTCGGCACACAGCTTTGTGCGGAGACACAAAGGGCAAAAGGGACAACCACGGCAGAGCACCCATCAAGGAGTAAAGAGCCAGGTAGAAGGAAAAAGTAAAGCGGTGAAAGGATCAAGGAAGCGTTTAGGAAAGCCAACCGCCTAAAAATTATCGAAGCACAAACGGTACCACAGGAAGGGAAAGGGGCAAACACGGTGAAGATTAAGAAGGCACGCGGGAAGCACTACTAAAACAAAAAAAAAACAATTCCGCAAAGGTAACAATGCGAAGACGGTGCACGGTGAAAACGACAGGCCCCAAATAAAGAAACCGGAAAAAGGAAGCGAAAGGCGCCACCGCCTTTTAAATGAAGAACTACAAAACGAAAAAAATGCCGGGCTTTGTTCAAACTAAAGTGGGGGGGGGGAAAATTGAAAACGCACGGCCAACAGGTCTGAACTGTGCAGACGTCAAAAGTGAATCCTCTACAAGAAACCGAAAAACCTTCGCTGTGAAATGGAAGCAAGAAGCCAAAGTCAAAACGCCGAGCGTCGGCGGGTGACGAAACCTCCCGGGGAAAAATCGAAAAGAAACAAGCAAGAGAGGGAACGGAAGGACAAATTCAGTCTGGTCATGCGTTTAGCACAAGGTGCGGGCAAAACAGCAAAAAAAAAAAAACAAAAAAAGGCCAAAAAAGCAGTCAAAGGCTAACGACAGCGGGGGGGTGGTAAAGGGGGGAGTCTGCCAGGGTCTACAATGTCATCCACCATAAGCGTACACTAGGGAACGTTTGAAAAACAGACTCAACAAATCTCAGCGAAAGGATAGGAAAAGGGGGAAAACAGAAAAAAATTGAGTCAGACAAACAAAGAAGGTAAACCCAAAAGCTGTTGCAAAATTCCAGTCAAAACAGGTTAGGAAGGTGGAAAACGAAACAAAAAAAAACGGGTGTCCTGGGAAGGGGCGCGAAAATGGGGACGGAGAATTCGGTGGGTTACCTCCTCAAAGGAAAATGGGGGGTCTTGGTGTCTTGGGTAACCCACTGTCTCCTCAGAAAAGATGTCGGCCCACCCCAAAAAAAAAAGAAGTGAACGCTACGAGAGCTTATGGTGAAAGGATAGTGCTGAACCGGCGAACTAAGTCAAAACAAGGTGGGGGAACAGGCGTAGGCCGTAAAAAAAAAATTGCAGAAATAACAAAGAAAAAACACAAACGGGAAAAAATAGAAGGGAGTTAGACAATCGAGCCCTCCTTGAAAGAAGGGTTGGGACTCAAAAAAAAGCAGTTGCAAAGAAAAAAAACCGAAAGCGCGATCAAAAAAAAAAGAGGAGCTAACGCAAACGGGGGAGACCCAGGGGGACGTGGCAGGATCAATGGAACGGGCAAAAAAACATGGGTGGTGACAAATGCTAAACCAGGGGCGAGCAACGCTGAAAAAGGACTGGGTGCGCCGAAAAACTCAGAAAAAAACGCGGGAAAAAACAAACAGCGAAAAGGAAAGAGCGAGGGGCAAAAACGAAGGTTGGGTGCACACTGGCACCAAGGCAACGTCGGGATCAGAACACGAACAAAAAGCCCGGGGTTAACCAGAAAAAGTCCAGGGAAAGAAACCGTACCCAAAAGGGGACCCACCTGTGTCGCGACAAAAGAACTTAAAAACAAAAACCAGGAACTAAAGAACTGCTCGCAGACGTGAAACGGTAACAAAAAAAAACCAAAACCCCCCGGGGAAAAAGTCGAAACCAGACAAAAAGAAGAAGGAGAGCCGGAAGTCAAAAAACAGAACCCCACGGCTGGAGTCAAGGGGACGTTTCTACGAGGGACAAAAGCCACCAACCGCACAACGACCGGGGGTGGGAATGAAGGTGGCCCAGCGGGGCCAAAAAACGTTGGAGTTGTCATTGGACGGGAACGATGCGGTCAAACCCTCAAAGAACGAAGTCGCAAAAAATAAAGAAGGGAAGGCGAAAAAAAGGTCGAATTAAGTAAAAACATACAAAGGTCAAGAACACGGCCTTTCCAAAAGTTAAAAGCCAATGGTGGACAAAAAAAAGGCCCAGCGGGTGCAATGGAGAAAATCTTTCGGAACGAACCTAACACTGTGTGCAGAGCGGGGAAGCGCAAAGAGCACTCAGTCAAAAAAAAACGGAACAAAAAAAAGGAGGGAGACACAAACCCCTTGGGAAAAAAAAAGGGGCAAAAAGAAAGAACCGGTACGGGGCAAAACTGAAGCTCGGGGGGGGGGCCCAAGATCAAACGAACCATACCTCTCCAAGCAAAATCGAACTTAACAAAAGGATCGAAAAACAAAGGAAGGGGGGGGAACTATCGGGAGGGGGGGGGGGGGTTGGGTGCACCAGTGGGAGTGGGGGATCAAAAGGTTGGTAACAATCTGAAAACAAAAGTCGGAACAAAGGGACGCGCCTGCCAGTCTGCCTCAAAGGGGGGGGAAAGTTAAACGGAAAACGTCCTTCCACGATGGAAAAGGGACAGAATCCACACCCCCGAAAGAAACCCGTGTGGGGGGTTCAACCGCTGAAAAAAAAAAAAAAAGGGAACGTCAAGCAGTCGCATACTCAGAACTCACATCCGGAAAACGGGAGAAAAAGTGAACAGTATAAAAGGGGAACCTAAAAGGCAAAAACCCTCAAAGCCATCGAGGAAAGCTTAAAGCGAGCAAACTCTCCCATCGCACCTCAGAAAAGCTCGAGGAAATTCGTAACAAAAAAGCGAACAAAGAGATCCACTCAACACAGCAAAACGTTGGAAAGGTCCCAAATGAAAAAACGGGAAGTGGACAAAACCTTTTGGGGGAGCCCAAGGCAGGGGGGGGGAGTCCCCACACTCCTGGACTGTAGGGGGACTAAAGGGAGGTGGGAAAAACGTGGAAAAAAGGAGCGTGTAATCCGTATCCCTGATCAAAAAAGGGCTACGGGGGAACTCTCAAAAGGGTACTAAGAAAAAGTCGAAGAAAGGCGAAATCTGTCCGACGAACTGCAAACAGCAATTGGTAGGAAAAGAGCCATGATCCGGGCAAAAAAATCAAACGGGAAGGGTGAAAAGAGCCGCGAATCAAAGCACGGGTGATCAGCCGAAGCACGGGGAAAAAGGCAGAAAAAAATAAAACAGCACGTCCGAATTCGGGAAAGGGGGGTCTCTGAAAAAAGCAGTGTCCCTCTGGGTTGGTGGAGTGATGGGGAGTGGTACAAACCGTTCCTCGGTACTGTGAATGTAAAAAGGTAGAAAAAAAGGGCCGGGGTACCCGACAAAATGTAACAAAGTAAAAAAACGGTGAAATGAAAAGAAACAGCCATTAGACTAACAAAACACACACGCACAATGGCCCTGTAAACTGTTGGCTCCAAATGGTCGGAAAAAATACCGTCGTAAAAGGGACAGACGCAACGGCGCGGGCGAAAGAACCACTGGGGTAAAAAAAAAGAAACGTACGTGGGATGAGGGGGACGGAAGTAATCCAACGCGCTATCCGATGAAAATGAAAACAAAAAAAACGTGTCAGGAGCTTGTTTGGGACGGTCCTGGAAAAAAAACCAAAAACGGAGGGGCAAAAAAAGCAAAAAATGGGCGCGATAGAAAGGAATCCGTTACGGAAAAAAAACCATATATAAACTAGAACGAAGCTGGGGTCGGAGACCCCATAAAAGGGCGGCAACGAAAAAAGAACAGGGGGCAAAACCGCTACAAAAAAAAAAGTCACAAGGGGTAAAACGGCGAGGGCCGAAACCCGAAAACTTAAGTCAAACGAAGGCATCTCAAAAAAAAATAATCAGAAAAGGGATCCTGGATCGAAACCAGGCCGAAAAACATATCGTAGAAAAGGTCGAATGTAAGACACAGGACCGAAGCGCCCAGTAATAAAACAGGAAAGATTCCGCAAACTCACAAAACGAGAAGGAGCCAAACGAAAAATAGCAAACAGCTGCATTGAGTTGAACGCATTAACAAGGAAAAACCCCAGAGCATTTTATGAAGGCAAACAAGGGAAAAAAAACTCAGGGGGGGGTGAGTCTAGAAAACTTCTGCAGCTAACTCCCTGGGGGGAACATTAACGCCGAAAAGGCGAATCAAAAGGTCAAAAAACCACAGGCATCGGCGTGGTACAAGATGGAAAAAACGGCCGGCAGAACAAAACGGCAAAACTTGAGAAAAAAAAAAACAATAAACACTTGGGTACGGAGGAACCACTAGGTCTATGTCCACTTAGGAGGGGAACTCTCGGGGAAAAAAAAAAATGGGACACCTCATGGTGAATGGAAGGTGGAAAGGAAGTCCTCCAAAAACGTGGGGGGCAAAAACAAATGGAGGAGCTGGGGCCACCGTATCAAAAAACAGGGACGTGCTTGAAACACCGTGGGGGTGTGGGGCACGGCTAAAAAAAAAAAAAAGATAAGATCTAAAAGCAGGACTTTTTGAAATCAAGGAGGATCAAAAAAAAAAAAATCAATTCAATACTAAACCTGTATACGAAGGGGACAAGGGGGGGGGTTCACCGA
>Ga0179591_1267032_pt1 | contig 13004 bp, 11 predicted proteins | sample CZOMad2_1_08_16f_FD_182891 | JGI IMG/M metagenome (GOLD analysis project Ga0179591, IMG submission 182891) | Vadose zone soil fungal communities from Angelo Coast Range Reserve, California, USA - CZOMad2_1_08_16fungal (PacBio error correction) | ecosystem: Environmental > Terrestrial > Soil >...
TGCTCTATCCGGGACGGGCTGACTGACGCTAGTCCCTCAAAGTGGGAACTAAGGTCGGGGCCGAAGAGGATGGGCTTTACTTCCCTTTACCGAAGAGGCTTTGAATCGGGGGGGAAAGAAGCGCTGTACACTGGCCTAACTTTACGTACGTTTTTCTTTGGGGGGGAAGAAAAGAGGGACATAGAGCGAGGTATTGAGAAAATGCTTCCCGGAAGGAAAGAAATCGCTGTAAAGAGGTCCTCACTTCTTCGCACCGCCTGTCCAAAAAAATAATTGAGAGGAAGGGAAGAACGCTGACCGCTCCCTTGGGAGGGGTATACAAGGAATGCGAACAAGGGGGACCTTGGAAAGAGGAGATGAAACTGGTCAAATTGTGGAAGTGCGAGGTCCCTGTGGACTAAGGATAAAGACACTTGACACCTTCATTTCATTCTACCTTCTGGGGCAGAGATATACCACGAAGGTGGACTGGCACGTCCACATAGTTATACCTGTGCTGAAAAACGGGCATCTGACCGTCTTTGTGTTCTTTCTTTCAAAGGGTTGAGCAAAAAAGAGGGTACAGTAAAAGCTATGGTTAGAGGGGCATCCATCCCGCTTGACGGGGGAACAAGAAAGCAGAGGGAAGGGGGGAGAACTTTTTGGTTCTTGGAGAAGTCGAAAGGGGAGAGAGGGCAAAGGAGGGGACCGCCTAAGTAAGGTCTATAAGTAAGAGGGGCGGAAAAACTAACCAGGAGGGGTAGATTGGCCCATTTCATTGTACCTTTTTTCACTTTGAACTCCGAGGGTGCCTAATCAGGGGGAGTGCACCTACTCTGCACTTAAAGAAAGAAATTCAGCAACAAGGAAAGCGAAAAGCTGACATCATTGATCTTTGTGCTTTCTCATTACAGACGGGATGACTAAAATGGGGGAATCAGTGGACCAACAAACGGGCAGATACCATACACACCTGAAGAAGGACTTTGGGGGCAAAGGAAGGGGGACCAGAAACGTAAAGGCCTCTTATACAGCTGCAGCAGAAAGCAACGGACCTATCAAACGGGGCTCGCAATCTATACCCCTGGAAAAGAAAACGCGTAACAAGGGTCCCCTCCTCTCTGGCTTATCTTTAAAAGAACGGTGGAATCAGAAGGTGGAAGCAGGGTCGCCATTTAGGCATTCGTAAGAGCCGCACGCCGGAAGCTGGCCAGTAAAACTTCCCCGGACACAAAAGGGGACGACCGGAGAAAATGTCAACTTTCACCTTCCGGGGGGGCTAAAGGTTCTGATTAACCGGGGGATCTCGATCAACCAACGGGAAAGATATCACGTGTCTGGGAGCAGGACGATGAACCATGCCCTTTAACGCTGATTCGGGGGGGACCGACAGGGAAGTGTTTTGCCCTGTTGGGAACTAACGGTCTTCGCTTTTAACCTTTCAACTTGCCTTATACTTAGAAAGGGAAAGGAAGGAATAGACAACACGTACCTGGCCAACCTTCTTGCCGCGGAATCTGGCCGAGTGAGAAGAGAGACGGACGATTTGTTCCAACAAAGGGAATTAAGAACCTTTCGCAGTCTGCGCGTTAAGAGGGGCATGGCGGACCTGGAGCAGATCTGACTAGCCGAGCCTTAGACAAGGGGCTGAACCAAAGAGGCACGCGGTCGCGGAAGGTTGGGTCTCACAGTACCTTACCCAGACGTAGGGAGACGGGAAAAGACAACAGATAAGAATTCCATTTCAGGGGTTAGAAGGAGGGACGTGAATGTTGTGAACCACTTCAAAATCTAGCACCCAACGAAGAAAAGTTTGCCAAAACCCCATCACCCGGTCATCACCTCAAACTCCGGGGACGCCAAAATGTATTCTAACCGCTGAACCTGTGGCACCAGAGAGGGACTTGAAGAAGGATTTGCACCGACCAAGGTGGGTACAAGTGCCATATCAAAAAGAAAAAAACGGCTTGAATGGCCCAAAAGGGAAGGAAAAAGAAGAAAAAAGAGTACTCCTCGGGAGACCTCGAAAGACACAAGTGGAGGACATGGCTTCCAGAAAACCTTCCTTGAAACTGAGCAAGCAAGAGGGTAGAATATGGCACCCAGGAGGTAAGGAGCAAGGAGGACTTGCGTATCCATTCACCTGTAAACGACAGAAGCCGGTCCCTCAAATAAGGCGGCATGTGAACCAAGGGACCCCGTTCAGGCAACAAAAGGGGCGCTGGAGAGGAGGTAAGGGTTTAGACCTCCTAACAATGAAGAATCAAAAGTTAACTCTTTCAAACATTCAAGGCTATTAATGAGGAGGGGGATGGACGGGTCAAATAGGATAAAGATGCAGGACTACTGATTACTCGGGGTTTATTGAAAAAGAGTTTTCCAGTTCAAAATAAAAACCACCAGTCAAGGCTCACCAGGGGAGAATGCCAGAAAAAAGGAGAAACGAAACCTCTTGGCGTGAAGGAAGTCTCTAAACAATACCATCACCTTTCGGGTTGGGAGAACGACAAAAGAATGAAAAGGGCGTCCATCCCTGTTTCAAGGAACCTTGGTGGGAAAGACAGAAAGCACTTCACCTTCTCATAATCGATAAAAAAAACTCGCCCCTCGTAGAAGGGGGGATTGTTCCAAGGCAGCATAGAGGGCCGGGAAAATGGCGTCCTTTACACCCTTTGTATACGGGGAAAACGAGCCAACTAATCATCGGATGGAATGGGGCAGGGAAGGCCTAGAATCTACTAACGTTCTGCATACCGAGTAAACGGGAGGTGGGGACAAGTTGGGGGGTGTGCAAGAGTCATTCCCATCTACATCGGGCTTCGAGGGAAAATAATAAAATTACGGGAAAGTTCCCCCCATTGGACGAGGTAAACGGTCTAAACAGGGGCAAGGATTCCCGCAATGAAAATTCTTCAAAGCAGCATAGGCAACCCATCGGACATTACAACAGGAAGGAAATTCTTTCCAGCGTTTACCGAAACCACCTGTAGCTTTTTCTCAAAAAAAAATGTCACCGAAGGGGAAGAAGAGTTTCATGCACAATTGCACCAAAACGACGCAGGGTAGGCGAATGAAAGCTGCCACTCTAACTATAAAGTCTACCGGCCCGGAACACTGTTCCCTGACTTTTTGAGTTCACTCAACAAACGGGACGGGAAAGAATGACTGCTTACGTACTTGAGAAAGAAAGGAGCAACAGATAACCTCTGACTCGAAAGCTGAGGGAAGGCCGTACCGGACTTAAACAGTTTGGGCAGAGAAGCGGTGGGTGTACGGGTCCAGCTCAGCACGACCTCCGCCTGTGATCAAAAGGGGGTACTTGGGAGGAAGGGGCCAGTGGTAGGTCCCTGGGAAAAGAAAGGAATATCGGCCGGTCTCCATGCGAAAAAGGGGAAGAAGCCTCTCCACATTCAGACACCAGGGAACCAGCCCGTCTCCTAAGCTGGTGAACATCAAGGACGCAATGCCAAAAAAAATAGGTTCAAACTACACTCTCAACGAAAGACGTTATCGCCCATAGGAAAGAGATACTCCCACACGACGCTGTAAAGGGTAAAGACTTCCGAATCATTACTTTGCTGGAAAGAACTTCACCTTCGCTTGGAAAGGATCAAGCTCAGGGAAAGAAAAGGCCAACATTCAATTAACTTTTGGGCGAGACAAGCAGGCAGACAGCTGGCTCAAGGAGGCAAAAGAAAGGGTCGGAGGGCGAAAATGCTTCTTCACAGACAAGCTGAGGGGGTCATGAGTCAAAAACTTGAGGCGAGCAGCTGGCCCACTCTTACTCCTCAGGCCGAATGGAGGTCGGGGAACGGGGACCTGCGCCCAGTTAGCCATCTGCATCTGTCTTTAGAAAGACTTGATGGAACCGAGGGGGGGGTGCCCTCACTCGGTGGGGCCAAGTCGCCGCCGTTTCTTGCACATTGAAAAAACTGGTCGCGAAAAAGTACCACCGGAAGTGTCCCTAACCACTGCTCCACACCCACCGATAACAAAGAGTCTGGTCCAGAGAATTTGACACCGGATGGAAAGCCAGAAAAAAAAAGGGGGTACCTGCACACTTCATTCTTCATCTTTCTTGCTTGAGCCGGATTTCGCGTCCGAGAAACACCCTAGTCCAAAAGACTGGCAAAAGGGAAAAGCATAGTCTAAGAAACCTTCTCAATTGACTCTCGGAGTGCGGCCTCGGGGACAAGGGTAGGTTTCCTGCTCTACGTCAAGATCTGACCCTGCACTTCTCCAAAGGGGTCAAACCGCTAGGACCCTTTTACGTCTTCATCATGAATCGGCTTTGGCGGCAAAAATATTGGTCACTGAGCGTTTATCATGGAGGGGGCCCGACCGTTGTCAAAGTTTTACGATCCAAAATAACTATTCCTCCCACTCCAATCTACTACAAACGTCGAGACACCTATCACAACAGGAACAAAACGGTAGGAAGTCACCATCCAGGCGCGCACCGGGATGACCCGTTCCGGCGCCAGAGATACCTTCCGTCTCAACAGGGAAAACAGCGTGCATTACTACTAGACCTAAGCGACGGAAAAAATGGGGTATTACATGTCTGGGACGAATGTGGAAGGGGACAATGGTCCGTCTATCACACAACGTGTACGTAAGAAGGGAAAAAGAAACGAACTAGCTTCCGCGGACCATACAAGCTGACTGGGAGACCGGATAATTACTTTCTCAAGCGGGGCATGAGGGATAGAATCAGGATACATGACGGTGTGATGGAAATTAGGGGGGGAAAAAGGTTTTGTGGATTCAAGAATTAGTACAGTGTGATCTTCCTTCTGTTGGTCTCCAAAAGATGGGAGGGGAAAGGAGGTTGGTTAAAACTAGTGGAGAAGACGGGGGTAAATATCTCTTGTTGTTCATGGCTGAAAGAGGGGGGGCAAATGCGTCCTGATGCGAGCTACTTCACGGTCAAAGGAAGCACGTCAAGAGAGAAAACGAGCCTGATAAAAGGCGGGATTGGAACGTGAAATCATGGGTCCTAAAAAGCGGGAAAAGGGACCAAAAAAAAAATGACTTCTTTCTCTCCCCCTAAAGGGAATGTAACAGAGAAAGAGCCGGGGGGAGGACAGATAAGTATCCCCTAATTACCTTCTTACACCAAAGGGGGAACAGGGTGGTCTCTTCCAAGGATAATGAAAAAAGGATAGTACAGGACTGGAAGATGAGAGAAGAAAAAAATTAGAAGGGAAAACAAAACGTACGGAAGGGTTTTGCACCGGGGGGACTCGTATAAAGTGCTGCCATGCTTCTCCCCATTTCACATGTGGCAGGGAAAGCTAACTGATACAAAGGAATGAGGAAAAAAGACGGTAGAGGCGCTGGGAGGGAAAGGTTAGTCCTTGATTGGCGAGAGTGAGGGGGAAGAGTCACGAGTCTGTTGTTTGAGGGTTGGATACAGAGAACCATTCAGGGACAATGGGGTAAATATCTTTCTGGTAGGTTGAGGCCACACGGGAAAGTATTTCTCTAAAAAAAAGGGGGTCTACGAGAAGGCGAAGGGTCACCCTTCTCTCTCTAATATGCTGTGGCAGAGGCCAGTAGATTTACACACTTGAAAGAAACGGGCCATGTGGCAAAGGTATTGGACCCCTATAAAAAACTAGGCAGTTCTAAGGGTGAGAAGACTTGCCGTGGCCGGGGGGAGGGTCGGACGCTAGTGGGGAAAAAAAAAACGGTGAAGGGTTGGTGGGAGGGGACTGCATTTTTTAGCGTCAGGGGAGAACCGGAAGGGGAAAATTGGTCGTCTCTCTTCTGGAAAGTCCGAGGACCAGACGGGTGGGGGCTTGGTGGGTATAGGGTAAAAGTAAGAAGGCTTTAGAGGGCCTGGACTTCATCGCAAAATAAAGGAGGGCCAGCAGACTCACTGAAGGCTGCAGCCCTCGGTTGACGCAGGGACGAAGCCAACGGTAATTATAAGGGTTATCACCTCCCGGAAAAAAAGCAAAAACTCCCTCGCCTTTCGGGGCGAAAACAACAGAACATGGAAAGAAAACAGACGGGGACTTTTCAACTGCTGCGTACTTCGGCTGAGTGGGAGCGGGGTTGAAGGAAGTCCAGTTAAACATCATCCCGTTCCCCATGGTGATACAGAGGGGGACTGAGAAGGGACGCGCTCCATTTTCTTGAGCAAGCCGGCTGGAAAGGGGGTGATGCTTCAGACCGTCTCAGAAAGTAGCGGTCTGGTCTCCTGAAAAGGTCTTCTGAATGTCGGCGGGGAAAAAAACTGGTCAGGGATCTTTACATCTCTTGATGGAAAAGACGTTTCGGGGATCCAGAAAATACTTGCTCATAATTATTTTTAGGTAAGCAAAACATAGGGGAAAGGGGAAAGACGTCCAGTTGGAAAGACCGGTTGTCAACAGGGGACAATTGGTGCGGTCAGGGCTTGTTTCACCAATACAAAAACTCAAAGGGTCCTCAACACCGGCCAGGGACGCCACTGTTCTGTCAGACTTAAGCAGATGTAAGTAGTAAGAAAAGGCGTGGGCAAAATTCGCGGAAAGGGGGACTAAGTGCCGGGGGAGGGGAAATAGGGAGGGGGACTAATCCTTTCCAGTCTTAGAAGCTACTGCGACGACGCCATGGAAGAGGCTACGTTAAGGTCGCCTCTAGCTTCCCTTTCAATCCTCGTGGGAAGGACCCGCTCGCGGGGGGGAGGAAGCTTCACAATCTCCAAAAAGGGACAGTACCAGAAGGTGGCAAGGGAGGGAAAGGGGGAGGCATCATTTCTAAGATCCTTCAAGTGGGTTAGAAAAGGAGATTCCCTGTCAGAAATACACGTTCAAGCAAGATACAAGTTGCTTGATCCTCCACGTTAAGGGGGTGAGTGCTCCTTGGACTTAACGCAGTAGGAAAAAAAACTATAATAGTGGAGAGAGATATCAGGAGGGGAAGGATCGATTCACCATTGCATTAACGTCAGAAACACGGAAGCGGCGTGACGGTGTAGAGTTGGGAGCCTTTTAATCGTCATTTTTCCTGCAGGAAGGGAGGTCGCAGGTTCACCGTCTCCTCCTGGCCTACCAAAAATTTCCACCGTCGGGACGAGAAAAGGGGGAGATGGGGAAGAAGGGCGCCGCGCTCTTGGTCCAGCGGGGGGGTACTCAGAGAAGGGGGGGATACCATTTCGGAACTTAGGTTTGCGGAAGTGAGCAAAACTCAAAACGCCCTGTACGACCTTTCCGACCTATGTCCTGACCCCAAAGGCGTTGCCACTCTTTTGGAAGAGTGGGGGGGAACACGAAAATCGGCGAAAAGAACAAGCGGCAGCGAAAAAAACCAATATCGAAAGCTCAAAGAAGGTTAGAAAGCAGGCGGCTTGCAGTATGTGCCCCAAGAGGCTCCAGGTACCGTCCAAGGGGCCCACCCCGCGAAAAAAAGCCCCTTCCTGCCCTTCCCTAAAGACCAGGGAATGAGAGAAAAAACTAAAGATAAATCCAGAGAGTCGGGAGAAGGATTGCAACTACTTTTACTCCCACGCCCTCTGCGGGGGGAGGGATCTCCAAGCCCCCCAACTTTTCCCTCCTCAGAACACTGGTAGGAACTCAAAGCTGGATACCACCGTGCATGGGAACGAGGAGCAGGACCTTCCTTTCCCAATGAAAATTCGGAAGATACTCCCAAAAGGGGGTGCCTTGAAAAAATTTAGCGGGAACAATTGGGCGGGGCAAAGCAAAGTAAAAACGAAAGGGGTCCCGCTAGAATGCGTCAAAAGGGAAAGTAGGTGAGTAGAAGAGAGGGTAAACCAAAAATGTCCTTTTCACCGTCCCTGGAGGTTTCTCAAACATACAAGACTGAGACGTGGTCTTCTTGGTTTTCCCGGTCACTACAAGCCGTGAAGAGAAGGGTGCGTATCTCCAAGGAAGGGGGGATCTGATGAAGTCCAGGGTAACGCCAAAAGAAACCTCCTCACCTCGTCGTCGCCATCTAAAGAGCTAAACCCACCTGAGAGAAGTCAGTAGAAGAATCCATTGAAAAGCCCCCTAAAAAAGAAGAAGGGATGGACCGGGGAAACAATCCTCCGGAAAAGATTGGTCCTTCCTTGTTTCAAAGGGGGCTCTTTGACCGGGAAAAGAAAGGCAGCAGAACCGGAAACTGGGGTCATTCCGCACGGAAAAAGGGAGACCTCTATACCATCACTGGAAGGGGTTCGCCATCAGCAGAAGAACAAAATGGACGGCCTTGAAGCACATTGGGTACCGAACTTCCGGGGAAAACTGTCACCTTCGAGGGAGAGAAATCCTCACCACTCTTCGGACCCCGACAACCCGTGTACTCTGCAGCAAAAAAAAACAGCCACGGAGAAACGCTGTTTACCTGCCCGGCCAAGGCAATCCAAAATGACTCTCGTCACTTTGACCCGTAAAGGGACTCTCGTAGCCTTCCAGAACAAGGTCCGCAAAAGCTGGCTATAAGCAAATGCAGAAAATCAGGGTTTGGGCACTATCATAGGCCCGCCGAGGACATCACCAGGATTACGGCAGAAGATGTACACTTAAAAGGGGTTACTGGGGGGGGTGTATTCTTTCCTCACCAGTAAAATCACATAGTCCCAACGTGTTGGCCCACACTTCGAGAAGGGTTGGAGGGAGGGAAAGATTCCGCAAAAGGCGGCTCGAAAGAGCCATTCCTCTCCAAGTTTCACCCCGAAAGGGTGAGAAGCGACAAAAAATCAGGAGGGGGGATCAAGAAAGGGGAGTGACAGCTAATTAAAGATCTCAAAGGAACCGATTCCTGCTCCCGAAAGGGGCCGGGAAAAGATCTCCCTGTTCTTTTTATCTACAAATCTTGGGAGCAACACTGCGGGTAAATCGACCAAAAGAAATTTTAAGGACGCGGATGGTAACTTCCTGTGACCACGAGAATTAAAAATCAAAACCGCAGGAAGGGACAGTCGGCCGGGAGAAAAGAGCCTCCGACAAGAGACGGGGGACACATAGACCGTTCCAACTAGGATTTATCCTCGAAAAAAAATGTCAACTGAAAAGACCCGCATCCTTGAGATTGACATTTCCAAAGATGCTATGCATGACAAGTGTGACACGGGGGGAAAAAAAAGAAAGTTCTTACGTCCTCGAAAATTAAAAAAAACTCTGTGGGAGAAAGTCAACTAAAGCAGCATATATCTCAATTCCGAACTCAGGGGGAGAGGACCGTAGCCAGTAAAGAGAGGTTTCGCAAAGCAGAACGGGTTGATCGTCGGCCGTCTTCAACTCCACGGGAGGGGAGGAGGCCCCATTTTGGCTTCGTTCTCTGGCGTCAATGAAGAAGAACTCTTCGGAGAGAGGGCTCTTGACCGTCCCGCACAGGGGGACCGCTTCCCACGATAGGAACTTCGCTGGGAGGGGGAAGTGCTCATTGCAAATATCGGCGCTCCTGGTTGACGGGAAAGGAATTTGCCCAAGAAGGAGATCAATTAAAAACCGCGCGACAAGAACTACCCCGCACGTTTGAATCCGCCCAGCCGGCTCACTGGATGTCCATAAAGAAAGGTCTTCCACAGCGGAGACGATTTGGGCTTAGGCATTTCCTAAAATTAGAGAAAGACCCGCCAGAGGGGCGACCGACAGAGAGGACAGACCAAACTTATTTATAACAAGGACTCTGGCTACTTTTGTCATCACAGGGAAAGAAATCCTAGAGGGCCAGAGCTCCGCCAACGAGGACAGCCTTGACGGTTAAGTTCTGGCGGTAGGAAGCGTAGCCTTCTTTCCTGGAAACAGGCGGTTCTCCTGAGTGCCTTAGTCCTTCAGGGGGAGACGGCCCGGTTTCTCCTTAGCTGAAGTAACAAAACTGCAGAGTGGGAAACAAATGCGCGGGCAACTTACCCTCCCAGCCCTTACCTTCCAAATCGAACCAGGAAGTCGGTAAACTGGCCTGGTACCCGAAGGGAACGCGAATAGTCAATAGGGTCAGAAAGAAAGGCTTTTAAACGGGAAAAAACTACCCTTTTCGGAATCCGGGCCCAGAAAGGGTGGGGCAGGGGCTTTATCCTCATAAACGAACAACGCAAGGTATAAACCATACGGACGAAAGGGGGAAAAGCGATGCCACAGGGGGGCCGGCAACTTATCCTCTAGAGCAAACGGTGAAAGCAACAATGAAGGATCACCTCTCTTCTTATAGAAACGCATGACGGCAGGGAATTAAAGGGGGAAGGGGACCAAGAAGGAACTTCTCATGCAATCGCCTATTACTTGCGACGGGGGGAAGGGAGAACACCAACTGATGCTTTTCCGATCCTAATTAGGGAGAGGAGAAATGGGTCAAGGGTGATGTTCTGGGGAAATCTCCAGCGGAGTTGCAGCAGGAGGAGCGACTGTCCCTCTTCACCGTCAAGCAAGGGGACCCTGGTTACGAAAAAAAAACAAAAAGGAAATCACCCTGTGCCTGTTAATCAATAAAAACTCAAGCGTGAGAGCAAAAATGGTCCCGGTCTGGCCCTCAAAAAGGGGGTTCCAGACCCGAGGTACGCGTAAAGGGACTGATTTACGAACCAACTTCACTTCGAAAAAAAAGTTTTTTGACGAGGGCTTAAACCAGAAGGAAACATATCCGGGGGAAAGGAAGATTTCCTCTTCGCGGCAGCTGTGATTTAAGGTGGCGGGCTAAAAAAACTGCCTTTGTGGAAAACTTTGTGTAAACGCATGGCGCAATGGGGGAGGAAAACTAGCCCAAAAGGGACAAGGGGGGGCGCATAGAGGCACTAGTGACTACAGGGGGATTCCCTCAGCTTTTATCATCTTCTTGGATGACACAGGGGATGGCGGGCTTCATATTTTTGTCACAACGTGGAGCTAGATTTTTATTAACGTTTCCGATGAAAATGACCCATTCGGAATGGACATTAGCTCTGAAATGACACAGTCCTGGCAAAAATTTAAACAACGGTGGTCAGGAGGACTTTCTATAATTCTTGGGGAAACCGGCTGAGGCTGGGAGCTGGCTTTACCAAAGGGAAACGGAAACAAGGTCCCAAAAAAAAATGGTTCGGAAAAAAAAAACACCTTGACTTAAAGGAAGAACCTTCTTGGAAATCTAGGACGTTCGAAGCGTCGGATGGGACGTCGTTTGTTTCTATTGTTCTGTCTAAAAGGGAACCATGGGGACCAGGAGGGCTGGGGGAAATATACTTAAGGGGTGGGGGTCCTCACCTAAGGGACTTATAGGTGGAGCGTGGTCGGGGGAATCCTTCCTACGGATCCGAAGGGGTGTAGAAGGGAAGAAGATCGTAAAAAGGTAAAGGTACCGGGAGGAAGGGAGGAATAGGAACTACAAAGTTGATACTATAAACACAAACCCTTACCAGTGAAAAAAAAAAGGAAGGGAAAGGATAAAAAGGGGAAGAGTAAGTCACAAGCTTAGCCAAAAGTCCTGGTCATACAATACGAGCTCATCACATGAACGGGGGAAAACTGAGCGTTCTTGCCATTCTTGTTTCATCGTGGGGGGGGGGAAAAAAAAGTCAAAGGGGAATAGGATCTTCCCCATTAGGCCCTGGGAGGGAGAAGGAAACCAAATGGGGAAGGGGGAAAGACCTTCTGGGCAACTTGGGCATTCCTCAGGACTTGGATCTTCGCTTCTGTCGGGGGGGCGGGCTAAAAGGAGCGTCGTCTTGACCGTCCTTGGGGGTCTGAATCCCGGGGAAAATCCTCAGCGGGGGGGGGGGGATCCAGAGGGGACGCGCATCCGCTTTTCATGCTTATAAAAGGGTCGATAAATCAATGGACGTCACAAAGTATCGGAAGGCGGCAAGCAAGAGGGAAAGGGTGCGGTGGCCCGGGGAGTAACGCAGGGAGGGGCATTCACAGTAACGGGGAAACTGCCGAAACTGGGAAAAAGAAAAACCTTGACCGGTCACCTGCGGAATATGTAGGGGGGCCGCAAAGCCTTGACTGCAATAACTATGAAGCAAAGTTACCGAACCAAAAAGACGCTTTGGTAAAAAGGAGGGGTAAGTTGAAAGCCTGGGGCCAAGTAAAAGTGAACCAGTGTGAGTAGTCAATCTCTGCTCCGTCCACACGACTTGGGTACAGACCGGCCGTCGTGCAAAATGATCACTACGTGTCTCCGATATAAAAGAAACCGTGAATAGGAAGGAAGTGGCCAGAAATTTCTGGGCATTTTATTCATCGGCAGGGAATAGAAAAAACCAGAGAAAGTCCCTTTAACATCAAAATAAAGCCGAGCAAACGGGGGAACGCCTCCGAAAAGGGTTCCTGGTTGCGGCCGTGGGGTAGGTCTTACCCGGGGTCGAGGCAACAAACAACCAAGATGTAAGAAAAAAGAAGGCGAAACTTCTATGAAAAACAAAGCTTTCATGGGGGGCTGCTTCCGCCAAAAGGAGCGGCGTGAGTGAAGAGGCTTACGGAATTATGTTGACGAGGGACAGAGCGGCTAATTCTGCCCTTCCTCAGGGCTCAACAAAGGGGACTGTGCACCTTAGTTCAGAGGTCCTTTTAACAGAAGCGCTAGGGAGGACAGGGGCTAGGACGTGTCAGGGGTCCTCGGAGGGCAAACGTCAGGGGGAGGTAAAGGCGGACGGGAAGGAAGGATACGCGCGGGGTGAAAGAAAGGTAGATTCCTCCTAGGCCTGCACCTTCAAAAAGCAACGCGGGCGCGGGAAATCAAAACGCTACTCAGGGTAGCGGAGGGGCAGGGGGAAAAAGACAAGCTCACAAGGTAAAAAACCATACTGGAGGTGTGAAGAGGGGGCAATGGGATGATCACAAAACCCCTGAGGCAACTGAGGACCGTAACCTGCCGACCTCAGGTTAAAAAGGAAAGAGGGACCGGAAAACGTGTTACCTAGCAAAGGGGTGACTTTCTAGGAAGAAAGTGCAAGTCCCTCAGGTCAGCTTGGAGGCCAGAGAACCCAAAAAAGGAGAACCCGCACCATCTGCCATTATCTCCAGACCACAAAGAAATGGTCCAAGAGGCAGAACAGAGTTTAGAAAAATCCATAAAGTAGAAGAAAAAAGGGGGGGCAGAGTATTGCAAATGAT
>Ga0179591_1307223_pt1 | contig 13004 bp, 13 predicted proteins | sample CZOMad2_1_08_16f_FD_182891 | JGI IMG/M metagenome (GOLD analysis project Ga0179591, IMG submission 182891) | Vadose zone soil fungal communities from Angelo Coast Range Reserve, California, USA - CZOMad2_1_08_16fungal (PacBio error correction) | ecosystem: Environmental > Terrestrial > Soil >...
TTACTGCGGGAGCAGGGGGGGTGCATTTTAGATTCAGCACCCCTAGTTAAGGGTCCTTGACTGGGGGAAACCTAGGTCTTTTAATGAAGTTAGTTGAAATAGATCCTCTAGACTAAGGGGAGAAGCAATCTCCTCCAGAATAAAGAAACTGCAGAGGGAAGCTGTACTACTATCGGGGAGAGAAGGAAGGCTCAAGAACCCTTCGGATGCTAGACCAATCACTATACGAACTGCCCTATAGGGGGACTAATCGAGAATCCCCAAGAGACAAACTCCCTACTACTCTCAAGGGTAGAAGGAGATTCTGGGTTCAGAACCGGGTAGAGTCGATCTTCGTCTTGAATAAACCATCTTTCCACTAAAGGGGAAACCCTGTGTGGAGGAAAGCAGGTGGGTACAGACAAGAAAGCTACAGAACGGGAATACGGCAGGCCGGGAAAAAGTGATGAAAGAGTACTGACAGGCGTCGTAGTGGTCTATGAAGGGCGAAGTGTAGAAGGCTATTTTCAGAAGATTTGTGGTGAGCCGCACTCGTGAGCCGTCTTCCGGGGGGGGAAAATGTGTGGAATTGCGTTTCCTTCGAACGAGACGGGTAAAAGAGAGAAAGGCGCGAAAGCCTGAAGCGGTTAGACTCAGAGGTATTAGTGTTTTTAGGCACAGAAATCTACCAAGGGGGAGCACTTGAAGGAGCGATGTCTGCGGGCATGGGAGGGGCTCTCTTGGAAACAACATGGGCCTTTGTTCAAACCGCTAGCAAAGTAAGGAATAGCGCCCTCGTATCAACGAGCCTCTTCGTATTATAGAAGACGAAGTCTTGGAGAAGAGATCGCGGCGAAGGGGGATAAGTCCTGATCGCTGGTTGGTAACGTCGGACCTCTGGCTTCAATCACCGAAGAATATTCAATGAATCGGACGAGTTGCGTTCCGGCTAGAGTGACTATCGTGCAATAAACATTCCCTCCATAAACTGAGACCAAGGAGCCAGGGGGGGGGAGAACTACGGGGGCGGAATCATAGTAACGCATTTCAATGGGGGCTTAGTCTAAAGCGCCTCTAGGGATCAATACAGATAGAGAAGACCTGTGTTAGCGTCCTTGGAGAGCTCTAGCTGACGTAGAAAATGCGAATAGTAAGGGAAGCGTTTGACGAGTACAGTCAGGTGCACAATTCGTCTCGGTACTCCGCGGAGGGCGACTATATTAAAAAGAAGAGGCGATTTCTTGGAAAGTTTGCGTAAAAAGTGACGGTAGAAGCTCGTCACGGTGACAAGTAGTGGGAAGCGGTGCTCGTCTAAGGGCGTTGTGACAAAAAGATAGCTCGCACCTGAATCTCGCACTCTCATAAATCGTCACCTAGAGGAGGTTTACGGGCGCGGAGTTGAGCGTCGTCAAAAAATCTCAAGGGCGGTAGCTACAGACCGGTGCTGCGTCAAAAATTTGTACGTCCTCTGGGCCGGACTTCAGTTCTCTCTATCGGTCCCAAAATTATCATCGGTAACAGAGCGCGGGAATTTCTATGGTAACTCGAGCTTCTTAATCTCGACCCCGATGAGGGAAGGAAAAGGAGGGCCTTAAAAAGCGGAAAGGACTCGAATAGAACGAAGATACGATAGATTCGACTCAGGTGCCCCAAGAGTATTGAGAGGTCTTAATCCTGCTTGACCCGGGACGCGTCTGAAAAAAGAAAGGTCTTGGGACGAAACTCTCTACGGATACTCAGCCTCTCCTTTAAGGTAAGATACTAGCATGTGAGGATTTTCTATCAAGTCCCGTATCTGGATTGTCATAAATATCACTTTGGGGGTAGTTCTGCTCGGGGCACAATAGTAGGGACTCGGCCCTCTTATCCGATGGGAGGTGACTATAACTTTCTGTTTAACGATACTCAACAACACACTAGGATCGGAAAGAGATCAAGCTTAAACACCAAGACAATATCTGATCAACGGACAGCAAAATTAGCGCAGGTTCGACACTCGAGAGCTATCAAAAGGGGGCTGCTATGACCGAGACGAGTTTGCGGTATAGCCTAACTGAGAAAAAAGTGACTTCCTGAACCGAAATCCAGGAAGCGAGGGCTTCTACGTTCGTTAAATCTCTTTAAAGGGGGGAACGCTGTACTCGGGAAAAGATCGGAGTCCAAGCGAGAGAAATCTTGTTCCATCAGGGCGAGGAAGGGGAAAAACTAGTTCGCTGGTGAAAAGGAACCTAGACGTAACCCGACAAAGATCGCTACCGAATCTGACCGAGCGTGGAAAAACGAGGAAAGCCTCGCGCGGAGGTTTAGGAAGGTTCAGCAGACGCTTGTCTATGTCAAGTAGGGTTCAAACTGAGTGACATGGTCAGGGACGGAGGGAAGAGAGTGAAAGGGGTCGAGAAATAGGGACGTGCAAAGACGAAGATCACTAAACGGCAGAAGGGGGACGCGGTCAAAAGAGAAGTGCGCGGAGGGCGAGGGAAATGTGCCACGCGACCGCCAACGTCCACGTAGTAACCCGGAAGAACGCGCCTCGCCTGTGGTCGCAAACTTGCGAAAAGAACTAGCTGGGCGAGAATCGGAATCACCTCCGTTCGAGCGCGATTAAATCGACGACGGCAAGAATAAGGCTGGAGGCTCAAAAGGAAAATATACTGCTAGCCTCCATTTGCTGATAGAAATGGTCTACGGAGAAAGGATCCCGAGGAGAAACTTTAAGGCCGTGGGAAAAAGACCCGGCTTACTCTGGATGCGCAGGCTGGACGCCGAAGCGCTCTCCGAATTCTTCGAACGATAAAAGGGTGGGCGAATCAAAGAAGCGCCGCGAGGGAATCGAGAATGAGACGAAAGTTAAGGGCGGCTGAGTGCTCCTAGATTTCTACCGAAGAAAAATCATAGGCCGTGATCGACGAAGGGAGACTTGATGCCTCAGAGGTAAGGGGAAGCTACTACGCAGGTTAGACTTTGTCAGTACGTCGATAATGGTAGAAGGTGTGAAAAAAAACAGGTCACGTCGTGTAAGTCTATAACGATACTCCCGGGGCAGAAGACCTGCAGCTCATTCGCCCGCTTGGGAGCTAAGGAGGGGGGTACTCCTACAAAAACTCACCCATCTATCTTAAAGGAACTGGAGCAGCCGTTCTAAAAACTATCTAGAACGTAGCTGGAAAAGGTCAACTGTCGTAAAAGATGCCAAGTGAAATGCATAGTAAACACCAGATGCCTCTCAAAGCGGAAGGGTGATACTTGAGGAGACATTCGACATACACCGGGTTCTGTCGCAGGGAACTACTAACAAGGGCTCCGCTACCTTAATATGCCGTCGCGCACTTCCTACCATGAGGGAGTAAAGTCATCGGCGGATCGCTTTCGTATTGCTAAAAACATGAAAGACTCACACCTGTCTGTGGGGGGGAATGTTCAGATACAAGAGGCGGTGGGGAGAAACGGGGAAAAAAGGGGACTCAATTCCCTTAGGACCAAGACGTGCTCTAGGAAAAGGGAAGGAGCGAAAAGAGGCCCGGATTGATGGTCGGAAAGGGAGAAGCCACACGTAGGAGCTTATGCAACGGAGGATTCGGAAAGGGACAAAAAGTGGGATAATTGAGAGGCAGGTCTTTATCATATCGAGGATCTCTTCATAACCTTCGCGGGTACCTATAGAAAAATCGGGGATTCGGGAGACATAAGAGGAGTAGGGAAGCGGTGACAGAGTGGGGTTGTAATATATCCAAGAAAACAAAAATTGTCAGATAAATAAACTCTCTCTGACTCAGGATCAGTTTCCTAGGGAGTAGGCTGGGAGAAAAGTGGCTGCTGCAAGAACCTATATTTCCATGTGGGGAGATCAAAACTCCTCTCGGAAAAGTTAAGAAAGGTAATCGCAGTCTGAGAAGGAAGAAAGTGCTACCTGACCGCGCTCGACAAACCTCTACCCTTTCGCAGTACGCGCTCCGGAGAAAAATGCCTCGTCTGGGGGAAGGCTGTAGGCTAGAGGTAGATCAAGTCCCATCGACCTGAGAAGACGGATGACTCTATTCGAAGAAAGGAGGAGCGGCTCGGTCAGCTCTGATCTCTAAGGACGACAGGGATGAAACGAAGAATGTATCTCAAACGTAAATATCATATCAGGATAAGATGAATGCCTTCGATATACATAGTGAAAATACCCGCCGAAAACGTACATCATAACAGCGGTGGGGGGGGGGGTCTCGCTGGGGAAGGGTGGGTTAAGAAAACAAGAGACCGGCGGTTTCTTGGGAGAGGGTAAGGTGCGGGGGAAAAAACACAAGTGACGTGTCATTGCCGTGCCTGCGCAAGGAGACTGGGGCATCGTGATGTAATAAAGAGCAGGCCGCGTCCAAGACTCTGAGAGGGGAGATGACGGAGGAGAGGTTGCGAATCGCTGGGGAAGCAGTACTTGGCGACGCCTCTTGAATAGCCGCGAGAAAGGCGGAGCGGACTTCCCAGCACCGGGCGCAGCCTTCACGCAGCGCAAGGGGAGGCTTCTAGAAACGAGAGGCGGAACCTCTTGAGCCGAGGGAGGCTGACAAGGGGGGAAAGGGCTTTTGAACGGCTAGGATCGCGTCCGCTTAAGATCTGACGAGCCTCAGAGGAGGGGCAGGATGTCTTGCAACAAATGGGAGAACCTGTGTGAACATATGCGATCTCTTGATCAGCCCCAGAGGCCTGTTCTTGCGCAAAGACTGCACGACGTGGGAAGAACGATCGGACGAGTAAGACCGCAGATAAGAGGTGTGCATGGTCATCTCCGCATCAAGAGAAGTCAACTTCCCAGACGGACAACAGAGCGATCCCCTCTGGCCCCGGGAAAGAGCGCAATAATCAGACCTGGGATGTGATGGAAAAAGACGGTCCTCTGATAGTAGGCGCGTCTAGCATCGAAAAACTATCCACTCCCTCTCCCAGGGTTGGTCTGCTCATTTGGTTTATCCAATCAAAGACTGGAACACGGAACGAATTCAGACAAAAAATTATGCATGTCACTAAAACGGCTTCTCTCGGATCTAAGAGTGTGGAGGGTCTAAGTGTAAGGTTTGGCGAAGAGGCATCATCGCTGTTGGGGAGTTATGGGAAGCACCGCGTTATCAGATTAGGGAAGGTTTAGCTTTTCCAGAAGGGAAAATGCCTTCTACTACGCTGAGCAAAAAAAACCTCGGGAAAAAGTCTGCGCCAGCCAACTAGACTGGCGTAGATACTCCCTGGATTCGGTGGGAAAACACGTATCCTCCCAGCTTTCTAAGTTGATTCTCTCTTGTACATGCCTTCATCTTGCGGAGGGCGATAAGAACCTCAGTTGGGGACACTTGAACAGGAAGGGCATTCAACAAAGCGTACGGAGAAAATGAGGGTGGAGTGATAGACGAGACTACAACGACCGGACTCATCTAATCCTACATAAGGCAAAAGCAGTTGTTGTAACTCAGAGAGATGGACTCCTAACAGTAATGCTTACAGTTGGCTGGAGATAGTAACTCTGGGGGAGGCGCGAGGAAGTTTCTACAGACACATCGAGGGAAGACTGGTTCCATCATTCGAGGAGTAGACATCGACTCGAAAAATAGACGTCCGCGTCCGTACCATGGTAATGCGCCAGCTACGAGGTGAGAAACTCAGGTCCCGGGAGGCGCCTGAACCTATTGCCTGGGGCAGAGAGGGACTTATCGGCAGCGGAGACGTCAACTGGATTCCAGTGATTCGTTCCACAGAGACAGGAAAGGCGCCAATACGGCTACCATACGGAGAATGCTTGCAGAAAGGTTGAGTAAAAAGGAAGGACAGCTCGGCGTGCCACCTTACAATGGCGCCTCGTGCGCGAGAGGGGTAAACGGGGAAAAAAGAGTCAAGACCCGCAGTCTAATCTCTAACGAGAAACCGTTACAGGGGGACGTTTCGCATACTTAGAGTGCATCGGCTCTCTCGAGAACAACAAGGGTAGCTACCCTATCAACTTTTGAGAAGAATACGGATTTGGCAGTCCCGGGAAAAGAGAGAAAAGCCAGGCCGCGAAGCCCAACTTCACTGCCCGAAAGCGGGAAAACTCGGTCAGCGTATGGACATCGAACAGAGCTTTCTTTGCCGTAACTATGGACTTCACACGCTCACCATCTCTCACCTGCAACATCCTCGACCTTCCGGTAAGGACAAAGTACCCACTTACTCTCTTCGGAATCGAGGATTGAGGCGAAAAATCTCAGGACAACATGGAGAGTAAGAGAATCGACGTAAAAAGCTCTGTAGGAAGGTAGTAGCATGAATAACGGCGGTATGGCGTAAGAAAGTTAACTTCTCGGCTGGTAAATCAAAGCTCCAGGTTGGGTAGCGCAGATGAAGGGCTTAAAAACGGCGGCAGGGACCATCAAACTATTTCTGGTGAAATCGCCTGAGATCGGTGTCACTCTCAGAACACTAAGAGATTGAACACGGAGGGGTAAGACAGTCTCTTGGGGCTCGGCGAAGAGTTGAAAGCGGAGAGGCTAAAGCGTGTGGGGATGGAAAGCCGGAAGTACGGCTTCTCGAGACGACAAGCGGTCCTACACAACTCGAGCCGGCAAATACCCTGCCTTCTTCGGTTCAAACTAAAGAAGGGGGTCAAAGAGGGAGAGCTTTCAAGATCGTCGAACTGGGTCATTCCTTTCCAATGAGGGGGCCTTGAAGTAGGTGCTTTAGAAGCGGTTACTCGTTACAGGGGGAGCTCGTCTAAGTAACAAAAAAAAAACAAATGAAAACGAGGCGGTGCCAGCGCTTCATCCAGAGCACTATTTGGAAGGTGGGTGCTCAAAGAGATGTGCGCGCTAGGTAGGAAGTTAAAACAACGGCTTTATAGGGCACTTCATACAATCTCACAGAGGGATGTAGAAAGTCTACTCCTCTCAGGGCATCAGAAAAAGATACGTAAGGGGGCGCGTATGAGAGATTATCGATAATTGCCGGCTCATCCGAATCCATTATTTTCACATTCATATGCACCGGACTCGGGGTTTTGAAGAAAACTTGGAGGTGCCTTGCTTCTATAAATAGGTTCGTGTTCGCTCACTTCTGAGAGTGGCTTGGAAAGAAGGACGCTTAACGCAGTTAGGTCATTCTCTAAATAAGCGCTAGGACGATCCAAGGGGGGAGACCAAGGGTCGGATCGAGGGTACTAGGGTAGCCATTCTTATTTATGGATCTACAAAGTGACCCGAGCCTCTTACTCTATCAGCTTAGATGGAAAACAAACGGACAGAGCCAAATTCGTTCTCTGAGGCAGTATAGACCAGTCAGGCGGCGATTCATCGTTTTTGGAGACAGAAAAAAGAACAACCTCCTTACTGATGGATTGATGGAGGTCTACCGGGTCCTCTAGTGAGGAAGCCGGCATAGAGGCAACTCTAGAGAAAGGTATAACTTCCGAGGTCGCGGCTGAGTAAATCATGGTTAATCGTCTCTCTGGGGATAGCAAAAATGGTAGATACTTTTTTAAAACAGGTGGAAACAGTATGGGGTATTAAGGAACTCCTTAATTCATCAATCGCTCTGGACTCAACGCCTTTGGTCTTCTACGTTATGGGGAAATAAAACCCTAAAGTAAGAAATAGAAAGAAGCAATCTCATGGCGCAGAGAAGTTTCGAAGGGCGCGACAAATCGAGTGCAAAAATGGAAGACATCTGGTAACGGATACCCCCTAAAGGGGGGGGAGCAACAAGTGCGGTCAAAGGGCCGTTACCATTAGAACCTACTCTTCACAGTAGACTTCAAAAAAATAGAAAAGAGAGCCGAGACTCTTAAGGCTAAAGAAGGGGGAACCTGAACCTGGAATGTCTGAAACGGAGTCTTAAGGGAGGGATGTCTACAACATTCCCCTCACCACCTTTGAGATGGGGGGGGACCGCTATTGTGGGGGAAGATGAAGCGAATAGGCTACTAGCTACTTGGGCAGAACAGGAATAAAATCAATTCTTCAATGCCCGACTTTACCTATTGTCATGGGACGAACTAGGTGGAGAATTCGACCTCCAGGGAAGGTGGGGCTGTCGGAAGTCTCCAACAGAAGATTGAGATGGGTCATAAATCTCAAGGAATGAATAGGATATGAGTAGAGTAAATTCTTCTCACGAGGATGGGCAAGAACGATATCTTCAACTACATGGGTAACTATGTGAACGACGAAGGGCTCTCACTCAATAAAAGGGGTTGCTGAAAACTCATCATGGGAAAGCGATAGGAATGGCCATAAAAAAAAAAAAAAAAGAGAGAGGACAAAACGATTCAGACTAACTTAGGGCTTAAACGAGGTCATCTCGGCTTAGACGCGTTCTTCTCTCTTGCGGGACAGAGGAATGACCTACCATAGACATTTATCGTCACAATCCTCATATTTCGAGCGCAAGGGGGGGGGGGGGGGGGGGGGGGGTGGGGGGGGGGGAAGGCGCTCGGAGGGGAAGGTCCGGGGAGGCTCGCTCAGCGGGACAAAAGGATGAAGTTCAGACTAGAACTCATAGACTATTCCTCAAGGCTCCTTATGTTAATAACGGATCAAAGAGAAGGACCTTCAAGGGGCGATAAAAAAGCCTCAGAAATCTTACCTGGCCGAAAGCAGCTTGATAAATATGGCGGAATGAGAAGGAGTCTCGAGAGAGGGGAGCCTTAAGAAAGTCTAATGAAGACGAAAGGGCAAATGAGAAGAGAGAGAAACACAAAAACTTAGGAAGAAAGAGAGGGGGAAGCAAAGACGAGAGGAGAAAGCTTCCACATATACAGAGAAAGATACTTGACACCTGTGGGGCGAACTCGTCCTCTATCCGCTTTCTCTCTATAAAGGGGTCATGACAGACGGAAGCGAAGAGAGCTCGTGAACTTTATCATCAAGAGAGATAGCAAAAGAAACCGGGAGAGGCTTCCGTTTAGTGCTGTAGGAAAGGAAAACGATAGTACAGGCGTCGAAAGGTTGTAAGCTAAAAAAAAGGTATACAATGAGTCTCTCTAGGAATTTGAGTCAAGAGCAATTAGAGCGTGGGAGGGGTGCTAGCTCCCGATGGACGCCGAGGGGGAATCAGACAACAAAAAGGTCACTATCGTTCATCGACATGAGAAAAACCATGTCTCTGAGGCCCGGGGAGACCGACTTTTTGAAGGAGGGGCTCTGGCTGGGGGGGGGAGGAAGTGATGTAATATATGTTCTTTTCAAACCAAGGAGTTTAATAATGCCCAAATTTGAGCATTCTTCTGTCCGCACCCCTGGTTTGTATATTTTTAGGAAGGAGGGGGGGAACTCTTTTGAAATTGGACGTTGACGAACTCTATGCTTACATTGAGCAACCCTCGGCAAGGCACTCTGAACAATTCTCTCTTACCAGAACGACGTGGAGGGGCCGACCGGGGGAAATACTCCATCGAAATCGAAAACCATAACGAGAAAAAAACTCCTAAATTTTTTACAAGCGAAGAGGAGTCCCTAATCCCGTCCAGGACTATTCTCAAAAGACTGGATACAGGAAAGGGAAAAGGTGTGGGGGTACATCAGGGATAAAGGTCGATAGCTTAGATCGAAATCAAACACTGGGGAGGGGAAATAAAATAGAAGGTTGGGGCGTCGTCAGTTGGCCATCCTCAACGACAGGAGAGAACCACGAAGGGAGCATTCACTTTTCGGGGAAGGAGGCTACGGCCGAACTTCCTGGAAGGCCGACAGCGTCTAGTTCGGCACTTATTCTACTGTGGCAAGAGAGGGGGGAGCAAAGCATATAGGGGGCCTAGAATGTGAGGATCCCACTCGGGGGAAGAGCATCGATGAAACTTGCAGGAAATGTCACCGAATTCTTGAGGAAGACGAGAGAGGGGGTTAAAAGCCGCATTCGAGAAAACGGGCGGCGGACTTTCTGCTATCAGACTGGGGGGGCTTTATTTTCTTATACTCGAAAACCACGCGGGGATCTTTCTTCTCGATCTGAACGGAGGATGACTTATGTGGAATAGGAGTAAGCAAACCCAGTTGGAAAGGGGGTACCGGGTCCGCAGCCGCGAGCAAGTAGGCATCACACATCGCGTTATCTTACTAAACTCTCTAATATTCACTAGGCGCTTTTTGAGATACCGGCAGAAATATCTGGTCTCGAACATGTAAAAAAAATCTAATCAGCCGAAGAAGAAAAGTAACTAAGGAAAGTAATGGAGAAATGTCGGAGCATTAACTCTTAGGATGCGGGAAAAGTGGGGGAAAGCATAGGGGAGAAAACATTGGGGAAAATCTTCTTATACCTAGGACGAAGAATCAGCACAGCACGCCGGTCGGAATGGCCTTCTGCGAAAGAGAAGAGGGGTCTAACACTAAACGGGAGAGCCCTGGAAGAGAAAACCGTATGCGTAAGGGGAGTACTCCAAACCACCGTCGTAGTTGCATAGAATAAACTTCTAGGGCGTTGACTGCTTCAGGACGGCCCCCGACTAGAGGGGTCGTCGTCGCTCTAGGAAAAGCTAAAAAGGCGAGCAGTGAAGTTAAAATGTTCGAAGTGGGGGGACAACTAGCAGTAAAGGCCATGAACATGAAGTGCGGCGGAGCGAAACGCTTCGATCTCTCGTCAACGTTATATTACAAACGAACTCCTAAATAAAGACACTCAAAAAAGGGATAGGAGTTTCCTTAAGGCTACGAGAGGTGTGGTATCTATTATCGACTCGCTGAAGGGCGGAGGCTCTCTATAAAATAGTTTTAGGGCCCTTCCTAATTAGGCGAGAAGTTCCGGGGAAATCAAAAAATTAGAAATAGGACAGCTCGTCTACTCTCTGGGAACGGACTCCTCAGGCAACTTCTGGTAGAACAGGCGGTCGTTAACTCGTATTTCCTTCACCAGAGGGGGGAGGGGAAAAAACTAAACGGCACCTAGAAAGATCTTTGCTCACTTACGACTAGCGTCATCCTCTCTGGAAAGCGGACAGAGGAGGAAAACAACGAAGGAAAGATGGACGGAAATATCTCATCTCGACGGTAGATTACCTGATCACAAGGGGCGAGGTGGCTAAGCGTCCAACGAAGAGAAAAAGGGACAACGATAGAATTGGTTATCTAGATGATCGAGGTCTATCGTCCTATCCGCAGATGGCGCGGGCTACTTTATATACAGGTGGTAGAATCTCGACAAAAAAAACCAAAAAGATGGTTTTTGTTATTAGGAAACGAGAAATAGAGGAACACGATACCTTTTATAAAGCCATCGGCGCGGGAACGCGCGTTCGACAAATAAAGAGGGAGAGAAAGCTAGAGTGGAGGGGGACGCGGGGCGCCTACTTTAGGCTCTCAACATGAACGCACTCAGAAAAGACGGACATGACCTAATCTTCCATCTAGTAGAAGGAGGGCATTCGTCCGAGGGGGAGGTGGGAAGAGGGAAAAAGATGGAGTCCGCAAGAAGTACTTTCCAAATTATTCTAATGTCGAGGGGCTAACGTTCGCGAGGTTTGAAGGACAGTCAGGACGTGAAAAGGGGGGGGGGACAGGCTCGGGGAAAGAAGGAAGAAGCCTCTATTCGAAATGTACGGAGTCATCTAGGGAGTGCTTTCCAGGGCAGGGTAAGGGGGTGGTTCCTAGGTCCCTCCTACTGCATGGACGGGCCTTACAAAATTATCAAATTTTCTAAACGGGGCTACGACTCGGCGAGATCGGACGGAACATTACTCTACGGAGCCAGAACGACTCAAGGCTTGAGTTCTCTATCGGAAAAAGTAATTCCTAGTCGAGAAGGAAAATCTAAGGAAGGCAAATATTTGTACAGGGGCTGAGGGCTCAGCACGTCCCGGGGGAAGAACTGGAGCAAAAGAACTAGAGACTTAAGATGGATCGACGATACTGCTGTAGAGACTCTGGTCAAAATTGGGAAAAAACTCACTCCTAAGGAGATGTCTAGGAGACTACCCTCTATCTCTCCAAGGGGAAGGGCTAAATTGATGCTTTAAAAAAGCCTGGGAGATGGATCCCGTAGGCTGGTCCAAGGCAAAGGACCGCGCTTTACAGCGGGTATTAGGGCTATATTAGGAACGGAAAAAAAAGCCGGGACTCTCAGCGACTATAGGGATGGGAACTAAATATCCGTGGCATACGCGATTTAAAATGAGAATAATAACAAGTAAACTTCTACTTTTCTAGTGGGCATATATTTCAAAGGAGAAAGGGAGAGGATGGGAGCGGGTACGCGCTCTAAATAGGTATTTCGGGGGGAGATTGCCTCGATACTATTATCTTGGGTCAGGCTAGCGGGAGAGTGACGGGGGTAGCAGGAGGGAAAATGGGGAAAAGGGCCCTCGTTTTCCTACGCTGAGAAACAATGCTGAAAATGGACCTAAACAGATCATCTGCTCAAGTTCCGGGTTAGGAGGAAGGGGGTGGCTCCGAAAAACCCAGCACGGGGGAGGGGGGATCCGACCGTAGGGATCCTCCAGGGGTCACCAACACCTCTCTATCTACTCTCCGAGGGTGACACATCCCATGGTAATGTCGGGTACGAACTAACAGTTATCCCGAAAAGGGAGCTCAGGGGATCAAACGAGCAAAAATTATGTCTGGGAGGCGCATCGAGAGGAAAAAACCTCTAACGAAGGGGACTGACAGAAAGGAGAGGAATATAGGCGGAATTTTTCAACAGTGTGCACGGGAAGCACCTTCTAATCTGAACAAGATTCCGTGATTGTAAGGTATTTCTCCAACTAAACTAGAACAAACTTTCTATGGAAGGTGAGCGAGGGGGGGGCGAATATCATCCTACTATCTAAAAAAGGAGACCGGCGGAACAATCATTCCAGTCCAGGACTTGAAGGAAGGTCTCTGATCTGTACAGGGAGAGAGGGGGAAAGACCTCAAGTCCTTTTTCCTACGTGATGGAAGGGAACTCCGAACAAAAAAAACAAAGAGTAGCTGGCTTTCCGAAAGGCGATCTGCAGTGCATAAAGAAGGTTACGTGGGTCAAGAAAGTGCAGGAGAAAGAGTTGATAAAAAATCGGTCAACGACAGTTCCTCCATAGGTACTACTTTAAAGGA
>Ga0179591_1304948_pt1 | contig 13003 bp, 13 predicted proteins | sample CZOMad2_1_08_16f_FD_182891 | JGI IMG/M metagenome (GOLD analysis project Ga0179591, IMG submission 182891) | Vadose zone soil fungal communities from Angelo Coast Range Reserve, California, USA - CZOMad2_1_08_16fungal (PacBio error correction) | ecosystem: Environmental > Terrestrial > Soil >...
CGACGGGGAAGAGAATCTGAGTGCCAGACGGAAGAAAAGGTCCATTGCCGCAATCAAGGGGTCAATGACTCATCATGACGCACGAGAAATCCGGCGCATCAAAAAAGGGCAAAAAAAGAAGAAAGTCTTTGGACATCGGAGGAAACTGGTTTCCTTCGCGGGGCTGGGCGTTGCTTGCCATGAAGCGTGGTAATCGGAAGACTTTGACAAGGATCATTCCGCGGGGAAGACCTCCCAACAGTTGGACGCTGTTCTAGCTCCGCTGCGCTACGTCTTAAAAAAGAAGGCCGATGTTTCCTCGAAAAAGCTCGGAAAGAAGGGCCGCAGCAACATCAGAGGACGACTGATACAGAACATTGGTCTCCGTGCTGGTCTGCAGAGGAGCTTCTGAAGAGCAAATGAAATGCTGGGCCTCAGTCCGCTACAAGTTGGGAAGAAAAAGGGCGGAATCTCTTGTCCAAACCCCCCCCCACTCTCTAAAAGGAGGATCTCGAAGATGAACGCCCTGGTTCTGGTCGCAATCTGCGTCATTACCGGAAAAGGCGCTTTCCATTCTTAATGGGGAGGGGGTGGGAACAAGGAATATGAGTAACAGAATTCTTGAAACGGCTTAGATCGCGCCGAACACGGGGGGGGAAGGGGAACTAAAAAATGGTCGCTTTCGCCGCAAGAAAGAAGAAACATATACTCGAAACCTTTCGGCTGTAGTAAGGATTCTTCAGAAAAGAAAGAGCGCAGAAAACTACTTAAAGTACAGGGAAGACGTAGCGCCGTCTGAGGAGGCATTGCGTAGGTCGTTCAGGGACTGCGCTGGGGGGGAAAAGAGATAAGGGAGGATAGAGGTATCTGGCGGAGGGAGTTGACGCCTTGTCGGGCCGCCCTTGTGTAGAAGGACTCTCCTGGCCGTAAAAGAGCTCCCCGTCAAGAGAAAAAAAGCTCCCCGTACGTCCCATTGAAGAAGCCAATTACCGATTAGCAGAATGGAAACTTGGGGGAAAAAAAAACGAGGAGGTTGTCGGGATGGCCGTCGGGTCCTCGAAAAAACAGTCACATTCAGCTACTAGAACCAGAAATCGTCGCTGAACCAAGAGAGGCGTCGCGCTTCGTGGGAGGGATGGGCTTGTAGCCAGATTTACTCTGGCCGCCCACAAAAAAAAAAAACAGAAAAAAAAAAAACAAAAAAAAAAAAAAAAAAAAAAAAAAAAAAAACAAAAACGGGGGGGACGCAAAGGTCGGGGGGGGCGGGAAGGTACATGATCTATGGGAGGCTGGCAAGCGGGGGGAGGGGGCGGTCAATTAATGCACGACATAAGGCTGGCAAGCGGCGATACAAAAACATAATAGGATCGGTTTCGGAAGAACCCGGCGCCAAATGGTGATGGAGACGATTCAATGGGAAATGGTAAGAGGCTGGTTCAAATAGCATACCTTGGCCCTCGAAGGCACTGGGAAACGGGACCAGAACACAGGAACGCACCTCGCGCTCAACTTCTCCAAGAGGACGAGCAACCGGGAGAGACGAATTTCCTAACCTGTGGCAAGGAAAAAGGAATGCTGTTAGAAAAAACGCACGAGGGGGGCCCGCGAGACCCTTTAAAGAAGGTCTAACAGGGGCCTACAGTCGTGCAACGGAACAAAGATTCGGATCGGTGGAGCGAGGACCGACGCAGCTTGCCGGAAGGGGAGGGAAGGTCTTTGGACTTTCATAACTGGAGGATTTTTCCGGAATGCGATGCGAACCGCCCAGTTTCAAGACGTCCGAATGCGCAGAACAGCAAAAGAAGAGTCGCGGCGTAGGAGACGATTACAAGAGCAGACCTTATGGCAGGAAGGAGACATGCCAATTTAGCCGCGAGCTGCCAATGGGTCAATCGCCAAAAACCGAAGGAGGAAGCGATATAAGACATTAAGAGAACCGGCCAGCGCAATGACATAATCGCAAGGGCGGATCGTTCGGCTAGGCCGCTACCATCGAAGCGTATAGGGGGGGGACACTCTGAGATTACCCGTAAGAAAGGGATGGGGACCTATTGGGGGTATACGAACGCGGCGAAAAAAACTTCATAAAGTCAAAGACGCGTCCAGGGGGGGGACAAACGGAGGGAAGAGACTAGGGAATGTAAACGCGGAAGGTGAATTCCTGAAGTCCCAATTTTTGTGTATGGGGAAAAGCGCGGGGCCGAGGGTGGAGAGAAAACCATCGGTTGAGAGTACCGAAAAACTACCGAATCCCGAATGTGCCACCGGGATTTCAGCTAAGACATCGCCACGAAAAAGGGGGCTGGCGAAGTCACGCGCGGGACAGTTGCATTTTGGGAGATGCACAGAACCAGCCGGAAAAAAACGAAACGCCAAGTTCTTCCGCTTCAGGGGGACGATGTGCAAACAGAGGAAAGGGGAAAGAGCCCTAAAAGGTCCCGTGGGGGGCGCTATTACGGCGCTCAGAAGGTCTATTGCGGAAAAGTAAGGATAGGGGAACCACTAAACCGAAGGACGGGCCAGCGGCAACATCGACGTCGTTGCCAGAATCAATAAAACATCGCAAAGGGCGGAACGCTGCGGCGTGTTCTAAAAATGAGTAATCGGCGGTTGGGAAGGTGCGGTGGCCTTTGACAGGCTAGCGCGGGAAAAGCTCGCCAGAGGCGCGATGGGGCAAGCTTTGCGAAGAAAAACTATGACTGCTGAAAAAACCGGGAAAATCGAACAGTCAGCGTAAAGGAAAAATCCGTCCTCTTACCTAGGTAATCGCAGCAGGGTACGCAATTACTAGATCATCACACCAACAAGAAAGGGGGGATTAAAATAGAAAAAGGTTGAGGAATCGAAACACAGGTTCGATCCGGTCAATAGGAAGGGGTCATTATTATCTGGTTGCTCACTTGAAGGTTTGGTTCCTCGCCAGTTTCCCGCGAAAAAAGCGGAATGCTCAACCAGACGCTCATTTTGACGCTGGTGAAGTGGCGAGAAAAAGACAAGGCAAACGACTTTCACACTCCAGACGCCTTTATAAAAGAAAGAAACGAAGAAAAGCTTGGAGACCCATTGGGCTAAGTTTTCCTTGGCTCTCGGGCAAAAGATCTCACGGTTGAACTGGGGGCGCTTAGTTCGGCGGGAAGCCTCCGTCAAAAAGTATACCGGCGATAGAGAAAACTCTCGCCGACCTGGATGACCAATGGAGGAGGTCTCTGCGCGGCGCTTTTTTAGCGTTCTTATTACTGGCGGCGTTAGGGCTGCATTAGAGCCAGAAGCCCAAGGAGACGTAGCTCTTGAAGAGGACAGCCCCGGATCGTGTCGTATACCTTCGCGCGAAGATGTCAATATGGGGGGGGGTGGCTTGAGAGAAAATGCGAGTCTCGACACATCTGGGCCGCGCGGGTATCAAAAGGGGGACAAAGGAAAAAGTTAATCGAAATTACCGAAGACACTCTTTATTTAAGCGGTAGTAGGGTCGTGGTGAGCAACTGGAACAAGGTTCGAGGAAGGGGTGGCGTATGGTTTGCGCGCAAGGGGGGGACGGCAGCGTGGGTCAAAACAATCGAGGAATTTGGAATCTCAGGGGGGTTCGAACGACTAGGTAGCGGCAAAGAACGCTCCAACGTGAGAAGTTGGGAGCAAAAATGGCGGTCGAGAGGGATGTATTGAAAAAACGGCTGCACTCAAAGGGGGAACTGAGGCCAAATTGGGCGCAGAGGCTCAACGAAATGCAGGGGACCAGGCGCGTCCTGCCAAGGACTTCCTCGGATGTATCTCTTCGCCAGCGGACGACGTGAGGCAGGAGGGCAGTAGGACAGGGCCATTTCGGGGGAGTGAAAATTGGTGAGGTAGGTCCATGAGGGGGGGCACTTCGGATCCGAGATGATATGAGGGGAAAAGCCCAGGACAAAAAGCTGAGCGGAATCGCGAGAACCGAGAAGAAAGACGGGAGCGCAAAACGTTTCTGCATCCAGAGACCTCGAAAAGTGAATGAAGGGGGGAGTTGGAACAGCGTCCTGGAAACGAAGAGGAACAAGCTACGTGCTCGTAGAACTCGGAGGACGAAGTGAGGGCGAGGTGATCGAGTGCCGGGTGCAGACCTTAGAAGAGGGAAGGCCTGGAAGAGGAGGCCAGAGGAAAGCTCCACAAAAGCGAGTTGGTTAGTAAAAACGCCAACTATCCTAGCAGGGGGTGGGATCTAGAAGCTGCCCGACATGGAGGTGCCGATGTTGTCAAATTGTCAAAGTATTAGTCAGGGAAGCGAATATTCTCAAAAAAGCCTAGAACGAATCGGAGAGAGTGGGGTAGTCTGGTTTCATCGAAGTTGACGGAAAGTGGGCGTTTATGGAGGAAAACCGGGGTAAGGGCTAAAAAAGGTCAACGCACACCAGTCTCTCTTGCTGCAACGGCTTCCATTAAAAGGTCATGTCCGGCTGGCACAGGGGTGAAGGGGGGAGCATTTTTACTGAGGGGCGCTCAGATTCGCCGAAAAGCTGTCGGCCGCCAAGGGCGGACTAAAGCGTCAACATCCGCGAAAAAAGACTACCGCGAGGAATTCTCAGTACCAGCGAGACTGGAACTAAAAACGCATCCCAATGACGTCCATCAAAGCGCTAAATGGACAGGAATCGCAGCGGAGTCTTTGGGAGTGCGCTAAAGCGAAATAAGGAAACGGCGCTATACGGGCGCTATTATCTGGTGGGTCTTTCATGGCTAAAGAAGAAAGGAAACCGCATGAGGCTGCTCGAGGGTCGCCTTTTCCCGGGGAGAGGTTAGCGCTTAGGGGGGAAGGAACATCCATCAGGCATGGGGCCCGCATCATGGGACGCCTGTGCCCAAGGAAAAACCAGAGCAGGGGGGGAGCGGCATCGGCGCGAAAAAGTTAGATCGCGCAGAATTTTCGGCGAGAAACGCGTTTTCGGCGAACTGGAGAAACAAGAGCGGGTTGATCGGCAAGTCCGATATGTCAGGAAAAAAAAAGGGGGAAAGGGGAGGGTTCCGTATAGGCCAATGATGTTTGCGGGGGGAGATCGGAAGGTACGGAACATCGGACTCAAGAGGGGGGGGCGAAGAGGACGAAGGAGGAAACTAACATTTCTGTTGCGTCCGCCAAAGAGGAATGCTACTTGAGAAAGAGCTCGCCTATTCAACAAAGAAGGAAGGACCTCCCAAAAAGAATAGAAAGAGAAAAGGTGAAAAGGGTAATGGTGCTTCAGGAAAAAGACTTGAGCGTCGAGGTTTGCTTCCGATGCAGAAGGAGTTCTCCGGAATGTTCAGTGACAGTATTGAGCCGGTTAGCCGGGAGAATAGTCAAGAAAGAAAAAGGGGGGCGATCTCTCAAAAAAACTGAGGAGGGAAAGGAGAACCAGGAATGCCGAGCTGAGCAGACTTCATGAGAAGTTCCATTGACGCGGACGGTAAAAATTCAGACGCACGGGGAGAAAAAAAAAAAAAGGCAGGGAAGATCGGAAGCCAACTGGACGCAGCTCACGTCGGGGGACATCATGACGAATCCATGAACTGGTGTTCCTGAGGAGGTCTGGGGCGTTCCCTGTCTCCGCGGGGGAGCGCGCGGGCAATTAAGCATTCAGTGGAGGACTCCTCAAGGTTGGACCGATAGCGCTTCGCTTTCGAGTCGCCAGCTGTGGCGCACATGGTGTCGCTACTGCTGAAGGAGAGCCTCACAACAATGCAGGATCTACATCGGAGCACACATTTATCAGGTTTCCATCATCTCGGGGGAGGGAGGTATCACGCGGCTTTCCGAAAAGCTACCAAAAGCGGTTCGAGAAATCTGAGGAAGGTCAGACTAGGAATGATCAGGCCTGAGGCGCTCCCTTGAGGTCGCAATAAGGAGTCAGGACCGGACGGCTGGCGAAGGGCCCTTCTGAATACTTGAAGAGGTCAGAACAGGAGAGTAAACCGGATCCAGTTCGTGGAAAAAAAGGCTCGCAAGAGCAACTTGTCGTTACGACGAAAGCAAGAGTGTCGGGCTTGACGGGAAAAAGAAAGATCCCAGCGCCGCGCCCATGAAGGGCAGTAAGTATAGCTAGGGGGAGACACGCAGAAAGGACTCGTCCAAAACCCCCCCCCCAGGTGCCTACTTGGTGTATCTCCGTCTTAGTTGGGGAGGGGACATGGGAGGGATGCCGGTCTGGTCCGGAGTCATTTAGAGGGATGGTAATAAGAGAATTTCGAAAAGGGTAGCTGGCGGAGATGTTAGCTGAGCGAACTGGGTCTCACAGGGTTACGCATGGCCGTCTCGAGACGAAGTCTCACTGGGCTCCCCTTAAACGCCATCCTCCAAAGGATGACAAAAAAGACTTTTCGAAAGGCCACTATGAGGGGTGGGTTCGGGATGTTAGCCCTTTTCTGAAGAAGAACTCCGAACCCCGTCCCAACTCTACTCCCCGCAAGAGGGGAGTACAAATGCAGGAGCCGATTCGTGTATCGAAGGTTCTTGAAGGGGCCTGACGACCGAACAAGCACAATCTTAAAATCCAAGCTCTTCAACCCGAAATCATGATAGGGAGTCAGCTTTCTATCAAAAAAAAAAGAGAGGCTCAGGTCTGCGTAAAGGGCAGGGAGACACTCCCTTTATGGTGGGGAGCGCTGGTGCTGTTATGGGTTGAAATCCAGAAGAAAGACCTTTGTTCCTCGAAGGAGAACCCCTCCGCAGATCTCAGAGAACTTCGCCGAAGGAAATAACTAGCAGAACCAGGACATTTCCCTCGAACGCGTTTTCGAAGGATGCTGTGCGAAACGCCGGAGTAAACTAAGACCGTTCTAAGGGAACGCAGAGGAAGCGCGTGCGCTCCCAGCCGATTCTGCTCGTGGGAGAGAGAAGAGCAGCTTGAAAGGGAAAGGAGAAAAATGGAGTGTCCTTCGCCTAAAAATCCGGTTCAAGCCCGTTCCGCTGCTACCTATACCGCACCAGGCAAAAGGGGGGGAGGAAGACGCCGCATAGGGGAAAGATTCTTCGAGGGGAGCGTCTCCGAACCTACGAGGAACGGTAATGCACCCGCGGACCGACGTGCGACCTCGAGCCAAGGGGGGCCCTCTTTGAAGACCCGAGGAGGAAAGCATAAGGCCGATCGACCACAGCGCATGGCGCACGCAAGGCGGCTGGTGGGAAAAAAGCTCGGAGGGCTTATAAAAAATCGCCGGAAGGACCAGGCCGAGGGGGTTTGGTGGGCGAAATGGTGCAACTATAGAAACCACAGGCGCGCAAAAAAATCATACGAACTAACGCCTCGACGCGGCGGGTTCAGTGGCGGAATACGAAAGGAGCAGAGAGTAAAAAAAAACGCGGGGGCGGGAATGACTGCGATTAAAGTTAATTTTGTTAAGATTGAGCCAGAGCGGAGCTCTTGTGCGCGCAAGAGGAATTTGCAGGTCCCACCGAAGCAAAAGAACTCAAGGTGGAAAAACAGGGGAGTCTGTCTCTAAGATCTAACACATAAAGTTCTGCTATTCAGTCAGGAGATCGACGGTTGCATCAGGGGATTACTTGAAAGTGCAAGGAAGCCCTCGGTCGTCCTTACTCTCTACGTAGGTTCAAACGCTTCAATTCCGAGGCCCTCCGAAGTTCAAAGGAGTTGGCGCGGGAGCATGTCTGTCATGGGGAAGAGTCTGCTCGAAGAAGGCATAACGGTCCGGACATCGGGGGTCGTTGCCGGCGCGCCGGAACAACCTGCAAAAGTTTTAGGGGCTCGGAAAATGAGGGATGTGAGCTACCGTCGGCGGCGTGGGAAAGTTCTCTTTTTTACTAGAAACAAGACGGGGGGAGGGAACACGAAAAAGGCTCGGAGCAGGCGCTGAAATCTCCAGGAAGAACCTTGAGGCACCAAACCGTAAACAGGGGGAACAGCTACTAATGAAGAATGCCAGAAACACCCTTAATCTCAATTCCGGGTGCTTGCCGAAAAGGAAACAAGAGCAAAAAACACGGGATTGTTAAAATAGAAATGACCTTTCTTGTCTTCAATTGGATATCGCTAGGCTGAAATGGTCAAGATGTAGGGGAGGTGGTGGGTAACTAAGGGGTTTCACCCGAGTCCTCTCCTGACTATCGACAGCTGAATTCACCCAAATCTTCGATTTTCGGTGTAAAAAGCGCTAGCGGGTCACATGCAAACGAGGGCACACTCCGCTAAAACGGACAGAAATGGGGAATGTCGGGCCGCCGGGTGTCAAAGGGGGCCGCTTTCCGCGCAACGAGCAAATGTGACGCTGGACGTGGCTTCTTTCGTGTTCGGGAATGACGGAAGAGAGCGCGAAATAGAGCCGCGACGGCGAAAAATGGGGGGAAGGGGACGCTTCTCGGCTGGACGCTTTGAAAAAGAGGGAGATTCGTAAAAGGGTTAGCTGGAAGACAGCAGGGGGAAATAACCCAAAGCCTAAGACCGATCGCGTGAAAATGAAGGTCGGGTCGAGTATAGGGCGCGTAAAGACCCTGTGCACGAAGTCGGAGTCCGTGGGCGGGTAAATTAAAGAATTGCGCAAAAAAGCAGGCGAGGGAGTATCAATCGGCAACGGACTTTAATCCAGGAAGAAGGCAGCCCCGCTGGTGCGCTAGAGAATTAGGGGGGGTGAGACAACTGGAAACGTTCAGAGATTCGAAAATGGGTTTAAAAAAGAGCGGTGTTCAAGAAAAAGGGGGAACAGAACAGACGGCCGGGGACTCTCGGGGGGTGTGCAGAGCGGGCCCGCGCGGTGGAAGAACTCGCATCAAGAGGGAGAGGGCGAAAGGAGAAGGGACGTTCTATCGCATTTATGGGTGCGTAGCTCCTCGTAAGGGCAGGACAGTGGTACAAGGGGGATCTGCTCAAAGGAGGGACCTCGCGGCCTTCCATACTTCTCTGGGATCATTCGATCGGGCCGCGACGCCATGCTTCAGTCCGCCAGTGGGAACTGGGATTGAAAGGGGTCGGGAAAAATCGCACTTAGAAGAAAATCCGAGAATTGCGGAAAAAAAGCCCATGACTAACTTCACATCTGCGAATCGCTCGAAAGCATAGCGGCGGGAGGAACGAGGTGCAAGAGCGTACTTCGAAAGGGTTAGGAGAACCGTGTCAAACAGACATCATTTAAAAGGTCGAAGCGGACGACTCGGGGGCGAGTATCCTGGCGGCGAAAAGTGCTAGCAGGACTGTCGGTGAAAGGGAGAAAAGAGGCCAATGGTTCAAAAGGGGGCAGGCCTCGCGTCTTCCGAGGGAAGCAGGAATGAAAAAAGTGCTCTGGAGTGCAGGCATCACGAAAACCACGAGGCCGATTGAGCAGTGGGGTGGTAGCCGCATCTGAGCGGAAGTGGGGACAAGGGAGATTGTCCAAAGGGGGATGTGGCGGAACCAGTACCGCTAAAGGGCAGCCGATCTCACCCCCAACCGCAAGGAAAAAAAACTAAAAAAAAAAGCCGCGCGAGAAAAAGAGGCTTTTTTTCAGCGGGCGGGCAATTGTTGTAGGGTGGCTATTTGAGAGTCGAAGGGCTAAAAATCCCGAAACAAGAACCACTCGCGGACTTCGCAGCTTAGGTGTCCGAGCATTGCCGCGGGAGCCATTTTACGGAGGGTAAAGGGGGCTGAGGGAGGGCTGCGAGGCGGCTGCGCCTAAAGATGCGGCCCGTAGACGCAAGGCGTCTAAAGTCAACCATGAATCCCGCAGCCCGCGGCGAAACGCTTAAGAGTAAAAGGAACTACCAAACGGCATCGACACTCCATCACCCCGTCTCTAAAAAAAGCGTATGGAATCAAGCGAGCGGCTGAACTTCTTTGCGGGGCGGTCGAAGCGAGTCCTTACTTCTCTAGAGGGGGCTGCGCTATCGGGGAATCTTTATGGAAGAGCTACCAGGCTTAACAAAGATACCATGGGCTAAAGGAACCTATCGCAAGTTTCCAAAGGAACTTTATCCGGTGAAGGCAAGGTTTGGAACAGAAGGATCATCAGACCGCAGTCCGTTCAGCTGCCGGGAACCATACCTGGTATGAGGCGAGATCATCCGTGGGAAGCTTCCAGAGTCCTTGAAACGCGTTGTCAGAGGACTGCTGCAAAACTCGTTGATTTCGGAAGCCAGCACGGATACCAGAGGGGGGAGCCGTATAGATAGTGTGGAGGAGGAAACACGCGTAGCCACATCGTGCGCAGAGGAAGTTGGCGAAGACAGGAAGAAGTGCGTAGACTAGACCAAGTAAAGGTTGAGTAACCCCAAAGGTGATACTTGGAAAAATATCTCTCCGATGAAAAGCGATAATGGAAACGCCACAGAGAAAGCGACACGTGAATGGTGCTTCCTGGTCCAAAAAGTGAGCAGGCGTACGAGTTGGGATTAAGAGGACTGGGGGGGGGAGAAGGAGGGAAACTGAAGGACATTATTGGATGGAACTTTTCGAAGGGGCCGTCTGGCTGCAGAGGAATCGGCAAGAAATCGGCGATCTCAAAAGAAACTAGGCTTCTTAAAAAAAAGCCGCAGGGGCTTTAAGCGAATAAAAAACGGCACTTCGCAAGTTCCATTGAACTGGAACAGTCGCAGAGGACGGCAGGACTGGCCAATCGGAATCCAAAAAAGGGGGGAATCCTCCGCTAGACTTTTGGACTCAGGATCATGAACTTGGTGGACCGGTCGCTTTCTATTCGATTGGGCAAGTGCCCGACTCGAGGAAGAGGAGAGATATGTGACAAGTAGCAAAGGGACGGTGGCGGAAGATCCGGTGACCAGTGGGGGATACCGAGTCAGGCTTTGCGACTGAAGCCACCGACGGGAAACAAAAATATTTTTGAATAGAATCAGATCAGCGATCCTCATCAACAAAATCGTGGGGGGGGTCTCTAAGGGAGAAACGATCACATTGAAGGGTTCTGGGGGGGGTCTGTCTCAGAAGTGAGGGGATCAAACTCGGGAGGGGCCTCAGTCCTCAAAACGGGTTCGTCCTGGTCTTCTTCCATAACCGTATGGAATCAAAGAAGTCCGGGAGAAAGAGGGTTCAAAATCGTGCATGACGGGCGGGGCGCTGCGCAGGATATCCGATGGACTGTTACGTCACAGAAACCTACAGTCAAACCGCGAAGTTCGGGAAGGCCTGAGCGAACGAGCACACGAGCGCGTGCGGATGTCGAGCTTGCAGAAAGAAAGACAATATTCGCGCACCCCGGATAGAAGAAGGATTCGGAAGTCTAAGGCAAAACGACGTAGGCGGGACCCGACGTCAATAGGCGTTAGGGCAGGAGGGAGGCCGGGGTCGTGTCGTCCGGGAAGCTTCGCTGGTAGCAGAAGGGAACGCGTCGGGGGGAGGGGGTAAGTATGTGATCTTGCGGAACTGGGAAACCGGGCGACGACGGCCGGATGACAAAGATCTCCGGCAATCATAAAGGATACATCCGGCCCATTTCTCCAACTGCCATTACGTATGAGATGGGGCGGAATCCTCTCTCCGAGTGAAGTGTGGGGGGTAGGGAGGAAGCCTTGTTCTCCTCCGGACTCTCGCTAACAGCACAACAAGACTTACCATGCGGCTGAACAAAGCATCGTATAAGAGAGCGGAGGGACGGCTGAAAGTTAAGTACTGCTCGCCTACAAAAAATCTGCCTACCAAATGCACAAAAACCGACCTAATGAGAGGAAGATCGCGAGAACAAACAAAAGGGCGCAAGTGCTTGCGGCTTGAACTGCCGACGGCCCTTGATGGGTGTGAGCGCTGGGGGCTGGAAGCGAAAGGGTTTGGAGACGACGGCGAGACCGGGGGGGGGGCCCTCTGAGCGAACCAAGGCAGACCAGGGCACAAACGTCGGGCTCAATGGACTCCGACCCGGAATTAAAGCACAACGAAGTACTAGAAGGAGGGAATCTTTTGAATTAGAGGAAAACTCCCGTTCAACCCCCACACGTTCATCTAAGGAAAAGTCTATTAAAGACCGATGCCCGAGACACGCAACGAGAGTAGGGCAGAGGGGGACGAAGGACGAATCGCTGCCACATTGCGCATGGAGGTGTCCGGTCTACTTCTCAAGCTCGGATGAGAGAAAAAAAGGCCGATGCAACTACCGAAACAGGTCAAGCCTTCCAGCAGACTCCGCAGACCCTCTGCTTTGAGTAGACGAAGAGGAGTCCAAGCTAGGAAGGCAGGAAAGGGAATCGGGAGGGGACGGAGACATCGCGGCGACACACACTTGCTCCACCGCTTATTCAGAAAGATCACATAAGAGGGGATAGACCGCCAAGGGCGCATAATAATCAGGAGATTCGGGAGGGTCTCCGGCAACGATCGTTTCGAGGGAGGAAACAAAGGAAGGCAGAGTTGGCCGACGGTGGGTTACCGAAGGTCTAAACGGAGCGCAAACATAGAGGAACTCCAGCCCCGAGGAGGTCCAGTTGAGCAGAACCACTACGGGAGCGCGACAATAAGCGGGGAGCGAAATGACCTGAAGGCCGATTAAAGTTAAAGGGGGTGTCCGAGGCACAGAGCGGCGGCGCGTGAGCGCAAAGCGCCTGCTACTGGAAAAGACACCGCCAAAGGAAGGGAAAAGGGGAGTCGCGGAAACTCGAACAGAACTTGGCGAGAGGGCGAAATCGGCGGTCCGCGGGAGGTCTGGCGGACAGTTGGAAATTCAATAGAAGAAAAGAAGGACCTTAGGCCCTCGAAGAGTGCAAACAAGAAGATAAGGGGAGCCCTGAAATTGTCGAATAGCATTCTCTTCTTGAGCGGAGCTCAGGGAGGAAGCTGGAGCGGACCAAGAAGAAACAAGTCAAGAGTCACTCGGAGCGTCTCACGATAGACAAGGGGACAAAATGCTAATGGGGCTCCCCTCCCTCATCTTCGGGTAGTTTTTCTAACCCTCGTAGCGGGTCTTCAAATTCGGGGGCCTTAGGCTCTAACCGTCTTCACACGCTCGCCGGCGCGGGGAATCAGTGCAAAAAGAGGTGGGGACTCCATCACTCTATAAAGTGTCGGCCACCAGGCAAGGGTAACTTTCCAAATCCGGAAAGGTAAGATGCCTTTTCCCGACGCTCGACTCACATTCTTGTGCAGGCAAAGTA